>Ga0302046_10005997_pt1 | contig 10648 bp, 6 predicted proteins | sample RVTome_11_FD_200261 | JGI IMG/M metagenome (GOLD analysis project Ga0302046, IMG submission 200261) | Soil microbial communities from uranium-contaminated site in the Upper Colorado River Basin, Wyoming, United States - RVT147D111 (version 2) ... | reverse complement strand
CGCCGGTGAGCCGGGCGATAAAGCTCGCATCGGTTCGGGTCAGGCTGACGCGCAGGTACGCGGGGCGGTGATCCTTGTTGGATATCGACTGCGCGGCGATGGCCGTAATCTCTGCAGGAAAGAGATTGTGGGTGCCTTGCATCTTTCTGAGGGCGGGCCGCACGAAGAGCTCAAAGGTCACCATACAGGAGATCGGATTGCCAGGCAACGCACAGACCGGTTTCTGCTCGAGCAGCGCAAAGGTGAAAGGCTTGCCCGGTCGCATGGAGACCTTCCGGACCCGCACCTCCGCCCCCAGCGCCTGCAGCGTGTGGACCACGATGTCGAAGTCCCCCACCGAAACCCCGCCCGTCGTCACAAGCATATCCGCCCGGAGGCCCTCTCGCACATGCGCTGCGAGCGCTTCCTTCACATCGGGAACCGGTCCCACGAGAACCGGTATCCCGCCGGCCTGAACGACCTGCGCCGCCAAGGCAACGCTATTGCTGTTATGAATCTTTCCGGGTGCAGGCGACTCGTCCCATCCGAGCAGTTCATCCCCGGTCGCCAAGATACTCACGCGAGGCCGTTGATACACCGCCACCCGCCCCCTGCCGATGGCGGCCAAGAGTCCGATCACTCCGGGCCGGCAAATGGTTCCGGTGGAAAGCACCCGTTCTCCGGCCTTGACATCCTCGCCCGCGTATCGGACATGCTGCCCGGGACGGCAAGGCCGCAACACGAAGACGCGCTGGCCGGCGGCCTGCGTGTCTTCCTGGCGAATGACGGCGTCGGCCCCCCGAGGCATAGGGGCGCCGGTCATGATCCGGACAAGCTGTCCTTTCTCCAGGCAGCCATCGAAGATCCGGCCTGCCCCTATCGTTCCGATCAACTGTAGCGCAACCGGTTGCGCTGCGCTCGCCCCCTCCGTATCCTCAGCCCTGAGCGCATATCCATCCATGGCCGCATTATCCCACAGCGGAATTGGCTGGGGCGCAATGATGTCCGCCGCCAAGACCCGGCCAAGCGCCTCGAGAAGCCCCACGTGCTCCCACCCCATCCGCTCGACCGAGCCGAGCACGATTTCCCTGGCTGCTTCGACCGAAATCATTTCCTCGCTCCCTTCGCTTCTTCCCTTGTGCACGCGGGCCACCATCTTGCGCCCCATCGTATATTCCATGCGGCTTCGAGACAAGGTAGAATTTCCCAGGCGTCACAGCTTCCATCAGGGTTCTCGGCACCATGCCGTCGCAAAACAATAGACCTCACGCACAAGACAAGGTATAAAAAGAGTATGTTTCGGAAGAAGTCCGGCTCGAGTGTGTGCCCATCCTGCGGAAAGCTCAACAGCGTCGACGCGCCGACCTGCTTCTACTGCGGACGGCAAACCCCCGGTCTCTGGGGATTCGGCCCCGGTATGACAGGCCTCCTCGGCGAGCTCAACTTCACCCGCGTCGTCACCGTGGTCTGTATCGCCGCCTATATCCTCTCCCTGCTTCTCGACCCATGGACCGCATTACGACTCCGCAGCCCGTTCGATTTTCTGACACCCAGCGGGGAAGCCCTCAACACCCTCGGGATGACCGGGGCCTACGCGTGGGCCTACGGCCGCTGGTGGACGCTTTTTACCGCCATTTATCTCCATGGAAGCCTGCTGCATATTCTTTTCAATCTGCTCTGGATCAACCAGCTCGCGCCGGCCGTCGAGGGACTCTACGGCCGGTCCCGTCTCATCGTGATATTCACCGGAGCAGGCGTCCTGGGATTTGTCGCCTCCAACTGGATCGGTGTCCCCTTCACCATCGGCGCTTCCGGTTCCATCTTCGGCCTCTTCGGCGCCATGGCACATTACGGGCGCAGCCGCGGGGGAACATTCGGGGTGATGATTCTTCGCCAGTACGGGATGTGGGCGCTCATTCTCTTCGTCTTCGGCTTCATGATGGCCGGGGTGAATAACTTCGCCCACGCCGGCGGCTTTATTGGTGGGTACCTGGCGGCGACGATCCTCGGCCACAACGACAGCCGGCGCGAGCAGCGTTTTCATCAACTCGCCGCGACCGGCTGCATTCTCCTGACGGTCTTCTCCTTCGTCCTCGCGCTCTGGACCGGCTTCGTGGGCTAGCGCCGTTCCAAATAATGCAAACGTCTTTGTTGAAGTTATATAGATTCTTTATCGCACCAACGCCATGGTGCAGCGGGCCGAGAGGGCTCGCGCCGGATGAAAGCCGGAACTGACCGGAGGGAGTTCTGGAAGGTTCATCCCAGCGGACCCCGGGAGGGGCGCTGCGGGCCCGAAGGGTTCCGGGCTCTTGCGGAGAGGCCCGTGACGCGCAGGGAGTCCCGAGGACCGCACCTTCGAGAATGTAACGTTACGTAAGACGTTGTATGAGACACCACATCGTGGCGACTCATGGTTAGGCTGCCTTCGGAAGGCGCATGCCAGTCATCGACCGGCCGCACAGGCACATTTCACGCCCCCACCGTCCTGCTCGTCTCGCTCGCCCACATGGTCCACGACACCTATCCAGCCTTCCTGGCACCGCTCCTCCCCCTCTTGCAGGCCGAGCTCGGTCTCTCATATCTCATGGCCGGCGGTCTCGCGGCCTTCTTCCGGTCCTCATTCCTCGTGCAACCCTTGATCGGCTTCTGGGCCGATCGGCACAATCTCCGTGCGTGCGTGATCATGGCTCCGGCCGCAACAGGCCTCTTCATGAGCGCGCTCGGGGTCGCCCCGAGCTACGCGATCCTCGTCCTGCTTCTGATCTGTGCCGGGCTCAGCCACGCCGCCTTCCACGCCCCCGCCCCCGCGCTGATGATGCACATCAGCGGGCCTTACCCGGGACGAGGCATGTCTTTTTTCATGACCGGCGGCGAGGTCGGCCGGGCCTTGGGTCCGGTCCTGATCGGCGGCGTGGTCAGCCTGGTGGGACTCAGCTGGAGCATGCTGGCGGCCGTCCCCGGGCTTTTAGTCACCCCCCTCCTCGCCCGGCTCTTCAGCACCGCACATGGAGAGACCTATCAGCCGAAGGCGATGCCGCTCGGCAAAATCATGGGGGCGCGCCTCGGGCTCCTCGCGAGGCTGTTCCTGCTCATGACCGTCCGATGCTTCATGATTGGGAGCGTCACCATCTTCCTGCCCGGGCTGCTCACGTCCCGAGGCGCTGCACTCTTCGCAGCGGCGGGGGCGCTCAGCCTGTTCGAGCTGGCCGGGGCAGGAGGGGCGCTAGTCGCCGGGACCTGGTCGGATCGCGTGGGGATCCGGCGTGTGCTGTTACTCGCACACATCGCCACCCCTCCTTGCCTCCTGGCGATGACCTGGAGCCACGGATGGGCAACAGCGCTCCTGCTGATTCCGGCCGGGGTGGTCATCCTCTCGACCGGCCCGGTTCTGCTGACGCTCTCGCAGCAGGTTCTCCCGGAGGCCCGGGGAACCGCAGGGGGCCTCTACTTCGGGATGAATCAACTCCTGACCGGCCTCTCCTCTCTCGGCTTCGGCGCCCTGATCGATGCCATTGGCATCCAGCCGGCCTTCGTCCTGGCGAGCCTGGTCCCACTGCTGGGCCTTCCGCTGCTCCCGGGTGTTCCGACCCCGGATCTCGACAGGGTCGGTTCAGGCCTGCACGCGTGATGTGACCCATCCCCCGCTCCCATAAAAGGCAGATGTCTTCCTGAAGATTGACCGCCATGATGCTGCCACGTAAGATGAAGAGACGCGGCACGCGGCAGGCAGCGTGCGATCAAAGGTCAAACGGCCGGCCGTGATGCCGCCGGGAGAAGAGTGATGCGTTGTTATCTGGTGCGTCATGGGGAGGCAAAAGGCGGGGTGGAGGATGCGGCCCGGCCGTTGAGCGGTCGCGGCCGGGAGGAAGTGACTCGGATGGCCCGCCACGTCGTGGCGGCGGGAATCCGGATCGCAGAGATCCACCACTCCGACAAGCTGCGTGCTCGACAGACGGCCGAAATCCTGGCCGAATACCTCTCACCGGCGCGTGGGATTCACGAGGCGGAAGGATTGGCCCCCATGGACGATCCGGACACAGCCCGCGCCCTGATCGAAGCGGCTCGGGGGCCGCTCATGCTTGTGGGCCACTTGCCGCATCTCAGCCGTCTCGCCTCGGCCCTCGTGCTCGGCGATTCCGAGCGAGAGATCCTCCAGTTCAAGGCGGGCGCCATCGCCTGTCTCGACAGGGTCGAGGGGCGATTCCTGCTGCAGTGGCTCCTCATCCCCGACCTTGCAGGGAAATCGCCGTCCTCTTCGCGCCGATGAAAAAGGCCGGCGCCCTGCCTGAGCGCTTGGCCACGACAACTATTCCGGGCTATTTTTCGATCCCACCGGCTATCTGTGGTCCTCCACAGAACGACCGTGTAACACGCGGCGCGTCACGTTGGAAACGGCGCTAGGCCACACCGGCCAACTTGCGCAGCACGTAGTGCAGGATACCGCCGTGCCGGTAGTACAGAATCTCTTGTGGCGTGTCGATCCGGACCGTGGCGGTAAAGGTGATTGCTTTGCCGTCCGATTGCTTTGCGCGAACGCTGACATCTCGCCCGCCTTGAAAGTCACTGTCGATCCGGTCGGCTAGCCCGACGATATCGAACATCTCGTGGCCGGTCAGCCCGAGGCTCTTGACCGACTCACCGGATGTAAACTCGAGGGGCACGATCCCCATGCCGACCAAGTTACTCCGGTGGATCCGCTCATAGCCCTCTGCGATGACCGCCCGGACGCCGAGCAGCAGTGGCCCCTTGGCTGCCCAGTCCCGCGACGATCCGGAGCCGTACTCCTTGCCCGCCAGGATGAGCAAGGGGACTCCCTCTGTTCCGTACGTCATCGCCGCGTCGAAGATCGGCATCTGCTCTCCATCCGGCAGATGCACGGTCATCCAGCCCTCGACACCGGGTACGAGCTGGTTTTTCAGCCGCACGTTGGCGAACGTCCCGCGCATCATCACTTCGTGATTGCCGCGTCGTGACCCGTACGAGTTGAAATCCATGGGGTTCACGTCACGCGCGATCAGGTACTGGCCGGCGGGACTCCGTGGATCAATCGAGCCGGCAGGCGAGATGTGGTCCGTGGTGATACTGTCTCCCAACACCGCGAGAGCCCGAGCGCCATGAATGTCCTTGACGGGAGGAGGAGTGGCCGGCATGTCATCAAAGTACGGGGGATGCTTCACATACGTGGATGCCTCGTCCCAGGCATACGTGTCGCCTTCCGGCACCGGCAGCTCGCGCCACCGGTCCTCTCCGGTGAAGACGTCCCCGTACGTTTTTCTGAACATGTCGGACCGGACCGCGCTGCGGATCGCGTCGGCCACCTCCTGCCCTCGAGGCCAGATGTCCCGCAGAAAGACCGGCTCGCCATCCGTGCCGGCACCCAAGGGTTCCTCGGCCAGATTGATATCGACACGCCCGGCCAGGGCGTACGCGACGACGAGCGGCGGGGAGGCCAGATAGTTCGCGCGCACCTCCGCGTGGATCCGGCCCTCAAAGTTGCGATTGCCGGAGAGGACGGCCGCCGCCACCAGCCCGCCCTCCTGGATGGCCTGGGAGATTTGCGGGGGGAGCGGCCCGCTGTTTCCGATACAGGTCGTGCATCCGTATCCGACCACGTGGAAGCGCAGCGCATCGAGGTAGCGATCCAGCCCCGCCTCTTTGAGATAGTCGCTCACCACCTTTGACCCTGGAGCCAGACTGGTCTTCACCCATGGCTTCGACATCAGGCCCCGCTCTACCGCCTTCTTGGCCAAGAGACCGGCCGCAAGCATGACCGAGGGGTTCGAAGTGTTCGTACAGCTCGTGATGGCCGCGATCACCACCGAGCCGTGGTTCAGGGTAAATTCGTCGCCATTGAGCCTGGCGCGGACACCGGCCGGTTCGGTCTCGGGCTCCGCGACCGCGACCCGCATGGGATCTCCTCCCTCGTTCTCCCAGCGGCCCACGTCGGTTGCGGGCGCCTTGGGCCGCGGCGCGGCCTTGAGCATCGTGGAAAGCTCCTGCTTGAACGAGCCCTTGACATCTCCAAGTCGCACCCGGTCCTGGGGGCGGCGCGGGCCGGCCAGGCTGGGCTCAACCGTGCCGAGATCGAGCTCGAGGATATCCGAGTACTCCGCCTCCGGGCTGTCAGCCGTGTGAAAGAGCCCTTGTGCCTTCATGTAGGCTTCGACGAGCCGGATCTGTTCCGGCGGTCGGCCGCTGAGCTCGAGATAGCGCAACGATTCCGCATCGACAGGGAAGATTCCACAGGTCGCTCCATACTCCGGAGCCATATTGCCGATCGTGGCCCGATCCGCCAGCGGGAGATTGGCCAGGCCCGGGCCGAAGAACTCAACAAACTTGCCGACGACCCCCTTTTTCCGCAGAATTTCCGTCACGGTGAGCACGAGGTCCGTGGCCGTAGCGCCTTCCGGCAGATGCCCATGGAGGCGAAAGCCAACGACCTGCGGGATCAGCATGGAGACCGGCTGGCCGAGCATCGCGGCCTCGGCCTCGATCCCCCCGACGCCCCACCCGAGCACGCCGAGTCCGTTGATCATGGTCGTGTGCGAGTCGGTGCCGACGAGGGTATCGGGATAGGCCAACAGGACCCCGTTCCCGTTTGGGGTGCTCATGACCACACGGGCCAAGAACTCGAGATTGACCTGATGAACAATCCCGGTGTTGGGCGGCACCACCCGGAAGTTGGCAAAGGCTTTTTGTCCCCAACGCAGGAACGCGTATCGCTCGCGATTGCGCTCGAACTCGCGCTCGGCATTGATCAGCATCGCGCCCGGCATCCCAAAGGCGTCCACCTGTACCGAGTGGTCAATGACCAGCTCGGCGGGCTGGAGCGGATTGATCTTTTTCGGATCGCCCCCCATCTGCCGCATGGCATCGCGCATCGCCGCGAGATCAACGACCGAGGGCACCCCCGTAAAGTCTTGCATCAACACGCGCGCGGGGGTGAAGGCAATTTCGCGGGCGGACGTCACGACGGGATCCCAACGCGCGAGCGCTTCGACCTCTGCCGCCGTGACCGCCATCCCATCCTCGCACCGCAGCAGATTCTCGAGCAGGATCCGCAGGGTGTACGGGAGGCGCATCATGTTCCATCCGCGCTTCTCCAAGGCCTCCAGGCGCCAGATGCGGTAGTGTTGACCCGCAACGTCAAGAGTGCTCCGTGTTCCGAATGTATCCTTCATAGGTAGTCCTCCCGGCCGCGCACGCGGCCCAGGGCATGCGAATGCGATTGATTGAGGCAGGAATGCAGCCGATTCCATCCCACGGCATGAATGTACCCTTAATATATATGCGCGGGGAGGCCAGGGCAAGCCAGGACTTCTACCGGCCCGCTTCTTCACCCTGGAAGGAGAGGGGGATGTAACGATTTACGCGAAATGGACTACAACGTCCGGATTTTTCTGTCTGCGTGGATAAGCCTGTGGGCAAGTCGGCCAAGTCCTTCATAATAAGGACTATGGATATGTCGACAACTCTTCAAGACCCGCTGGCTTCCGCTGTAAGCTTCTCGATCTTTTCATCCTCGCCGATGATCACCAGGACGTCCCCTTCTCGGATGACCTCGTCGCCCGATGGGTTAACGACAATGGCCGCCCGCCCGCCTTTCGAGGCCCGCCGAATGGCGAGGACCGTGACGCCGTAACGGGCCCGGAGGTTGAGCTCAGCGAGACTCTTCCCCCAAAATTTTTGCGGGGCTCCCACCTCGGCCACCCCGTACCCCTCGCCCAGCTCCAGATAATCCAGGATGGATGGAGCCATCAGGCTCTCGGCCACCCGCCGCCCCATATCCGCCTCCGGGAAAACTACGCGATCCACCCCCAGCTTTTTCAAGATCCGGCCATGGAGCGGGCTCGTTGCCTTCACCACGAGTTGTTTGATCCCGATATCCTTCAGCGCCATGGCGACCAAAAGGCTCGCCTCCATATTCTGGCCCAAGCTCACCACCGCGCAATCCACCTCGGCCACCCCCACCTCGCGAAGGACCTTCTCGTCGGTGGCGTCCGCCTGGACCGCATGAATGGCGATGTCTCGGACCCGCTCCAGTCGTTCTTCCGACCGGTCAATGCAGAGGACCTGACACCTCTTCTCCGCCAACGTCTTGGCCACGGCGTATCCAAAGCTTCCGAGTCCGATCACAGCAAACTGCGGCTTGCCCATATCTCTTCTCCTACCCGATGAGAACCTGCTCTTCCAACAGGTGATAGCCGGGGGTCGGCTCTCGGGACAGCAGGGCGGCCCCGAGCGTCACGGGGCCGACCCTGCCCGCCACCATGGTCCCGGCGATGACGATCTTACCAAAGTCGCTGAAGAGGCTACAGAAACTCGTGGGCAACCCGGGGGCGCCCGTCGAGAGCCCGACGGTTCCGAAGGCCGAGGTGGCCTCAAAGAGCGTGACGAGATACGGCGTCCCCTCGGTGACCATCAGCACCAGCGTCACGAGTACCACAAAATTGAAGGAGAGGCTGGCCAGGACAAAAGCATCATTCAGGACCCGCTGGGGCAACCGGCGACCCATCACGTTGACATCTCGATCCCCTCTCAGGCTTCGCCAGAGGGCCAACAAGACCGTTCCGAAGGTGGTGGTCTTGATTCCGCCTCCCGTCCCCCCTGGGGAGGCGCCGACGAACATCAGGAGGATAAGGATAAAAAGGGTGGCCTGCTGAAGAGAGCTGATCGGAAGCGTGTTGAACCCGGCCGTCCGAGGGGTCACCACCTGAAAGAACGCGGCCAGCAGCCGTTCCGTCACGCCGAGGCCCGCAAGGGTGGATGGATTGGACCACTCGAGCAGGGCAAAAAGCACAAAGCTGCCGCTCAGCAACCCCCCCGTCACGTACAGGACCAATCGGGTATGCACCGAGAGGCGGGCATGGCCCGTCCTTCGACGCCACTCCAGAAATTCGTTGATCACAAAGTATCCGATCCCGCCCACGAGGATACACAGCACTACCGTGAGGTTTATCACCGGGTCCCCGACGAACCCGGCCAGACTGTCCGAGAAGAGGCTGAACCCGGCATTGTTGAATGCCGAGACGGCGTGGAAGAGCCCGAGAAAGAAAGCCTCGCCGATGGGCCGGTCTGATGCGAATCGAAGGGTCAGGATCAGGGTTGCTCCCCCCTCCACGACCGCGGTAATCACCAGAATTCGCCAGACGAAGCGCATCAGCCCCTCAACGGTCAGCGTCCCGACCGCCTTGTGTAGGACTATCCGTTCCCACAGGGATACCCGGCGCCGGACGAGCAGGGCAATGAACGTGGAAACGGTCATGTATCCGAGGCCACCCACTTGAATCAAGGCCAGGATCACCCCATGTCCGAAGGGGGACCAGAAGCTGGGAGTATCGACGACGATCAGGCCGGTGACACAGACGGCGGAGGTGGCCGTGAAGAGAGCATCCATCAGGCGGGGGCTCTCGCCGGAAGCTGTGGCAAAGGGCAGCGCGAGGAGGCCGGTCCCCACCAGGATGCACCCGGCGTAGCCAAGGGCCAGCGCCCGAGGCGGGGACAGCGGGCGCGCGGCAAGGATCCTGACGGCTCTCGAAATGCGGCTCAAGGTTTTTCCTGTCCTTACGGGGTTTTATGCCTCGCCTCGGTCCGTGTCAAGGGTTTTTGCCTCGAACAATTGGAGAGGTGCGGGGGAGATGCTACCATGGAGACAGGATTCCCATCACCTTACGACTCGAATAGCAGCAAGAAGAGAGATGGCTGTGTGCGAAGCAGGGTCTCTGCAGTGGGCATGACTCAAGGAGGAAGTCATGGCAAAGCAGGTCATCGTCTATACGCAGGCCGGATGAGCCGCCTGTGACCAGGAGAAAGAGTTTCTTTCTCAAAAGGGTGTCGCCTTTACGGCCAAGAACATTCGTGAAGACCAGCAGGCGCTCGAAGAGTTGCTGAAGCTCGGCGTCCGTGCGACGCCCGTGACCGTCATCGATGGCGAGGTGGTCGTCGGCTTTGACCGGAAGCGGCTCGAGCAGTTGCTCGGGCTCGCCTGAGCTGCGCGCCTCATGCTTGACGCACTCCGAGGAGATGAGGATGTGAGTCCAGACCCACTCAAAGCCACAGTCATCTACGACGGCGACTGAGGGCTCTGACGGCGGTTCGCCCGGTGGGTCCACCGGCGTGATCAGGCAGAGCGGCTCGATTTACTTCCCTTTCAAAATCCTGATCTGGAGTTCCGCTTTCCGAGCATTTCCCGGGGTCGTTGCCGCGAAGAGCTGCACGTGATCACCGAGCGAGGGGAGATCTTTACGGGGGCCGCTGCGGTCCGGGAGACCCTGGCCAGGCTCCCCGGTACATCCGTGATGAACATCCCGTTCCATGTGCCCGGCGGCATGTGGCTCGCGGACCGGGTCTACCGGTGGGTCGCGCGGAACCGCGGCTGGCTCTCGCGCTGGCTCGGATCGACGACCGATGACTGATGAACGAGTATCGGTTGTTGGGTGGGTGTTGGGGTTCCGGTCTCCTCAACCCGAGCTTCCTGGCCTCAGTAGCGGTGAAAGAAAGTGGCGGATGCGCGATTCGAGCTCATCGCGGGCCCGGCGAAAGCCGGCCAGCACCTCCTCCGGCGCCCGGCCGGTAGATACGGCGGGATCATCGATGGACCAGTGGAGTTTGCGGACCTTTGGCGGGAGAGCCGGGCAATGCTCGTCCGCGTGGCCGCAGACGGTGATGA
>Ga0302046_10005996_pt1 | contig 10650 bp, 8 predicted proteins | sample RVTome_11_FD_200261 | JGI IMG/M metagenome (GOLD analysis project Ga0302046, IMG submission 200261) | Soil microbial communities from uranium-contaminated site in the Upper Colorado River Basin, Wyoming, United States - RVT147D111 (version 2) ... | reverse complement strand
CCTTCCGAATACCCGAACAGCGCCGCACGCTCCGAGCCGGCCGCATCCATCACGGCGCGCACATCATCCATGCGCTGCTCGAGTGTGGGAAGGTCGGCATCGTTCACGCGATCGGAGAGGCCCGTGCTCCGCTTGTCGAACAGGATCAGTCGCGAGAAGCTCGCGAGCCGATTCAGAAGACGGGTCGATGTGGGATGCTCCCAGAGCGCATCAATGTTGGAAACCCAGCCCGGCACGACAACGAGGTCAGGCGCGCCGCTGCCGGCCACCTGATATGCAATGTGGGTGTCGCCACTGCGGGCGTAGCGCGTTTCGGTTTGCATCATTCCGTATCATACGAATGCGCCGTCGATCTCCGCGAATGGCACGGCCAGGGCCAGACTGTGGAACGTGCCGTGGCCGGCGATCTCGCGGGCAGCGTTCAGGAATCCGGCCCATGCCGCCCGCGCGAGCGCACCACCGACGCTGATGCGGCGAACGCCGCCAGCCGCGAGAGCCGCCACGCTCGTGAAGTCGGTTCCGACGAGCACGTTCACCGGTCGCGGCGCGACAGCCTGAACGACGGCGGTGATGTCGGCCGGCGCGCGGATGCCCGGCGCGTACAGGCAATCGGCACCCGCCTCGGCGTACGCGGTCAGCCTGCGCATCGTCTCGCGCAGGTCGGGCCGGCCGACGATGAAGCCTTCCGACCGGCCGGTCAGTACGATTCCCGTTCCGCTCTCGTCAATGGCGAGTCGAGCAGCGCGTACGCGTTCGACAGCCAGCTCGAAGGCGAACAGCGGGTCCTGTGCATTCCCGGTCGAGTCCTCGATCGAGAGCCCGGCGACGCCGGTCGCCGTGACACGCGCGACATTGCGGTGGACGGCCGCCGCCTCGATCGCGAAGCCGCTTTCGAAGTCCGCGTTCACCGGTACCGCGACACTGCCGGCGATGGCGCGGAAATGCGTGAGCGCTTCGTCGAGCGTCACGTGATTGTCGGGCCGTCCGAGCGACCATGCAAAGCCCGAGCTGGTCGTTGCGAGTGCAGGGAACCCGAGCTGTTCGAGCAGACGCGCACTGCCGACATCCCACGGATTCGGAATCACGAAACAGCCGGCCGCGTGCAGCTCGTGGAAGCGCCGGCAGCGAGTGGCAGCCTGCGCCGTCAAATCGGCACCTCTACCCCGGACCGCGCGTCGCGCAGCGGGCTGTAGCTGCGACGCGAGCCGGTCCGGCCATGCAGCCTGCGTATCATCACGTTGCGCCGCTCTGCGTGACCTTGCCGTTCTGCGCACGCTTCAGGTAGCGGTCGTACCAGCCCAGGATGCGGTTGTGGAAGTCGATGACTTCCTCTTCCGTCGTGGTCGGCATCCCATGGCCGCCGTTGGTGTAGCTGACCCATTCGACACGGCGGCCGAGCCGGCGCAGGGCGTAGAACATCTCGCTCGTCGTGCGTTCCGGCACGTTGTGGTCTTCGCGCCCGGTCAGCAGCAGCAGCGGCGTCCTGATACGATCCGCATGCATCACCGCGGAATGCTCGATGTACTTGTGCGGCTGCTCCCAGAGGGTTGCGCCGATGCGGTCCTGGCTGCGCTCGGGCGCGTGGATGTTGCGCGTGCCCAGGCGAGGCGAGTCCGTGTAGAAGCTGATCATGTCGGCCTTGCCCGAGATGTTGATTGCGGCAGCGAACCGGTCGGTCTGTGCGACCAGCAGGTTGGTCGCATAGCCGCCATAACTCGTGCCGTGCACGCCCAGCCGCTCCGGATCGGCGACCCCCAGCTCGATCAGCTTGTTGGCCGCTGCCGTCACGCCCTTGATCCACGCTTCGCCCGGATACCCGGTCTCCAGCTCGACGGACGGCTGCACCACCGCGTAGCCGTTCGATGTCAGCAGATTCACGGTCGCATTGAAGCGGTCATCGAAGAACTGCTCGTACACGATGAAGACGGTCGGCACGCGTGTGCCGGGCGTGTAGTCGAGCGGATAGTAGAGCACACCGTGCAGCTCTTCACCATCCGCATCGCGGTACCGGATCAGCTCCGTCCGGCTGAGCTTGCTCTCGATGCCGGGGTTCGACTGTGTGAGCTGGCGCAGGCCGCGCAGCTCGGCGTCCCCGATGAACAGGTCGCCCGGATTGTTGCCGCGCGCAATCGTGAGGACGATCGTGGCGCCATCCTTCGACAGCGTGAGTCCGGAATACTGGCGGTCATCCTTCACCAGCTCGCGCAACTGACCGGTCTGCCGGTCATAGCGCAGGATGCCGCGCTCCCACGCGGTGCGTGATGCGTGGCTCAGATAGATGGCGTTGCCGTCATCGCTCCATGCGACGACGCTGCGCCGTGGTGACGTGCGGTCCTCGGGATCCTGCGGTGCAGCCAGGAACATCGTACGCTGCCGGCCGGTCGCCGTGTCGATCAGCCAGAAGCCTTCGTTATTGGTCGCAATCATCCACTCGCCCGTGCGATCGAGACGAACGGGCGTGAACCGCTCCTTCTCGCGACGTTCCCGTTCCGCCGCGCGGGCCGCGCTGTCCGCAGGCTCGGCGGGCTCGGCGGCCGGCTCATCCGGCTTGGGCGGATCCTCGCCTGTCAGCCGGCGAGGCTCGCCGCCATCGATGGTGCCGAAGTACGTGCGGCCCTCCTTCGCGTAGACGAACGACCGGCCGTCGCCGGACCAGCGGAAGGTTGCGCCCTTCGTGCTCGCCATGAGCGTGCGCGTCTCGCCGCCGCCGTACGGCTTCACCAGCAGTCGATTGTCGCGGCCGAAGATTTCCGTGTACTCGGTCTTCTTCGTAATGTCCTGCTCGTAGCGCAGGAATGCGCCGTCCTCGGTGAGCGTGGCACCACCGAGCCCGGTCTCGGGCAGCAGTTCCTCGATGCGGTTGCCATCCAGGTGCAGAACAGCCGGAATCGAGCGTAGTGACAGCCGCCGCATGTCTTCCCAGTTGAGGAACGGGTCCTCGCTCGAGTTGACGATGATCGGCCCGTCCGTCTCACGCGCGAACCGCTCCCTTGCCTCGCGCTGCCAGTCCGTCGTGCGCATGATGAACAGCAGCTTCGAGCCGTCCGCCGTCCATTGCAACGAAGTGTTCTCGGCGATGATGCGGTTGTGCGACAGCGGGATGTTGCGATGGCGGGCACGCTCGCGTTCCCAGAGCACGAGGCGGAAGGTGTCGCCCTCACGCAGCAGGAAGGCGAGGCGCGAGGCATCGGGTGACCAGGCGAAGCTTCGCGCCTGGCGCTGCTCGGGGAACAACGGGCGTGCTTCGCCGGTGCGCGTGTCGATGATCGTGATGTCCGCGACGCCGGGCCCGACGTACGTGGGATCGCCGTAGCGGCTGTTGTCGCTGCCCAGGCGGTCACGCAATGACGCGGACGTGACGACAGCCCAGCGGCCGTCCGCCGAGACGTCGCCTGCACTCACGTTCCGTGTGGCGAGCAGGTCCTCGATCGTGAAGCCGGCCGTGCTGGCAGCGGACTGAGCGGTCGCAGTCGCTGCGTAGGGCAGGCAGAGTACGAGCAGGAGGAGCGACGCGGCCGGCGTGCGGCCGGCGAAGGCGACTCGGCACATGAGGACCTCGCGGGAGTGGTGAGTGGGGCGGGATACGGGCCGCATGGCGTTTCCATGAACGCCGTCGGCTCGGCGTTTGCCGCCCGGTCGCAAGGTACAGCAGCGGTTCCGGCAGCGGCAACGGCACCCTGCCGTGGGGCGCCGTGCCGTCCCGGCGGATGCGCAGCCCGTCCCGCCCGCGTTGACACGCCGGCCCGGGCCCGGTCATTCTCCGGGAGTTCAAACGCAGACAACGACGTCCGCCAGACCGAACGGCCCCGAGAGAGGCGGTTCCATTGCGGCGGCCGTCCGACCCATTCGCCACGCGGAGGTTCCGATGCGCTCCGATTCCACGCGGTCGCGATTCCCGCTCCTGCTCGTGACTGCGGCATTCGCCCTGCCTCTCGCGGTGCCGATTGCCGCGCAACAACGCGGCCCGGTCGCGTTCGTCGGCGTCAATGTGATTCCGCTGGATCGCGAGCGCGTTCTGCAGAACCACACCGTGATCGTGCAGGATGGTCGCATCACGGCGGTCGGCCCTGCGTCGACCACACAGGTGCCGGCCGGTGCGACGCGCGTCGATGCGAGTGGCAAGTACCTGATTCCGGGCCTCGCGGAGATGCACGGCCACGTGCCGTCAGTCGGCCAGGCCGGTCCGCAGTTCGCCGAAGACGTGCTGTTCCTCTATATCGCCGGCGGTGCGACGACGGTGCGCGGCATGCAGGGCCACATCAGTCAGATCGAGCTGCGCCGGCGGGTCGAGTCCGGTGAGCTGATCGGGCCACGTCTCGTCCTGTCCGGTCCGGCGCTCTCGGGTGGCGGCGGCAATGCGGTCACCGACCCGGCCGTCGCGGAACAGCGCGTACGCGAGTACCAGCAGCAGGGGTTCGACCTGCTCAAGGTGCACGAGAATCTTTCGCTCGACGTCTACAACGCGATCGCGCGCACGGCGCAGTCGCTCGACATGCAGTGGGGCGGTCACGTTTCGGACATTGTCGGGCTGCGGCGCGCGCTTGCTGCGAAACAGACGACGGTCGATCATCTCGACAACTTCGAGATCGAGCTGCTGCGCGATCCGCAGGCAGGCATCACGCCGCAGAACGTGGATGAGAGCCGGCTGCCGGGACTGGTCCGCGAAACGCGCGACGCCGGCGTCGCCGTCGTGCCGACCATGGCGCTCTGGGAGGTGCTGGTCGGCGCCCGCGATGCCGCGCCGCTCGCCGCCCTGCCCGAAATGCGCTACATGCCGCCTCAGATGGTCCGGACATGGACCAGTCAGACGAACACATCGCGCCAGAACGCGAACTCCGAAATGGCGGCGTATCACGTCGGCCTGCGCAACCGCATCCTGAAAGCGCTGAGCGATGGCGGCGTCATCGTGCTGATGGGCACCGACGCGCCGCAGCGCTTCAGTGTGCCGGGTTTCTCGCTCGAGCGCGAGCTGGATGTCATGGCGGCGGCCGGCATGTCACCGTTCGCGATCCTGCAGTCGGGTACGACGAACGTCGCGGCGCACTTCGGCTGGTCGGACACGGGGACCATTGCGACGGGCATGCGAGCGGACCTCATTCTGCTGGATGCGAACCCGCTCACGAACATTGCGAACATCCGCCAGCGCGCCGGCGTCATGACGAACGGCCGCTGGCTACCGAAATCGGAGATCGATGCGCGGCTGGGCGCGATTGCGGCCCGCCACGCGGGCAGCTGATGGTCCGCATCAGACATTACGCCTGCGCATGGGCCGCTCCCGGCTGCGCACCTGCCGCTCGCGCACGTCGACCATGTTCTGCGCAACGGCCGGCGGTATGGCGAGCTGTTCCTGCAGCCGGCGCAGGAATGCGCGTTCGTCCTCGTTGATCGTGCCATCGCGGAGGACATCCGCGACCGACTTGAAGTAGACCTGCCGGGTGACGTTGCGATGGATGGCATCGCAGACGGCGGCATCGAGGCCGAGGACGCGGCCGAGATGGGCGAGGTCGTCCAGCTCATCGTCGCTCAGGTGCCGGTCGGTCAGGCAGAACAGCATGTATTCACGATAGAGCCGTTCCAGGTCGCCCAGGAACTGCTTCTTCAGGCTCACGCCGTAGTCGCGCTCGATGCGCGCGATGTCCTGCGCCGTCACGCTACGCGGTGAGTCCGCTGCGTTCAGTGTATCGATCAGTGCGCCGATCGCATTGCGTGGTGGCCGGCGCCGCAGCAGCCATTCGACGAGCGTGCGCCGGCGTGGTGCGACCCGGGTGAAGCGCGGCCTGGTCATCGGCCGTTCCCCGCGACATGCGCTGCGACGAGCGGCGCATCACGTGCGATGTTCATGATGCCGCCGGTCGAGTCGTAGTTGTGGCCGACGAAGAAGAGGTCGGCCCGGTCGGCACTGGCCACGCGGTCGTGACGCAGCGCGAAGCCGGCGGCATCGACTCGAACGAACCGTTCAATGGGCTGGAGCGCCGGCCGGAATCCGGTCGCCAGTATGACATCATCGAATTCGGCGTGCGTGCCATCGGTGAAAGCGACACCGTTGCGGGTGAATGCGCGAATCCCGGGCGCCAGGCGAACGCGGCCCGCACGGATCGCATCCACGAGGTGGAACCCGATGAGCGGGATGCGCTCGAGCGGGCCCCATGGCGGCCGGGGCAGGACGGCAGGTCCACGGCGCACCCGTGACACGCCCTGCACCAGACCGACGACGACTTTCTTTCCCGGCGCCGGCACCCGGTGCAACATCCACGCCACGTACTGGATCGGCACGCCGAACAGTGTGAGCGGCACGACGTTGGCGCCACTGCGCACGGCGACCGTCGTGTCTACACCGGCGTTCGCCAGTTCGCTGGCGATCTCGCCGCCCGAATTGCCGCAGCCGACGACCAGCACGCGCCGGCCCGCGAACGCGTCCGGCCGCCGGTACTCGACGGAATGGCGGATGGTGCCCTCGAATGCCGCGCAATTGTCGAACTCCGGCAGCACCGGCCAGGCGACGATGCCGGTCGCCATGATCAGCGCTCCTGCCGGGACGCGGCCCTTCGATGTCTCGAGTATCCAGCCGCGCGAACCGGCGGGCTGCGCGTGTCGCACGTCGATGCCGGTCTCGACACGCAACGCGAACGCCTCACGGTACCGATCGAGATAGTCGATGAAATCCGTGCGGCCGGGAAACAGCGGCGCGCCGCGTGGATACGCCATGCCCGGCAGTGTCGAGAGGTGCTTGCCCGTGTGCAGAACGAGGCTGTCGTACAGGTTGTGCCAGGTGTGGGCGATGGCTGGACCGCGTTCCAGCAGCCGGTAATCCACGCCACGCTCCGCCAGCGCGCGCGCAGCAGCCAGGCCGGCGGGCCCGGCGCCCACGATGACGACGGGTGCGTTCGTGATGTCGGTGTCTGCCTGCGCTTGCGGCCGCGTCAGCGTCGCGGTCGTATCATCCATTATAGATCTCGCGGCCCATGCGACCGTACGCGGCGAGCACGCGTCGCGCTTCGTCGCGCAGCGGACCAGCCTCGAAACGGATGCCGCGGGCGGCGAGGTACTCGTACGTTGCCTGGAAGACCGGCCCCTCGTCGAAACTCAGTCGACCCGCATCCTCGCGCGTCGCGGCCCACACCACTCGCCGCACACCGCTCCACGGCGTAGCGCCAAGACACATCGCGCACGGCTCGCACGACGTGAACAACTCGTGTTCCGGCATGCCCGGCTCATTCAGTGTATACGAGCCGACGGTCGCCTGCGCCATCATGAACGCGACAATCTCCGCGTGCAGCGATGAATTGCCCAACGGCACGACCCGGTTGACGCCAACGCCGATGAGCCGGCCGCTCCCGGCCTCGAAAACGGCCGCGCCGAACGGGCCGCCCGTGTCGCGCTGCACGTTCTCGCGCGCCAGCGCGACAGCTACCTCCATGCGCTCCCCGTCCGTCACGTGTGCTCGCTCGAAATCGATCACCGACGTGACCCAGTCGGGCAGCGTGATGCGCACGGACAACGCTTGCTTCATTTCGGTACGGATCAGGGTCGAGGGCTACGGCTACGGATATCGCTACGGCTACGGATATCGCTACGGCTACGGATATCGCTACGGCTACGGCTACGGCTACGGCTACGGATATCGCTACGGCTACGGCGTTCTACATCGGTACACCTGCAGGTCGAAAATGGGCCGGAGCGGTGGGGTCGGCAACGGGAGATTGCGGGGTGTGAAAAGCCGGTGAGGCGACGTGTCGCCCCACCGGCTTCCGTGTCCGTGGGTTGCTCAGCGCCAGGCGGGCAACTGACGCACTTCGACGCGCTGCACATCCATCTCGTCCTTGACGATCCAGGCTGCGAGGCCGGACGCGCTGACGGCGACGGGCATGGTCAGATCGCGGATCGTGCCGATGTAGCGACCGGCGGCGTCGATGAGGTCGATGGGGCCCGGCTCGAACGGGTCAGGTCCGGTGCGCTCGATCCAGATGCGGTTCTGCGGATCACCGAGCATTCGCCGGATGATGGCGATCTCCTCGGCGAACTCCATCTCACGGAGCTGCTGCTCGATCTGATCGTCGCTCAGGCGATTGCCGCCGGTCGAGAACGTGCCGCCGCCCGGTGTCGACATCGAAACACTGGGCATCGACATGTTGCGCAGTTGTTCGCGCTGATACTCGCGGGCGCGGTCCTGGTCGCGGCGCGTGACACGTCGTGGTGCGAAGGGACGCTCGATGATGCGTGCGTTCGAGCCGTCGGCATGGACGACGTGGATGCGATAGTTCGACTCGTGCGAGATCACGGCGGCAGTGGGCAGGGCCGCGATGTTGACAGCGGGCTCGAACATCCTCTGCCGTCGCCGTGTCATCACAATGCCGCCCCGGCCACCGGGTCCGGCCTGCCGGCTGGTGACCTCCGGCGCCGTCTGCTCGATCTCGTAGATGGTCGTGCGTGTCACGTGCTCGCCGATCCGGTCGAGGTGGATCGGCAGCTTCACGGTTGCGGCATTCTGAGGCGCCGTCGGCAGGCCGGTGGCGGCCCGGTTCAGTCCGGGGAGTGGCGCCATGCCGCGGACGAGCATGGCATTGCCGACCGCTCCGCTTGCGCCGATACCGCCAATACGGACGCGCTGGCCGCTGCCGCCGGCCTCGCCGGTCGGCGCCGGCGTCACGGTCCGGATGTACGTCCCGTCGGTCCTGAACATGTGATAGTTGAGATTGTCCTGGACGGCGAGGTTGCCATCGGGCAGGATCGCGATACCGACCGGATTCTGGTACTCGCCCGGGCCGCCGCCCTTCTGTCCGATCCGGTGCAGGTAGCGGCCGTCTCGGTCGAACACCAGGATCATCGAGCTGCCGGCGTCGAGGACGTAGACGTTGTCCGCGCGATCGAATGCGACCTGCGTCACGTTCGCCAGGATTTCCCAGTCCTCGCCTTCTTCCCTGCCAATGGCGAAGACAGGCGCCGGGTTTCCAGTCAGCACGCGGTCTGCAGCGGGCAGGCGGACGGGGTTCTGCGCATGGACGCGGGGGACGGCCAGCGCGATCGCTGCTGCGCCCCAGGCGGAGGCGAGTCGAAGCCGCATGTTCCTCCAGGGTTCTCATGAGGAGATCGACCATCCCGGAACGGGAGGTGGCGAAACTCCGATGCGTGCGGCTGGGGCAGGGTTGCCCGGGACCCGGGCCGGCGGTACGAACCGTGCCGCCGCCGTGACCGGTTCTGGCGCACGACTGCGCCCAATGGGGTAGGGAACGCATGTTCACGCGATGCATCTTCTGTCTGGCACAGATGCCCGCCAATGAAACGGTGGGTCATTTCCCGCACGGGCGGCGGGTGGCGTACGACCCCGGCCGGGGCCGGCTCTGGGCCATCTGCGAGGGCTGTCGTCGCTGGAACCTCGCGCCGATCGAGGACCGCTGGGAGGCGCTCGAGGAGATCGACCGGCTGGTCACGGACCGCGGCCGCACCCTCTCACACACGGACAACATTGCACTGATCCGGGCGGCCGACATGGAGATCGTCCGTGTCGGCCAGGCGACGCGGCTGGTCGAGGAAGCGTGGTGGCGCTACGGCAATGAACTGCGCGAGCGACGCGACCGTCACAAGAAGCTCGGCTGGATCGAAGCCGGTGTCGCCATTACGCTCAGCTTCAGCCTGGGCGGCGCATGGTGGTTCTTTGCCGGTGACGGACTCAGCCGCATGGCACGCTGGCAGCGCTTCGGCACGCAGGCGTGGAACGGCAGACTGGTGTGCCCGAATTGCGATGGGCCGCGCAACTCACTCAGCTTCGACGAGACGAAGAAGCTCACTGTCGTGCGCGCCGATTCGGGCGACATCGGTCTCGAATTGCTGTGCACCCATTGTCGCCATCTGAACGAGCGCGGTGCCATGCGCCTCGAGGGCGTCGCAGCCCAGCACGTGCTGCGGCGGACACTCGCGTGGCAACACTACGCCGGCGCATCGGAGAAACGCGTGCGTGCTGCGACTGAAGCCATCGAAACGATCGGCGACGCGGCACACTTCACGAACCTGCTCGCCGGCCGCGCACTCAGCCTCGAACAGCTGCGCAAGAAGCCCAACCGCACCGAAGCGATCGCACTCGAAATCGCGCTCAACGACGAGACCGAGCGCCGCCTCCTCGAACTGGAGCTGGATGCCCTCGAGGCACGGTGGCGGGAAGAGGAACAGCTCGCCGCCATTGTCGATGGTGAGCTGACGCCCGTGCCGGCACTCGAGAAACTGCGCAGGCTCGTCAATCCCGCGGCCAGGCCGCCGGTTACACGGTCCATAACTTCTCCATCGTCCACGGGAGGCGCCGAGAATGCCGGGGGCGCGCAGGGGACGAGAATCACGCCGCAATCGCCAGGGCGTTCCCATCCGGATCAGTCGTGCTGACACGCGTGTCAGCACGATTCACGATGTAACCCATCGCCTCGACACGAGTGTCAAGGGCATCGACGGCAGCCTGGCTGCCGAGCGACAGAGCCCATTCCATGAGACCTGCGCTGGTCGGCGGAGCGTGCGTGCGTGCCCACGTGTTCACGCCGAGGTGATGATGGTAGCCGCCGGCGGACAGGAAGAGGGCGCCGGGGTAGCTGTCCTGGGTGATGTCGAAGCCGATGGCTTCGTGATAGAAGCGGCGGGCAGCGGGCAGGTCGGAGACGTGGAGGTGGA
>Ga0302046_10005995_pt1 | contig 10651 bp, 8 predicted proteins | sample RVTome_11_FD_200261 | JGI IMG/M metagenome (GOLD analysis project Ga0302046, IMG submission 200261) | Soil microbial communities from uranium-contaminated site in the Upper Colorado River Basin, Wyoming, United States - RVT147D111 (version 2) ... | reverse complement strand
ACGACCCGAGAGCTTGCGGCGCGGCTGTCCGCCGAGCTCGGCCGCACGCTCCGCGTCCGCACTGGAACCCAGGGGTTAACGGAGGCGCTGGAGAAGGGCCCGCTCATGGTGGTCGCGCTCGGACCGCTGACGAACGTCGCCACCGTGCTCGACGCCCGGCCGGACCTACGCTCGCGCGTGACGCGCGTCGTCGCGGTCATGGGCCGGCGGCCCGGGCATATCTTCCATCCCACCGAGGGCGGCGGCGGCGGCATGCTCCTCGGCCACGGTCCGATCTTTCGCGACTTCAACTTCGAGATGGACGTGACCGCCGCTATGCGAACCGTCGTGCTCGGCGTCCCTCTCACGCTTGTGCCGTACGACGTGGCGCGGCGTGTCGAGATCTCGGCAGCCGATCTCGACCGACTCGCTGCCGCTGGCGGCGCGGCGGCGTGGGTCGCCATGCGTTCGCGCGAGTGGCTCGCCTACTGGCAAAGGGACATCGGACGCCAGGGCTTCAGCCCGTTCGATCTCCTCGCGGCCGCATACGTCGTCGAGCCGCGACAGTTCGGTTGCGCCCAGGTGCAGGCCTGGGTCGGCGAGGACTCGACGCTCTTCGTTCTGTTCCGACGGCCGGCCGCTCTGCTAGTTGGGCAGGGCGCTGCACGCCCGGAAAAGCCCCAGGCACGTGGCTCAGCGCGCTACTGCGCGGCCGTCGCGGCCGATATCAAATCCTGGCTAGTCGAACGGCTGGCGGACTGAGGTTGCCGAAATTTTTGGACACGTAGCCTCGTGCGAGCGGAGGAGCAAATGAAGCCCACACTCGATTTCTTCTTCTACGGCAGCATTTATACCTACCTGGCCGCAATGCGAGTCGAGAACCCCGCCGAGGCAAAGGGCTTGGAAGGGCGGTGGCGGCCGTTCAACCTGCGCCACGGTCTTCCAAGGACGAATCGTGCACGGCCGAAAAGGGTCGCGACCGTCCTTTGCCTTTCTCCGCACAGCCGATGAGCGAACGCGCCCTTAGCTGCAGAGCGATCTGCAATCAATCGCAGTAGTTTTGGCGAACCTCGGATGCGGATGGCGGCGTTCGCTGCCCCGAGGCAAAGATATCATAGTGCTTCAGCGGAAACTTAGTTATCAGTTTCATCAACGCTGGTGCGCCAGCTTTTCCCGCTGTCGAACCCGCCGCGCGCGGCCGTTCCCCGGTCGGCCGCCGGTTCGAGGCGAGGTTCAGCGGCTGCCCCGCTGCACGACGAAGGTCGCCAGCACGATGATGGCGATGCCGGGCAGCGTCGCCAGCGTCGGCAGGCCTTGGCCGGCCAGCCATTCGAGCGCCACCACCAGCGCCGGATTGAGATAGCTGTAGCTCATCACCCGCGTCGGGCCGATATGCAGCGTCGCGTGCTGCTGGATGAAGAAGGTCAGCAGGGTGGTGAAGACGGCAAGCCAGACGATGCCGGCATAGACCTCCGGCGCCACCGCGGTCCAGTCCTGTCGGAAGACCGCGGTATTGGCGATCAGCAGCAGCCAGACCGTGCCGGTGGCGAGCACCCAGAAGGCCATCACGGCGGCGGGCTCGCCCCGATGCAGCCGGCGCACCATGGGCGTGTAGAGCGCCATGGCCAGGCAGCCGCCCATGAAGATCAGGTCTCCGGTGTTGAGGGCCAGGGCCAGCAGCCGGTCGGAGTCGCCGCGAAACACCACCCAGAGCGCGCCGACGGCGCCCAATGCCACCGCCGCCAACCGGTGCCGACCCAGCCGCTCGCGCACCATGAGGGCGGCATAGATGGCAGCGATTCCCGGCACCAGGGTGTAGATCGCCGCGGCGTTGAGTGCGCTCGTCAGACGCAATGCCTCGAACATGCTCCAGAAGAACAGCACCACGCAGGCGCTGATGGCGCCGTAGCCGAGAAGCGTCCGCGCCGGCGGCAGCGACAGCCCGTGGCGCCAGGCGACGTAGGGGGCGAACAGCAGGGTGGCCAGCGCGAAGCGCGCCAGCGTCAGCAGCTCCGGTTCCAGGCCATGCGTGATGGCGGCACCGACGACGAAGGAGGTCGCCACCAAGGCGCGCGACAGCAGCACCTGGGCGTGCACGCGCAAGAGATGCGTGGCCGGCAGCTCCGATCCGGGCGCGGCGGGAGTCATGGCGTGGCGGAGTATCGTGCATGCGCGGATGCCGTACCATGGCTTGCCCCGGCCGGCGTTCGACGCCAGATTGAACCCGCCATCGCAAGCGGAGCCGCCATGGACAGCCTGAACCAGCTTTCGGCCAGCGCCGCCGCCCGGGCGATCCGGGACGGCAAGGCCAGCAGCGAAGCATTGACCCGCGCCTGCCTCGAGCGCATCCGGGCGCGCGAGCCGGAGATCCAGGCCTGGGTGCATGTCGATGCCGAACGGGTCCTGGCGGAGGCCCGAGCCCGCGACGGCGAGCGCCCTCGCGGGCCGCTGCATGGAGTGCCGGTCGGCTTCAAGGATATTATCGATACCGCGGATCTTCCGACCGAGTACGGCTCGCCGATCTATTCCGGGCACCGACCGGGCGCCGATGCGGCCTGCGTCAACCTGATCCGCGCCGCCGGCGGCGTCGTCCTCGGCAAGACCGTCACCACCGAGTTCGCCTTCCGCAATCCCGACAAGACCCGCAACCCGCACAATCCCGGGCACACGCCGGGCGGTTCGTCCAGCGGCTCGGCCGCGGCGGTGGCCGATTTCATGGTGCCGCTCGCCTTCGGCACCCAGACCGGCGGCTCGATCGTCCGGCCGGCCTCGTTCTGTGGCGTTATCGGCTACAAGCCGACCTTCGGCCAGTTCAGCTATGTCGGCGTCAAGCTGCTGGCGGGCTCGCTCGACACGCTCGGCGGCTTCGCCCGCCAGGTCGCCGACCTCGCGCTGCTGCGGCACGCCATGCTGGGCGCCGCCGACACGATCATGCCGCTTGACCGGCCGCCGAAGCTGGGCCTCTGTCTGACGCCCTGGTGGGAGGCGGCGGACGCGGCGACCCAAGCCGCCGTGGAAATGGCCGCCAAGGCACTGGCCGACGCGGGCGCCAGGGTGCGCGAGGTGACGCTGCCGGAAACCTTCGATGCCCTGCCGGCCTACAACGACGTCATCATGACCTTCGAGGGCCGGCGCTCGCTGGCGCACGAGTTCCGCCAGCACGAGGACAAGCTCAGCGTCATGCTCAAGGAAGCCATTCCGCCCGGTGCCGACACGCCCTACGCGGACTATCGCGCCGCGCTGAAGGCTGCCTGGCACTGCCGCGCCGGCTTCGCCCAGGTGCTGGACGGGATCGACGCGCTGCTGGTGCCGAGCGCGGTCGGCGAAGCGCCGGTCAGCCTGGCCAGCACCGGCAATGCGCTGTTCAACAAGCCGTGGACCACGATCGGCGCGCCCTGCGTGACGCTGCCGAGATACGCCGGACCGACGGGCCTGCCGGTCGGCGTGCAACTGGTCGGGCTGCAGGGCGAGGACGAACGTCTGCTCGCCGTTGCCGCATGGGCCGAGGCGGCACTGGCGAAGGCCTGAATGGGCGCGGCGATCGGGTACGGGTCGGACGAGCTGGGGGCTGTCGCTGATCCTGCCCGCCCTCGCGGTCGGCAGCTTGCATCTTGTTTGCCCCGCTTCCGACAGGCAGGATAGCGAGAGCGGCGGATCGCCCGCCGGGCACCGTCGCGGTCGCCAATGCCGTCGCATGGAGTTTCGAGGCCGCGGAAGATGAAAGGCATCACCGTCGCACTAGCCCTCACCCTGGCGACGCCCATCGCCTGGGCCGAGGGCAAATGGGACAAGGATCCCAGGACCGGCTGCGAGATCTGGACGGCCAACCCGATTCCGGACCAGGCCGTACATTGGAGCGGCAAGTGTCTCGCCGGCAAGGCAAATGGCCGCGGCGCCGTTACCTGGTCCGACAAGAAGGCCGACGGCACGGTGATCTCCTACTATGTCGGCGACGTCAAGGACGGACGGCGTCACGGCAAGGGTTCGTTCTTCTACCCGAACGGCGGCAAGTACTTCGGCGAGTATAAGCACGACCTGCCGAACGGCTTCGGCATCTACACCACGCCGGAAGGCGAACGCTACGAGGGAAAGTTCGAAAACGGCGAAAGACAAGGGGTGGGGATACGCACCTGGCCGGACGGGGCCTGGTACGAGGGGCCGTTCGTGGACGACAACATGCATGGCCGCGGCGTCTTCCACTACCCGAACGGCAACCGCTACGAGGGCGAGTTCCAGGACGGCGAGATGCACGGCCTCGGCACCGCCTATTACACCGACGGCAGCCGCTACAAAGGCCCCTTCGTGCACGGCAAGCAGGACGGCGAAGGCTCCTGCCTGCTGGAGGACAACACCTGGGCGCCCTGCGAGTGGAAGGAAGGCAAGTTCGTCCGCTGGCTGGACTGACGGTGCGGGCGGCTCGAAGCGGTCTGCGCGCGGCGAACACCTAGGAACCCGTACACACTCCTGACTGAAGACGTGCCAAGCGTCCGGCGCGGCCGAATCACCGCCGCACGGTGGCTCTTGCGCGCGTCGTGCCGCGCCGGCGGCCCGTTCCGATGGGTCGGCGGTGGGTTCCGCGACGGTGAAATGGGCGGATCGAATAATTAATGCCGTTGGAAGCAAAAATTCTCTTGCATCCGGTACCGCTTGATCCATATTTCGCAACTTGTCGAGAGTGCTGCGACGGCAACGACGATTCTCGCGCGACGGCGCCTCTCGACAGGGAACAGCCAAGGAACGATGGACGTAGCTGATCTCGGCTCGCCGACTCCGCTGGAGCTCGACGAGCCTCCCAGTACCACTGGGGCCCCCGCCGAACTTCCGATAACCCTGAAATCCCACGCTCCCTTCGCCGCTGTCCGCACCGGGCGGGCGGCGCCGGTGTCGCGGCGCTCGCCGTGGCAGCGCCATCGCTTCCCGCTCGGAACCGAGGCGCGCGCCATCCGCAAGGCCTGCTTCCCCGAAGTGTCGGTGGAGGAGTGGAGCGACTGGCGCTGGCAGCTGCGTGCGCGCATCAAGAGCCTGGCCCAACTGGAGCGCGTCTTCGAGCTTTCCGAGGAGGAGCGCGGCGCCGTGGCGCGGCACATGGGCTCGTTGCCGGTCGGCATCACGCCCTACTACGCCGGCCTGATGAGCCGCACGGACGCGAGCGAACCGCTCCGACGAACGCATATCCCGGTCGAGGGCGAGTACCTCAGAAGTCCCGGCGAGGCCGACGACCCCTTGGGCGAAGACCATGATGCGGCGGTACCGGGCCTGGTGCACCGCTATCCCGACCGGGTGCTGTTCCTTGCCACCGGCTTCTGCTCGACCTACTGCCGTTACTGCACGCGGTCGCGGCTGGTCGGCGAGCCGGGCGGCGACTACAGCTTCTCGCGCACGCAGTGGGAGGCGGCCCTTGCCTACATCGAGGCGCATGGCGAAATCCGCGACGTGCTGATCTCGGGCGGCGACCCGCTGACTTTGGCCGACGACAAGCTCGACTACCTTCTGGGACGCCTTCGCGCTATCCGTCACGTCGAGTTCGTCCGCATCGGCTCCAAGGTGCCGGCGGTGCTGCCGATGCGGATCACGCGCGCGCTGGTGAAGATGCTGCGGAAGTACCATCCGCTCTGGATGAGCATCCACTTCACCCACCCGAACGAGCTCACCGCCGAGGTTCGCGAGGCGACGGCGCGGCTGGCCGATGCCGGTATCCCGCTCGGCAGCCAGACGGTGCTGCTGAAGGGCGTCAACGACAGCGTGCTGGTGATGAAGCGATTGATGCACGGCCTGCTGACCGCCCGGGTCAAGCCCTATTACCTCTATCAGTGCGACCCGATCACCGGCTCGGCGCATTTCCGCACGCCGGTGGCCAAGGGCATCGAGATCATCGAGGGCCTGCGCGGCCATACCAGCGGCTATGCGGTGCCGCAGTTCGTCATCGATGCGCCGGGCGGCGGCGGCAAGATTCCGCTGTTGCCGGACTATGTCGTCGGCCGCGACGGCGACGACCTGCTGCTGCGCAACTTCGAGGGCAACCTCTACCGCTACACCGACCCGGCCGCCGGGCCGGCAGTGGCCTCGTGAGAGGGCGCGCCGATGCATATCGGGTTCGTTTACGACGCCCGCGACGAGTATCTGCGCGAGGGCCACTCGGAGCTTGAGGTCGCCGAGTTCGACTCGGCCTCGACGATCGACGAGCTGACGGCGGCGCTGCTGCGCCTCGATCGACCGCATCGGGCGCGGGCGCAACCTGGCGCGGCGCTTGGTGGCCGGCGAGCGTTGGGACCTCGTCTTCTCCATTGCCGAGGGGCTTCGCGGCCGTGCCCGCGAGGCGCAGGTGCCGGCGCTTTGCGAGCTTTTCGGCCAGCCCTACGTCTTCTCCGATCCGCTGACCATGGCGGCGACGCTGGACAAGGCGGCGGCCAAGCGGCTGGTGCGCGACCAGGGGGTACCGACCGCCGACTTCGCACTGCTGCGCCGGCCGGAGGACGCCCGGGCCGTGACGCTCGGCTACCCGCTTTTCGTCAAGCCGGTGGCCGAGGGTACGGGCAAGGGCTGCGAGGCGGCCTCGATCGTGCACGACGCCCGCGCACTGGAGCTGTCGGCCGCCCGTCTGATCGGCCGCTTCGACCAGCCGGCCCTGGCCGAGGCGTTTCTGCCGGGCCGCGAGTTCACCGTCGGCATCCTGGGCAATGCCGAGGCCGCGGCGGTGATCGGCGTTCTCGAGATCGTCGTCCGGGCCGAGGTCGAGGATCCGGTCTACTCCTTCACCAACAAGGAGGAGTGCGAGTCGCGGGTGATCTACCGGCTGGCCGACGACGCGACGGCCAGGCTCGCCGGGCGCCTGGCGCTCGATGCTTACCGGGCGCTCGACTGCCGCGATGCGGCACGCCTCGACATGCGCTGCGATGCCGGCGGCATACCGCTGTTTCTGGAGGCGAACCCGATCGCCGGGCTGCACCCGACGCATTCCGATCTGCCGATCCTGGCCGGTCTGGCCGGCTGGTCCTACGACCGGCTGATCGGCGGTATCGTCGAGGCGGCGGCGGCGCGCTACGGCCTCGGGTTGCCGGCGGCGGTCGCCGCCGCCTGAACCATGCGCGGAGACTACGTTCCGGTCGTCCATGCCGCCATAGCCGGGCGACCGGATGAGCTGGATACCCTCGTGGCGGCGGGCGAGGTCGCAGAGGCCTTGGCGCGACTTGGCTACGCCAGCGAGGTGATCGACATAGGGACCGGCTTCGAGCCTTTGCGGGAGCTCGTCGCCGATCGCCCGGCCGCCGTCTTCAATATGGTCGAGGCGGTGGGCGGCGCTGCCGGCGAGGCGTACCGGCCGGTGCGTCTGATGCACGAGCTCGGCTTGCCGCATACCGGCGCCGGCGCCGAGGCCTTCCTGTTGACGCAGTCGAAAATGCGGGTGAAGCGCCTGCTGCTGCGCGCCGGCATCCCGACGCCCGCCTGGTGGGCGGTCGGTACCGAGGTGCCGCCGGCCACCCGGGTGATCGTGAAGTCGGATCTCGAGCACGCGTCGCTCGGCATTGACGCCGGTTCGGTCGTCGACGGCAGCCAGGCCGAGGCCGAGATCGTCCGCCGGGAACGGCGCTTCGGCGGCCGCTTCTTCGCCGAGACATTCGTCGACGGCCGCGAGTTCAACGTCTCCATCGTCGAGCTCGACGACACGCCGTGGGTGTTGCCGATCCCGGAAATCCTGTTCGACGGACTACCCGAGGATCGCCCCCGCATCGTCGACTACGAAGCGAAGTGGGCCGTCGCCAGCCCTGCCTATGACGGCACGCCTCGGCGCTTCGGCCTGGAACGGGAAGAGCCGGGGCTCGCGGCGGAACTCTCGCGTCTCGCCCGCCGCTGCTGGCGGGTGGCGCGTCTCGACGGCTATGCCCGCATCGACTTCCGCCTCGACGAGGCCGGCCGGCCCTACGTCCTGGAAATCAACGTCAACCCTTGCCTTGCGCCCGATGCGGGCTTCGTCGCCACCGCCGCCGCTGCCGGCCTCGGCTACGACGATCTGATCGGCCGCATCGTGGACGCCGCTGCACGCAAGAACGCGCGGGTCGCCTGAGATGCTGAAGATACGCCGGATTCGGGACGCCCACGTCCCGTCGAACCGAGACACCATCGCCGAGGTGCAGGCGATCATCCGCGCACAGTTCCCCGAGATGCCGGCCGGCGACATCGACAAGCTGCCGGCGCAGCTCGACGACCCGCTCAAGCATCGCTTCGTCGCCGAACTGCTGGTGGCGGAGACCGCGGAAGGTCGGGTGCGCGGCTTCGCCATCCTGCTCTACGCCCCGGATTTGCGCTTCGCCTACCTGGAGACCCTGTCGACGGCGCCCGGCCGCACCGGCCGAGGCGTCGGTGCCGCGCTCTACCAGGAGGTGCGTGAGGAGGCGCGGACGCACGGCGCGCGCGGCCTCTTCTTCGAATGTCTGCCGGACGATCCGGCATTGAGCCCGAACACCCGCATCCGCCGTCAGAACGAGGCGCGGTTGAAGTTCTACGAGCGCTTCGGCGCCCGTCCGGTGCTGGGTACGTTGTACGAGACGCCGGTCGATCCTCGCGACACCGATGCACCCTATCTGGTGTTTGACGGGCTGGACCGGCACGAGCTGCCGCCGGCACGCGAGCTCGCGGTCATCGTCGAAGCCATACTCAGGCGGAAATACGCCGAGGTCTGTCCCGAGGACTACATCCGCAAGGTCGCGGCCTCGGTCAGGGCCGGGCGGCCGGCGCTGCGCCTGCGACGATATGCCGAGGCCGAAGCCCCCGCCCGGCCGGCGGCGCGCGCCTTGCCGCAGCGGATTCCGCTGGTCGTCAACGATCGCCACGATATTCATCACGTCCGCGAGCGCGGTTACGTCGAGGCGCCGGTCCGGGTCGGCGCCATCCTGCGCGAGCTGGCGAAGACCGACCTGTTCGAGACCGTGCCGGCCCGGAGCTTCCCGGACCGCTGGCTCCGCGAGGTGCACAGCGGCGGCCTGGTGGAGTACCTGCAGCAGGCCTGCGCAGAGGCGCCGGCCGGCAAGTCGATCTATCCCTATGTCTTTCCGATCCGCAATGCCGCCCGGCGGCCCAGGGAGCGCTCGGTGCTGGCCGGCTACTGGTGCATCGACACCTTCACGCCGATCCACCGCAACGCCTACCCGGCGGCCCGTCACGCCGTCGACTGCACGTTGACCGCCGCCGACGCCGTGTTGCGCGGTACGCCGCTCGCCTACGCCCTGGTGCGCCCGCCTGGGCACCATGCCGAGCACCGTTCCTTCGGCGGTTTCTGCTATTTCTGCAACGGCGCCATCGCCGCCAACTACCTGTCGAAGCACGGGCGGGTGGCGATCCTGGATATCGACTACCACCACGGCAACGGCCAACAGGACATCTTCTACGAGCGCCGCGACGTGCTCACCGTTTCGGTGCATGGCGACCCCAGCTACGCCTATCCCTACTTCACCGGCTTCCGCAACGAGAAGGGCCGAGGCGCCGGTGCCGGCTTCAACCTGAACCTGCCGTTGCCCGAGGCGGCGACGCCGGAGATGCACCGCGAGGCGGTGGCCCAGGGGCTGCGGCGCATCGCCCGTTTCGCGCCGGACTTCCTGGTGCTCGCCGTCGGCTTCGACACCGCCAAGGGCGACCCGACAGGAACCTGGGCCAACATCGCCCGCGACTTCCAGCAGCTCGGCCGCATGATCGGCGCCGCCGGCTATCCATGCGTCGTGGTGCAGGAAGGCGGCTACCGCATGCGCACCCTCGGCGGCAATGCGCGCAGCTTCTTCACCGGTCTCGCAGAGGGCATCGCCGCGGCCCGGCGCGAGCCAACGCGCGCGCCCCGGACCCGGCCGGCGCCGGGCGAGGCGGGGCCCCTGGTCTGGCGGGAATCGGTCAGTGCCGAGGACGCGGCGCGGATCCGCCGGCTGGTCGCCGGCACCGGCATGTTCACCGCCGCCGAGGTGGAAATCGCCGCCGAGCTGGTGGCGGAACGGGTCGCCAAGGGCCGGGCCTCCGGCTACGAGTTCGTGCTTGCCGAGGACGGCGGCCGGCTGCTGGGCTACGCCTGCTACGGCGCCACACCGGCGACCAAGGGGACCGTCGATCTGTACTGGATCGTCGTCGACGCGGCGTGCCAGGGCCGGGGCCTCGGCCGGCAGATCCTGGCGCGCACCGAGGCCGCGGCCCGAGCGCTCGGCGGCAGGCGGCTCTATGTCGATACCTCCGGCACGGAGAAATACGCGCCGACACGTGGCTTCTACCGCCGGTCGGGCTTTCGCAAGGTGGCCGAGCTGCCGGATTTCTACGCCGAGGGCGATGGCAAGGTGATCCTGGCCAAGGACATCGCGGCATGAATGAGGTCGTTGCCGTCGGGGGCCGGATGGGCCCGCCGCGCGAACGCTGGCTGTCGCCGCCGTGCAAGGTCACGCCCGGCCGCTCGCCCGGCCGCGGTCGCGGCCTCTTCGCCGTCCAGCCGATCGCCGCCGGGGAGCTGATCGAGCTCGCCTGCACGGCCGAGATCAGCGCCGAGCAGTGTCTGGCCCTGGATCGCATGCCGCCGCTCGGCGACCATTACTTCGCGCATCCCGAGGACGAGAGGCGCGGCCTGATGCTGTTCGGGCTGGTCAGCCTCGCCAATCACGCCGAGCCCGCCAACGCCGCCGTGCGCTTCGCGCATTCGTCGGCGCTT
>Ga0302046_10005994_pt1 | contig 10651 bp, 7 predicted proteins | sample RVTome_11_FD_200261 | JGI IMG/M metagenome (GOLD analysis project Ga0302046, IMG submission 200261) | Soil microbial communities from uranium-contaminated site in the Upper Colorado River Basin, Wyoming, United States - RVT147D111 (version 2) ... | reverse complement strand
CAAGCAAGCGCATGAGTGCCTCAATCATGGAATAGGCCGCGGCAAACCTTAAAAGATGGCCTCCAGGCTGCCATTTGCTGGCGGAAGCTGGAGGCCTTGAATATAATCCGAGACGCTCGCCTCAACTAGGACTGGATCGCTTCGAAAGCGACGGCATGTCTTTCGTCCATCTGCATGTGCATTCTGAGTACTCCCTACTCGATGGCTTGAGCCACCTGCCCAAGCTGGTCGGGAGAGCCAAGGAACTCGGAATGCCGGCGCTGGCGCTGACCGACCACGGCACGATGTTCGGCGCCATTGAGTTCTACCGCGAGGCAATTGCCCAAGACGTCAAACCGATTATCGGGATGGAAGCCTACCTGGCGCGGCGATCGATGCAGGATCGCGATCCGCAGAAAGATGCCAGGTCCTACCATCTATTGCTGTTGGCCGAGAATGACACCGGCTACCGCAACCTGTTGCGCATCGCTTCGGCCGCGCAACTCGAAGGGTTCTACTATCGGCCCCGGATCGATCGGGACTTCCTGGCCGAGCACAATGAGGGACTGATCTGCACTACCGGGTGCCTATCGGCCGACGTGCCGCGCGCCCTGCAGCGCGGTGATGAGCAGGGCGCCACCGACCGCCTCGATTGGTACTACGACGTGTTCGGCCCCGACCGCTTCTTCTTCGAATTGCAGTCCCACGATATTCCGGAGCTCGACTTGGTCAATCGTAAGCTGCTGGAGTTGGGCAAGCGCTACCAGGCGCGTTATGTGGCCACCAACGATGTTCACTACGTCCTGCCGGGAGATGCTGATCTGCAGGACATTATGCTTTGCATTCAGACCGGCGCGCTGCGGTCGGACCCCGGACGGATGCGGATGGCCGACAGCAGCTTTTACCTACGACCGGCCGCCGAGATGGCCGGGCTGTTCGGGCACGTCGACGGGGCCCTGAGCAACACGCTGATGATCGCCGAACGCTGCCAGGTGGACCTGGGGTTCAAAGGCTACCGGCTGCCGGCCTTTGAGGTGCCGCCGGGCAAGACGGCCGACGGCTACCTGCGGGAGCTTTGTTTGGCCGGGCTGACGCGGCGTTATGGCCCGGCAGCCCAGGATCCCGAGATCCAGCAGCGGCTGGAAGACGAACTGCGAATCATCCACGAAATGGGCTTCGACACGTATTTCCTGATCGTGTGGGATCTGGTGCGCTATGCCCAGGAGCACGGCATCTGGTACAACGCCCGGGGCTCGGCCGCCGGGTCGATCGTCGCCTACGCGCTCAAGATCACGTTGGTCGATCCGATTGAACACGGCCTGATCTTCGAGCGATTCCTGAATCCCTCCCGCGTTTCGATGCCCGACATCGACCTCGATTTTCAGGATGACCGGCGGCATGAGCTGCTCGAGTACACGGCGCGCAAGTATGGTCACGACAATGTCGCCCAGATCATCACCTTCGGCACACTTGGCGCCCGGGCGGCAATCCGCGATGTAGGCCGTGTGATGGATATCCCTTTGCCCGAGGTCGATCGGGTGGCCAAGCTGATCCCCAATATCCCGGGCAACCCGGTCCATATTGCGCAGGCACTGGAAACCGTTCCACCATTGAAGCAGGCTTACGACGAGACGCCCTACCTGCGGGAACTGATTGACACGGCCGCCAAGCTGGAGGGCACGGTGCGCAACGCCGGCACGCACGCGGCGGGGGTCATCATCACCGACAGGCCCTTGATCGAATACATCCCGCTGCACCGGCCGACCAAGGGCGGTCAGGAGGGCACACCGGTCGGGGCCATCACCCAGTTCGAAATGCAGATTTTGGACTCATTGGGGCTGCTCAAGATTGACTTCTTGGGCCTGTCGACTCTAACGGTGATGGCGCGCGCCTGTGAGCTGATCGGCCGCCGCCACGGCGTCGATCTCGACATCCAGTCGATTCCAGTGGATGACCCGGCGACCTTCGAGCTGTTAGGCCGCGGTGATGTACTGGGCGTCTTCCAGGTGGAAGGGGCTGGCATGCGCCGCTATCTGGTGGACATGAAGCCCAAGGAGTTGGCGAACGTCATCGCCATGGTGGCGTTGTATCGGCCGGGGCCGCTTGAGTTTATTCCGACCTACATCCGGCGCATGCATGGTCAGGAGCAGGTTAGCTACCGTCACGAGGCGTTGGCGCCGATCTTCGAAGAGACCTATGGCATTCCGGTCTACCAGGAACAAATCATGTTCGCCGCCATGCGCCTGGCAGGGTACACGGCGGCCGAGGCCGATGGGCTGCGTAAGGCTATCGCCAAGAAGAAGGCCAAGGAGCTCAAGAAGCACCGCAAGATGTTCATCGAAGGGGCGGTCGAGCGAGGGATCGATCGGACCACGGCGGCTGATATTTTCGATGACTGGGAGAACTTCGCCCGCTACGGCTTCAACAAGGCGCACGCGGCCGACTACGGCGTCATCGCCGTGCAGACCGCCTACTTGAAGGCCCATTATCCGGTCGAGTACATGACTGCTTTGATGTCGGTCTTTCGCGGCGACACGGGCAAAGTGGCGCTGTACATCGCTGATTGCCGGCGGATGGGCATCGACGTCGAGCCGCCGGAGGTCAACGCCAGCGGCAGCGATTTTGAGGTTGAAGACCGGGCGGATGGAACGGCCGCCATCCGTTACGGCCTGGCGGCGATCAAAAACGTCGGCGAAGGGGCCGTGGACTGCATCTTGCAGGTGCGGGCCGCCAGCGGGCCCTTTGAGACGATTCGCCAGTTTGCCAGCCGTGTCGATTTGCGCCAGGTCGGCAAGCGGGCAATGGAAAGCCTGATTCGAGTCGGGGCGTTTGACTCTCTGGGCAAGCGGGTGGCGTTGCTGGAGTCGATGGACCGCATCATGAGCTATTCGGCCTCGCTGTTTCGTGCCCGTGAGGTCGGTCAGTTATCCATGTTTGGCGAAGCGACCGGGGTCCAGGAGCGGTTGAACCTGCCGCCCGCCAGTTACGATATCCCTCGCCGACAGCAATTGGCCTGGGAGAAGGAACTGCTCGGGCTGTATGTTTCCGACCACCCACTGAATCCGCATATGGACCGGTTAACGGAGGTCGTGTCGCACTTCAGCGCCGAGATCGACGAGCCGCTCGACGGCCAGTCGGTCACGGTGGCTGGGCTGGTGACCCATATCCGGCCCTATCAGACGCGCAGCGGCAAGCCGATGGGTTTCGTCACGCTGGAGGATTTGCAGGGGAGCCTCGAGCTGGTCGTCTTCAGCCGCGGTTGGATGGACATCGTCGGCTGGCTCAAGCCGGATATGGTGGTGGTGGTCAATGGCCGGGTCGATGCCGGCCGTGGCGACCCAAAGATTCTGGTGGACGAGATGCACGAGGAGACCAGCCTGCGGCCCTCCAGCGGCGGGTCGTCTGGTACTGCCAGGGACTTGCCGCCGCTGGACCCGGAGAGGGGCAACCCCGCACCGCCCGAGCCGGCCACCGGCGCCAACCTGCCAGCCGACGCTGAGCCGACCAAGCCTGGCGCCACCCACGATGGTTCGACCGAGGCTGGTTCATCCGATGAGGGGCCGCCAAACCCATCAAGTAATGGCGGCGAGCCGACGGATGGACGGAATAACCAGCCCGACCCGCCTGGCCGCCATCCCGGCACGGCGCTCGATGGCAGCGAGCAGCGGCTCACGATCGAGCTACATTCAACGGGAGACAAGCAGCGGGACGCGCTGCGCCTGCGGCGTGTCCACGGGCTGCTGACTTCGTATCCCGGCCATGACCGATTCACCTTCCATATCTTCGAGTCCTCCCGTCAATATCGCCTTGAGTTCCCCAACTCAACTACCGGCTATTGCTCGGAGTTGGTTGCCCAATTGCAGCGCCTGTTGGGAGACAATGCGGTCCGGGCCGGACCAGCCATGATGGATTGACGATGAAAAAGCTTGGCGTACTGACTTCCGGCGGCGATGCCCCTGGGATGAACCCGTGCGTTCGGGCGGTCGTCCGAACGGCGACCTCCAAGGGTGTCGAGGTGGTCGGCATCCGCGAAGGCTTCGACGGGTTGCTGCGCGGCGAGATGTCGCCGCTGGCGGCCCGCGATGTGGGCGGAATTATTGGCCAGGGTGGAACGGTGCTACAGACGGCACGCTCGGCCGAGTTCTACGAACGCAAGGGCCGCCTCAAGGGTCTGCGCCAGCTGAATGAGGCCGGTATCGAAGGCCTGGTTGTGATTGGCGGGGATGGCTCGATGCGTGGTGCGAACGAGTTGGACAAGCTGGGGTTCCCCGTGGTAGGCGTGCCGGCTTCGATCGACAATGACCTGTGGGGCACCAACATGTCGCTCGGGGTCGACACCGCCCTCAACACCATCATGGAAGCGGTCGACAAACTGCGCGACACGGCCTCGTCGCACCAGCGGGCTTTCTTGGTGGAGACGATGGGCCGCAACTGCGGCTACCTGGCATTGATGGCCGGCATCATCTGCGGCGCCGAAGTCATCTTGATCCCCGAACAGGAGACTGCCCTGGAGGAGGTGGGCAAGGCGGTCGAGTCGGCCTACGCCCGCGGCAAGACTCACTGCATCATCCTGTCGGCGGAGGGCTCGGCGCACGACACTCACGATGTGGCTGCCTACCTCGATGAGATGGAAGTCGGCTTTCGAACGCGGGTCACGATCCTGGGCCATGTTCAGCGCGGCGGCAGTCCGTCGGGTTTCGACCGGTTGCTGGCAACCCGCATGGGTGTGCGCGCGGTCGAAGCCCTCGTCGACGGCGAGCACGGCGTGATGGTCGGGCTGGATGGACGCAGCATGTCGACGACACCGCTTGAGGAAGTGATCGGCAGCAAGCGGGAGGCCAGTCTCGAATACTTCGAGATGGCCCGCATGTTGGCCCGCTAGCGTCCATGCCGGCCGGGGAGGAACCATGAAAGTCGCCATCCTGACGGGCGGCGGAGATGTGCCAGGGCTTAACGCCTCGATCAAAGCGTTCGTCAACCGGGTAACCAGCGCCGGCCATGAGGTGGTGGGTCTGCGGCGCGGCTGGGCGCCACTGGTTGATATCCAGCCGGATGATCCGCAATCGGTCGCTCGCCAAACGGTCAGACTGGATCCCAAAGCGGTGCGCACCATCGACCGCAGCGGGGGTACGTTCCTGCACACATCACGCACCAATCCTTCGCGCGTGCGTGCCGACGATGTGCCCGATTTCTTGCGCGACCAGTACGGGGCCGAGGGCAACCAGGACCTGACGCTGCATGCGCTGGAGGTGCTCGAGTCGCTGGGCATTGAAGCCATCGTGCCCATCGGCGGCGACGACACCCTGTCGTATGCGGTCCGGCTGCACCAGGAGGGCTTCCCGGTCGTTGGCATTCCGAAAACGATGGACAACGATGTGCATGGCACCGACTACTGCATCGGTTTCTCGACGGCCGTCACGCGCAGTGTCGATTTCATTCACAACTTGCGCACCAGCGCCGGATCCCACGAGCGGATTGCCGTGATTGAGCTGTTTGGTCGCTACAGTGGGGAAACCTCGCTGATCGCTGCCTATCTGGCCGGGGTCGATCGAGCCATCATTTCCGAAGTGCCTTTCGATCCGGAGAAGCTGTCCCGCCTGCTTTTGGAGGACAAGCGCGCCAATCCGTCGAACTACGCCATGGTAACCATCTCCGAGGGAGCTCAGGTGATCGGTGGGCAGGTGGTTATGCGGGGCAAGGAAGACGCCTACGGCCACAAGAAGCTGGGCGGCATCGGCGCCATCACCGGGGATCTGATCAAGGAGTACACCCGGTCCAATATCCTGTACCAGCAGCTTGGCTATCTGATGCGGTCCGGCAGCCCGGATTCCCTCGATTTGATGGTCGCCATCAACTATGCGGTCATGGCGGCCGACTTGATCCTCGACGGTCAGTTCGGCCGGATGGTCGCCTTGCGTGATGGGATTTACACCAACGTGCCGTTGGAGGTCACCGGCCAGGGGGTCAAGCGAGTCGATGTCGAGGCGTTATACGATGCCGACCGCTACCAGCCGACGGTGTGGGACGTCGCCAGCAAACCTATGTTCCTGTACTAGTACCGCCGGACTATCCGTGGCCCCAAGCTTGCAACGAGCCTTCCGGAAGGAAGGCTCGGTTCATGTCAAACAACCAAGTGCTCGAGCAGTGGGTCGAGTGCAGCCAGATGGCCGACCGCATGGCGGCCAACATTGCCCGCCTGCAGGAGCCTTATCGCCAAAACACGATCCACTGGTTGGAACGTTGTGCCGATCGCAGGCTCAAGGATCTGTCTGCCGACCTGGCCGACTTCTTGGGGGAGCTTCATCCGTCGATGCGTGGAGTCTATGTCGACAATCTGCAGATGGTGCTGGAAGACGCGCTGCATCACTTTGGCCAGGCGGCCAGCTAGCGACCGCGGGCTAATCCAACAAAGGAGCGGGGCGCAGTTGGCTGCGCCCCGCATTGCGTTCCGCCGGTCGAAGGAGGCGCTTTCGGCTGGCTAGGCGCCCGCCAGTTCGAAACCGGTCGCCTGTGCGCCCTTGTACGCCTGTCCAACCAGATGACCCAGGACGGCTGTCCCGTAGGCAATGGCCGGGAACACGCCGATGATGCAAATCAACAATCCGATCGATTGCAGGATCGGAAACAGGATGATCCACACCAGCGCCGTAATGACGAACCCGCCCACATTGGCTCGCAGGATCTTGAAGGCGTTGAGCGGATTGATCGCCTGGCCGAAGTTGCCGGTGTGCGCCAGGTGCCCGATGGCGGCAGGTTGTATCAGCGCCAAAAGGATTGCGTAGGGAACCGAGACACAGCTGACAAGGATCGAAAGCAGGGACGAGGCGGTGGCGTCATCCGTCTGACCGGTGAGCAGTGCGCCAACAAGGCCTACGCAGGCACTGATCAGGATGATGGGCAATGCCCAAACGAAGCCAATGCCGACGATCTTGAGCCCGTCCATGAACAACTGGCCAAAGTCCTCCCACTCGGGCAGCACTGGTTGTGTGCCTTCGCTTACGCGGCGGCTGATAGCAACGGCGTAGCCGACCAGCGGGATCAGTGCTAGGCCGAGGGTTAGTACCCCAGCCAGGGCAACGACCGAGGCAATGCCGAGTTTCTTGACCCAATCTGGATCAGCCGTAACAAAGCTGAATGCGGCGCCGAAATCCATTCCAATCTCCTCCTCAGTTGAACATCGAATATGCGTTGGCTTATGTCGTCAATGCTGGTTGGCGTGGGTGCGGCCCCGCGTGGCCGACAGCGGCCAGCACCCGAAGCTTACATCGTTCGCGGGCGGGACGCAACTGGGTGCCTCAAGGCACGCAGATCGGCGGCGGCGTCCCGCTGTAGGTTGGCGAAATGCTGCTGCTGGTGGCGACGAAGGCAGTCCCATTCCAGGTGTGGGTCTGGGCCTGGCGGTTGCAGGGGCAGCAGTTGGGCTCGCCAAATAGGTAGACCGATTCCTCGAAGTAAAGGGCTTCGGGTTGCTTCTCCCAACTGCCATGGGCACCGTCCTGCTGATAGACCTCGATCACGGCGCCCCCGGTCCACTGATATGCGGTCAGCTCCAGGATGGCACCCGATCCCGAATACACCAGCGGCACGACGATGAGCTGCGGGCAGTCGCCGAACGAATACAAGCCTGCCCCGGGTTGGATCTGGCGGATCATCGGATCGCCACCGGCAAAGCTCCACAGCTCGACCCAGCTGGCCCCGTTCCAGCTGTCCAGGTAGACCGTCTTGCCGGCAGCGCCGCCATCGACCAGGCGGAAGCGCTGGTAGGTGTCGTCGCAGTTCAGGCTGACCCCGCCCGCAGGTGGGGCCGGCGTGGCCGAAGGCGGTGTTGTCTCCGTCGGCAGCGGGGTGGCGCTGGGCACCGGCTCGGTGGGGCCCAACTCGATTGTCGGCGTGGCGCTGGCTTCGCCAGCAACCGCAGTCAAGGTTTGGGCGACAGTCGTCGCCAGGGTGGTGTCATCGCCAAGGTCGACGCCTACGCTGCAGGCCAGCCCGAGCACCAACAGCGACGTCAAAACGAATAGTGGACGTGGAAGACGGTGATTGGTCATTCCGGTGGGCAGGCGGCCTAGGGCACCGTTTGCGTGCAGTTGGGCACCGGTTCGACGACCGAGCCTACCTGCTGGAACGCGGCGCCGTCCCATTCATGCTCCAGGGTCAACCACGAGCATGGCCCCAGCGGGCCATCGAAGACGTTGCCCAGCGTTGTGGCCTCCTTGAAGGTCACGACGTCAGCGGTCTTGCTCCACTCGCCGTAATAGCCCTCATTGAAGTAGACCTCGGTCATGGTGGCGCCGTTCCAGCGGTAGACGCCCAGCTCCATCCACAGCTGTGGGTTGGAGTGTCGGAACGGTACGATCACCATCCGGCCGCATGCGCCGAAGGGGTAATGGCCGGCATCGTCGGTCAGTTGCTTGAGCATGGGGTCACCGCTAGCCAAATTCCACACATTGACCCAGGCGCCCCCGTTCCAATTGTCGACGGCCACCGTCTTGCCCGCAGCGCCCTGGTCGACGAAACGAACACGCTGATAGGTTCCGTCACAATTGAGGCTGATGCCGCCCTGGGGCGGGACCGCGGTCGCAGTGGGCTGGGCCTGAAGCCCCATGCCGCCGACCTCGGTGGGTACGGTGCCGGGCTCAGCCACCCAATCGCAAATATCGATGTCGTTAACCTGGCCGCCGGCGGTCACCTGGATTTCGAGCAGCGTGTGATCGGTGCAGGCAACCGTGAGACCGCAGGGAACCGCAGCCGAATAGGAGCCGGCCAGCGTGGTTCCTTTGCGGTAAGCGTAGGCGACGTAGGTGCCCGGATCTAATTCAACGCTGTACGGCTGCACCCCGTCATCATGATCGAAGCTCGACAGGGCCTGGCTGTTGACCTCCAGGAAGTAGAGCGTCATTGGCGGAATGAACTCCGACGGGTAGCAGACAATGCCGCTGACCAAGCCCTTGCCGGCTGTTAGATCCAGCGGTTCCGTCGGCTGGGCGATGGTTAACGTCGTGGGGGAAGCCTCGGGCGTTGGACTGACTGCGGGGGTTGGCGTCGCGGTTGGTTCGGCCGCCGGCAAATTGCAGGCGGCCAGCAGCCAGGTGGTGATGAGCACTAGCGAAAACAACCGTGGCTTGATCATGGATACCTCCATCCTGCCCTTACAACGCAGGTGGCTGCCGAAATGTGACGCTGCGGGTCGAGTCCATGCTCAGAGCCAGGCTGGCTCCTGGTAGGTGCCAAAGACTTCCTTCATCACACGGGTGATTTCACCCAGCGTAGCATAGTGGCGCACGGAGTTCAGCAGGGCGGGCATCACGTTGTCCGAGCCCTGACAGGCCAGGCGCAGTTCGTCGAGGGCGTGGCCGGCAGCGGCGCTGTCCCGCTCGGCGCGCAAGTTCTGCAGGCGCTGGATTTGACGCTGCCTTCCCTGTGGATCCATCTCCAGCATCGGGATCTTGTAGGGTTCGTCTTCCTGGTAGGCATTGACCCCAACGATGTAGCGGTCGTCCTGGTCGATTTCGCGCTGGTAGCGGTAGGCGGCTTCCTGGATTTCCCGCTGGAAAAAGCCAGCCTCAATCGCCGGCAACACGCCGCCCAGATCGCTGATCTCGTCGAAATACTGACGGGCCAGTTGTTCCATGCGGTCCGTCAATGCCTCGAGGAAGAACGATCCGCCCAACGGATCGACTGTGTTGACGACGCCGGATTCCTCCGACAGGATTTGCTGGGTTCGCAGTGCGATCTTGACGGCGTGTTCAGAGGGCAGGGCCAGCGCCTCGTCCATCGAATTGGTGTGCAGCGATTGTGTACCGCCGAGCACGGCGGCCAACGCCTGGACCGCCACTCGGACAATGTTGTTCTCCGGTTGTTGGGCGGTCAGGCTGACGCCGGCCGTTTGGGCGTGAAACCGCAGCAACCAGGCCTGCGGCTGGCTGGCACCGTATGTCTCTCGCATTTCGCGGGCCCAAATCCGGCGGGCGGCCCGGTACTTGGCGATCTCTTCAAAGAAATCGTTGTGGGCGTTGAAGAAGAATGACAGCCGCGGGGCAAACTGATCGATGTCCAGGCCGCGCTCCAGTCCCCAGCGCACGTATTCCAGGCCATCGGCCAGGGTGAAGGCCAACTCTTGGGCTGCCGTCGAGCCGGCTTCCCGAATGTGATAGCCGGAGATCGATATCGGGTTCCACTGGGGCAGCTGGTCGGCCCCGAATTCAATGGTGTCCGTCACCAGGCGCATGGACGGCTCGGGCGGGAAGATGAACTCCTTCTGGGCGATGTATTCCTTGAGGATGTCGTTTTGGATCGTGCCCCGCAGTTGGTCGGGAGCAATGCCCTGTTTTTCGGCGGCGACAATGTACATCGCCCAGATGGCCGCAGCCGGGGCGTTGATCGTCATGCTGGTTGAGACCTTGTCCAATGGGATTTGGCCGAACAGGATCTCCATGTCCTTGAGCGAGGCGACGGCCACGCCGCACTTGCCAAACTCACCCAATGCTTCGGGGTCATCGGAGTCATAACCCATCAAGGTGGGCAGGTCGAAGGCGACCGACAGACCTGTTTGTCCCTTGTCCAATAAGTACTTGAAACGCAGGTTGGTCTCTTCGGCCGTCCCAAAACCGGCGAACATGCGTTGGGTCCAGCCGCGGGCGCGGTACATCGTTGGGTGTATACCGCGTGTGTA
>Ga0302046_10005993_pt1 | contig 10651 bp, 9 predicted proteins | sample RVTome_11_FD_200261 | JGI IMG/M metagenome (GOLD analysis project Ga0302046, IMG submission 200261) | Soil microbial communities from uranium-contaminated site in the Upper Colorado River Basin, Wyoming, United States - RVT147D111 (version 2) ... | reverse complement strand
CGCTCCAATCTGCGAAAATGCAATCCGCGCGAGTCCTCCAACGCTGCATTCGCAACCGAAAAACTTTCCCCGGACAGCCGTGCCCGTTGGGGAGAGGGTTGGATGCGACCCTCCGAAACGATGAAGCCCCGCGCCGATGCCTGAGATCCACATCATCGGGGCCGGCCTCGCGGGGCTGGCCTGCGCCGTGGAGCTGGCCAAACGCGGATACCCATCCGTCGTCCACGAGGCGGCGCGCCAGGCCGGCGGGCGGGCGCGCTCGTTCCACGACGAGACCCTCGACCGGGTGATCGACAACGGCAACCACCTGATGCTGAGCGGCAACCGGGCGGTCATGGGCTATCTCGACACCATCGGCGCCCGCGGCACGCTGATCGCCCCGGCCCGCGCGCGCATCCCCTTCCTCGACCTGGCGACCGGCGAGCGCTGGACGCTGCGGCCCAATGCCGGGCCGCTCGGCTGGTGGATCTTCGCCCCCTCGCGCCGCGTGCCCGGCAGCCGCGCGCGCGATTACCTCCAGGCGCTCCGCCTCGCCCGCGCCGGGCCGGGCGCCACGGTCGCCGATTGCTTCGACGCCGCGCGCCCGCTCTACCGCCGGCTCTGGGAGCCGCTCGCCGTCGCCGCGCTCAACACCGCGGCGGCGGAAGGCGCCGCCCATCTGCTCTGGCCGGTGGTGCGCGAGACCCTGCTCCGGGGCGAGGCCTACATGCGGCCCTGCATCGCCCGCGACGGGCTCTCCGACACCCTGGTGACGCCGGCGCTCGCATACTTGGAGGCCAAGGGCGCGCAGGTCCGCCTCGGCGCCCGCGTCCGCGCCATCGAGCTCTCGGGCGGCCGCGCCGCCGCCATCACGGTCGGCCAGGACACGATCGCGCTCGGCCCCGACGACGCGGTCGTCGTCGCCGTGCCCCCGGCGGCGGCCCAGGCACTCCTGCCGGGCTGCCCCGCCCCGCCGGCCTCGCGGGCGATCGTGAACGCGCATTTCAAGCTCGCCGCGCCGATCGAGCCGCCCGGCGCCATGGCCGGCGCGCCGCTGCTCGGCCTGATCGGCGGGGTCGCGCAATGGCTTTTCCTGCGCGGCGAGATCGCCTCGGTCACCATCAGCGCCGCCGAGGATTACGTCGACAGGGAGGCCGAGGCGCTGGCGCCGCTGATCTGGGCCGACGTCGCCGCCGCGCTCGACCTGCCGGCCGCGCCGGTGCCGCCGGTGCGCATCGTCAAGGAAAAGCGCGCCACCTTCGCGCAGACGCCGGAAGCGCTGGACTTGCGGCCGGGAGCCACTACATCTTACCCCAACCTTTTTCTCGCCGGCGACTGGACCGATACCGGCCTGCCCGCGACCATCGAGGGCGCCGTCCGCTCCGGTCTCCGCGCCGCCGAGGCGGTGCTCCCGCGATAGCCGGCGAGAGGCGAGGACACCAGGATGCGTCACGGAACGGGGATGTCTGAGCTGCACGCCAAAACCAAGCCGCACACGGCGGCCGCGGCCGATCCGTTGAAGGCCGCGACCACGATCGAGGATCTGGCCGATCTCGATCCGCTGATCGAGGACGCCCGCGCCGAGCTCGAGGCCGTCCAGAACGAGGACGGCCACTGGATCTTCGAGCTCGAGGCCGACGTCACCATCCCGGCCGAGTACATCATGCTCGGCCATTTCCTCGACGAGATCGACGAGGGCGTCGAGGCCAAGCTCGCCGCCTATATCCGGCGCATCCAGGGCGCGCACGGCGGCTGGCCGCTGTTCCACGACGGCGACTTCAACATCAGCGCCTCGGTCAAGGGCTACTACGCGCTCAAGCTCGCCGGCGACGATCCCGACGCCGCCCACATGGCGCGCGCGCGCGAGGCCATCCTCGCCCATGGCGGCGCCGCCAAGGCCAACGTCTTCACGCGTTTTGCCTTGGCGCTCTTCGGGCAAGTTCCGTGGCGCGCCTGTCCGGTGATGCCGGTGGAGATCATGCTGCTGCCGCGCTGGTTCCCCTTCCACTTGAGCAAGGTGTCGTACTGGTCGCGCACGGTGATCGTGCCGCTGCTCATCCTGATGGCCTTGAAGCCGCGCGCCAGGAACCCGCGCGGCATCCACATCCCCGAGCTCTTCACCACGCCGCCCGAGGAGGAGGCGCACTACCTGGCCAACGCCAACGGCACCAGGGCGGGCGCCTTCTTCCTCCAGATCGACAAGGTGCTGCGCCGCATCGAGCCGCGCTTCTCCAGGCGCCGCCGCGAGCGCGCCATCGCCGCCGCCGTCGACTTCACCACCGAGCGCCTGAACGGCGAGGACGGGCTCGGCGCGATCTTCCCGGCGATGGCGAACACGGTCATGGCCTTCACCGCGCTCGGCTATCCGCAGGACCACCCCGACCTCGTCGTCGCCAAGACATCGATCGAGAAGCTGCTGGTCCTCAAGGCGGACGAGGGCTACTGCCAGCCCTGCGTCTCGCCGATCTGGGACACCTCGCTCGCGGTCCACGCGATGATGGAAGCGGGTGCGGCGCGCGACGGCGAGACCGTGCGCAAGGCCAACGACTGGATGGCCGAACGCCAGATCACGCAAGTCGAGGGCGACTGGATCTGGCAGCGCCGGGGCCTCAAGCCCGGCGGCTGGGCCTTCCAGTACGCCAACGACCACTACCCCGACGTCGACGACACCGCGGTGGTCGGCATGGCGCTCGACCGCGCCGGCGATCCCGCGCACCGCGAGGCGATCGACCGCGCCGTGGAGTGGATCGAGGGCATGCAGTCGAAGAACGGCGGCTGGGGCGCCTTCGACGCCGACAACGACCGCGACTACCTGAACGCCATCCCCTTCGCCGACCACGGCGCGCTGCTCGACCCGCCGACCGAGGACGTGAGCGCGCGCTGCGTCAGCTTCCTGCTGCAGATCGGCCGCAAGCCGACCGACCCTGCGGTGGCGCGCGGCCTCGCCTATCTCCGCCAGACGCAGCAGCCCGACGGCTCCTGGTACGGCCGCTGGGGCACCAACTACGTCTACGGCACCTGGTCGGTGCTCTGCGCCTTCAACGCCGCCGGGCTCGGCGCCGAGGATCCCGCCGTCGCCCGCGCCGTCGCCTGGCTCAAGGACCGCCAGCGCGCCGACGGCGGCTGGGGCGAGGACAGCGCCACCTACTGGGAGGCGCGCCGCGCCGAATGCAAGGCGAGCACGCCCTCGCAGACCGCCTGGGCGCTGCTCGCCCTGATGGCCGCGGGCGAGGCCGGCAGCGAGGCGGTCGGGCGCGGCATCGCCCATCTGGCGTCGGCCGAGCGCGAGGGGCTGCGCTGGAAGGAGCCGTGGTTCACCGCCGTCGGCTTCCCCCGCGTCTTTTATCTGCGATATCACGGCTACGCGGCGTTTTTCCCCTTGTGGGCGCTCGCGCGATACCGCAATCTGATGGCGGGCAACGATCGGACGACCGCCTACGGCATGTAGCCAACGCGTTGATTTCTATCGGCTTTTTCTGACAGGTTCCGATGGCCGCGCTCACCGAGGCGATCCAGCTCGGCGTCATCACCGGTCTCCAGAAGGAGGCCGCCTGCCTGCGCGCCGGCGGGCGTCGTTCGCGGGCGCATGCGCCGATGGTCTTCTCCGCCGCCGGCCAGCCGACGCTGGCCGCCGAGGCGGCGCGGCGCATGCTCGGCGAAGGCGCCTCGGGGCTCCTGAGCTTCGGCATCGCCGGCGGGCTCGACCCGACGCTGGGGCCCGGCGTGGTGGTGGTGGCGACCAACGTCGTGCGCCCCGGCGGCAAGTCTATCGACTGCCACGAGCCCTGGATCGCGCGCCTGCAGGAGACCGGCGCCGGCTTCGACGCGGGGCCGCTGCTGGGCAGCGACGACGCGGTGATGACGACGACGCGCAAGGCCGCGCTCTACCGCGAATACGGCGCCCTCGCGGTCGACATGGAGAGCCATGCCGTCGCCGCGGTGGCGGCGAAGGCGGGCGTGCCCTTCATCGCGATCCGCGCCGTGGGCGACCCGGCAAGCCGGGCGATCCCCCCTGCCGCACTCGCGGGACTGTCGCCCGACGGCCGCACCCGCGCCCTGCCGGTGCTCGCCGCCCTCATGCAGCGGCCGAAGGATGCCGCGGCATTGATACGCCTCGCCCGCGACACCAACGCCGCCCTGGCGAGCCTCCGCCGGGTCGCCGGCATGGGGCTGATCGGCATGCTGGCCGGGGGCTGAGAAGGCCGCAAACCGTTCGGCGCCCGTTCACCTGTCTCACCTGTCTCATTTCGGGTGTCTCAAGTGTCTCACTTGGGTGTCTCATCTGTCCCAAGTGTCTCAAGTGTCCCAAGTGTCTCATTCGGGGCGCGCGGAATTGCGAAGGGCGGGTTCGAACCCCGCCCCCCCGCGAATACAGTCGACGAACGCTCCTGGAACTATTCGGCGGCGGCGCCCGCGCCGCCATTGCCGGCGCGCCGGTGGTTGTCCGGGACGGGGACGCCCTTGTCGTCGAACCAGCGCAGGTCGCGCTTGGTCAGCGCCACCTCGCCCATGAAGTCGAGCACGTGCTTCTCGTGCACGCTCTCCGCCCGGCGCGCCTGGGTCAGCTCGATCTCCGGCGCCATCGCGCCGTCGGTCTTCGGCCCGCGCAGGCCGGCGATCAGCGCCTTGATCGGATGGCGCACCGTGTCCTCGACGGCGGTGCCCTCGTAGCCGCAGTGGACCATGCAGTCGGCGCATTTCTCGTAGTTGCCGGTGCCGTAGTCCTCCCACGCCGTCTCCTCCATCAGCGCGCGGAAGGATTTGGCGTAGCCCTCGCCGATCAGGTAGCAGGGCTTCTGCCAGCCGAAGACGCTGTAGGTCGGGTTCGACCACGGTGTGCAGCGGTACTCGCGGTTGCCGGCGAGGAAGTCGAGGAACAGCGCGGACTGGCTGAAACGCCATTTCCGGCCCTTGCCGCGGCGGAAGATGTCGCGGAAGAGCTCCTTCGTCTTCCTGCGGTTGAGGAAGTGCGCCTGGTCGGGCGCGCGCTCGTAGGCGTAGCCCGGCGAGACGGTGATGCCCTCGACGCCGAGCTCGTGGGTGGCGAAGTCGAAGAACCCGGCCGCCTCCGCCGCCGTCATCTGGTCGAAGAGCGTGCAGTTGACGTTGACCCGGAAGCCCATCTCCTTGGCCTTGCGGATCGCCGAGACGGCGATGTCGAAGGTGCCGTGCTGGTCGACCGCGTGGTCGTGGTGCTCGCGCAGCCCGTCGAGATGGACCGAGAAGGTGAGATACTTCGAGGGCGTGAAGCGCGCGAGGCTCTTTTCCAGCAGCAGCGCGTTGGTGCAGAGGTAGACGAACTTCTTCCGCTTCACCAACTCCTCAACGATGCGGTCTATCTCCTTGTGGAGCAACGGTTCCCCGCCCGGGATCGAGACCATCGGCGCGCCGCATTCCTCCGCCGCCGCGACGCAGGCCTCCACGCTCATGCGCTGGTTCAGGATGTGGTCGGGATAGTCGATCTTGCCGCAGCCGACACAGGCGAGATTGCAGCGGTAGAGCGGCTCGAGCATGAGCACGAGCGGATAGCGCGCGTTGCGCTTGATCTTTTGCTTGAGCAGGTAGCCGCCGACGCGGAGCTGCTGGATGACGGGAACGGCCAAGAGATTTTACCCTTCTACTGCTTTGTACCGCCAAGCCGGCATGCCGGCTTGGCGTATTTCCCTCAGGCGCCGGGCGCGGGCGTCCGCCCGCTTGGCTTCCGCTGGTCTATACCGCCCCGCCGCTGACGCGGCGCGTCGTATTTCCCTCAGGCGCCGGGCGCGGGCGTCCGCCCGCTTGGCTTCCGCGCCATAAGGGCGCGCGGCGCAGTCGCGCCTAGCTCCTCACGAATGATCGCGGGCGATCATTCGATCGTCGCGGATCCAAGTTCCCAACGCCTTTCCTTTCCCCTACTCCGCCGCGGCTTGGCGGAGCTGCTCGGGGAGCTTGAACTGGATGTGCTCCTCGATGCCGTCGAGCACCTGCAGGTCGATGGCGCCGTAGCCGCGCATGCGGTCGATCACTTCGTGCACCAGCTCCTCGGGCGTCGAGGCGCCGGCGGAGACGCCGACCGAGCTCACGCCCTCCAGCCATTCCGGCTCGAGCGTTCCGGCATCCTCGATCAGGTGGCTCGGCACGCCGCATTCGGCGCCGATCTCGCGCAGCCGGTTCGAGTTCGACGAGTTGCGCGCGCCGACCACCAGGATCAGGTCGACCTGCTTGGCGAGCTCGCGGATTGCCGCCTGGCGGTTCTGGGTCGCGTAGCAGATGTCCTTGACGTCGGGGCCGACGATCTTCGGGAAGCGCGCCTTCAGCGCCTCGATCACCTCGCGGGTGTCGTCGACCGACAGCGTCGTCTGGGTCACGTAGGCGAGCTTGTCGGGCACCCGGACCTCGAGATCGGCCACGTCCTGGCGCGTCTCGACGAGGTAGACCGTGCCGGGCACGCGGCCCATCGTGCCCTCGACCTCGGGATGGCCCTCGTGGCCGATCAGGATGACCTCGTAGCCGTTCTTGGCGTAGCGCTCGCCTTCCTTGTGGACCTTGGCGACCAGCGGACAGGTCGCGTCGATCACCGGCAGCTCGCGGTCATGCGCGTCGTCCTCGACGCGCTGCGAGACGCCGTGGGCGGAGAAGATGGTGATGGCGCCGGCCGGCACCTCGTCGACCTCCTCGACGAAGACCGCGCCCTTGGCCTTCAGGTCCTCGACCACGCGCTTGTTGTGGACGATCTCGTGGCGCACGTAGACGGGCGGCCCGTAGACCTGGAGCGCGCGCTCCACGATCTCGATGGCGCGCTCGACCCCGGCGCAGAACCCGCGCGGCTGGGCCAGGATAACCCGCATGGCAGACCACTCCCGCTCGACGTACTTGTCACAACGCGAAGCCCCGGCGCCGGTCGGCGGCCGGGCGCTCGCGTACCCGCAGCACTTAGGGCGCATGGTGCGGCGCGTCAACCATGGGGACCGCCGCATCCCGCGGGCGGACGTGCGGCGTGACCCGAACGACACGCCCGCCACACCACACGACAATGTGATCCGGGACCGGCGCGGGGCGCATGCCGCCGCCACATAGTCGCCCAAAACACGCCGCAAAACGCGGCTTCGTGGCATCAATCACACTTCCCTCATCGGAAAGGAAATCGGCATGAACGGGACGGCTCTCGTGATCGCGGCGATGGCGCTCGTGGGCGTCGGCGCGCAGGGCGCGGCGGCGCAGGACGCGCGCCCGGACGCACGTATGAATTTCTTCATCACCAGCGCCGGGCCAGGCAAGGGCGCGGATCTGGGCGGGCTCGCCGGGGCGGACCGGCACTGCCAGACGCTGGCGGCCGCGGTGGGCGCCGGCGGCAAGACCTGGCGCGCCTATCTCAGCACCGACGGCACGGGCGGCGCGAAGAAAGCGAACGCCCGCGACCGCATCGGCAACGGGCCCTGGTACAATGCCAAGGGCGTGATGATCGCGGCCAGCCTCGCCGACCTGCACGACCCGGCGAAGAACAAGATCGACAAGACGACCGGGCTCAGCGAGAAGGGCACGCCCATCAACGGCCGCGGCGACAGCCCCAACATGCACGACATCCTGACCGGCTCGGACGCCAACGGCATGGCCGTCGCCGGCAAGACCTGCGGCAACTGGACCTCGAGCGACAGCGGCGGCAGCGGCTTCGTCGGCCACCACGACCGGGCCGGCCTGCGCGACGACGCGCCGTCGAAATCGTGGAACGCCTCGCATCCCTCGCGCGGCTGCAGCCAGGACAACCTGCGCGGCACGGGCGGGAACGGCTTCTTCTACTGCTTCGCGGTGCGGTAGGCGGGGCGGGTCACAGGCCCGTCATTTAGACCGAGGGAGCGCCCTTCGAGACGCCGCCTTGCGCTCAAACGCCGTCGGCGTTTGAGCCTCAGGATGAAGAAAGAGTGGAGAGATCTAGCCGGTAACCGTACATGCGGCGCCCGGATTTCTCCGCTCGCTGCGCTCGGTCGAAATGACGACGTTGGTTGGCCGCTTGGGCCCTAGAACGGCATCCAGCGCCGCTTGCGGGAATAGCGGAGATAGCCGACGTTGATGCCGGCGCGCAGGCCGACCCCGGTGCGGATCGGCGCCAGGACGACCTGGCCCTTGCGCTGGTAGTTCACGCCGACGCCGGCGACGAAGTAGTACGAGCCCTCGACGCCCGGATAGAGCGTGTAGATGTCGGTCGAGAGCTCGAGGTTGTAGATCAGCACGAAGACCTTGGAGGCGTTGCCGCCGCCGTCGAAGCCGACCGAGGGCCCGCGCCAGTAGACGCGCTGCGGGTCCTGGTACTTGCGATAGAGGAAGCCGCCGCCGTAGCGCGCGCCGACGATCAGCGCGCCGCTGCCCTCCTCGCCCGCGATATAGGCGTTGGGCTCGCCGAGATCCTGGAAGACCTTCTCCACCACCTTGGCGAGGCCCTCGGTGGCGCCGCCGAAGAAGCGCTTGGACGTGTCGAGGATGGTCGCCTTGTCGAACGTGTCCTTGCCCGAGGCCTTCGCGCTCGGCGAGGCGCCGGGGGCGACCGGCGGCACCGGCATCGGCCGGTCGCTGGCGCAGGCCGCGGTGAGGAGGGCGAGCATGACGGCCGCGAGCGGCAGCCGGCGGAAACGGGGTCGCGTCATCGACGAATTCTCCAATGCGGGCGCGGCCGTGGGGCCCGGGCCCGCCCGCGAGGCACACGCTCCCGAAAGCCACGGCGGCTTCACTGGCGCCGAACGCTAGGCGGGATGTCTTAACGAAACGTTAACGTTTGTGGCGGGGCCGGCAGGCTTCACGCGGCGCGGGCACGGCGGGCCGCGCGCGCGGCGTTGCGGCGATACTCGATCGCGGTCCAGGCGAGGTAGCCGAGGGTGCCGATGCCGTAGGCGACGAAGAAATAGACGAGGCCGCCGAGCCAGGTCGCCGGGCCGATCAGGTACATGAAATCCTCGATCTCGAAGCCGCCGGCGGCGGGATGCTCGACCGCCTGCGCGCCGAAGCGCCTGTCCATCGTCATGCGCAAGGTGACGATGACCGGATTGGCCAGGCCGGCGGCGAAGCCGAGCACGTAGTACCAGCGGGCGGCCATGCCGAGGCCGAGGCCGCCGCCGAACTCGCCCGCGAGCCCGCCGCCGAGCCCGATGCCGATGCCGGCGAAGAGCATCGTGTAGTTGGCCGAGCCGACGATATAGTCGAGCGTGTGGCCGAGCGCGGAGGTGCGCCCGGTGAGGCGCGCCAGCTCGCCGTCGATATGGTCGCTGAAGATCGCGCAGAGGCTCATCGCGGCGGCCCAGTGGACGAGCGCGTGCTCGCCGATCGCGAACAGCACGCCGGCGGCGACGCCGAAGGCGAGGCTGACGAAGGTGAGCTGGTTGGGCGTCACCGGCAGATAGGCGAGCGGCCGCGCGATCAGGCGCGCGAGGCGCTGGTCGTAGGGACCGCCGCTGCGCTCGTGGATGATGTGCTGTGCCGTCGTCATGCGCTTGGGTCCGTCTGGCGGGCGGGGCGGGCCACGGCAAGGCGACCCCTGGGCCGGATCCGCCGGCCGCGCCCACTGTCACGGTTTCGTAATATGTGGATAAGTTCGCGGCTGTAAAGGCCGCCGCGCGCCGCGATGACGCACGCCCCGCCGGAGCCGCTCCCACGCCCCGCCGCCGGACGGGGGAGCGCCGGCGTCGCCCCGCGCCGCGGTTACGGCAGGAAGGCGATGATGCGCGCCTGGGCCTGCGTGCCGTTGCGCACCGGCAGCACGCCGACCACGACGGTGGCGCCGGTCGCCGGCAGCGCGTCGAGATTGGCCAGGTTCTCGATCTGGTACTTGTTGGCCTTCAGCATGACGACATGGGTCGCGAAGGTCTTCGAGCCGCCGAAATCGAGGCTGAGCGTGTCGATGGCGATGCCGGCGACGTCGCGCTCGACCAGCAGCCTGGCGGCGCTCGGGTGGTAGCCCGGGAAGTGCATGATCTTGCCGGCGTCCATGTTCACGTACCGCTTGGGCGTGGCGAAGCGCTTGTGCCAGCCGGTGTTGAGGATCACCAGCGAACCCGCCGGAACCTTGCCGTGCGCCTTCTCCCAGGCCAGCACGTCGTCGGCCGTCGCCTCGTAGTCGGCGTTCTTGGCCACCTTGGCCTTGACGTCGATCACCGCGGCGGGGACGACGAGGCTGGCGAGCGAGAGCTGGTTGATCGCCTTGTTGCCCTTGATGAAGTGGCCGGGCGCGTCGACGTGGGTGCCGGTGTTCTCGCCCATGGTGAAGCTGTGCAGACGGTAGCCCTTGTCGTAGTCGACCAGGCGCTTCATCGAGAACGGCACCCCGCCGGGCCAGAAGGCCATGCCCGGATGCATCTCGTGGGTGAGGTCGACCACCTTGGTCGCGGTGAAAGGCTTGGCGAGCTGCTCGGCGTTCGCGGGACCGGCCACGGTGAGCGCGCCGGCGACCAGCGCCGCCGCCAGGTATGCGGTGAGCTTTTTCATTGGTCTTCTCCCTGACATCCGACCGGACCGCCGTGTGATCGGATGACCGGCGGAAGGGTCCGGTCGCCTGTGCGCGAGCATAGAGCAGGTCGTGATTAGGTCGAATCACTTCTTGATTCGACCTAATCACGTGAATCTGCTCTATTATCAAATAGTTAGATCGGATTCACGCAATTGGGCCGGATCAATTTTCGATCCGGCCCAAATGCGACCCGATCTAGAG
>Ga0302046_10005992_pt1 | contig 10652 bp, 11 predicted proteins | sample RVTome_11_FD_200261 | JGI IMG/M metagenome (GOLD analysis project Ga0302046, IMG submission 200261) | Soil microbial communities from uranium-contaminated site in the Upper Colorado River Basin, Wyoming, United States - RVT147D111 (version 2) ... | reverse complement strand
TCGAGGAGACCGACCCAGCGCAACGCGGTAGACACGCGTCTCTCCGCGCCCGCAGCAGAACGGCGGTGAGAAATGCGGGCTGAGGTGGTGCGCGCCGGGGTCGTCGGCGTTGGGGCCATGGGGCGCCATCACGCCCGCGTCTACGCGCAGCTCGACGGCTGCGAGCTGGTCGGCGTCCACGACATCGACCCGGCTCGCTGCCGGGCGGTGGCCGAGAAGTTCGGCGTCCGCGCCTTCGAGGAGCTCGACGCGCTGCTGGAGGCCGTCGACGTCGCGACCATCGCGGTCCCCACGCCCGAGCACCACGAGATCGGCGTCCGCTGCCTCGAGGCCGGCTGCGATCTTCTGGTCGAAAAGCCCCTGGCCGCTTCGCTCGAAGCGGCCGATGCCCTCATCGCCGCGGCGGCGCGCAGCGGCAGGATCCTCCAGGTCGGCCACATCGAGCGCTTCAACCCGGCTGTCGAGACGATGACCGGGCTGGTGAGCCGGCCGGGGTTCATCGAGGTCGACCGGCTGGGCTCGCTGGTGCCCCGCAGCCTCGAGACCGATGTCGTCCTCGACCTGATGATCCACGACATCGACATCGTCCACGAGCTTGTCGGGGGCTCGGAGGTCGTCGAGATCCGCGCCGTCGGGGTCCCGATCCTCACCGAGGCGATCGATTTCGCCAACGCCCGCCTGGAATTCGCCAGCGGCTGCATCGCCAACCTGACGGCGAGCCGGGTGAGCGTCAACCGTATCCGCAAGGTGCGAGTCTTCCAGCCGGATTCGTACCTGTCGGTCGACTACACGGCCCACACGGTGGAGCACTACCGATTGGTGCGGACCGCAGGCCAGCCGAGCCGGATCGAGAGGGAGCCGATCGATACCTCGACGGAGGAGCCACTGCAGCGGCAGCTGCGGGATTTCGTCGACAACTGCCGCCTGCGACGCCCGCCGCGCGCCGACGGCCCTGCCGCGCGGCGGGCCCTGCAGACCGCTCTCGCCATTCGCGCCGCCATCGAGGAGCGAATGGGTTGATGCCGCGGCCCGTTCTGTGATCCCGCTTCCGTAATCCGGCCGGCGGTTTGATAAACTCGCCGCTTCGCCCCCCACCTTCCCGGGTGCCACCGATGCCTTTCGAGTACACACCGAGCCCGCGGCCGACGCTCGGAATCGAGGAGGAGTACCAGCTCTGCGACCCGCGCAGCGGCGATCTGGTGCCCGTCGTCGACGAGATCATGCGGCGGGCCGACCCGGCGCTGCGCGAGCGGCTCAGCTACGACCTGCTCCTCAGCCTCGTCGAGGCCAACATCGAGGTCTCGGAGACGGTCGAGGAGGCGATCGACCGACTGATCGAGAAGCGCCGGCAGGTCGCCGCGCTCGCCGAGGCGGCCGGCGCCGTGCTGGGCATGACAGGCACCCATCCCTACGCCGAGCCCAAGGAGCAGGGGATCGTCGACACCCCCGACTATCGCTGGGTCCGCGACCAGCTCGGCTACGTGGCGCTGCGCAACATCACCTTCGGGCTCCACGTCCACGTCGGCGTCGACGACGGCGACCGCGCCGTCTACGTCGCCAACCGGCTGCGGCAATGGATCGGGCCGTTGATCGCCGTCGCCGCCAACTCGCCGTTCCTGGACGCCGTCGACACGGGTTGGGATGCGGCGCGGGTCTACGCGTTTGGCGCCTTTCCGCGCGCCGGTATCCCGCCGCGGCTGGAGAGCTACGCGCAGTTCGCCGCCCAGATCGACGCGCTGATCGCCGCCGGGGCGATCACCAAGCCCCGGCAAATCTGGTGGAACGTGCGCGTCCATCCCCAGTACGGGACCGTCGAGGTCCGGGCCTGCGACGTGCAGGTCTCGATCCCGCGCACCGCAGCGATCGTCGCTCTCACCCAGGCGCTGGTGGTCGCCTACGCCGACGCCCACCGGGCCGGCGAGCCCGAGCCGGAGCTGGTCGGGGCATACCTCGAAGACGGGCGCTGGAAGGGGATGCGCTTCGGGCTCGCGGCCGACGTCATCGACGCGGCCACGGGCGAGGTCCTGTCGATGCCCGCCTACGTCGAGCGCATGCTGGAGGTCGCCGCCCCGGCGGCGGCGGCGCTGCGCACCACGGGCTATCTCGACGGCATCCGCCGGATCCTCGTCGAGGGCAATGGGGCGACGCTGCAGCGGGCCCTGCTGGCGGAGTGCGGGGGTGACCTGCGACGCCTGCAGCTGCGGCTGCTCGAGCAGGCGCGCGACGTCGGCATCAGGAACCCCGAGGCGGTCGCCGGTTGAGATCCTTTGATGGGTTCAACGCTCGCTGATGGGTTCAACGATGAGCGCCGCGGGCTCGAGCTGCACCTGCTGGGCTCGGGGGCGGCGTTGCCCACCGCGGCGCGCGATACCACCAGCCTGCTCGTGCGCGGTCCTGACGGCTGGTCGTTGATCGACTGCCCGGGCGCCGTCGTGCACAAGCTGGCCCGCCTCGACCTGCGGCCGGCCGACCTGCGCCGTCTGCTGATCACCCATGATCACGTCGACCACATCTACGGGCTCGCGCACCTTCTCCACGCCATCGCCGTGGCCGGCGCCCCGGAGTCGCTGGAGATCCACGCCCCGCCGGCGGCGCTGGAGAGGGTCGGGGCGATCGTCGCCGCCCACGGCCTGGAGGGCGACCGCTACCCGACGTTACGCCTGCGTCCCATCGAGATGGAGGAGGGCTTCGAGGTGGTCGCCGGCGGCGGCATGCGCATCGTGGCCGCACCGACGGCCCACGGCAGAGACACCGCCGCCCTCCGGCTCGAGGCGAAGGGCGCCTCGCTGTGCCATTCCTCCGACACGCGCCCTTGCGCTGCCGTGGCCGCCCTGGCGCGCCATGCCGACCTGCTCCTGCACGACTGCGGCGGCCCGCACCGGCTGCGCGAAGACTTCGCGGCGAACCACTCCAGCGCCCGGGAGGCCGGCGAGATCGCCGCCGCCGCCGGCGCCGCCGGGCTGGTGCTCGTGCACCTCGGCGTCGCCGAGGAGCCCTTACTGGCGGAGTGCCTCGAGGAGGCCAAGGCCGCCTTCACGGGGCCCGTCGAGCTGGGGCGCGACGGAGCCCGCTACGCGATCGCCGGCCGGGGCGGGGCGAGATGAGCCCCGGGTCCGGCATGGATGCGGCGACCGTCCAGGCGGCCTACTCACGCTGGGCCAGGACCTACGACTGGACCTTCGGCATCTGGTTCTCGGCGGCGCGCCGGCGCGCCATCGAGCGGCTGGACCTGCCGGACAACGGCCGGGCGATCGAGGTGGGCGTCGGCACCGGCCTCTCACTGCCGCTTTTTCCGGAGGATTGCCGGGTCGTCGGCGTCGATTTCTCCCGCGCCATGCTCGAGCGCGCGAGGCTGCGCCGGCGGCGGGGGAGGCGCGGCCGCTGGACGCTGGTCGAGGGCGATGGGCGGCGGCTGCCGTTCGCCGACGCCACGTTCGACGCCGCGCTGGCGCCCTTCGTGGTTTCCGCCGCCCCCCGGCCCGCGGCGCTGCTGCGCGATCTGCGGAGGGTCTGCAAGCCGGGGGGCAAGATCGTCATCCTGAACCACTTCTCGCCGGCCAACCGGATCGTCGCCGGCATCGAGCGGGCCCTGTCGGCGCTGACCTCGCGGTTGTGCGGCTTCCAGGCGGACTTCCCGCTCGAGCCCTTGTTCGAGCGGGCCGCCATCGACATCGATCGGATCGAACGGGCCACCATGATCGGCAACTGGTACATCGTGACGTGCACGCGGAGAGAATCATGACGCACATCGAGCTTGCGGGACGCACCGCCCTGGTCACCGGCGCCTCGCGCGGCATCGGCCGCGCCGTGGCCCTCGGCTTGGCCGAGGCGGGGGCGGCCGTGGCCGTCCACTATCACCGCGACGCCGCCGCCGCCGCCGCGGTTGTCGAACAGATCGAGTCGGCCGGTGGCAGCGCCTTCGCCGCCGCCGCCGACGTTGCGGCGGCCGCGGAGGTCGAGGCCACGATAGCCGCCTGCATCGACCGCTGGGGCCGCCTCGACATCCTGGTGTGCAACGCCGGTATCTGGAAGGGGGCGCCGATCGAGCGGATGAGCGAGGCCGAGTGGGACGAGATGATCGACGTCAACCTCAAGGGAACCTATCTGGCCAGTCGTCAGGCTGTCCCCCACATGATCGCCGCCGGCAGCGGGGCGATCGTCAACATCTCCTCGACGGCCGGCCAGCGCGGCGAGGCCGGGCACGCCCACTACGCGGCGTCCAAGGGCGGGATGATCGCCTGGACCAAGTCGCTGGCCGCGGAGCTCGCGGAGCACGGCATCCGCGTCAACTGCGTCGCCCCCGGGTGGGTTCACACCGACATGGCGGAGGAGGCCCTGGCCCGCGACGGCGAGACGATCTTCGCCACCATCCCGCTGCGGCGTGCCGGCCGCCCGGAGGAGATCGCGGCGGCCGCCTGCTTCCTGGCCAGCGATCTCGCCTCGTACATCACCGGCGAGATCGTCAACGTCAACGGCGGCAACGTGCTGTGCGGCTAGCCGGCACTTCTCACCGCTCTTCTGCCGCCGGCGCGCCCGGCGGGCGCTCGCCGGAGGCATCGGAACCATCCCGGAGAGGCGAGACCCGGCCGGCGGTCCCCTTCTGGGCGCTGATCCCCGCGGCCGGCCGCGGCACCCGCCTGCGGCCTCTGACCGCCGCCGTCCCCAAGGTCCTGCTGCCGGTCGGCGGCCGCCCGATGCTCGAATGGGCGCTGCAGGAGGCGGTCTCCTCGGGCGCCGGGGCCGTCGCGGTGATCGTGGCGGCCGACCAGCAGGAGGTGCGGCGCTTCCTCGCCTCGCCGGCCGCCGCCGTCCACCTGGCCGGCGTGGCGCTCGAGGTGGTCGAGCAACCCGAGCCGGCGGGAATCGGCGACGCGTTGATCCGCTGCCGGCCGCTGACCGGCGATCAGCCGTTCGGCGTGGTCGTCCCCGACAACTGGTTCGCCAGCCGGGCCCCGGCCTTGGCGGAGGTCGCCAAAACGCTCTTCGAGACCGGAATGGATACGATCGGACTGGTCGAGGTCGGCCCGGAGCAGGAGGGCTTGCTCGGCAACGTCGGCGGCGTCGAGCTCGAGCCTATCGGCGGCGACTCGTACCGCATCCTGGCGCTGGCGGACAAGGCGGCGGGGACGTTCGCGATCGGCGGTTCCGGGCCGATGCTGCGCGGCTGCGCGCGCTACGCGCTCACCCCGGCCTTCTACGACGCCCTGGAGGCCGGCGCCGATGCGGAGCGGGAGGGGGAGTGGGACGACGTGCCGGCTTTCCAGCGACTGACCCGCCGCCCCGGCCTCGCCGGGCACCGGCTCAGCGCCCGCCTCTTCGATCTCGGCAACGAGATCGGCTACCGGGCGGCGAACGCCTACCTGGCCGGCGGGCGTCCGCTGTAATCGCCCTCTGCCGCGGGCGCGGAGGGGCATGTTCGCCGGCGTGTACGCTTGGTTGCTCCGCGACGTCGTCGTCAGCGGTACTTGCGCATCACCCCGAGCACGATGCCCCGGATGCGCAGGTCACCTTCGCTGACGATCATCGGCTCGAGCGCCGGGTTGGCCGGTTGCAGGCGGATGAGTCCGTCCTGGCGGTAGTACCGCTTCACCACCACCTCCTCGCCGGCCAGCAGGCCGATGACGGTCTCGCCGTCCTCGGCGGTTCTGCGGTCCTCGACGATGAGGTAATCGCCGTCGCGGATCTGCTCATCGAGCAGCGAGCTGCCGCGCACGCGCAGCACGTAGGCCGGCCGCCTGCCGACGAAGTCCGGGGGTACGTTCACCGTCTCGGGGTCGGTGAGCGCCTCGATCGGCCGTCCGGCCGCGACCTGGCCGAGCAGCGGAACCTCGACCGTGCGGATCGGCTCGGGGTCGACGAGCTGGAGCCCGCGTCCCTGGTGGGGGGCCTTGCGCAGGTAACCCTTGTGGACCAGCTGCTCGACGTGCTTGTAGACGGTGGCTGGGGAGGAGAGCCCGAAGCGGCCGCCGATCTCCTGCAGCGTCGGGGCATAGCCGCGCTCTTCGACGTGTTCGCGGATGAAGTCGAGAATCTCTTTCTGGCGACGGGTCAAGTACATGGCGGCGGCGCGGGACGGAGAGCGGATGGGGTCGGAGTGGAATGAGATCGAACGAAGCGGTAGATGATCGACGAAGATTGCCCAATAGGGAGCAAAAATAACACGAATTCGACATCGTTGCCGGCCATGATACCTTGCGTGTATGAGCTGTCTGGGACTGGATATCGGCGCCCGGCGGATCGGTGTCGCGGTTTCCGACGCGGCTGACCTGATGGCATTGCCCCTCACGACGCTGGAGACGGGCGCGGGCGGGCAGCTGCCTCTCGGCCGGCTGCGGGAGCTGGTCGCCGAGCGCGGCGTCGAGACGATCGTCGTCGGCCTGCCGCTGCGCCTCGACGGCCGCAGCGGCCCCGAGGCGCACGGCGCCGAAGCCGCCGCGGAGGAGCTCCGCGCCGCGCTCGGCGTGGCGGTCGTTCTCTGGGACGAGCGCCTCACCTCCGCCGAGGCGGAGCGCCTGCTGATCGAGGCCGGCATGTCCCGGCGACGGCGCAAGGGCGCCACCGACCGCATCGCCGCGGCGCTGATCCTGCAGGGCTATCTCGACCGGCAGCGCGGCGAGCACGGGGCCCGCCAGCCGGCATGAGCCTCCGCCGCCTCTGGAAACCGGCGCTGCTGCTGGCGGCGGCGCTGTACGTCACGGTCCGGCTTGCAACGGGCGCCGCCGTGGCCCTCGTCGATACGCCGTTCGATGGCAACCGCGGGAGCTCCGCCGACGTGACGATCGCGCGCGGCCAATCGGCCGCGCAGATCGCCGCGACCCTCGAGGGCGCCGGCGTCGTGCGCAACGCCCACGTGCTGAGCTGGTGGATGCGCTACACGGGCCAGGCCGGGCGGATCCATACGGGCGAATACCGCTTCGGCGGCCCGGCCAGCGTCCGCGAGGTCGCCGCGATCATCACCAAGGGCAGGGTCCTGCTGCTGGCGGTCACCGTGCTGGAAGGCTCGACGCGCTGGCAGGTTGCCGAAGCGCTGGCGGCCGCGGAGTTCGGAAGCCATGCGGACGCCTGGGAGGCGACCGGAGCCACCCCGTTGATCGCCGATCTCGACCCCGAAGCCCCGGACCTCGAGGGCTACCTGTTCCCCGACACCTATTTCGCGCCGCGAAGCTCCAACGCCCGCGAGCTCGTCGGCATGATGGTGTCGCGGTTCCGCCAGGCGTGGACGCCCGCCCGGCGGGCGCGGGCGACCGAGCTCGGCCTCAGCGTCCGCGAGGCGGTCACCATCGCGTCGCTGGTCGAGGCCGAGACCGGCCTGGCCGAGGAGCGCCCGCTGGTCGCCGGCGTTTACCACAACCGCCTGGCGCGCAGGATGCTGCTGCAGTGCGACCCGACATTGCTGTACGCCCTGCGCCTGGAGGGGCGCACCGATCGCAACATTCGCCGCAGCGACTTCGACAATGAGTCGCCCTACAACACCTATCGCGTCGCCGGGCTGCCGCCGGGGCCCATCGCCAGCCCCGGAGAGGCCAGCCTCGAGGCCGCTCTGTGGCCCGCCGAGACCGAGTTCTTGTACTTCGTCGGCCGCAACGACGGCTCCCACGCGTTCTCGCGGACGCTCGCCGAGCACAACGCCAACGTCAACCGCTACCAACGCTAGGTGCTGTGTCCTGAGTCAGAGATCCGCAACATTTTGTGGGGGGCGAGAAGGGGGTGGATGCAAGGCCGCGACGACGGCGATGCCGATGCGGATCGTCGAGGAGCGGCAACGCCGCAGACACCCCGTTCTCGGGCGATCTCTGCGTTGCTCGTCGTCGACGATGCGCCCCGTCCCGCCGCCGCGAGATACACTGTTCCGAGCCGCTTCATCCCCGACCATCCGAGTCCTCGGCCTGCTGACCATGAGCGAGCTACGCCATCCGCAAGCGCCCGGCCGCCAGGCCGCCGCCCCCTTCTGCTTCGCCCTGGTCGTCAGCCGCACCAACGGCGACATCACCGCCAAGCTCCTCGAAGGCGCCCGTCAAACCCTGGCCAGGCACGGAGCCGCCAAGGAGGCGGTGCGGGTGTTCGAGGTCCCCGGGGCGTTCGAGCTGCCGATGACGGCCGCCGAGCTGGCGGCGACCGGCGCCTATGACGCGGTCATCTGTCTCGGCGCCCTGATCAAGGGCGAGACATCGCATTTCGAGCATCTGTGCGCGGCGGTTGCCGCCGGCATCCAGGACGTCGGGATCCTCTCGGGCATACCGGCGGTCTTCGGCGTGCTGACCTGCGAGGAGCGCGCCCAGGCCGAGGCGCGCAGCGGCGGCGCCAAGGGCAACAAGGGCGCCGAGGCCGCGCTGGCGGCGATCGAGATGGCGGCGCTGTTCGCGGCGATCGCCGCCGAGCACGAGGAGTAGCCGATGGGGAAGCGCCGCCGCGCCCGGGAGTCGGCGCTGCAATGCCTGTATCAATGGGAGGTGACGGGCGCCGACCCGGACCAGATCCTCGCCGGCTATTGGGAGACCCGGGAGCCGGTGGAGGTCGAGGTGCGTGACTTCACCGAATCCCTGGTCCGCGGCACCGTGACGCACGTCGCGCGGATCGACGCTATCATCTGCGAGCAAACCCGGCACTGGCGGATGGACCGCTTGGGCCTGGTGGAGAAGAGCATCCTCCGCCTCGGCGGCTTCGAGCTCCTGTACGCCCCCGAGACCCCCGCGGCGGTGGTGATCGACGAGGCCGTCGAGCTCTCGAAGCGCTTCAGCGGCCCCGAGGCCGCCCCGTTCGTGAACGGGATCCTCGACGGCATTCACGAGCGCTCGCGCCGCGGCGAGCTCGACCTGGCCTCCACCTGCCCGCCGGGTGCCGATGGCGCCGACTGACGACCCGCCAGGCATGCGATGAGCTACGACCCCGCGACGATCGAGGCCAAGTGGCAGCAGCGCTGGGCCGAGGACCGCGTCTACCGGGCCAGCGCCGGCGGCAACCGCGACAAGTACTACTGCCTCGAGATGCTGCCGTACCCCTCCGGGCGCCTCCACATGGGTCACGTCCGCAATTACTCGATCGGCGACGTGGTGGCTCGGTTCCGCAGCATGCGCGGCTTCAACGTCCTGCATCCGATGGGTTGGGACTCCTTCGGGCTGCCGGCCGAGAACGCCGCCATCCAGCGGGAGATCCATCCCGCGGCCTGGACCCGGCAGAACATCGAGGTCATGCGCCAGCAGCTGCAGAGGATGGGCTTCGGCTACGACTGGGAGCGTGAGATCGCCAGCCACACCCCCGAGTACTACCGCTGGAACCAGTGGCTGTTCCTGCGCTTCCTCGAGCGCGGCCTCGCGTATCGGCGAGAGGCCCTCCTCAACTGGTGTCCCTCGTGCGAGACCGTGCTCGCCAACGAGCAGGTAGAGGAGGGGCTCTGCTGGCGCTGCGGCAGCGTCGCCGAGGAGCGGCGGATGTCGCAGTGGTTCTTCCGCATCACCGCCTACGTCGACGAGCTGCTCGCCGCGATCGATGGGCTCGAAGGTTGGCCGGAGAGAGTGCGGACGATGCAGCGCAACTGGATCGGCAAGAGCGACGGGGCGCGCGTCGAGTTCGGTCTCGAGGGCGGCGCCGGCGAGCTCGAGATCTTCACCACTCGCATCGATACGATCTTCGGCGCCACCTTCATGGTCATCGCCCCGGAGCACCCGCTGGCGGCGAAGTGGCGCGTCGAGGGGCCGGGGGCCGACGCCGAGTTGCGCGCCGACGAGCTGCGCGCGCAGATCGACCGGCTGCAGGGGATGCACCGGCGACAGCGGCCCGGCGAAGAGATCGAAAAGGCGGGCGTCTTCACCGGTCATTACGCGACCAACCCGTTCAACGACGAGCGCCTGCCGATCTGGGTGGCCAACTTCGTGCTCATGGACTACGGCACCGGCGCGGTCATGGCGGTGCCCGCCCACGACGAGCGCGACTTCGAGTTCGCCCACAAGTACGGCCTCCCGATCCGTCCGGTGATCGGGCCGCAGGGCGGCGAGCCCCCCGACTGGATCGCCGATCCCGATGCCCTGCAGGCGGCCTTCACCTCCCCGGGCGTCCTGCTGGCGGCGGCCGGCCCCTTTGCCGGCCTGTCGTCCGCCGAGGCCAGCGAGCGGATGATCGAGCAGGCCCGCGGCGGCGGCTACGGCGACGCGGCGACCGACTTCAAGATCAAGGACTGGGGCATCTCGCGGCAGCGTTACTGGGGGACGCCGATCCCGGTGATCCACTGCCCGGACTGCGGCGTCGTGCCGGTCCCCGACGAGCACCTTCCCGTGGAGCTGCCCGAGGAGGTCGAGCTCACCGGCGTCGGCGGTTCGCCGCTCGGCCACGTCGAGACCTTCGTCAACGTCGAGTGCCCGTCCTGCGGCGGCCCGGCGCGGCGCGAGACCGACACCATGGACACCTTCGTCGACTCGTCCTGGTACTACCTCCGCTACCTGTCGCCGCACCACCACGATGCGCCCTTCGAGCGCGCCGCCGCGGACTACTGGCTGCCGGTCGACATCTATATAGGCGGCATCACCCACGCCGTCCTCCACCTCCTGTACTTTCGTTTCTTCTGCAAGGCGATGGCCGATCTCGACCTGCTGGGCGTGCGCGAGCCGGTGACCCGGTTGCTGACCCAGGGAATGGTGCTGATGGGCGGATCGGCGATG
>Ga0302046_10005991_pt1 | contig 10652 bp, 10 predicted proteins | sample RVTome_11_FD_200261 | JGI IMG/M metagenome (GOLD analysis project Ga0302046, IMG submission 200261) | Soil microbial communities from uranium-contaminated site in the Upper Colorado River Basin, Wyoming, United States - RVT147D111 (version 2) ... | reverse complement strand
AGAGATCATAAATTATCGTTGGCTTATTCCTTTCTTTATCTCTGAATTTGTTGTCATAATATTTTTGTGCCCGACTTTTGCTGTAGTTGATTAAAAACAAGCATAGAATGACCAGAGATCTCTATTTAGAAGAACGGCGACAAGCGATTCTCAAGCAGGTCGATCAAGAGGGACGGGTGACGGTCACCGACTTGAGCCAGCAGCTTGGCGTGTCTGAAGTAACGATTCGGGCGGATCTGCAGGCGCTCGCCAAACGACAGTTGGTCATCCGCACCCACGGGGGGGCGATCCCGGCCAATGGGATATATGACCTGGCCCTGGCTCTGCGCCGCCAGAAACAAGTCCAGGAAAAGAGCCGCATTGGGGCAGCCGGGGCGGCCCTGGTTGCCGATGGGGATGCGGTCTTTCTTGACAGCAGCAGTACGGCCTTAGCCATCGTGCAGCACCTCAAGGCTCACCGCCATCTGACCATCATGACCAATAGTCTGGCCATCGCCCAGGAGCTGCACGACACACCCGGCATCCGGGTCGTCATGCCGGGCGGCACCTTGCAGCGAGAAACCGCTTCGTTGATTGGGGTCGATGGGCTCGACGTGCTGCGCCAATTCAACATCCAAAAAGGCTTTTTTGGGGCGCACGGGATCAACCTGCCGGAAGGCTTAACCGATGTCAGCGCCGACCAGGCCGAGGTCAAACGTCCCGTGGTCGCAATGTGCCGCCAGACCATCGCCGTCCTGGATGCCACCAAGTGGGGCCGGGTGGGCCTGGCCTCATTCGCCCAACCCAACCAGATTGACACCATTATTACCGATGGCCTCGCGCCCCCCGCCTTGATCGAGGCAGTCCGGGCGGCGGGAATCGAAGTCATTGTTGTGTAACATTCTTAGCGAAAGGTAAAAGCGATGGCCACGGCCGTATTAATGCCCAAACAAGGACAATCGGTAGAAAGCTGTCTGATTGCCAGTTGGAAAAAACAGCCGGGTGATCAGGTCGCCGCCGGAGAGACCGTGTGCGAGGTCGAAACCGACAAGGCGCTCCTGGAAGTGGAGAGCCCTGCCTCGGGCGTTGTGCTGGCACTGTTCTTTCAGGAAGGGGATGAAGTGCCGGTTTTGACCACCATTGCGGCCATCGGTGAGCCCGGCGAAGACGTGTCTGACTTGCGACCTGCCGGCACGGTTATACAAGAATTGTCTGATACTCAAGAGGAAAGACAGGCGGTTACCGCCCAGGCCGAGGCTCAAGAAACGACTGAGGCTGTCGTGAGCCAATTCAATAGTGAACCCACCGGCAGCGTTAACATTTCGCCTCGGGCCAGAAATCTGGCAGCTAAAAGGAATCTGGATATTGCAGGGCTTCAAGGCAGCGGTCCCGAAGGGCGCATTATCGAACGGGACATTCAGGCCGCCCTGGTCAAAGCGCCCGCGATGACCCCGCTGGCCAGAACAATGGTGACCCAGGGCGGCTATGAAGCGCCGGCGCGAGGTTCCGGGGCCGGTGGCCGGATCTTGGCCAGAGACCTGAGCGCGATGCCGGCTGCACCGGTTCATACCAAAGCCGTGGGCGGCGAGGAAGCGGATGAGGTCAAGGCAACCCCGGTCAAGGGCGTGCGCAAAGTTATTGCCGAGCGCATGTTGAACTCCTTGCAAACGACAGCGCAATTGACCCTGAATACCACGGCCGATGCCCGCGCCTTGAAAGCCTACCGGCAGCGACTCAAACAAAGTCAGGCAGAGCTTGGCTTGCAAACCGTAACCATCAACGACCTGATCCTGCTGGCCGTATCCAGAACCCTGCTCCAATACCCCGAACTGAACGCACGCTTTACGGACGAAACGATCTATCAATACCAAGATGTGCATTTAGGTGTGGCCGTTGACACGCCACGCGGCTTGATGGTGCCAGTGATCCGCCGCGCCAACATCCTGAGCTTACGGCAACTGGCGCAAGAAGCGAAACGTCTGGCCACGGCCTGTTTAGACAAAACCATCGCGCCTGATGAGCTGACGGGCGGCACCTTTACCGTCACCAACCTGGGCAGTTTCGGGATCGAAACGTTTACGCCGGTCCTGAATACGCCGGAGGTGGGTATTTTGGGGGTCGGCAATATCAACCTGAAGCCGGTCGAGGGCGAGGGCGAGGTCACGTTCATACCGCATCTCGGCCTGTCGTTGACCATCAACCACCAGGTGATCGACGGCGCGCCGGCCGCCCGCTTCTTGCAAACGCTGGCGCAAGGGTTGGCCGAACTGGAGCTGCTGTTGGCGTTGTAAAGAGTCTGTAGAATATCAGGATGGAGCGTGCTCGGTAATTCACCATGTCATTCTGAGGAGCGAAGCGACGAAGAATCTCCATGAAGCGATGGCTGGCAAAGGCTCTATGGAGATTCTTCGCTCCCGCTGGTCGCTCAGAATGACATTAATTCAATGACCGAATGCTCTCAGATAGAAAAAACCAACAAGGACACAAACCATGACAAAGTTAATTTCAATCGATCCGGCTGAAGCGCGCCAGAAATCGATTATCAAGGGCAAAGCGATTCCGGTCAACGCTTACGTTTCGAATCCGAAGCAAGAGGCCAAACAATACGGGCCGGACAACTTGCTGCGGATCTATCGGGATATGCTCACTATTCGCGAGTTCGAGATAATGCTGGATCAGATCAAGAAGCAGGGCGCTTATGAAGGCATCGAATATAATCACAAAGGGCCGGCCCATCTATCGATTGGTCAGGAGGCGGCAGCGGTGGGCCAATGCTATCATCTGGCTCCCGACGACTTCATCTTTGGGTCGCATCGCAGTCACGGTGAAATTTTGGCCAAGAGCTTTTCGGCCATCGAGAAGCTGGGCGAACAAGCGCTGATCGACATGATGGAGTCGTATCTGAATGGAGCGCCGCTGCGCGTGGTCGAGACGTTCAGCCAGGGTGATGCCAAAGATTTAGCCATCAATTATGCCCTGTACGGCACCCTGGCCGAAATATTCGGGCGAGAGAACGGTTTCAATAAGGGTATGGGCGGGTCCATGCACGCCTTTTTCCCGCCGTTTGGCATTATGCCCAATAACGCCATTGTCGGCGGCTCAGCCGATATTGCCACGGGCGCGGCGCTGTTCAAGCGAGTCAATCGCCGGCCCGGTATCTGTATTGCCAACATCGGCGACGCCTCGTTGGGCTGCGGGCCGGTTTGGGAAGCCATGATGTTCGCCGCAATGGATCAGTACCGGACGTTGTGGGCTAAGGAGATGGGCGGCGCGCCGCCCATCCTGTTCAACTTTATGAATAATTTTTACGGCATGGGCGGCCAGCCTCAGGGTGAAACCATGGGCTTTGGGACGCTGGCCCGGGTTGGTCTGGGCGTCAACCCCGCGGCCATGCATGCCGAACGGATCGATGGCTACAATCCGCTGGCCGTGGCCGACGCCATCGAGCGCAAAAAGAAAATCCTGGAAGCGGGCCAGGGGCCGGTGCTGCTGGATACGGTCACCTATCGCTTCAGCGGTCACTCGCCCTCGGATGCGTCGGCCTACCGGGACAAGGAGGAGGTCGAGCGCTGGCAGCAACATGACTCGCTGATCACCTACCGCCAGTATCTCGTCGATAACTGCCAAGCCGATGATGAGCAGCTCGATCAATTTCAGCAAGATATTAAAGAGCGTCTGGTCAAGGTGTTGGAGGCGGCCGCCTCATTGGCAACCTCACCGCGCGTCAATACCCAGGTCGATGCCATTGGGGAGATGATGTTCTCCAACGGGGTTAAGGATCGGCTGGCCGAGGGAACGGCGGAGGTGCTGTTACCCATAGAAGAAACGCGGCTCAAGGTCACGCACGACAAGCATCGTTTCGGTTTGCAGGATGGCCAGCCGCTGCCCAAGCTCAAAACCCTGACCTATGCCGAGGCCTTGTTTGAAGCCATGCTGCACCGCTTCTACGAAGATCCAACCATGGTGGCGTATGGTGAAGAAAATCGCGACTGGGGCGGCGCGTTCAGTGTCTATCGGGGCCTGACCGAGTGTTTGCCCTATCACCGCCTGTTCAATTCGCCCATCTCCGAAGCGGCTATCGTCGGTACGGCGGTCGGGTATGCGCTCAGCGGCGGCCGGGTGGTGGCTGAGTTGATGTATTGTGATTTCATGGGCCGGGCCGGCGACGAGATTTTTAATCAGATGGCCAAGTGGCAGTCGATGTCGGCCGGAGTGCTGCAAATGCCACTGGTCTTGCGAGTGTCGGTCGGGTCCAAATATGGGGCCCAGCATTCGCAGGATTGGACCTCGATTGTAGCCCATATTCCGGGCTTGAGGGTCATGTTCCCGGCCACGCCCTACGATGCCAAAGGGATGTTAAACCTGGCTTTACGCGGCACCGATCCGGTCGTCTTTTTCGAAAGCCAGCGACTCTATTCGGAGCCGGAAATTCTGGTGGAGGGCGGCGTGCCGACCGAGTATTATGAAGTCGAACTGGGCGAACCGGCCATTCGGCGGACCGGCAGCGATTTCACCATCATCACGATTGGGGCCACACTGTATCGCGCCCTGGAGGCGGCCGATGAGCTGGCCGGCAAGTATGACATCTCGGCTGAAGTCATCGACGCCCGCTTCATCAATCCGCTAAACTATGAACGCATCGTCGAGTCGGTCAAGAAGACGGGCCGGGTCTTGCTGGCGTCAGACGCCTGCGAACGGGGCTCGTTTCTGCACACCATAGCCTCGAATATTAGCCAGCTTGCCTTTGACTACCTGGACGGGCCGGTGGCCGTGGTCGGGGCGCGCAATTGGATCACGCCGGCGGCTGAGTTGGAGGAGGCCTTCTTTCCCCAAAAAGAGTGGCTGATCGATACGATCCACGAGCGCATTCTGCCACTGCCCGGTCATCAGATCAGCACCGTCCAAACCACCGGCGATATCCTCAGACGAAATCGCTTGGGAATTTAGAGAGGGCTAGCATGCACGTAATTTTTGTGGTAGAATGTTAAGGTACTGCTAATGCTCCCATTTCACCCGTAACATCTGACCGGATCAGGAGGTAGAACCATGGCAACGAAGCTAACCAGAACCCAAGTGAACCAGATTGTCACGGAAACGCGCCGGCAAGGTGAAAGACCCAATCTCAGCGGGGCAGATCTCAGCGACACTGATTTAAAGGGCATCGATCTTATTGGAGCCAATCTGGACGAGGCCAATCTCAGTCGAGCCAATCTCAGCCAGGCTAATCTCATCTGGGCCGATCTGAACTGGGCCCAACTGGTCGAGGCTAATCTGAGGCAGGCCGACCTGATGTGGGCCAATCTAACGGGGGCGGATCTACTCGAGGCGAAGCTGCACGGAGCCGATCTGAGCGGAGCCGATCTGGCGGAAGCGAACTTGAGCCGGGCCGATCTACGAGGTGCGGACCTGAGCGGAACGGATCTCAGCCAGGCCAATCTCAGCCAGGCCAATCTCAGCCAGGCCAATCTCAGCCAGGCTTACATCAGCGGCGCTTACCTTGGCCGGGCCAATCTCAGGATGGCAGATCTGCATGAAGTGGAACTGATCGGGGCCTACCTGAGCGGAGCCAATCTGCGGGGCACCAATCTCAAAGACGCCAAATTTACCAAAGCGGCCCTGCGGGGGGCGGATCTGAAGCGAGCCGATCTCAGCCGGGCTTACCTGATCAAGACCTCTTTGAGCCAGGCCTATCTCAGCGGAGCCAATCTCAGCGACACCGACCTGAGCGGCGCGGATCTCAGGGGGGCAGATCTCAGGGGGGCGAACCTCAGCCGGGCCAATCTGATTGGGGCCAATTTGGGTGACGCCGACTTGACGCGGGCAGACCTGACCGGCGCTTACCTCAAATGGACCGATCTACTGGGGGCATCATCAAAATTAGCCAAGCTATTTCGCGCCAAAATACGCGAAGCGTTTCTAACAGAAGCAAATTTACGCGGCGCGAAGTATAACCACGCCACTACCTGGTCGGTGAACTTTGACCCCAAACAATCAGGCGCGATCCGCAAGCATTGAATCTTATTGAGGCTGATGCCCTCTTAGCGCCGCTGGCAGCCTGTCCCCACCCCATTTATCATTGACGAAGGTCAGCATCTTTATTATAGGGCCTAGCATAGATAGCATCTGTGATTGGATTGAATTATGAAAATACCGCGCTATGGATGGTATATAATCGCTTGTGCCGCTGTGGTCGTGGTGGTTAAGGCCATCCAAATCAGACGGCAAGAGGCCGAACAGGTTTATCGGCCTGTACCCAAGACCGGCCCCAGACCAACCGTTCGACAGAGGGCCGGAGAAACCAACCGTCCGGCCGTTAAAAAGGCAGCACCGCCGCCCGCCAAACCGGCAACGGCCAAAGATGATTTGACCCTGATCAAGGGGATTGGCCCGGCCCGAGCAACCAAATTGCAGCAGGCGGGCATCACGTCTTATGCAGCCCTGGCCGGGACAGCGACCGAACGTTTGAAGGAGCTTTTTCCCAGGGCCAGCCCGGAAGGGCTTGAGGATTGGAAAGCGCAGGCCCACACTTTGAGCTAGTGTCTTTTTAACCATGAACTATGGCAAAACCTGACAGGTTTCCAAAAACCTGTCAGGTTTGGTAATCCCAATTAACTTGTTAAACGAGCATCAGGCAAATTGGCAATTAAAAGCGGCGAGCACATCCTCGGAGTTGGTTAAGCTGTGGGCCTGAAGATATTCGATGGCGGTCAAGGCGGCGTCATGCGCAGCCTGGCTGGTGCCGGCCACACAGTCAACGGGCACACGCACCCGATAATCATACTGGTGCGCATCGGCACAGGTATAGTGAATGCACACATCGGTCACCACGCCGGTGACGATCAATGTGTCACCGGGACGGACCCCGACCCCGTTCAAAACGAAGGGTAGATCCGTACCCAAAAAAGCGCTGTAACGCGGCTTGCGCACCAAATGATCACCCGGCAAGGGTGCTAATTCGGGCACGATCTCCACGCCCGGTGTGCCAACCACGCAATGAAGCCCCTCCGCTCCATCGAGTTCGCGCCCAAAATCAATATGGCTCGAGCGATGCACTTCCTGCGTAAAGATTATGGGCACACCGGCCTGTCTGGCAGCGCCGGCCAGATGCTGGATAGCCGGGATAATGCGACGGCCATCGACGCAATAAACCGGCGCGCCGTCGTCAAGAAAGTCATGTTGCATATCAACAATAAGTAAGGCAGCGTTCCCAACAATCAGGTTATGCGTCATTTCTCTTGTTATTGATTTAGGTGCAGGGCGCTATAGACATCTTCTTTGATTAGTTCGAAGATCTCAATCTTATTCCTTATAAATTCCGGGTCAGTTTGAATAATTCGATTCCGTGGATACGGAAATGGATTCTCTACGATTTTCTTGATGCGGGCCGGTCTGGCCGAAAACACACAGACGATATCGGAAAGCAGGAGGGCTTCCTCGATATCGTGGGTCACGAAGCAGATGGTCGTATCCAACGACTGCCAGATGTCCAACAACTGATCTTGCAGGACGATGCGGGTTTGCGCATCGAGCGCGCCAAACGGTTCATCGAGCAGCAGCAGCCCCGGCCGCAAAGCCAGGGTTCGAGCCAGGGCGACCCTTTGTTTCATGCCGCCGGATAGGGTGGCCGGGTAGACATTCTCAAAATCCTTCAGGCCAATCATGTCGAGCATGGCGTCGATGATTTCATTCTGTTGATCCTGGCTAAAGTTTGAACCGTTGACGGTCAAACCAAACCCGACGTTCTGCCGCACCGTCAACCACGGGAACAGCGAGTATGACTGGAACACCATACCCACGTTTCTTTGAGGGCCGTCAACCGCCCGGCCATCGATCAGAATTTGACCCGCTGTCGGTTCCTCCAGGCCGGCGATCATACGTAACAACGTACTCTTGCCACAGCCAGACGGCCCCAGAAAGCCAATAAATTTCCCTGTATGAATGTCTAACGAAATCTTATCAACCGCGATGAGGTGGCCTCGGGCGCGGGTATTAAAGGTTTTGCCGACGCTCTGGACCGACACTTTGACCCCGTTCAATTCACTCATAACGGGTCTAGTGCTCCTGCATCCAGGGGAAAAACGTCTGCGATGCTAATTTGAACAGATAGTCGGTGATGATGCCCAGAATGCCGACCAGGATAATGCTGCTGATCACATACGGCGTTTTTAGGAAGCGTTGAGCCTGCAAAATCTTAAACCCAATGCCGACATCCGCCGCCACCAGTTCGGCCACGACCAAATAGGACCAGGCCCACCCGGCGGCGATGCGCAGGGCATCAAAAATGTTAGGCCAGGCAGCCGGCAGGATCACTTTGCGCAAGACCCCGGCCCGGCTGCCGGCCAGCATAAAGTACGTTTCCAGATATTCACGCTGCACTTGTGATACGGCTGCCGCCACCATCAGCACCAATTGAAAGTAGGTGCCGATAAAGATAACCAGGACTTTTTGGTTATCGCCGGTGCCAACCCACAGGATACAGAGGGGGACAAAGGCCACGACCGGCATATAGCGAATAAAATCATTGAAGGGTTCAATCAGGGCTTCGATGGGTTTATAGGTGCCCATCAACAAGCCAACGGGAATGGCCAGCGCCGCCGATAGGAAAAACCCGACCAGGATGCGATAGGTGCTCACAAAAACATCCCAGAGATAGCCCAGGTTGATAAAGGAGTCGATCATGGCCCAGGCCACAGCCATGGGTGACGGCAAAAACAATGGCGTAATTATCCCACTGGCAGCGATCAAGCTCCACACACCAAAGAATACGATGAAGGTAGCCAGCGCAGACACGAGATAAACACTTCGAGAAAGTTTATCTTCGAGCTGTGCCGGCTTAAAAAAATTCTGCCAGCGCGATAACTTCACCAAAACCGCTCGAGTCATCTACTCCGAGCCTTTCAAAAAGCTGATATCGATGAGGGTCGAGGCATCGACGGCTTTATCGATAAACCCTTCTGCTTCCCAAATTCGGCTGGCGGTCTCTGATACCCCAAAGACATTCACCTCTGAATTCGAATCATGATAGGCGAGATTGGCTTCTTCGTCCAGGAATTTGACGCCCGTCAGAATATCGGCCACTTCAGGCGCATCTAAATCCATGGTGTTGCCAATAATTTCGTGGGCTTCATCCGGATTTGTTTCGATGAAATCTAACGCTTCATACCAGGCATCGACGAAGGCGGTAACCGCTTCGGGATGATCGTCGATGAAGTCCTCTCGGAAGACCAGGATATCCACGATTAAGCCGGGATAGTCACTCGACGTCAAGAATGTTTTGCCATCAGGCCGGTTCTCCTGGACGTGGGACAGATGGGGTTCCCAGGTCACGGCCACATCGACATCACCGGCGACGAAGGCGGCGCTGGCCTTATCGGGGTCCATCGGCTTTAAATCGATGTCTTTGGATGACAGACCATAATCATCAAGAATATAAAGCAGGAAGAAATGGTTGACAAAACCAGGCTGGACGGCCACCGATCTGCCTTTGAAATCTTCGACACTGTCGATATCAGCCGTGGCCAGAATACCATCAGCCCCAGCCGACTCATCGAGTCCGAGCACCATTTTGCCCGGAACACCCTGGGCCGCCCCAATAACCAGGTCGTCGATGGTCGAGCCCATGGCGTCTAAGCGGCCGGCAATCAAAGCCGAGCGCCGGTCGCCGGTGCCTTCGATCCGTTGGATATCGACATTAAGGCCCCGTTTGGTGTAAAAGCCCTTTTCCTGGGCGATATAAAAGGGGCCATAACCGACCCAGGTATTGAAACCAAGGTTAATATCCTGAGTTTCTGCCGGCGCTGCTTGTTGTTGGCAGGCCATAACCGTTGCCATGAGCAACACGACCCCCACCAAGAGACAGGTTCTGGTCAATCGAGAATTCTGCATGATGCACCCCCTTGTGATGAAGCCTAATATGGAATTTTGAAAATGTTGATGGAAAACTCGTGGAGAGATACCCCCGTGGACTGTTAGTGGAAGGAATCACCCTTGTTAGTCCTAAAGTACTAACCCAGGATAATTATACTATAAATTACAGCAGCACCAAATTAATATATTAAGCACGGTGCGTCCTGAGTGCATCCTGAGTTTGACGCAGGGCGAAGGCTCCCCTGAGCAAAGTCGAAGGGTCGAAGGGCTGGTGCTCCTAAAATTTCAGGCAGAGCCTGCCTCAATGAGTCCTCAACCGGTTGATCTAGCCGCTACGCTTGCGCCTGCAATTCAGGAAAATATCTGGCCGCTTGCATCCAGGGCAACAGTGGTCGTTTTGAAGGTATTTAGCAGGGTCATATAACGTTCTGCCTGGCGCTTTTCGATTTGCTCACGCGTAAAGATTATGTTGGCGAGGAAGGTCTTACTGCCCAGGTAGAGATATGCCCCTCCTAGACCAAAAACTGTTTTAACTTTGTATTCATCGACAAAGTTTTGGGCGGCGATGATCTGCCTACCTTTATGATCAATGGTGGTCTTCGCATCCGGGACGTAAAACACGCCTGCCATCTTACCGATGATTCTGGCGATAATATCCGAGTCATGGCTGTCAATCCAGTCCAGACCGAGGCCAAGCTCATTTAGAAGACGGGATACCATTGGAATGGCCTCAACGAAATCTGCTGAAGCCAAAGGAATACCCACATGCCCCTCCGAGTCGTATCGGCTATTCCAGGTTCTTTTTT
>Ga0302046_10005990_pt1 | contig 10654 bp, 7 predicted proteins | sample RVTome_11_FD_200261 | JGI IMG/M metagenome (GOLD analysis project Ga0302046, IMG submission 200261) | Soil microbial communities from uranium-contaminated site in the Upper Colorado River Basin, Wyoming, United States - RVT147D111 (version 2) ... | reverse complement strand
TGCTCGCAGTGATCCTGCCGTTCTGGATCTCGTTCCTGCTCCGGGTGTATGCCTGGATCGGGCTGCTCAACAACCGTGGCGTAATCAACGAGGCGCTGATCTGGCTCGGCGTCATCGACCAGCCGGTTCAGCTGCTCTACAACGATTTTGCGGTCTATCTCGGCATCGTCTATTCCTACCTGCCATTCATGATCCTGCCGCTTTATGCGAATCTGGAGCGGCACGACCGGAACCTGCTGGACGCCGCGGCCGATCTTGGCGCGCGCCGCAACCGGGCATTTTTCGACGTGACGCTGCCGCTCTCTGCGCCGGGCATCATCGGCGGCTGCCTGCTGGTCTTCATCCCGGCAGTCGGCGAATTCACGATCCCGGCCCTGCTCGGCGGCGCCGACACGCTGATGATCGGTCGCGTGCTCTGGGACGAATTCTTCGTCAGCCGCGACTGGCCGGTGGCTTCCGCGGTATCCGTCGTGCTGCTGCTGCTGCTGATTGCGCCCATCCTGTGGTTCCAGCGCCTCCAGGCGCGCGAACAGGCGGTCGCGCGATGAACCGCCGTCCGGTGTGGCTGATCACGGTCGTCGCTTTCGGCTACGCCTTGCTGTACGTGCCGATCATCTCGGTCGTGATCTATTCGTTCAACGATTCCCGCCTCGTGACGCTCTGGGGCGGCTTCTCGCTTCGCTGGTATGCGAGCCTGCTGTCGAATCGCGAGTTGCTGGAGTCGGCGCTCCTCAGTCTGCGCATCGCGGTTGTCAGCGCGACCTTCGCGACCGCATTTGGCGCCATCGTCGCACTCGCACTGCAGCGCCTTTCACGCCTGCGCGGGCGCGTGCTGCTGTCCGGCATGATAGCCGCACCGCTCGTGATGCCCGAGATCATCACCGGCTTGTCGCTGCTGTTCCTGTTCATCTCGATGGCGGACCTGGTCGGCTGGCCAGCCTCGCGCGGGGCGGCCACGATCACGATCGCGCACATCACGTTCTCGATGGCCTTCGTCGTGGTCGTCGTGCGCTCGCGCCTCGCCGCCATGGACGAGTCGCTGGAGGAGGCGGCGATGGACCTGGGCGGCCGCCCGGTCCCCGTGTTCTTCGACATCACGGTGCCAATGCTGATGCCCGCGCTCATTTCCGGCTGGCTGCTCGCCTTTACCCTGTCGCTCGACGACCTCGTGATCTCGAGCTTCGTCTCCGGCCCGGGGGCGACCACGCTGCCGATGTACATTTTCGCGAAAGTGCGCCTCGGCGTGACACCTGACATTAATGCCATCACGACGATTATCATCGCGCTGGTGGCGGTCGCGGTCGTGACCGCAGCGCTGGTTTCCAGCCGGCGTGGACAGACGGAGTAAATGACCATGGAACTCGGGAAAATCCTCGACAGCTGGCAACCCGGGCATGCCCTGCCGCGCGCCCTCTACCACGATCCGGAGGTCTACGAGGCCGAAATCCGCCGGATCTTCCTGAAGTCCTGGCATTACGTCGGGCATGCGAGCCAGGTGCCCGGCCGCGGCGACTATTTCCTGTTCGAGATCGCCGGAGAGTCCGTGATCATCGTGCGCGACGGGGAAGGGCGGGTGAATGCCCTGCTGAATGTCTGCCGCCACCGCGGATCGCGCATCTGCGACGCGCCGGCGGGGCGCGAATCGCGCCTGACCTGCAAGTACCACGGCTGGACCTATGGCCTGGACGGTTCCCTGAAGGCGCTCGGATTCGCGCCCGAAGGAATCGACAAGTCGCGCTACGGCCTCAAGCGGCTGCAGGCCCGGGTCTTTCAGGGACTCATCTTCATCAACTTCGACCCGGACGCCGTGCCGTTCGACGTGATCGAAAACGACCTCGGCCCGTTGCTCGCGCCCTGGGACCTTGCCCACGCGAAGATTGCGCATCGGCAGAACTATCCGATCTCGGCCAACTGGAAACTGACGGTCGAGAACTACTGCGAGTGCTACCACTGCCTGCCGGCCCACCCGGAATATTCCGTGGGCCACGGGCGCGCGATACCGCGCCAGGATTGCGAGGTGAAACTCGAAGAGGTGCTGGCCCGTTCGCAGCAAGTCGGCCTGTCGCGCGGGCAGACGCGTCACTCCTGGCTCGACGCCGGCGCGCTCGGCACCGACCGCGACTTCGAGCGCTATCCGCTGCTGCGCGGACACCTGACCGGCAGCCGCGACGGCAAGCCGGTGGCGCCGCTCATGGGCTCCATCACCGGTTATGACGGCGGCGCGACCGACCTGCACATCGGGCCGATGACCTTCGGTCTGGCCTACTGCGACCACATCGTGCTGTACCGCTTCACGCCGCGCGGACTGCGCAATACCGATTGCGAGATCACCTGGCTCGTCAACGAAGCGGCGGTCGAAGGGCGGGACTACGACCGGGCGGCGCTGACGTGGCTATGGGACGTCACGACGCTCGCCGACAAGACCATCATCGAGCGCAATCAGGCAGGCGTCGACTCGCGGTTCTACGAGCCCGGCCCGCTGTCGCCGATGGAGGAGTTCACGCAGCGGTTCATGGAATGGTATGTCGCGACGATGCGGGCGGGTTTGCCGTCCCGGCGGGACTATGGTTACTATCGGCAGGCTGGTGAGGAGAGACTGACATGACGCAATCGCATCGTCGTCCCGGTCACGCAGGATCGCCGGCCTTGCACGCCGCGATCTCCGCAGTGCTCGCAACCGCCACCGGCGCCGCAGCGGCGCAGGAATCGACCACCAGCCTCGGCGAGGTCATCGTCACCGCGACCCGGCGCGCCGAGCGCCTGCAGGACGTCTCGGAATCCATCAGCGCGTTCGATGCCACTGCGATCTCGATGCGCGGCCTCCAGCAGATGGACGACATCGTCAAGTACATCCCTGGCATGTCGATCGCTCAGCGCGAGCCCGGCGGCACGAGCCTGATTTTTCGCGGCGTCGCGAGCTCCGGCATCCAGTTCGGCGCCGTGTCGTCCTCCGCGCTCTACCTCGACGAGCAGCCGATCACGCAGAGCGGCCGCAACCCCGACCCGCGGCTAATCGACATCGAGCGAGTCGAGGCACTGCGGGGCCCGCAGGGAACGCTATACGGCGCCAGCTCGCAATCGGGCACACTTCGCGTCATCACCGCGAAGCCGGACCCGACCGGTTTTGCCGCCTGGACCGAGGCGCAGGTCACGAGCGTGTCGGAAGGCGACACCGGATATGACCTGAGCGCGATGGTCAACATCCCGATCGTCGCGGACCGCCTCGCGCTCCGCCTGGTCGGCTTCACGGCCGAAGACGCCGGCTACATCGACAACGTCCTTGGCAATAGTCAGGGTACAGGTACTGACAATTGCGCCGGACCTTGCCCGGGCTTCACGAACGCTGACGTCGTCGCCAAGGACGTCAATAAGACGACGACGACCGGCGCGCGCGCGGCGCTCCGGTTCGACTTCACCGAAACCGTCGATGCCACGCTCGCCGCGATCTATCAGGACGTGACGACGGATGGGCACAGCGACGTCAATCCCGGCCGGGGCGACCTCAATCAGGTTCGCTTCGAGGCCGAGAGCCTCGACGACCGCTGGTACCAGGTCGGTCTCACCGTGAATGCCGGGACCCCGATCGGCGACCTCGTGATCTCGGCGTCCTACTTCGACCGTGACTTCCGCTACGAGGCGGACGCCACCGATTACGAGTTCTCGTTCAATCAGGCCGCTATCGAAACCGAAACCTTGTTCTACGACTTCGGCGGCGACCCGCGCGGCTTCGCCCAAAACGACGAGAAAACTGAGATCACGACCTTCGAGGCGCGCTTTCAGTCGCCCGCGGACAGCGACAGCCGCTGGTCCTGGCTCGTGGGCGCCTTCTACAGCAAGGAGCAAGGCCACACGCAGTTCGACAGCTTCGTCCGCGACTACGCGGACACGCCCGCCTTCTATTACATCTCCTACAGTCTCGAGTATTACTACAACGGCGAGCTCCTCGAGCCGACCGACCAGTGGTGGATCGGGCTCTACGATACCGAGCTGAAGCAAAGAGCGGCATTTGCGGAAGTCAGCTTCGACGTCACAGATAATTTCACGATCACCGCGGGGGGGCGCTGGTTCACGTACGAGCGTTTCTTCGAGTTGCACCAGCAGGCGCCGGTCGGATTCGATGGGGGTCCAGAGACCACGAAGACCGACGAGATAGCCGACACGGACGAGAGCGGCTCGGTCGGCAAGCTCAACCTGACCTACCGCTTCGACGAGGACCGCCTGATCTATGCGACCTGGTCGGAAGGCTTCCGCAATGGCGGCAGCAACCCGGTACGGCCTGCCTCGATTCTCCCGCGGAGCTTCAAATCCGACAAGCTCACGAACATCGAATTTGGCGTCAAAACCGAGTGGCTCGACAACCGGCTGCGCTTCAATGTCGCGCTTTATTCGATGAAGTGGGACGACTTCGCGGTCCAGATCGAGGATCCACAGGACGGACAACTTGATGAAGACGGCGATCCCCTTCCGAACGTCTTCCAGCTCGGCTTCGTCAACCTGCCGAGCGCTGAAATCCAGGGCATCGAGTCGGAGCTCGCATTCGCGATTAGCGAGGCCTGGCAGCTTGATGCCACGCTCGGATACAACGACGCGGAGGTATCCAAGGCGACCGTACTCAGCCTGGTGGACGATCTCGGCAGGGTATTTGAGTTCCCGGTCACGCAAGGGGCGCGCCTGCCGCTCACGCCGGACTGGACCGCCTCGCTCGGGATCGAGTACCGCTCGCCCGGGCGACTGTTGGATGCGCAGCCGTTTGCGCGTCTTGATCTGGCTTATGTCGGCGAGTCGGTCAACAACCTCGAAGGCATTGAGTCGGTCGCCGCGGCGACCGGGGTACAGGTCCAGAAGGCCTACGAGACGGGCGATTTCCGCATCGGCCTCGAGTTGGAGAATTGGAGTGCATCGCTCTTCGTGGACAACGTCTGGGATAAACGAGCCAACCTGTTCCTGAGCAACCGCTGGGCGGTGCAGCGACAGTCGATCAACCGGCCGCGGACGGTAGGACTCCAGTTCCGGTACGACTTCTAAGGTCGTTCGCATGGATATTGGGGTACCGATCAGGAGCTTCGAAAAGGTCGGGATGGAGGCGCTCGCGGAGGCGATCCTCGCCCAGGACGAGGCGGCCTGGAACGAAAACGTCCAGCGGCAGAAGGACTACGAGGTCCACGAGCAGACCCGTTCGATAGTGCTGCTCTTCGCCGAAGTCGGCGACTGGCCTGCGGTGGAGGTGAGCAAGCAGCCGGGCTGGGACCGCCTAGCAATGGTCGCCGTGCCCGTCATGCATGAGATCATCGGCAAGTGGTATCCGCCGGGTGGCACGATCATCCGCGCGATGGCGGCCAAGTTGCTGGCGGGAGGGCGCATCCTGCCGCACCGGGACTCCCACCCGTCGTTCGGTGCCGGCCACCGCATCCACGTGCCGATCGTGACGAATCCGCGCGTTCGTTTCATGATCGACGGTCGCCCCTACAATCTTGAGGTTGGCAAAGCCTACGAGATCAATAACCAGAAGGTCCACAGCGTCATGAACAAGGGCGCCGCAGACCGCATCAATTTCATCTTCGATTACTTGCCGCCCGGCTCAATCCCCGCACGGGCGTCGGCAAGGGCGAGGCCGGAAGCGCAAACCACCGGCTCGTAGCGCCGGTAGCGTTCGCGGATCGGAGCGATGACCTCGATAAGCTCATCGAGGTGATTTTCGTAATTGCGCCAATGCCCGACTGAGCGATCGTAGATGGGCTGGCGCACTTGTTCCGACGAAGGCGTGCGTATCGGCCGCTCGCTTTCGTAAAACCGGAGGCAGGCGTCCTCCCACAGCAGGCCGCAGTAGTCGAGCAGGCGCCGCACCTGTGCCTCGAAGTCCGAGACGACCTCTTCGTACTGCACCGTCAGCACTCGGCCCGGCAGCACGCGGGCCCAGTGGTCCATCATCCGCTCGTACTGGAGGTAGTACTCCCCGATCTCGGTGAGATCGTAGGTAAAAGTCTGTCCTTTGGCGAAGAGCTGGCGGTAGCACGACAGGCAGGCATCGAGCGGATGACGCCGCGCGTCGACAATCTTGGCGTTCGGCAGGATGAGCGCGATGAGACCGACATTCGGGAAATTGTTCGGCATCTTGTCGATGAAGCGCGCCGTGCCGATGCGCCGGTGCATGCGCGCGTACGCGAGATACTCTTCGCCATGCGCCCGAAAATTTTCTGGCGTGAGTTCGCGCAGGGCCTCTGGGTAATTGATACCATGCTCGCGATTGCGGCTAAGCGACGAGGCGATACGCCCGATGTAGGGCAGCTCGCTCGTGCCCTCGACCTGGCTATGACTCGCGAGAATCTGCTCGAGCAGTGTCGAACCGGAGCGCGGCAGGCCGAGAATGAAGATCGGCGCCGGCTCCGGATCGCCAACGGCGGTCCGGGAGGCGAGGAATTCCTCGCAATACACCTCGATGATGCGGTCGTTCATCGACTCAGTCTGGACCGGGTCGTAGGCGACCTGGGCGCGTTGCTTCTGGTTGCCGGTGCGGTAGAAATGCCAGGCGCGCTCGAAGTCGCTGCGGTCCTCGTACGCCTTGCCGAGTGCAAACAGGAAATTTACTTCCGTTTGTGACCCGTCGTTGCTGCCGGCGGCTCGCTGCTCCATCTCTGTGATTGTCGCGTCGTCGAAGCGGTAGGTCTTGAGATTCGCCAGGCTCCAGTAAGTCTCGCCGGAATCCGGTGCCTGCCGGATGCAGGCGCTATAGGACGCTACAGCCGCGTCATAGTCGCCGACTGCCTTGAGAACGTGGCCAAGGCCCAGCAATGCGCCGGCGTGGGTTGGCCGCAGTGTCAGACATTTCCGGTAAGCATCGATGGCCTCGTAGGTGAAGGAGGCGCGCGCGAGCGTAGCGCCGCGCAGGAAATGCACCTGCGGCTGCGAGGCATCGAGCGCGATGGCGCGATCAAAGCACTCGAGCGCTTCGCCGTAACGGTCCTGGTCCTTGCGCAGCCGGCCCAAATCAAGGATCGCGAGCTGAAAGTCGGGGGCGAGCTCGATCGCGCGCTCGAGGAGTGTCTCCGCCTCGTCGGTGTGATCGGCCCTGAGGGCGATCAACGCGAGCAGGCGAAGCGCATCCACGTTGTGCGGATTCCCGCGAAGGACCCGTCGGTAGAGACGCTCGGCCTCTTCGTGGCGGCCCTCCTTCTGGTGCTCCGCGGCCAGCGCCATGAGGCGTCGCTCCGGGGAGAGCTCAAAGGACTTTTCGAATGCTGCGTCCGCTTCCGAGCCGCGGCCAAGCAGTACGAGCGCCTTGCCAAGATTGAACCACGCGCGCTCGAGCTTGGGATCGAGACGGGTCGCGCGCTCGAGCACGGGAATCGCATCGGCCGGCCGCTTTGTCTGCACGAGCAGATAGCCGAGGTCTTCGTGCGGCTTTGCAAAGCTGGGCGCGGCGGCGATGACCTCACGCAGCAGTACCTCGGCCTCGCTGAGGCGATCCTGCTTAATGAACAGCGCGCCGAGGAGCGCCTGCATGTTGACATCGCGCGGATGGCGTTCCAAGGCGGCGCGGCAACGCGCCTCTGCGGCGCCGAGATCGCCGGACTGGATCAGCGCAATCGCCTGGTCAAAGACCGCCTTGGGTGCGTGGAGCGGCTGCATGCTAGTCACGGCGGCGGTTTCGAGGATTCCATGAGGGCCTTGAGCCGGCGGATAAGCGCGGCATGCGCACCGACGCGCTGCGGCAGCGGCAGCGCCGCAGCGGGTGTCTCGAAAACGAGAACGGTCTGCGCTGCGGGACCCGCGCCCGGGCGGCCATCCGCGATGACGGTCGGACTGCTCATGAGCTCGTCGATAGAGCTGTCGACGACCGGCCCGATGATGCCGCCGGAGATCGGCTCGGCGAAGCGTGTTTCGCCATCCATCTTGATCGGTACGCCTGCCTTTCTCAGCAAGGTGACGGCCTCGATAGCCAGTGGATCTGCGGCGCCTCTCGCTCCCTGCGAATAAACATAGCCCTCGTCGATCAGGTTGTCCTCGTGCAGGTCGATGCTGATGGCGGGCGGGTAATCCTGAAGCTGGCGCAGGATGAAAGCGGTGATCGCCTGCGCTTCCGGGCTGGAGGCGGCGGCCGCGCGCGCACGGCCCGGATTCTCCAGTGACGGCAGCAGGTGCGACGAGTCGCCGACGCTCTGGCCGTCGAGCGTTGCCGAATACACGGGCACATTGAGGTAGCGCCAGTTGCGCGCGTAACCGTGGGGATTGAGCAGCGGCAGCAGCACGACGGGGCGGCGGCCGCCGAGCGCCGCGATTTCATCGATCGTCTCCGCGATCGCATTCGGTCCGGCTGGCTCTTCGCCGTGGATGCCCGCGAGAATCCAGACGGCGGCGCCCTGCGTCGGCGATCGCAACGCCAGGATCGGAAGTGCCGCCGCGGTTCCCGCCGGCCGGGAACTGGCCACGATATCGAGCGTCCAGCCGTGATTCACCAGTGACTGGTACGCCGCATAGAGCGTCTCAATCGGCTGGCGGCCATCCGCCGCGTAAGTCGCAATGCCAGCCGGCAGCATAACCGGCCACGCTGCGGCGGCCGGGGGCGCGGCCAGGAGGAAAGCCAGGACAAGTCCGCAGGTCGCGGTGCAATGCCCGCGGAAGGATCGAGACGGCATTCGCGCATGGTGGCACCGATGAAAGGAACTGTCATCCGCGACGGACTGCCGACGCGTTCGCACGGCCCGGCGCATCGGCGTTGAGGCACGGGCTCCACGGTCCTAGCATCCGGTAAACGACTCTGGAGGGCATGCCATGCGATTCGCGATTCTCGCCGGTCTCGCCGTTTCGGTCGCCGCGTTTGCCGCTGCCGATAATCCGGAAACGCTCGCCGAACAGTCTCAGGCGCGGGCGCGCGCCGTGCTCGACCGCGCGGTCGAGGCCAATGGCGGCGCCGAGGCGCTGCGCGCCGTCGACGCCGTGCGGCTCCGGCTGCAGGGCGAGAATTTCCCCCGGTTGCAGATGACGACGCCGGCCCCGCCGTTCGAAGGCGGCTCGTTCCAGGAAACTCTGCTGGTCGATCTCAAAAACAGCCGCTTGCGGCTCGAGCAAAAAACAGGCGGCTTCGGCTTCGACGGCGACAACACCATCGCCATCGTCGCGGGAAAGGGCAACACCTACGACAATCGCGCGCGCACCGTGACGCCGATCCCGGCGGAGCAGGCGACCCAGCAGCAGTTCATCCAGTACCATCGGCGGCTGCCGAACCTGATCCTGCGCCAGGCGCTCGATCGCCCCAATTCGCTGCGCTATCTGGGCGAGGACCAGTTCGATGGACGCCGGCATGAAGTCGTGACATTCGTGATGCCGGACACACAGCAGGTCGCGCTCTATATCGACGCGACAACCGGACTCATGTCCAAGTACGAGCTGATCTTCGTGGATGCACTGACCGGCGAGGAAGCCTCCGAGATTATCTTCAGCGACTACCAGAAGGCCGGAAACTATCAGCTGCCGCGCCGCTGGCAGAACCGGCAGGCGGGCCACATCAACGCCAATTACACGGCGCAGGTCGAGATCAATCCCGCCGTCACTGATGATTCATTCAAAGTAGCGGCGAACGGCTACACGGGGGTCCAGCCCGTGCCGACGCGGCTCGAGGAGAGCGTCGACAAGCTCGGCGACGGCGTTTATGTGATCCAGAACGTCGCCGGCCAGAACCAGAATACGCTGGCCGTGGAATTCGGCGATCACGTCGTTGCGGTCGAAGCGCCCGGTTCCAGCGATGGTGCCGATGCCGTCATCAGGCGCATCAAGGAACTGATTCCGGGCAAGCCGATCCGTTACGTCGCGATGACGCATCACCACGGTGATCACATCGGCGGCATGCGCAGCTTCATCGCGGAAGGAGCGACCGTCATTACGACCGCCGATAACCGGCCGGTGATCGAGGCAATGGCCGCCGCGAAACAGAACGACCGCCTGGCGCGCAATCCCCGCGCCCCCCGTTTCCTGTTGCTGGAGAACGGGAGGCGGGTGCTGGAAGACGGGACACGGCGGCTGGAGTTGATCGACATCGGGCCGAATCCGCACGCGCGTGAGATGGTCATCGCCTGGTTGCCGGTCGAGAAAGTGGTGTTCCAGGGTGACCTGTTCTTCGTGCCGAACAACGACGCGCCTTTCGGCCCGCCGCAGCCGTCAACAGCCTCGTTCGCGAAGAAGCTGAAGGAACTCGCACTGCCGGCCTCGCGCATTGCGAGCGTCCACGGGAAGACGGCGACGATCGAGCAGTTCCGAGGCGCCACCGCGACGGCAAACTAGACGCGGCCAGGCGCAGGTTCCGCGCCGCCCGTAGATGACTTACAGTCCGGTCTGGCCACGACCGAATTGCACGCCTGCGCGCTTCGCGAAACACCTGTGCAGTAGTTCCCTAGGCGCTGAAGCTGCATGGTATTCGCGTCACAGGCGTTTTTCGCATTCCTGGCGATCGTACTCGGAGTCTGCTGGCTGCTCGGGCGCTGGTCCGAGCACGCCGGCAAGGCCTGGATAATTGTCGCGTCGCTGTTTTTCTACGGTTACTGGTCACCGGCATATCTGTTGCTCCTGCTCGGCTCAATTGGCGTCAATTTCACCGTCGTAAAGGCGCTGCTTGCGAGCTCGGATCCGCGCCGCCGGGCGCAGCTCGTCACAATCGGAATCC
>Ga0302046_10005989_pt1 | contig 10656 bp, 11 predicted proteins | sample RVTome_11_FD_200261 | JGI IMG/M metagenome (GOLD analysis project Ga0302046, IMG submission 200261) | Soil microbial communities from uranium-contaminated site in the Upper Colorado River Basin, Wyoming, United States - RVT147D111 (version 2) ... | reverse complement strand
GACTGCGGCCGCATGGGCGGCCTCGGTCAGCTGCGCGCCGGCTCGGATCGCCAGGTTGTCGAGCCGCGTCCCGAGTTCTCGGAGGTGCGCGATGGCCGCCGTGGCTCCCGCCAAGTCACCGACTGCGATCCTCGCCCGCGCCAGGAGCTCGAGCGCCGGAGCACGATCCAGCACGCGCTCGCCCGCGATCTGGCGCAAGGCCCGGTCAAGATGCTCGATCGCGGCGGGCGCATTCCCGTCATCCATGGCGAGACGGGACCGACATACCAGGGCGGCGATCCCCTCTCCGGTCCGGTCGAGGAGCTCGATCGCCTCGGCGGTGCGACCCTGGCGCCGACGCAGCTCGGCCAACCAGACGAGTGCGTCGCCCACGAGCGCCGGACGGGACCGCTCATAGTCGCCGGCCGCCGTAGTAAGTTGCGCCTCCGCCTCGTTCCAGCGACCTCGGCGGAGTTCGACGGCGCCGTAGTGCGACCGGCAGAACCCGAACATGTACCGGCTCTGGTAGCGACGCGCGAACTCAGCGATGCGATCACACCACTCGAATGCCCGCTCGTAGTCCTGGACCTCGAGGCACGCCGAGACCATGAAGCAGAACGTCCATGCGCTCGAGATCGGGACGGTCGCCTCACCTCCGAGCGCCGCAACGGTCGCCTCGTCGAGGCAGCGCATACCCTCCGTTACCCTGGCTTCGGCGACGAGAGCTCCCCCCTCGAGGGCAAGCCCGAGCATCTCGAGGTCGGCCACACCGTGCCGTCGGCCGATATCGGCGGCTGTCCGACCGCAGCGGCCGGCGGCCGACGAGTCGCCAGCCAGATGGGCGAGGTACCCCTCCTGGAACGCGAGCCAGCCGTGCTCGGGTCCGGTCGGGAGCGGCTCCAGGAGGCGTGCGGCACGGCGCAGCCAGGCCGCGGCGACCACGGGTGCACCGTGGAAATCGAGGTGGTCGACGGCCAACCAGACCGCAACCCGCGCGGCACCGGCTGCGTCTCCGCGTTGTCGATACAGCCGGTATGCACGCTCCCGACACGAGAAGACGCTCTCTGCCTCATCGAGCCACCAGGCCGCCCAGCTCAGCCCCTCGAGGAAAACCGGATCCTGGCCATCCCGGAGGGCCGTCTCGAACCGCCGTTTCGCCGCCTTCCAGTTGCCAGCGGCGAGCTCGGCGAATCCATCGGCCGACCGCGCCACGGCGGTGCGAGCGGACCGTGTCACCATCGCCGTCCATTGTCGCTCTTGGTCGCAAGCGTCAAGCCGGGTCGAGCAACGCGGAATGGCGCCGGTCCACCGGCGCCATTCGCTCGATTCGAGGTTTGTGGAGCCGAGTGGCTCCGGATCGGATCGCTAGGCGGTCACGCCCACCGGCCGGAGTGCCGGCACGGTCTCCTTCTCGACTGCCGCCCGGGTGGCCCACACGAGACCGAGGCCGAAGAGGAAGAACGTTCCACCGACGCCGGCGAACAGTCCGGCGAGGCCGAGGCCCATCTGGAGGGCCGAGGCGGTCACCGTCCCAACGCCGAGCTCGGCGATGAGGGCGTGTGCCACGCCGGTCCACGCCTGCGCCCGCGCCGGGCCCTCGAGCGGGTGCGCCCGGTCGAAATCGGCCCAATAGCGGCCGTCGACCGCGAACTCGTACGTGCCGGCCGTGAACAACTCGCCCTTGTACTCGACGTCCTCGGTGAGGACGATGGTCTGCGTGCCGTTGAGCGTGTGGTAGGCGACGGTCGCCATCTGGAACATGTACTCGGAGCCGGTGTTGACGACCGGGTCGTTGGGATCGAGCTCGGCCGTGTTGACCGGATAGCCCCACTCCGTGGTGAGCAGGCCCATGATGGCCTGGGCGCCCTCGGTTTCCCCGCGGTCGACCAGCTGGCCCTCGTCGTTGTAGGTCAGTTCCACGCCTTGCGCGGCACTAAACGCGGCGAGGGAGCGGTAACCCTCCTGGGTCTTGAACAAGGCAAACGCTCCGGCCGCCATGAAGACGAGGCCGAAGACGGCGAGGAGGGCGCCGAGCCCCCGCAAACGTGCTGCCACGTGAATGCTCCCTTCCGGTGTTTGGTGTGGTGTTTGTTCGCTGCCACAACCATCGCCGGTGCGGGGCTCGTGGGGAACGTGACACTCGGACCGAGTTGCGGGCCGATCGGCATGCCTTAGGCGGGCCATCGTGCCCGGGGTCAGAATGCACGCAACGACCGTGCGGGCCACAAACCGAGGAAGCGCCGATGGGCAAGCTGATCTACTTGATGAACGTCTCGCTCGACGGATATGTCGAGACTCCGGATCACGCGCTCGACTGGACGACTATCGATGACGAGCTCCACGAGTGGTTCAACGATCACACCCGCGAGGTCGCGGCGTCGCTCTACGGTCGCCGACTGTACGAGCTCATGGCCGCCTACTGGCCGACCGCCCAGACCGATCCGTCGGCCACGCCGGTGATGCGCGATTTCGCCCGAATCTGGCTCGACACGCCGAAGATCGTCTTCTCGTCGACCCTGGCGAGCGTCGCCTGGAACAGCCGCCTCGTGCGCGGCGACATCGCCGACGAGCTGGCGCGGCTCCGAACCGAGTTCGACGGCGACCTCGAGGTCGGTGGCCCAACGCTCGCCGCGGCGTTCATCCGGCGCGGACTCATCGACGAGTACCGGCTCGTCATCCACCCGGTGATCCTCGGCGCCGGGACGCCGTTCTTCCCGCCGCTCGAGGCTCCGATCCGCTTGCGCCAGATCGACTCGCGAAGGTTTGACTCGGGCGTCGTCTATCTCGGCTACGCCGCCGAGTAGCCGCGCCGGCAGCCGCGCCAGCCGACCAGCTATGCCCCCGACCGCGGTTCGAGGACGACGACCGCGGTCTCTGACGGGCGGAGCTGCGCGTACGCGTCGACGTCGTCGCCCCAGCCCGTGAAGTCGCGGAAGCGCCCCCACAGGCGGGCCCGCTCCTCACCCACCGCCGCCCGCGCCCGGACCGGGCGTGGCCCGTCCTTGAGAACGATGTGGGCGTCGGGATGGGCCGCCAGGTTCAGCCACCACGCCGGCTCCGGCGCCGCCCAGCCGTTCATCGCCAGGGTGACGAGGTTCGGCCCGTCCTCGAAGTAACCGAGGATCGCCGTCCGCTCGCGCCCGGTCCGTCGCCCCATCGTCGTGATCTGCAGGTACCCGAATCTCCCACTCGACAGTGCCCGTGCCAGGCCGCGCCGGCCGCCGGTCAGCCGAAGAACGGCGCGGTGTGCGATCCACGCGCCGCGAATGAACCAGCGCGGCGGCAGGGTCGGCGTGCGGAGGCCTTCCGAGGCGGGCGCGGTGTCTGCCGTCGGTTGGCCGGATCGGGTCGTCATGTTCGTGCTCCTGTCGCGGTGATCGCGTCTGCTATGCTGTGGCCGTTGGGTCCGTACTCCGTAAGGATGGCCATACACCGTACGGTATCCCGTACAGCGTATGGGTGTCAAGCACGATTGCTCGTCGCGCACCGAGGGCTCGCGCCGATGGACCATGGGAATCGGGCATGAAGATCACCGAGCTGGCAGACCCGGCCCCGGGCCGGCGTACGACGCTCACGAGGGACCGCGTCCTCGCCGCTGCCGTGCAGCTCGCCGATCGCGACGGGATCGATTCGGTCAGCATGCGCCGGCTCGCCCACGAGCTCGGCATCGAGGCGATGTCGCTCTACACCCATGTGCGGAACAAGGACGACCTGCTCGACGGGATGGTCGACGCCGTGATCGGCGAGATCCCGGTCGATCCCGCTGACGGCGACTGGAAGGCGTCACTCCGGCAGACGGTGTCCGCTGCGCGGACGGTGATCCTGCGCCACCCATGGGCGCCGCGGGTCATCGAGACCCGGACGTCACCCGGACCCGCGGTGCCGCAGTATTTCGACGGCGTGATCGGCATTCTTCGCCGCGGTGGCTTCTCGATCGAAGCGGCCCATCACGCGCTGCACATCCTCGGCAGCCGGCTCCTCGGGTTCACCCAGGACCTGTTCGACGACTCCGGTGACCTGTCACCGGAGGCGGCGGAAGCCCTCGCCGGCGAGCTGGGCGACCGGCTACCGTACGTCGCCGAAATGGCCCTGGCCGTCAGCCACGACGGGGACCTCGGCGGCTGTGACGACGACGCCGAGTTCGAGATTGGCCTCGACCTCATCCTCGACGGCCTCGAGCGACTCGCGACCCCGAAACCGCAGCCAGGTGCCTCCGAGCGAGCCTAGCGCGACTCGCTGACATCCGGCGCGCGACCTACGCCGAGCGCTGAAGCGCCTCGACGGCCCGCGCGAGCTCGGTGACGGTCGACGGCGAAGCGTCAAGTTGGCCGGTCGCAGCGGCATTCCAGCGGTGACGGTAGTCGAGGACGGCGCGACGTGTCGCCTTCCCTTCGGCCGTCAGTCGGGCACGTGCCGCGAGATCGCGAGCGTCGTACGCGAGCGCGTCACGTAGGTCGCCGCCTGCAGTCCACGAAGAGCGTGACCCTTCTTCGGCCACCAAGGGGCTGGAGGACGATCCTTTCGGGGCCGGACTCGCTCGGTGGGTGGTATCGTCCGCGCCGTGGAGCGCGGCGATCTGGTGCATCTGCGACGCGCGCGAGACCAGATGGATCGAGAGTACGCGCGCCCCCTCGACGTTGAGGTGCTGGCTCGCACCGCCTGCATGTCCTCCGGTCACTTCTCCCGGAGCTTCCGCGCCGCCTATGGCGAAACCCTGAGCGCCTACCGGGCTCGAGACCACGCGTGGATGGAGTCAATGCCCGCATGCCTCATGCGGGTGGCATTGCGGCCGGTCAGGAATCGAGAAGCGACCCCCACGGGGAAGCAGGTAGGCTCGCCTCCATGGATGTGGAACTGCAGGATTGCTACCTCGCGGTCGACGATCACGACACGGCGATCGCGTTCTATCGCGACGCGCTGGGCTTCGGGGTGCGCAACGACGTCAGCGCCGACGGCATGCGCTGGGTCACCGTCGGGCCGCCCCCGCAGCCCGACGTCAACAATCGTGCTCGAGCCTCCGGCGGCCGATCCCGGCATTTCGCCGTCCAACCGGGCGGCGATCGGCGACCTGCTCGCAACGGGCCTGCTGCGCGGCCTGAATGTTTCGACGCCGGATCTAGACGGGACGTTCGATCAGGTGCAGGCAGCCGGCGCCGAGGTGGTCCACGAGCCGATGGACCAGTCCCACGGCCGAGACTGCGCGTTCCGCGATCCGGTCGAAATATGATCCGGATCATCCAGACGCGCGGCTGACGCCGATCCTGCCCCGTGCACGCTGCCGACTCACACGACCTCATCCGGGTGCATGGCGCCCGGGAGAACAACCTGAGGAACGTGAGCGTCGAGATCCCGAAGCGCCGGCTGACCGTGTTCACCGGCATCTCGGGTTCCGGTAAGAGCTCGCTCGTCTTCGCCACGATCGCCGCCGAGTCGCAGCGCCTCATCAACGAGACCTACAGCGCGTTCGTCCAGGGCTTCATGCCGAGCCTGGCGCGTCCCGACGTCGACCTCCTCGAGGGACTGACCACGGCGATCATCGTCGACCAGGAGCGGATCGGCGCCAACGTGCGCTCCACCGTCGGCACCGCTACGGACGCCAATGCGCTGCTGCGGATCCTCTTCAGCCGGTTCGGGCAGCCGCACATCGGCTCGCCCCAGGCGTTCTCGTTCAACGTTCCCTCGGTCCGCGGAGCCGGGGCGATCACGGTCGAGCGTGGTCCGGGCAGGCCCGTGACCGAACGACGGTCGTACTCCCTGACTGGCGGCATGTGCCCGCGCTGCGAGGGCATGGGCACCGTGTCCGACATCGACCTGACCCAGCTGTACGACGAGACGAAGTCGATCGCCGAGGGCGCGATCACGATCCCGGGCTGGAAGGTGGACAGCTGGTGGACGGTCGGAATATACGCCGAGTCGGGTTTCGTCGACCCGCACAAGCCGATCCGCGAATACACCGCCCGGGAGCTCGACGACTTCCTGTACAGGGCGCCGACCAAGGTCAAGGTCAAGGGCGTCAATCTGACCTACGAGGGTCTGGTCCCCAAGGTCCGGAAGTCGTTCCTGTCCAAGGACCGCGAGGCGCTGCAGCCGCACATCCGGTCATTCGTGGACCGCGCCGCGACCTTCACCGCCTGCTCCGACTGCGGTGGCACGCGACTCAGCGAGGGCGCCCGCTCGTCGCGGATCCGGGGCATCAATATCGCCGACGCGTGCGCGATGCAGATCAGCGACCTGGCCGAGTGGATCCGCGGCCTCGACGAGCCGTCGGCCGCTCCGCTCCTCGCCACGCTGCTCAGGACCCTCGAGTCGTTCGTCGAGATCGGGCTGGGCTATCTCTCGCTCGACCGACCGGCGGGCACGCTGTCCGGCGGCGAGTCCCAGCGCACGAAGATGATCCGGCACCTCGGTTCCTCGCTCACCGACGTGACGTACGTGTTCGACGAGCCGACCATCGGGCTCCACCCGCACGACGTTCAGCAGATGAATGAGCTGCTCCTGCGGCTGCGCGACAAGGGCAACACCGTGCTCGTGGTGGAGCACGAACCGGACGTCATTGCGATCGCCGACCACGTGGTCGACCTGGGCCCCGGCGCCGGAGTCGACGGGGGCACGGTGTGCTTCGAGGGGACCGTCGGGGACCTGCGCGCGAGCGACACGCTGACCGGACGCCACCTCGGCTACCGCGTCGGCCTCAAGCCGGAGACCCGCACGGCCGTCGGCAGTCTCGAGATCCGTCATGCGACCCGGCACAACCTCCGGGACGTGAGCGTCGAGATCCCCCTCGGCGTGCTCTGTGTCGTGACCGGCGTGGCCGGATCCGGCAAGAGCTCGCTCATCCACGGCTCGATGCCGCCGGAGGCGGGGGTCGTCTCGATCGACCAGGCGCCGATCCGTGGCTCGCGGCGCAGCAACCCGGCAACGTACACGGGACTGCTGGACCCGATCCGCACGGCATTCGCCAAGGCAAACGGCGTCAAGCCCGCGTTGTTCAGTGCGAACTCCGAGGGCGCCTGCCCGAACTGCAACGGCAACGGCGTCATCTACACCGACCTTGGGATCATGGCCGAGGTCGCCACGGTGTGCGAGGAGTGCGAGGGCAGGCGGTTCGGGGCCAGCGTGCTTGAGTACACGCTCGCCGGACGGGACATCAGCGAGGTGCTCGCGATGTCGGTCGGCGAGGCGCTGGAGTTCTTCAGCGTGGGCGATGCGAAGACCCCCGCAGCTCGTACGATGCTCAGCCGGATGGCAGACGTGGGCCTCGCGTACCTGCGCCTTGGCCAGCCACTCCCCACGCTCTCCGGCGGCGAGCGGCAGCGACTCAAGCTGGCCATCCAGATGGCGTCCGACGGTGGGGTCTACGTGCTCGATGAGCCGACGTCGGGGCTGCATCTCGCGGACGTCGAGCGACTGCTCCAGCTGCTCGACCGGCTGGTGGACGCCGGCAAGTCGGTGATCGTCATCGAACACCACCTCGCCGTGATGGCGCACGCCGACTGGATCATCGACCTCGGCCCCGGGGCCGGGCACGACGGCGGGCGGGTCGTGTTCGAGGGCCTGCCGGCCGACCTGGTCGCCGCCCGCAGCACCCTCACCGGCCAGCACCTCGCGGAGTACGTCGGGATGGGCGCGCCTAACGTGGACAGACGGGCGTCGTAGGCGGAGCCCGGCCCGATCGATCGACCGGGCCGGTGCGAGGACCGCGGTGGACGGGGTTCGCGTCAAGACGAGGTGGTTACTCAAGGTCGCCCGTCCTTCAGGTCGCCCATCCCTCGCCAGGCCAGACGTCGACAGTACCGCCCGGGTGGGGTTCCCGTGCATCGACCAGTAGGATGTACGGGCGCGGCTTGGTCGATCGAGGCTCACCGTGGTGGCTGTCCATCCGCCTGAGGGCATGGCACGTCTGTCCAGCCGAGCGATCGGCGGCCGTCCTGGGGGCCGGCCGCCGATCGCCCAGGTAGAACGCACCGCCCGATCGCGATGGACGTGCGCGTCCACAGGAGGCACGAGATGTCAACCACTACCCCTGCACGAGAGGCGGCCGCCGCAGGCGCCTACGACCGCCTGAGCTTCCTCTGTACGAAGGGCATTGGGTACGCGCTCAGGATGGGCAACCGGCCTGAGACGTTGTACGGGCTCGCCGACTCGCCTGTCGCTCTCGCGGCATGGATGCTCGACCACGACGCCGCGGGGGTGGCCGGGCTACGACCGGCGAGTCGATCGAGAGATGCTCGCGGAGGTCGGCTGGCCCCCAACCGACAAGCCGCTTTGCTACGTCTGCGGCCCGACCGGTTTCGTCGAAGCGGTGGCATCTGCGCTCGTCGAGCTCGGCCACGATCCGGACATGATGAGGACGGAACGCTTCGGCCCGACAGGAGGTCCTCGATGACCAGCGATGCGCATGTCGACGGCAACGCCCTGGGCGGCGCGCTCATGGAACTCTTCGGTCGCGACATGACCGATGCTCGAAGCCACTGTGCCGCTTGCGGCGCGATCAACCGCCTCGGGGCACTCTTCGTCTACGACCACGCTCCGGGCGCTGTCGTCCGATGCCCAGGGTGCGACGCGATCATCCTCGTCGCCGTTGAGCGACCGAACGGACTGCGTTTCCATTTCGCAGCACTCAGTTGGGTGGAGTCGGCTCGATGAGCCGCCTGCCGGTGAGTCGAGTCGGCGCGGTGGACGATCAGGCGAGCCGCGACACCGCTGCGGATACCGTCGTGGTGCCGAGCACCCTGTGGACGGTGGCCGATCCGGAAGCCTACCCGAGCGGGTGGCCGGCCGAGGACACCCACCTGGCCGAGTTCGAGGCCAGCGGTCTCGGTCGGCGGGATGACGCCCGCTGGTCGGGTGCCCTCGAGGTCATTCCTGCCAAGGCCGACGTCGTTCTCGATCTGATCCGGGTGAACAGCCTGTGGCCGCTCCTGTCAGGCCTCGCCTGCTGTGCCATCGAGATGATCTCGGCGGCCACCAGCAAGCACGACATGGACCGCTTCGGCTGGTTCCCGTTCCGGGCCAGTCCGCGCCAGGCGGACGTCCTCATCGTCGCGGGCACCCTGACGACGAAGATGGCCGGTCCGCTGGTCCGGATCTGGGAGCAGATGCCGGAGCCGAAGTGGTGCATCGCTCTGGGCGACTGCACCTGCTCCGGGGGCCGCTACAAGCGCAGTTACTCGACCATTCAAGGGATCGATCGGATCATGCCCGTCGACGTCCACATCCCCGGTTGCCCGCCACGCCCGGAGGCCCTCATCTTCGGGTTCCTCCAACTCCAGCAGTTGATCAAGGACCGACGTGGGCGATGGCGGGACCGGGCGATCGGGCCGACGGTGCCAGAGGGCGTCTAGCGCGGTTGCCTCGGGTCGACGACCAACGCCAGGCTGCCAGGTCAATCGCCGGCGTATCGCTGCTCGCGCCATGGGTCTCCGTAGTTGTGATAGCCATAGCCCTCCCAGAAGCCGGGCTCGTCCTCCTCCTGAAGCTCGAGTCCGCGGATCCACTTTGCGCTCTTCCAGAAGTACAGGTGGGGCACGAGAAGCCGAGCCGGCCCACCGTGCTCGGGTGCCAGCGGCTCGCCGTCGAAGGCGTAGGCGATCCACGCCTTGCCGCCGGTCAAGTCGTCAACTGGAAGGTTCGTCGTGTACCCCCCGTACGAGTGTGCCGTGACGTACCCGGCTGACGTTGGGATGTCCTTCAGCAGGGTGTCCAGCGAAACCCCGGTCCAGGACGTGCCCAGTTTCGACCACTTGGTCACGCAGTGGATGTCGACGGTGACGTCCTCGGCGGGCAGAGCCTGAAACTAGTTCCACCCCCAGGCCGCGGGCGCGCCCACCTGACCCGTGATCTCGAACCGCCAGGTGTCGAGAGGAACGTGCGGGGTCGGCCCCGCCGACAACACCGGAAAGTCGCGGGTTACACCACGCTGGCGACGTTTCCGCCCTCCAGGGCAGCCGCGGCAAACGCCTCGACGGCGTCGAGATGGAGGTCGTTGAGCCGCCGGATGTGGGGCTGGGCGAACTCGTCGTAGGCGAAGTCGGCCAGGGCCGGGCCGCGCCACAACGCGAGCGCGTTTCGAAGCGTGCGCTGACCCGCCTGCGGATCGCCCTCGTCGATCATCCGCAGCCCATCGCGAACGAGGCGCTCGAACCGCCACGCGTCGACCGTATCGGGGCGGGCGTCGAGCACGTAGCCGGGTGGACGTGTCCGGATGACGTCAGCGGAGCCGATCCGCTCGAGGGACTTGCGCAGCTCCGACACGTAGATCTGGACCGAATGCGCCGCAGTGCGTGGCGGGTCCTCCGGCCAGAGCAGCTCGATCAGGCGCTCCGACGGGATCAGCTCACCCGGGTGCAGGAGCAGGACGGCCAGGAGGGCGCGTTGCTTGGGCGACCCCAGCTCGGCAACCGTCCCACCGGCCACCACTTCGAGCGAACCGAGTAGCCGGAACTCCACGGCCCTTCCTTCGAGCTCAGGTCATGAGATCGTCGGCCCACGGGCCGAGCGCGTCAATGCCGGCACGAGACTGAGGACTGCGGCTCTATCCAGGCTCTACGGTCGCCGGTTACAGCTCGCCGCGGAGGATCAGTCCCGGAACCGGCCCTCCCGCCAGCGGTTACAGGGCGACTGACACGTCAGAGGGGCGCCGACACATCAGAGGGGCGCCGACACATCAGAGGGGAG
>Ga0302046_10005988_pt1 | contig 10656 bp, 8 predicted proteins | sample RVTome_11_FD_200261 | JGI IMG/M metagenome (GOLD analysis project Ga0302046, IMG submission 200261) | Soil microbial communities from uranium-contaminated site in the Upper Colorado River Basin, Wyoming, United States - RVT147D111 (version 2) ... | reverse complement strand
CCGTCCGGGCCCTCGGCCGGTCCGCCTTCGCCGAAGGCTACGGCGAGACCTCGCCGCCCGCCTTCGCTGCGCTTCGGCGTGGCCTCGCCGAAGCCGTGGGAGCAGGAAAGCTGCCACGGCGTAGGCGGGAAGCCACTAGTAGATTCGCTGGCGGAGGCGGGGAGGAATTGAAGCACCGGAGGGAAAAGACCGCTATCGGGAGTCCGGGGCGTCGAGCAAATGGTCCCAGTGCTCGCCGGCTTCCTTCACGATCGCCGGTAGATCCACGTCCAGCAAGTAACCTTCGTCGATGAGCCGGGCGGCCGCGAGCGCCACCTTGCCAATGTACTCCTCGCGGCTGGCGTAACGCTCCTCGATCGAAAGGCGAGGATCGCGAGTCGATTCCCTCTCCGCTTTGGTGCGCGGAAACGGGATGAAGGATCCCGTGAACGTGGCGAGCATATCCATCGGCCCAGACGCCTCGTTGAAGAGATTCCACCCGGTGTAGGTGCCGAGAGGCACAACCTGCTCGGGCATGAGGATGCCCGCGACCTCGTTGCCATCCTCGTCCACGGCGGGAACCATGGCGGGAAAAGACGAGCCGACCCGAGGTGGCTCGTTGGTCACGATCCCCTCGGTTCTGAACCGTGGGCCATAATCGACCCGGTAGGCCTTGTGGATTCCCGAAAAATTCTGACGGACTCGGGGTAGATCGGGAAAGCTCAGGCGATCCGGCGTGACCAGAGTCCGGTCGGCAATACGCCCGTAGCGGCTCGGAGGAGGCGTGGTTTCCTCGGTGACCCATCGATGGAGAGCGACGAACAAGGCGCGCGCCACCCGCCGATAGTCGGCCGGGTTGCTCAACTGCTGTCCGGATGAAGCCTGCGGCGGAAAGCTCCCACCTCCATGCTGGGTGCCGGCAATGTGATAGATACGCACGTTGTCCATCATGGGAGCGTCCGCTTTGCCGTCGATGGTGGTATGGACGAGCGATCCCGCCCGCCCCCAGTATTCATAGGACGAGTTCGTGTTGAAAATCTTGGGGAGAAACCGAGGCTCGATGTGGCCGATCAGCCCCTCGCTGAGCCCGGTTTCCAGATCCGTCTGCGAGACGTCCGTGAACGGAAAGATGTCGGTGGGATGGAAGAAGTTGATGTAGGGGTGCGCGTCCCGCGACGGCTGCGCGAAGCGATGGTTGAAGCTCCCCCGCCCTCCTCCCGCGACGTGGGCCAGCACGCCATCGAGGACAGGCCTCCCTCGCTCGTCCTGGTTGAAGCCATCGTACAGAAACTTTCTGAGAAAGCGCCCGCTCTGTGAGATACCGAAGGCAAGACCGTGCTCGATCGTCCCGGCCGGAATATCGAGGGCCTCGGGCGAGCCGTACTTCAGATAAGAGACGATGTCTCGAATTCCCGCCGGTCCGAGCCCGACCACGCGCGGCTCCTCCGAAACGTAGACAACCTCGTAGATCTTGAAGGGCTCGAAGCCCTCCTCCAGATAGAGCCACATTGGATTGTCAACGGGCCTGCCGTTTTCGATCCGCGCGAATCGCCACTTGGAGCGAGGGATGACTTGCCGACTGGCCTCGACCCCGTCGCGAACCGTCAAGACGTTCTCCGGCGCTTCCGGGTCCGCCACGGGATAGGCCGGCATGTCGGCGCGATCCGCGAGACGGTGATCCTGCACGCCCGTGCTCACCACGAAGTCCGCGCGCACGAGACCGCTAAGCGGCCGGCCGTCGTCGGTAGCGATGGGAACGTACGCGCGCATCAGTTCTTCGCTCGTCGCGACGTCCCACTGCCAGCCAAGCCAGAGGAGGGTGAACCCCTCGCTCATCAGGAACCCGTCGCCGAAATCGGCCTCCCGATCGGAGCCCACGGCGTCGTCGCCGAAATTGAAGAAATTGAGAAGTCGTCTCCCGCCTCGGTTCCCCACTTCCAGGAAGACCGTGCCATTGCCTCGCCCGGCATCTTTTGGCTTGAGAAGATAGAAGTCAGCCGACCATTCGACTTTGCCATCCATATTCCGAGGCGCCTTGTCGATGTCGGTAATGATCTGGTTGGCCGCATTCGTGGGATCGACAGCAAAGTGCACCGTTCCGGACAGCTTCTCGTAGGCCCCGGCGAGGCCGAACTCCCGCCCTGACAAGACGTCCGCGCGGTGCGTGACTTCGATTCGGGTTACCTCGGCATAGGAAGGAACGGTGCACAGAGAGAACAAGAGAAATGCGGCAATTCTTGAACGCATGGTGGGAGCATTAAAGACCACCTGGCACCCGGCGTCAACACGACCGAGGCACTGCGAATTCAGGCAGTCACGAGCCGGTCGACGACTTCCTCGACCCCCAGAACGTACCAGGCATCCGCCACGGCGATACCAGCGACGTACCGATCGCGAACGACACCTTCCAGGATCACGATGCCGTTGCGACAACGGACTCGGGTCGTGCTCGCATCCACGAGTGGGTCGTTGCTTAGCACGAGCTGCACGGCATCGGCGAGGTCCCCATTGCTGTCCTCCTGATGAGGAACGACCGTCAACCCATTGACGACGTCCCGCGTGCCGGGAACCCACCAAGCGAGTACCCCCACTAGGCGCTGGTGGGTCAGGCTCGGAACCCTTCCGCTGAGAGTGATCCTTCCGTCAACGACGCCTGCCCGAACGATTCCCGCATCCTCGGTGGCGGGTTGTCTTACGGATTCCCAGTGTCCTTTGACTTCGGGCTCGATGCCGCACTGCTCGAGCGCCGGCTGCCGTTGCAGCGCGTCGCGGAAGTGGTCACGGATCTCGGCATCGGTCATCGCGCTCTTGGGCACCACCCGAAGCCGGTCCACGATGGAGGTGACGGCGGGAGTAGACCCCGCCAGCCGGAGGGCCAGTTTCTTGGCAGATACGCTCTCCACCTCCCCTTCGAGCACCCAAGATCCCCCCACGCGTTCCACGCGGATGGGATAGCGGTGAAGGTTGATACGGGTCTCTCGCTCCAGGGCAGCGCGGATATTGCGCCCCAGCTCCTCGGTTCCGGTCATGTGAGCGGTTACCTGCAATTCTGACCCTTGCTGGCCTTCCTGGTTCTCTATTTGCATCGGCTGTGCCAAGTCGATCGCCGACCTGCAAGGAGCTCGTTTCCTCTGGTGGCCAAGGACTTTCTGCCACGGTGTCCAATAGGCCATCGGGTTCGAAGGCCACGAAGAGGGGTCATATTCCCCAACCCGGAGTGTCTTGGCCCGGTATCTTTGTGCCATAGTACTTGCCGTGGAGCGCTTTGCGAACGACTTCGCATCCTGGCACGCCCTTGGCAATAGCGACGTCAGGAGATGGGGAAGCATGCCCGTCGGAGTCAAGACAGTCTCGGCAGCCCTTCTGGCGCTTGCGTTCGGCGCAGGCTGTTCGGTCAAGAAATACGCGGTCAATCAGATTGGTGAACTACTCTCCTCTGGTGACTCCATCTACGAAACCGAGGAAGACATCGTGCTCGTACGCGAGGCTTTGCCCTTCAGCTTGAAGCTGGTCGAGACGCTCCTCACCGAATCGCCGAATCATCGCGGCCTCCTGCTGGCCGCCTGTCGAGGCTTCGTTCTCTATTCCTACGCGTACGTCGACTACGAAGCCGAAGTGCTCGCAGACGAGGACCTCGATCTGGCCCGCACGCTCAGAGAGCGCGCCCGCAGACTCTATCTCCGCGGGTTGGGCTACGGAATCCGGGCCTTGGAGCAATCGTATCCCGGCTTCGGAGACATGCTGTCGCGCAGCCCAGAAGACGCCGCGGGCTCCACCGACCAAGATGACCGCGAACGCGACCTGCCTCTGCTCTATTGGACCGCCGCCTCGTTGGGTCTCGCCATTTCCGTCTCCAAGAACGATGCGGCGATGTTGGCGAAGCTACCGGAGGTCGAGGCGATCCTCGATCGTGCCTTGGAGCTCGATGAGTCCTGGAACCAGGGGGCGCTTCACGAGTTCAAGTTGACAGTCGCCGCCTCCCAACCAGGCAGAATGGACACCGATCGGATGGAAAGCCACTACCAGCGCGCACTCGACCTCTCCAGGGGCCGCCGGGCGAGCCTCTACCTCGCCTATGCCGAGGCGCACTCCGTTCCGATGCAGAACCGAAACGAGTTCCGCTCCCTGTTGGAGACGGCGCTCGACATCGATCCCGACGCCGAGCCAAGCTATCGCTTGATGAACCTGCTGGCACAACGCCGGGCGGAGTGGTTGTTGAGTCGCATCGATGAGCTTTTCTTGGACGAAGAGGTCGCGTCCCTGCCGGAAGGAGCGAGCCGATGATGTCGAGACCCGGGTTCCGAATCGTTCTTGCCTTCCTGGGAGCGTGGTTGCTCGTCTCCCCTGGCGAAGCGCAGCAAGTCGTCATCAAGCTGGGGACGGTGGCGCCTCAGGGCTCCACCTGGCACGACGTGCTGCTCCAGATCCGACAGGACTGGCGCGAGATCTCGAACGGCGAGGTGGAGCTCAGGATTTACCCGGGCGGCGTTCTGGGCGGCGAAGAGGAGATGGTGAGAAAGGTGCGGAGGCGCGGCCTGGACGCGGTAGCCATCTCCGGAGCGGGGCTTCCTCAGATCGACGACAGCGCCGACTGTCTGAATCTCCCCATGTTCTTCGACTCTTACCAGGAGCTCGACTACATTCGGGAGCGTATCGCTCCCGAGCTGGAGCGACGGATCGCCCTGCGGCACTTCAAGGTTCTGAACTGGAGCGACGCCGGCTGGGTCTATTTCTTCACGACCGAGCCCGCTCGCACGCCGGACGATTTGCGGAAGATGAGGCTCTGGACGACGGTCGGGGATCCCGAGGCCGAGAAGCTCTTCAAGGACGTTGGTTTTCAGGTCGTTCCCCTGGCGGCGACCGATTTGCTGACCTCCTTGCAGACCGGCCTGATCGACGCCATCGACGTGCCTCCACTCTTTGCCCTCATCGATCGGACCTACCTGGTTGCCAATCACATGATCGACCTCAGGTGGGCCCCTTTGAATGCCGCCACTGTCATCAGCGAGACCTCCTGGGAAAAAATCCCGGAGAGCTACCGGCCGGCATTGTTGAAGGCCGCCCGCGATGCCGGAGAGCAATTGCGCGACGAGATCCGCCAGGCCGGAGAAGATGCCGTGGGCGAGATGGCGGCGCGGGGCTTGAAGGTGGTTGAGCTGGACGATGCCACGCGCGCTCTGTGGCGTGCCGAGGTGGAAGCGGTCTACCCCAAGCTACGAGGAACTCTCGCCCCCGCCGATCTCTTCGATGAAGTCGTTCGCCTGCGGGACGAGTTCCGGAGCGGCACCCGCACGCCGCGACCGGCCCAGTAAACGCCTACGCATGAGCGGGACGAAGCGGCCCAAGATCTGGACACGCGTGGAAGATGCGCTCGCCGTGGTCGTGCTGGGCGCGATGTCGCTCCTGCCGTTGGTGGAGATCCTGGGCCGCACCGCCCTGGGTGGTGGCATTCCGGGCTCCATGCCGCTCGTCCAGCATCTGACTCTGTGGATCACGTTCGTCGGCGCGATGCTCGCCGCGCGCTCCGATCGGCTGCTCGCTCTCTCTACCGCGAGCTTTCTGCCTGATTCCTGGCGCGGCCGGGTTCGAGTCCTGACCGCAGCGCTCGCGACCGGCATCACCGCCTCGCTGTTCTTGGCGAGTTGCCAGCTGGTTCGGGTCGACCGCGAGTACGGCGACATCGTCGCCTGGGGTATTCCGGTCTGGTTCTTCTCGATGATCATGCCCGTCGGCTTCGCGGTCGTCACCGGACGGCTCATCCGGCACGCCGCGGAAGGCTGGAGGGGACGAGCGCTGGCGGCCGTCGGGCTCGCCATCCCGGCAGTGTTCGGGCTCGTCACCGAGGTCCCGCAAATGGATCTGCTCCTCCCGGCAGGGCTGGTAATCGTGGCCGGCACCGCGCTCGGCATGCCCATCTACGCCGCGATCGGAGGCGCGGCGTTGTTGCTTTTCTGGGAGGAGGGCACTCCTATCTCCGCCGTGCCGGGCGAGACTTATCGTTTGAGCACCGATCCCATGCTACCGGCGATACCGCTCTTCACTCTGGCTGGTTTCATCTTGGCGGAAGGCGGGTCGAGCCGACGCCTAGTGCGTCTCTTTTCGGCGCTGGTCGGTTGGATGCCGGGGGGTCTCGCCATCGTCACCACGCTCGTCCTGGCCTTTTTCACTCCTCTCACTGGGGCTTCGGGAATCACGATCCTTTCCCTGGGCGGCCTCTTGTTCCCCGTGCTGGCGAAGGCGCACTACCCGGAGAGCACGGCGATGGGTCTGGTCACTGTTTCGGGGTCAATCGGCTTGCTGTTCCCACCCAGCCTCCCGGTCATTCTCTACGCTTACTACGCCGAGCTCACCATCGACCGGCTCTTCATCGGCGGGCTTCTGCCGGGTGCGTTGCTGGTCGCCGTCGTGGCCGGCTGGGGCGCTTACCGTGGGTGGGCCAGTGGAGCAAAGCAAACTCCGTTTGCCTTCCGGGAAGCCGCGGCGGCCCTTTGGGAAGCAAAGTGGGAGCTCGTCGTGCCGGTCGTCGTTCTATCCGCCATCTTCGGCGGACTCGCGACGCTCGTGGAGGCTGCCGCCCTCACCGTGCTGTGCGCCTTCCTGGTGGAGTGCGTCATTTTCGACGACTTGAACATCGCGCGAGACCTCCCGCGAGTCGTGGTGGAAAGCGCGACCCTGGTGGGAGGATTCATGATCATCCTGGGAGTCGCGCTCGGGTTCACGAGCTATCTCGTCATCGCCCAGATTCCGATGCAAGCACTCGCGTGGGTGCAGTCCCACATCCATTCCCCGATCTTGTTCCTGCTCGCGCTCAACGTGTTGCTGATTGCCGTGGGAGCCTTGATGGACATCTACTCGGCCATCCTCGTCATCGTCCCCCTCATCGCCCCCATGGGTGTCGCCTATGGGATCGATCCGGTCCATCTCGGTATCATCTTCCTCGCCAACATGGAGCTCGGCTACCTGATGCCGCCGATGGGAGAGAATCTTTTCTTATCGGCCTACCGCTTCGATCAACCCCTGGCACGGATCTATCGTTACACGATCCCCTACTCGGTTATTGTGCTGGTTGCGGTACTCTTGATTACTTATGTTCCCGGGATGACGCTGTGGCTGTTATCCTGGAGCGGCCGTTGAAAGGAGGCCATTGTGACCAACGACCAGATCATCGATTCCCTCAATCGGATGTTGTCTCAGGAACACGCCTGTGCGATCCGATACGCGACCCATGCCGCCTTGGTGAGCGGCCCGTACGCGGAAGCGGTAGCAACCCGGCTCAAGGAGATCGCGACCGACGAGCAGATGCACGCCGAACAGCTTCGCGATCGCATCGTTGGGCTCGGGGGCACACCGACCATGGACGTGCGGAAGGAAGACTTGAAGCCGGCGACGACACTGGACGAGATCATCGACGTGAACGTAGACGAAGAAAAAGACGCCATCCGTAGCTATACCAAGATACTGGAGAGTCTTTCCCCGTCGAACGTGATCTTGTTCCAGACGATCCAGACCATACTGCGAGACGAACAGGAGCATCTGGAGGAGCTCGAGGCGCTTCGGGTTCCGAAGTAGTGACACAAAGCAGGCCGATGAAAAACACACCGGCCTGCGCGACCGCCGGCCGCCAAACCAGGGGGTTGCCGGACTGGAGCTCGCCAGGCGGACCGGTGTCTCCTGTTGCGCCCGCCGCTCTTGACACCGGATTCTCCTGTCCAGTATTACTTCCTCGTTCGTCAGCTCGTTGGCGACGAACCTGCCGCAAGGGGGGGAAACCATGCGCAAGAACAAAGCCGTCTTAGTCGCTTGCCTGCTGTTCTCGAGCACCTCGCTGTGGGGTCAAACCACGGATCGGCCGGATGAGCCGTTCAAGTTGGGCACTTTCGAGCTCCGGGGTGAGCGCTTCTTAGGGCTCGTGCTTCGAGACGCCTACGTGGTGGACCTGGAGCGGGCGAACCAGGACTATCAACGCAGTCCACTGCAAGTGAAGCTGCCGATGGCGGAAGACATGAAGGAACTGGCCGGCCGATACGACTTGGACCTCAGGGAGCGGATCTACGGCATCGTGAACCAGCTCCTGAACGAAGACCGGCTGAGCGGTGCCACCCGTCCCGCCTACATTTACGACTTGGGCGATCTGAAAACCCTGGCGCCCATTCTGTATCCCAACAAGATCTTCGCTGCCGCGGGTAACTATTTGCAGCATCTCGGCGAGATGGGTACCGACACCCCGCAAAAAGGTGAGATGGCCTACGTCTTCCAGAAGCCTTCAACGACCAGCGTGATCGGCAACGGCGATTTCATCATGATGCCGAAGGGACGCGAGAAGATGGACTGGGAGTGCGAGCTCGCGACCGTCATCGGCCGACCGGCGAAAGACATTACGCTCGAGCAAGCCCCTAATCACATTTTCGGCTACACGATCATGGTGGACGTCTCCGACCGCGGGGGACGCCCGGAGACTCAGTTTGGAACCGACTGGCTAATAGGGAAAGGTCACGACACCTACGCACCCATGGGACCGTTTATCGTGCCAAAAGAGTTCATCGACGATCCGCACGACCTGAACCTGCACCTGACGGTGAACGGCGAGGTCATGCAGGATTCCAAGGGGAAGTACCCATCCACGGTCATGTTCACCGCCAACGAGTTGGTAGCGCACAGCGCCTCGATCCTGACGTTGGAGCCCGGAGATGTCATCACAGCGGGAAGCCCGGCGGGCGTGGGTGCGGGTCGCAACCCGCAGGTGTTTCTGAAGCGGGGCGACGTGGTGGTCGCGACGATCGAGAAGATTGGCTCACTAACGAATACGGTGAAGTAGTAAGCCCTCGGTTCATGGCGCGACAATTGGGGGACGGTACGCTCCCGAGCACTAGACCTCCCATTCGTCCATGCGTGGAAGGATCTTCTCCGCGCTCATTCCCTGCTCCTCGGCGAAGCGCGCCAGCTCCCGGGCGGCGGCAATCGCCATCTCGTCCGTAATCGTGCGCGCCCGTACGTCCAGAACGCCACGGAAGATGCCCGGGAACCCCAGGGAGTTGTTCACCTGGTTTTGGAAGTCGCCCCTCCCCGTCGCCACAATCTTGGCTCCGGCCTCTTGGGCCTCCCAGGGCCAGATCTCGGGAATAGGGTTCGCGCAGGCAAAGACGATCGCGTCTTTTGCCATCCTGGCTACCCATTTCGCCTCGATAATCCCGGGGCCCGATGCGGAGAAGGCGATGCAGGCATCGGCGCCGTCCAGAGCCTCCGCAATACCGCCTTCGACCGACTCGGGATTGGTCTCGGTGCAGACCCGCCATTTGCACCGCGTCCACGCCATCCAGGTACTTGAAGAGGAGGGCCTTGCCTTCCATGACCGGAAGTCCCGCTTCCGAGCCGATGTTCCCCAGGCCAAGGACGCGGGTCCCATCCGTCACGATGGCGGAAGTGTCCGGCTGAGTTTCTCGTCGCGTTCTCGTGCCGGCCATACTACACCTCCGTCGAACCAGTTGAGTTTTGCGCCGATGATCGGGCTTGATCGGAGTTTTGGTAAAGATACTGGTCCATGTCGTTCAACCTGACGGTGGCGAGGCCCAGAACGCCTGCGGCCCGTCGTTTCTTCAGTGTGGTGGGGTGGGTGGCCAGTTTCTTCGATAACTCCGTCAGATTCCACCATCCTTGTTCACGGAGTCGAGTGTATCGGCTCTTCAAACGATAGGCACGCCGGATGACTCGCACACGACGTGCTTGAAACGATTTACGCTGTCCGGACACAAAACCACGCGCATTGAGGATTTCGGCGATCTCGCCTTCGGTGTATTCGTCGAGTAGTCGGTCGATTTCCTCGACAACCTCAGCAGACGTCCTCCACTCTTCCCAGGATGACAGTGGTCGAGGGAGGGTGAGTGATTTCGTCGCTCCACCTTTGAATCGTATCTGAGCGGTGATCTCGTCTCCCTTCACCAGAGTCACGTCTTCGATCATCAGCCGCACCATGCGCTTGCGCTCACGATCGGGTGTCCTTGGGTCTTGCCAGAGCCTCGGAAAGTCTCGGGCCAAGGCCAAGATTTGTGCGCGCATCTCCTCGTCCACTACTTGCCGGTCCTCCTGACGGCGCCGCTCGTACTCCTCCCGGCATCGTTCCAGTTCTCGCAACTTTTCGTTCCACTCTGCCTCCAGAGAATCCGCCAGACGGTTTTCCGGGTCCACCTGCATGTAACGCCGCCGTGCGAGCTCGGCTTCGTAGCGGGCGCGCTCGACCTGCTGATAACGCAGCTGATCCGATTGTTCGATTTTTGCCTGAACTTGCTCTTGGACCAGGAGGGCTACTTCCAGCGCATGGGGCTCCACCACCTCGAGCAAGAGATCGCCGATCGCATCGTCGATGCTCTCCCCGGGAATGCTTTGGCAAATAGGCTTCGCTAGCCGCTGCTCTTTTCCCGGGCATATATAGTCCGGGCCTAGACGCCCCCTTCGGTGGTGATAGCGAACCGTCATCCCTTTGCCGCACCTGCCGCACAGCGCCAGACCCTGCAACAAAGACGGACCTTCCCGGGCCGGATACTTCCGCCGCTCGGGCCCACCACAGGAGTTGGCCGCGAGGCTCTCTTGATTCTGCTCGTACTCCTCCCACGTGATGTAGCCCTCGTGGGCGTTCGGTATCAGACTGTGCCACTGCTCTCGGGGTGCGTACTCCACATGAAC
>Ga0302046_10005987_pt1 | contig 10656 bp, 9 predicted proteins | sample RVTome_11_FD_200261 | JGI IMG/M metagenome (GOLD analysis project Ga0302046, IMG submission 200261) | Soil microbial communities from uranium-contaminated site in the Upper Colorado River Basin, Wyoming, United States - RVT147D111 (version 2) ... | reverse complement strand
TCATGAGCCATTTGGCCCAGCCGTTCGGCGGCCTGATAGGCGGCGTCGGCCATCGCCTGGCAAATCCGATCGACCAGGTCCTGGGGAGCATCGGCAAACTGCAGGAAGGCCTGGTAGGCCGTCTCGGCCGCCCGCCGAGCTTCCTGGATTGACCTCAGGTCTTTGTCAAATGTCTGGGCCATCGGTGCGGCTCCCTCAGGACTTGCGGAATGTTACCTTGCCGTCGACCTCGAGCGAGTCGATCACCGCCATGATGACGGTGTCGACGGGCGATTTGTCGGTCATGTCGGTCTGGCGAGCGGCGCTGCCCTGGGCGATCAGGACCAGTTCGCCGACGCCTGCGTCAACCACATCCACGCCGACCAGGGGCTTGCCCGTCACCTGACCGGTCTCATCAGTCTCACGCAGCACCAACAGCTTTCGCCCGTGCAGCTTGTCCTGCTTGATGGTGGCGATCGTAACCCCGACGACTTTGGCGATGCGCATGCGGTCTCCTGGGTCAGCCCCGGTTATCCGGGTTGTGCAGTCGATCCTGGCCGGTCGGATCCGGGCTGGTGCTGTCCGTGCGGCGCCGCCGGTCGCGCTCATCGCGCTCCAGGTGGAGCAAAGTCTGCAGCTCCTGGACCGATTCTTCATCATACTCACGCCGGCCGCATACATCGCAAATCCAGGCCGGGAAATCGGGGGCAGAGATGAACTCTCCTTGAAGCCAGGAGCAGTAGAAGGCCGTCCCCGGCTGCAGCGTCCCCAAATGGCACTCCGGGCAGGCGTAAGCGGCGGCTTCGAAGTTCTCGTCAGTAGCCACGGGCGGCCTCGGTCTCCGGCTGCAGTTCACCGCGCGCCTCGCCGACAATGCGCACGCCAGCGCTGGCGCCGATGCGGGTGGCGCCGGCCTTGACCATGCTTCGGGCGTCTTGCAGGCCGCGGATGCCGCCGGCCGCCTTGATCCCCATCTGCGGTCCGACCACCTTGCGCATCAGGGCCACATCCGCAACGGTAGCGCCGCCCGGACCAAAGCCGGTCGAGGTCTTAACGAAATCAGCGCCCGCCTCCTTGGCCAGCAAGCAGCCGGCCACTTTCTCCTCTTCGGTCAGCAAAGCCATCTCGAGGATGACCTTGACCAGCGCATGGCGGGCGTGGGCCACCTGCACGACACCGCGGATATCTTGTGCAACCGTGGTGTAGTCACCGCCCTTGAGCGCACCAATGTTGATGACCATATCGATTTCGGTGGCGCCATTCTTGATGGCGTCGAGCGCCTCGAAGGCTTTGACCTCGGGCAGGGTGGCGCCGAGGGGGAAGCCAATGACGGTACATACCTTGACCGGCGAGCCATCCAGCAAGTCCGCCGCCAACTTGACATGGGTTGGGTTGACGCAGACCGAAGCGAAGCCGTACTTGCGGGCCTCGAAGCACAATTGGGCAATCTGGTCGGGGGTGGCGTCGGCCTTGAGCAGGGTGTGGTCAATGGCCCGGGCCAGGGCCTCGTCGGCAGGCACGGCGCCCAGCGCTGACGAAACGCGGCTGGCGCCCGCTTGCACCACCTGGCCGACGTCGTCGATACACGTCTGCACGCACAGCCCTTCGTAGCATTCTTGCTGGCAGACTACGCCCGACTGCTTCTCGCGCTCGGCGTCGGCCAGCGCCAGCAGCACTTCGCGGGTGACTGTCTCCACGATGGTTTGAACGAGCTGGCGATCGATGTCAGAGGGGGTCATAGGCACTGGTCAGCGGCGGCTGAAACGGCGTTCGATGTCACCGATTTTGTCCACTCGCCGGGCATGGCGGCCGCCGGCGAAAGCCGTTTCCAGCCAGACGGCCGTAATCTGGCGCGCCAGTTCCCTGTCAAGCAAACTCGAACCCAGGCAAAGGACGTTGGCGTCGTTGTGTTGGCGGGCATTGTTGGCGGTCGCCTGATTGTAGCATAGGGCCGCCCGCACGCCCGGCACCTTGTTGGCGGCCATGCAGCTGCCGATGCCGGCGCCATCGATCACAATGCCGCGCCAGGCGGCGCCAACCGCCACCTGGCGAGCGACGGCCTCAGCGATATCCGGGTAGTCCGTCGAGCCGTCCGGCCGCTGGCTGTGATCCTGGATCTGGTAGCCCAGGTCCGCCAGCCAGTCGAGCAAATCGACTTTCAGTTCCTGGCCCCGATGGTCGGCGCCGATGGCAATCGTCCGCAACCGGTCGGCCTGCCAGCTGCCGCCGGTGGTTTCGGCAACCACGCGGGCAATCAGGGCCTCCAACTCGGCTTCGGAAATCGGCTGGGTCATCGGTTTTTCCGCCTTGGACCGGCCCCTGCGAGCGGTCGTTTGCCTGGGGCTAGGCTCATCGCAAAGCGGCGCGATTGTAGCACAGCGGCCAGGCTCAGTTGCTGGCGGCGGTGGCGAGCTCGTAGTGGGGAATCAGGCCGATATCGGTGAGGGGCCAGTAGATCAGAACCGCTTTGCCGATGATCTCACTGAGCGGGAGCATGCCCCAGTTCTGCGAGTCCGACGAATTGTTGCGGTTGTCACCCAGGACGAACGCCTGATCGGGGCCGACCTGCCATTCACCGCTGTATCGCGGGGCGGCCGCGATATACGGTTCGTCGAGCAGGTTGCCATTGACGTAGACCTGGCCACCTTGGATCTGTACAATGTCGCCCGGCTCGCCGACGATGCGTTTGATGAAACGCCGGCCGGTATCGAGCGGGAAATGAAAGACCACGATATCGCCGCGCGCCGGGTTATCGAGGCGATAGGCCAGCCGGTTGACGACCACGAACTCGCCGTCGTGCAGGCTGGGTTCCATGCTGTTGCCTTCGACCCGGATGCGCGCCGTCACCATGTTGACCAGCAGGAAGAGCAAGCCGGCAATGATCAGGGTCTGCGCCAGCTCTCCGAGGGTGCGAAGCAGGCGCCGGCCGAAACCAGGGGGCGCAGAGGCGCCCCACGTCGGGGGCGCCGGGTCGAAGCTGGCCGGATCGGACATGGATGGGATTATAAGAGGGCGCCAGGGGGCCGGCAAGGTGGACTGGAGTACGGTCGCCGGCTAGCTGCCACTGCGCCGGCGGAAAGACAGGCGGAGCGGGGTGCCGAGGAAGCCATAGCGCTTCCGGATCTGGTTCTCCAGGAAGCGCTTGTAGGAAAAGTGCACCAGGCGCGGATCGTTGACATGGAATAGAAACGTGGGCGGGTCGGTGCGAACCTGGGAGCCATAGTAGAACCGCAGCTGCTTTCCAGAATGCGTTGGGGGTGGATGGGCCGCCAGCGCCTCGTCGAGCATGCGGTTGAACTCGCCGGTCGGTATGCGCCGCAATCGTTCTTCCTGAACCTGCAACGCAAGCGGCAGCACCCGGTCCACCCGTTGACCGGTCAGCGCCGAGATGAACAGCACCGGCACGTGTGGCAGAAAGCGCAAGCGCTGCTGGACGTTGGCGGCGTAGTCGTCCATTGTGTGGGTGTCTTTGGGCACCAGATCCCACTTGTTGACCAGCACCACCACGCTGCGGTACTGGTCGATGATCAAGCCGGCGATGTGGGTGTCCTGGGCGGTCACCCCATCGGTGGCATCGACCATCAACAGGGCCACATCGGCCCGTTCGATCGCCCGCAAGGCGCGCAGGACGGAATACTTCTCGACACCGGGTTCGACCTTGCCACGGCGGCGAATGCCGGCGGTGTCAATCAGGACGATTTCCTGGCCGTGATAAACGAGCGTCGTGTCGACCGCATCGCGCGTCGTGCCAGGGATGTCCGACACAATGACTCGCTCTTGGCCCAACAGCCGGTTGAGCAGGCTCGACTTGCCGGCATTCGGCTTGCCGACGATGGCAATGTGCACCCGCTCGTCGTCTTCGATCGGCAGGGGCGGCCGCGGGCCAAGTACTCCGAGCAGGCGGTCGAGCATGTCGCCGGTGCCGGTCCCGTGCAGGGCCGAGATGGCCAGTGGTTCCCCGATGCCCAGTTCGTAGAAGGCGGCGGCCTCAGCCCGCCGCTGGGCGTTGTCACACTTGTTGACCACAAGCAGCACCGGGGCAGGCGCAGCACCTGTCGGGCCCCGCCGGCGCAGGATGTGGGCCACTTCAAGGTCCGCCGGCGTCGGCCCGGCCAATCCATCCACAATGAAGAGGACTGCGTCGGCCTCGCGCGCCGCCAGCTCAGCCTGGGCGCGTATCGCCTGAATGTAGTCGGCCGAGTCGACCGACAGGGGCTCTCCACCGGCCAGCGCGGTTGGATCGATGCCGCCCGTATCCACAATGTTGAAAGTGACCCCTTGCCACTCGGAGTCGGCCACCAACCGGTCGCGCGTGGTCCCCGGCTTCTCGTCGACGACCGCCAGCCGTTCACCCGCCAGGCGGTTAAACAGGGTTGACTTACCGACATTGGGGCGCCCAACAAGCGCCACGACCGGCGAGGCCATATTTACTCTTGCGTCGGGACGGCGGTTGGAGTCGGGGGAGGGGTGTCGGTGATCGTCAGCTCGATCGTGTCCGGCAGCACCGACTGCACGTTGACCTCCGGCAGGGCGACGATCACCTCGGGGGTCAACTGGTGAGAGCCTTCGGCCAGCCCAAGCACGTCGATAATCACGCGCACGTCGCGCGGCTGCAAACCGTCCAACACCGGCAGGGGGCCGGTCAGGATCAGGCTGACGCTTTGGGGGGAGGCCAGGGCGTACAGTCCATCCTCCAGGCCCTGCACTTCGACCTCGCGTGTAATCGTGATCGAGGTCTCGATCGGGTCGATGCTGACGCGGACGAGCACGCTCTGCTCGCCCACGATCGAGACGCCGGTCGGCAGGTCAAGGCTAACCCGCCGTTCGAAGTCGTCGGTGACATTGGTCAACGAGACAGGCTCAGTTTCTACGAAGCCGCTCAATTCATTCATCGCCAGCGGGTCTGAAGCAAAAACGCGCACAAGCGTAGGCGAAACCGTGATCTGGGTCAGCTGGTAGCCCGGTTCGAGTTCACCTTCAATCTTGGGCAGCACCACCACCGAGCGGTAGCCACCGAGGTCCTCAATGCCAATCGTCACCCGGATGGTGGCCGGTTGGAGCGTGACGCCGGCGACCGGGTTGCCGTTCTCGTCGAGCGGCAGTGGTTCAATCTGTTCAATCAGCGCCTGGCTGCGGCCGCTGATATCGATTTCGCTGGCCACCGTCGCGATCCGGCTGACGGCCGAATCGGGGCCAATGACCGTGACTTCGGCTGGTTCGAGTTGTGGGGCGGTAGCGCGGAAACCGACCGGCGGCTCACCGACAATGTTGATTTCGACCGGGAACACGGCTGAGGCGGTAGGCTCGAGCGTAAGCGTCAAGTTGGCCGGCTCAATCCGGGTTATCTCAACCGGACGGGCGCCGACCCGGTACTGCACCGGATAACGCCCTTCGCCGGTGGTGGCGCTGGCCAGATCGACCCACAGTTCGACATCGGCCTGCGACAGGCCGTTCCATACGGATTGGGGTGCCCGCAGGGTGACCCGGGCGGTCTCCGGTGGTTGGTTGACGATCATGAGCCCGGCGGGCTGGCTGCGCAGCTCGATCGGCACCGGGTTGGGCAGGGTGCGCTCTTCGACGGGGTCTTCGGCCGAAACGGCGGCGACCCAGACGGTGATGGCCAGCACCAGGGCCAGCAGGAGCGAACTCAGATTGCGCCAAAGCCAACGAAGCATAGGTGGATCCTAACCGCGTCCGGCGACTTCCGCGCTGAAGCGGTTGAAGCGCTCGATGAGCCCTTCCAGCCACTCCGGCAGCAGTCGTGGGGCCTGTGGGCGGTAGAAGGCAATCAGAATGTTGCGCAGCCGGCTGGCGTCCAGCCGCCGGATCATGCGTCCGTTGTGGGCCACCGAAACCACGCCGCGCTCCTCCGACACGACCACGGCGACCGCATCACTGACCTCGCTGATCCCCAGGGCTGCCCGGTGGCGCAGGCCCATTTGGCGGTCGGGCGAGCGGGACAATGTACCGCTGGCCGACAGGGGCAGCACGCACGATGCGGCCACTATCCGGTCGCCACGCACGATGACGGCCCCGTCATGCAAGGGTGTATTCAGGAAGAAGATTTGCAGGAGCAGTTCGGCGGAAAGCATGGCGTCGAGCGGGACACCCGTCTCGATGTACTCCTCGAGCTGGACCTCCCGTTCGATGACGATCAACGCGCCATGGTAATGGTCGGTCAGGCGTTGGGCGGCGGTAACGATGGCGTCGATCCGGACTTCGATCTCGCCGGGTTCGGCGTTGGCGGTCAGAATCGTGCCCGCACGGCCGATGCGTTCCAGTGCCCGCCGGATCTCGGGGGCAAATATGACTGGAATGGCGACGAGCAAGGCAGGCAGGGCCGTCCTTAACAAGAAGGAAAATGCGGGCAGCTCTAGCAAACTGGTGAGCAGCGTGATGCCGATGAGAAGCAGGATCATCCCCCGCAGCAGCACAACGGCCTGGGTGCCACGAACGAGGGTCAGGATGAGGAAGAAGATGACCGTGACCAGAACGAGGTCAACAACGTCCAGCCAATCGACCCGCTGGAAGAGAAAGATCAGTTCATTGAGCAGGTCAGTCACGGTTGGTTGTCTGTCGGTTCCTAGGGCTCACCGGACTGCTGCTTCTTGAGGTTCGCCAGCAGATCCACGTAGCCACTTGAATCAGGCGGTTCCAGGTCAACAATCGTCTGAATGGTCTTGATTGCGGCCTGAGTTTGGCCGGCGTCAAGCTGGAGTTCGCCCAGCGCGTCGTATTGGGCGATCGCATCTGCCTTGCGCCCGGCGGCCCGGTAGGCGTCGGCCAGCCGAGCGTGCAGCGCTTGTTTCCCCGGATGCTCGCGGGCCAAGTCCTCGAGCAGCTCGAGCGCTTGGGTGCCGTGGCCGGCGTTGACCAATTGCTCCAGGTGGCCGTCGAGCGCTTCGGCGGCTTGGTCTTCCTGGCCCAGGCGCAGGTTGAGGTCGATCAGCCGGGCGCGGGCGTCGGCGTTGGTCGGGTCGAGCTGCCGGATCTTCTGGTAGACATCTAGCGCCATGCGCCAGTCGAGCCGGGATACTTCAATGTCGCCCAGCATCTTCAACAACCGGAGCTTGGAGGCGTTGCCCGCACCAACTTGTTCGGCATGGGCAACGGCGTCGGCCAGTGTCTTGCGGGCCAGATCAATTTGAGCCATCTGGCGGAAGAGCTCGGCCAGTTCAATGTAGTGTACGAGCGCTTCATCGAAGCGGCCCTGCGTTTCAAGCAGCCGAATGAGGCGTTGGCGCGCCAGGCGGTCGACCGGCGAGTGACGCAGCAGGCGTGCGTAGACCTCGGAAGCCTCACGCACCTCACCGCGGACACGGTGGGTTTCGGCCACCATGCCCAGCTTGACGATGCCCGCCTCATCCTGGCCGCTGCGCAGTTGGATTTCGGCCATACGACGGTGAAGGGCCAAGTAGCTTGGCGCAAATTGGAGGGCGAGCATCGTCTCCTCCATGGCCGAGGCCATCAGGCCCTCCTTGATGTAGCCGTCAATGCGGTTAAGGGCGCTCATGACCCGGCCGCTGCCGCCGACAGCGATCATGTGGGCAATGGGCACGACCGATGCATCATCCGAGTCGCCGCGCAATTGTGCGCGCGCCTGCCGGATGCGCTGGAGCCATTGCGGGCCGCTGAGGAAGTTGAGCGTGTTCTCGACGATCTGGTTCAGCGAATCCTCGTCGCCCTCATCCTGGGTGGCCAGGATCGAATCGTACAACTGGCTCAACTCGCTCGACTTGGATTCGTCGACCGACAGGCTGTCGGCAAGGCGCAGCGCCTGCACCAAATGGCGGGCGGCTTCGCTCATATCGCCCTGCAAGCGGCACAGCCGGCCTAGCGCCAGGTTGGCGCCCAATTCGAGCTCGGGATGGCCGACTGCGTCCAGCAAGTGCTTCTTAGCTTCGTCGTAGTCGCCCAGGTCCTTGAACAAGAGCCCCAGGTTGTAGTGGGCCGCAGGATGGTTCAAGCCGGCTTGAATGGCCCGTTCGAATTCCTTGGCCGCCTGGCGCTTGTTTTCCCGCGATTGCAAATCGATGGCCTGGCTCAAGTAACGGTACATCACCGGCTGGCCGGCCGATTCCTTTCGGCTCGAGGCGCGGCCCCTGGTCAGCGCCTCGAAGTCGAGGCCCTCGCCCGACCCGTTCTCGCTGCCATCGCTGTCTTCGAACAGCAGGCCAGCCAGCACCGATAAAGCCTGGCGTCGGGCTCCCTCCTCCGGGTCTTCCAGCCCGACCTTGTGCCCGTCCGAGTCGAGCTCGAGTTTGCCGTCCTCGGCCAACAATTCGCCTTCGACGCGCGACTCGAGGAGGGTCTTCAGCTGGCTTATGCGCAGCGGCCGGGTGGCGCCGCGCGGCGGAGGTGGATCCGGCAATGGCTTGCCGGCGCGCAAAGTGCGCATGGCTTCGGTGGCCTCGGCATCACCTGGGATGATGGTCAGCGCCCGCTGCAGGGCCTCTGTTGCCGAGTCGAGCCGGCTGGCCTTCTGCAGGATGGCGGCGACGGCCAGGTATTCGTGGGCTGCTTCACGCCGGCGGCCGAGCCGTTCGTTGGTCAGCGCCAGGCGCGATCGGGCTTTCAGGTTGCTCGGTGCCAGGCGCCCGATGTCGGTCCAATTCTCGACCGCTTTCTCGGCGTCCCGGCGCTGCATGTAGCGTTCGGCGGCCAGCTCTCGCTGTTGGACGGCCTCGGACGTCTGGCCAAGGCTCTCGAAGATCTCAGCGCATTTCTCGAAGGGGATGGGATCGTCCGCCGTTAGCTTGCTGGCCTGATGGTAGGCGGCCAGCGCTTCCTTTTCGTGGCCCGTCTCAAGCAATGCCAAACCAAGACTGACGAGTGCGTCGGGGTTCTCCGGAGACTCGGCGAGCGCCTTCCGGTAGTACCCGATCGCCCGCTCCCAGTCCTGTTCCCAAGCAGCCGAGTGGCCAAGCTGCATGGACTCTTCAAAGAGCTCGAACCGTCCGGTCATAGGCGAATCTTAAGAAAAATGCGGCAGGCCAAGCGAGTATAGCACAAACAGCTCCCTCGCCCGGATATGCCCATAGGGCTAGCCGCCAGCGGCCCTTTTGGCGGCTGGATGGGTCACGCTAGCGGCCGCATCTCGTACCAGTTGGGTCCGGTCTTGGCCTCGGTCTTGAGCGGTACGTCCAGTTCGTAGGCCTGCCGCATCAAGCGCTGCGCCAGCTGGTTGGTTGCTTCCAGCTCGTCTTCGGCCACCTCGAAAACCAACTCATCGTGCACCTGAAGCAGCATCTTGGCAGACAGGCGTTCCTTGGCCAGGGCCGCCGGTAGGTCGAGCATCGCCAGCTTGATAATGTCGGCGGCGGTACCCTGAATCGGAGCGTTGATGGCCTCGCGCTCGGCGCGCGCTTTGGCCTGCTGCGCCACGGCTGGCCCGCCCTCTTCCAGCTGTGGGAAGTAGCGCCGGCGGCCGAGCAGGGTCTCGACGTACCCGTCCTGACGGGCCCGTTCCTTGGTTTCCTCCAGGTAGCGCTTGACCCCGGGGAAGCGCTCGAAGTAGGCACTGACGAAGTCCTCGGCTTCGGCCAAGGTCAGGTCGGTGGTGCGAGTCAAGCCAAACGGACTCATGCCGTAGATCAAGCCAAAGTTCACGCCTTTGGCCCGGCGGCGCATGCTGGAGTCGACCTCATCCAGCGGTACGCCGAAGACGGCCGAGGCAGTAGTTGCGTGGATGTCCTGATCCTGCTCGAACGCCTCGATCATGGCCTTGTCCCGCGCCATGTGGGCCACAATGCGCAGCTCGATTTGCGAGTAGTCAATGTCAAGCAGGACCTTGCCCGGCTCGGCGACAAAGGCTTTGCGGATTTGTCTGCCCAATTCGGTCCGGATCGGGATGTTCTGCAGGTTGGGGTCGGATGAGGCCAGCCGGCCGGTCACGGATCCAATCTGGCTGTACGAAGTGTGGACCCGTCCGGTGGTCGGATTGACCTGGGCCCGCAGGGCATCGGCATAGGTCGATTTGAGCTTGGCGATTTCACGGTGCTCCAGGATCAGCTCGACGACCGGGTGGGCCGACTGCAATTCCTCGAGCACAGAGGCGGCGGTCGAGTAGAAGCCGGAGGCCGTCTTGCGAGTCCGATCCGGCGGTTGCAGGCCCAGCTTTTCAAACAGGATCTCGCTCAACTGCTGCGGCGAATTCAAGTTGAATTCCTGGCCGCATTGCTTGAAGATTTGGACTTCAATTTCAGCCAGCCGGCTTTCCAGGCCGGCGCCGAACTCGTCCAGAAACGCCGAGTCGAGTTTGATCCCGGCCATTTCCATACCGGCCAGGATCGGCACCAGCGGCATTTCGACCTTGTGGAACAAATCGAGTTGGGCCTTCTCCTGGAGCTCTTGCTCGAGTTGCGCTTGAAGCGCCAGGCAGACAGCGGCGTCGGCGGCGGCATAGGGCGCCACGTCGGCGATCGCCACCTGGGCCATGGTCCGCTGGTTGCGCCCCGTGCCGATCAGCTCGCTGATCTCGGTCATCTCAACGCCCAGCCGCACCCAGGCCAGGTTTTTCAGTCCCAGGTTATGTGAGCCCGGATCACATAGCCACTCGGCGATCATGGTGTCAAAGGCGAGCGGCGTGGCCTCGAGGCCATAACGAGCCAGCACCAGGAAGTCGTATTTCAGGTTATGGCCGACTTTGGGGATTTTGGGGTTATCCAGGGTGGGGCG
>Ga0302046_10005986_pt1 | contig 10658 bp, 8 predicted proteins | sample RVTome_11_FD_200261 | JGI IMG/M metagenome (GOLD analysis project Ga0302046, IMG submission 200261) | Soil microbial communities from uranium-contaminated site in the Upper Colorado River Basin, Wyoming, United States - RVT147D111 (version 2) ... | reverse complement strand
CGTAGTCCCAGGGCTCCCGCCCGTCCGGAGAGGTCTCCCGTGAGAAGCCGCGCCAGCGCAGCTCCGCGCCCGACGGCGCCAGCACCCGGGCGGTGCTCGCGGTCCCCGGCAGCCGCCCGGGAGCTACCTGGGCCTGGTCCCAGTAGATGCGCATGTTGGTCACGATACGGACCTCCCGGCTCGGGCCTCGCCAGCGCCCGCTCAGGTCCACGACCACGGTCTGGGGCCTGCCCACCGGAACGCCGATCTCCGGAAGCGCGGTCTGCCAGCGACCGTCCTCGTCCCGGACCTCCAGTCGCGGAGGGGCGAGCGCGAGGCCGCGCTGCGAGGCCGCGACGTTGTCGCTCGAGAACGCGTAGTCGGTCCATCCGGTCAGGAGCAGCACCGGATCCTGGGCCTCCGGTCCCAAGTCGAGGACGAGGGCGTGCTCCTCGGCGTAGCCGCGGATGGAGAGCAGCCCGAAGCCCTCGACGTAGCTCCGGTCCGCCGCGGCGAGGTACCGGGAGACGTCCCGTCCCCGGTCGTCCCGGGCGCTCCGAACGGGACGCAGCTCCTCCAGCGCGTACAGCTCGAAGGGCGGAGGCTCGCTCACCATCCCCTCGTTCGGGAACACGTGGGTCCCTTCCGGATGCTGCACGACGTGGAGTCGCAGCCCGTCCAGGAAGAGCGCCTCCTCCAGCTCGTTCGTGATGCGGAGCTCGTAGGAGCCCTCCCGTTCGACGAGCTGGTCGGAGCGGATCCGAACGTACTCCTCGGGATCGGGATGGTTGCGGACCCCGGGCGCGTGCCAGTAGCCCATCTCTCCACCCCCCATGAAGTCCGTGACGAACTCGAAGGCGCGGCCGTTCCAGGTGAAGAGGTAGGGGCAGGAGGACGGCTTGCGGTCCAGCTCCTCGACCTCGAGGCGCGACGCCACCCGGGAGCCCGCGGCTCCCCCGCCGATCTCGGTCTGGAGGATCCCGGCGGGCCAGAGCACCCGCACCGCGTCCGCCCCGTCGCGCACCCCGAGCCCGAAGAGGATGTCGGCGGGAGCCGGGGCGGGCGTAGCGGCGTAGGTCTCGAGCTTCTGGCTGAGGCTCCCGGCCCGGACCTCGAGCTTCGAGCCCACGCCGCTGCGATTGCTCACCCGCCCGACCAGCCGCACGCTGACGGCGGGCCTCCGCTCGGCGCCGTCGTTGCGCAGAACGCTCAGCGCTCCTCGGGCTCCCCGCACCACCAGGTCGGTGTCGCCGTCGCGGTCGAGATCGCCGGAGGCGAGGGCCACCCGCCCGTCCCCGAGGGAGGGCCCCGTCCCGATGGCGGATGCGCTCACGTCCCCGAAGCGGTCGCCGAGATTGCGGAAGATCCGGAGGCCGCCGGGCCCCGCGGTGGCGAGGTCGAGGAGCCCGTCGTTGTCGTAGTCGAGGAACTGGGCGGCCTGGGCGTCCCGGGCCGCATCCGGGCCCGGCCGAGTCTCGAAGCCGAGCTGCCCGTCGCTCAGCGCCAGCCGACCGGTTCCGCCCCGCTCCGCGAAGTAGAAGTCCGTGTAGCCGTCCTTGTTGACGTCCCCCGCCGCCGCTGCCGTGAACGCTCCCGGTACGGTGAAGCCCACCTCCCCGGAGACGTCCCGGAACGCCCCGTCCCGGAAGTTGCGCATCAGAAGCGGGGGCCCGCCGTGGCGCGCGAAGACGAAGTCGACGTCCCGCCGGTTGTCGTAGTCGGTCGGCACGACGGCAAGGGCGTGCCCGGGCACCGCCGACAGCCCGGTCTCCCGGCTCACGTCGGTGAAGGTCCCGTCGCCGTCGTTCCGGTACAGGCGGTTCGGTGCCGCGGCGAAGCCTTCGGGGAAGCGTCCCCCACCCTCCCCCAGGTCGGCGAACCCCGCGACGAGGAGGTCGACGTCGCCGTCGTGGTCCGCGTCCGCGAAGGCGCCCGAGACGGAGAGATAGCGGTCCGCCGGGATCCCCGCGGCCGACGTCACGTCGGCGAAGCGACCCGCGCCGTCGTTCCGGTACAGGGATCCCGCTGAGTGTTCGAAGAAGTAGAGGTCGGGAAAGGTGTCGTTGTCGTAGTCGGCCGCGACGGCCGCGAGGGCGGGGCGCTCCACGGGCCACCCGGCGTCCGCACCACGGTCCCTCAGCTTCCCGCCCTCGTTCACGAGCAGCCTGCGCCCCTCCGGGCCGACCGCGAGCAGGTCCAGGTCCCCGTCCGCGTCGGCGTCGAACAGGACGAGCTGTCCGCCGAGGCCTTCGGCCAGCTCTCTTCGGGCCCGCGGCCCGGGCGTCTCGACCGTCCTGCCCAGGGAGTCGGCGACGCGGGCGCCGCCCGCGGCGGCCTCTCCAAGCCACGCCGCGGTCACGTCGACGTAGCGGACATCGGGGGTCTCGCCGTTCACGAGGTCGGCCTCCGCCCCCGTGGTGTTGATGGCCTCGGCGTAGCGTCCCTGCTCCAGGTACGCCTGCCCGAGCAGCGTCCCGTAGCCGCTGGCGCGCAGCTCCTGGAAGCGTTGGATCCGCTCGCGCCCGCCCTCGCGGTCGCCGGAGCGGGTCAGGGCCATCCCGAGGTTGTAGACGGCCGTGGCGTTGAACGGTTCCTCCTCGCTGGCCCGGCGCAGCATGGCGATGGCCTCGTCGTACTGCCTGAGCTGGACCAGGAGCTGCCCGAGGTTGACGTTGGCTCCGACGTCACCCGGATCGAGCTCGAGAACCCTGGAGAATGCCGCCTTCGCGTCCTCGGTGCGGTTCTCCGCCTTCGCGATCAGCCCGAGCAGGTAGTGGGGGTGCGGCGAGTCCGGCATCCCGGGTGCGGCCGACCGGGCCTCGCGGAGCGAGCCCGCCAGGTCGGGCACGTGAAACAGCGCCAGGGCCAGGTTGAAGCGGGCGATGCTCAGGTCGGGGCTCGCGACGAGGGCGCTGCGGAACGCCTCGGCGGCCTCCTGGTGCCGGTACTGCTCGAGGAGCGCGACGCCGATGTTGTTGCGCCGGTATGCTTCCTCGGCATCGGTCGCGGCCGTGGCCGCGGGCTGTGACGAGGCGCTCCCCAGGCCCGCGAGGAGCGCGGAGAGGACGACGAACCGGGAGCGGAGGTTCTTCATGGCAGGCCTCTCGAACACGACACACGCTGATCCCCGCGGGGAAAGCTCAGTGCCGGGCGGGGCGAGGAATCTCCAACGACGATATCCCTGCTCCGTCCAGAGCGTCAACCGATCGGTGGCGAACGAGCCGAGATCCCGCCAACACGGATCTCAGTCTCGAGCGCCGGCGACCAGCTCCCCGAAGCGGGCGCTGTCGATGTTGGAGCCGCACACGATCAGTCCGACGCGGCGCCCGCGCAGGCGATCCCGGAGCGGCCCCAGGAGAGCTGCCGTCGCGGCCGCACCGGCGGGCTCCACCGCGAGCTTCGCCGCGTGGAACAGGAGGCTCATGGCCGTCCGGAGCTCGTCGTCGGAGACCGCGGCCAGCTCGTCCACGTAGCGGCGGCACAGCTCGAAGCTGTAGGGCAGCGCGTAGGGCGCGCCCAGGCTGTCGGCGATGGTGCGCACGGCGTCGATCCCCTGGGGCGAGCCTGCGGCAAAGCTGCGTCGCATGGTGTCGGCCCCGACCGGCTCGACGCCGAACACCTGGGTTCGAGGGCTCGCCAGCTTGACCGCGGCGGCCACTCCGGCACACAGCCCGCCGCCGCCGATCGGTACGATCACCGCGTCGAGGTCGGGGCACTGCTCTACGAGCTCCAGACCCAGGGTCGCGGTGCCGAGGGCGGTGCGCGGCCCCTCGAAGGCGTGGACCAGGGCACGGCCGTCCTCGGCGGCGATCTCCTGAGCCCTCGAGAAGGCGGCGTGGATGTCGTCGACCAGCTCGGGCTCCGCCCCGTAGGCGCGGCACAGCCGCATGCGCAGCGGGCTGGCGGCCCGGGGCATGACCAGCCGAGCCGTGGTTCCGAGCGCCCTGGCGGCGTACGCGACGGCGATCGCGTGGTTCCCGCCGCTCATCGCGACCACGCCCCGTGCGCGCGTCTCGGGGGTCAGGTCAAGCATCACGCTCAGGGCGCCCCGCGGCTTGAACGTCCCCGTGCGCTGAAACAGCTCCTCCTTCAGGACCACCCGGGTGGTCGACCCGAGGCCCGCGTCGAGATCCGGATGCGCCCACTCCCGGACGGGAGTAACGTCGATCCGCTCCCCAAGCTGCCGGCGAACGGCCCGGATCTCCTCGAGACGCAGCGCCGGGCTCACGGCCGCCACCGGGCCCAGGCGACCAGCGCCGAAAGCAGGACCGGGATCGCGAAGGCGGTATTCCACTCCCGGTTCTCCCGCACCCGGTGCCAGGCGAAGCGCGACGCCCTCGGCCCGGCGGGGGTGAGGCGCGGGAAGAACGCGGGAACGCCGAGCTCCCAGCGCGCGTAGTCGTCGGCGAAACGCTGTCTCAGGAAGGCGGCCTCCTCCCGCATCACCGCCGGGTAGAACGCCGCGAAGTAGACGGCGATGGCAAGGACCGCCCACGGGCTCGCCGCCGCGACCCCCGCCCCGAGGCCCATCAGCAGGCTGCCGAGGTAGAGCGGGTTGCGCGTGTGGGCGTAGGGCCCGCCCGTGGCGAGAGTGCGGGCCTTCTCGATGTGACCCGAGGCCCAGAGGCGGACCGCCTCTCCGGCGAGGATCAGGAAGAAGGCGGCGGGAAGCCATCCGAGGCGGGGCCGGGCGACGAGCAGCACCAGGAGGCCGACGGCGTAGCCGGCCGGCACGCGGAGGCCGGAGCGGCTGCGGCTCACGGCGCTCCCCGGGCGAGACGGCGCTCCACGGCCGCCGCCAGCTCCTCGACGGGGATCTCCGCCATGACGCCGTCGTGCACCGGACAATCGCGGCGGTGGCACGGCGCACAGCGCGGGGCGCGCCGCACGACCTCGTCCCGGGGCGAGAAGGGGCCGTTGCGGGCCGGATCCGTCGGGCCGTAGATCCCGACGGCGGGAGCGCCCACGGCGCAGGCCAGATGGAGCGGACCCGTGTCCGCGGCCACCACGACCTCGGCCCGGCGCGCCAGCTCGGCGAGCTCGAGGAGCGAAGTCTCGAAGCAGACCCGGGCGCACCCCCCCGAAGCGGCCGCCGCGGTCTCGGCAAGTGGGAGCTCACCGGGCCCCCAGGTGACGAGAGCCCGGAGGCCGCGATCGCCGAGCTTTCGGGCCAGGGCGCCGTAGCGCTCGGCGGGCCACAGCTTGTTGCGCCAGCCGCCGGCGGGGTTGAGCAACGCGAATCGGCCGACACCGAGAGCGGCGAGCTCCCGCGCCACCCGCTCCCGCGCCGCGCCCGTCGGCGGCAGCGGGAACTCCCTGCTGCCGATGGCCTCGATGTCCAGGGCGCGGAGGATTGCCAGGTTCTTGTCGATCACGTGCACGGCCGAAGCCGGCTGCTCCAGGCGCTCTCCGAGCGCCCACGCCGAGGCCGGCTCGCGCCGGAAGCGGCCCGAGTAGCCCACCACGCGGCGCGCCCCCGACAACCGGGCCCAGATCGCCGACTTCCAGAGCCCCTGCAGCTCCAGGGCGACGTCGAAGCGCTCGCGGCGCAGCTCGGCGACGGCACGGCGCGCGGCCCCGACGTCGAAGGCCCTGGCGCGCGGCGGCTCGACCCGCCGCTCCAGGAGCGGATGGCCTTCGAGGAGCTCCCGGGAGGGAGACTCGGCGAGCCACGTCGCAGCGCAGCCGTGACGGTGCAGGGCGGCGAGCACCGGGAGCGTGTGCACGACGTCGCCGACGGAGGAGAGCCGGACCAGGAGCGCCTTCAACTCCGCATCCGCTCGATCAGGGCGCGGGTGTCGTGGCGCTTGGGGTCCCCGACGATGGCGATGCGGCCGCCGTGGGCCCGCACCCGGTCGCGCTCGGGTACCGTCTCCGCGGTGTAGTCGGTCCCCTTGCAGTGGACGTCGGGGCGCAGCGCGTCGATCACGGCTCCGACGTCCCGCTCGCGGAAGAGCACCACCCAGTCGACACAGGCGAGCCCGGCCACGAGCAGGGTCCGGTCCGCCTCCGGGGTGACGGGGCGCCCCGGACCCTTCAGCTCGCTGACCGAGTCGTCGCCGTTGACCGCGACCACGAGGACGTCGGCCTCGGCCCTGGCCCCGGCCAGGTAGCGGGCATGCCCGACGTGCAGCACGTCGAAGCAGCCGTTCGCCAGGGCCACGCTTCCTCCCGCCGCGCGGGCCTCGGCCACCCGCGCCCGGGCCTCCTCCAACGAGACGACCTTCCCGGCGGCCGCTCTCATCCGGCGGGGTCCGCCCGCACGGCCTCGCGCAGCTCCCCGGCGCTGGCGGTGGCCGTCCCGCGCTTCATCACCACGATCCCGCCCGCGTAGTTGGCCAGGCGGCTCGCCTCCTCGGGTGTGGCTCCAGCGGCCAGGGCCAGGGTGAAGGTGGCGATGACCGTGTCCCCGGCTCCGGTGACGTCGGCGACCTGGTCCCCGCCCCAGATCGGGATGTGGAGCGGGCGGCGCCCGGGCTCGAACAGCGCCATGCCGTCGCTGCCGCGGGTGATCAGGACCGCCTTGGTCTTCAGCTTCTCGAGCAGGCGGCTCCCCGCAGCCTCCAGCCGCGAGCGGTGGTGTCCGATGCTGAGCCCCAGAGCCGCCTCGACCTCTGGCTCGTTCGGGGTGACCGCGGTCATGCCGCGGAACGCCAGCAGGTCGTAGCGGGAGTCGACGGCGGAGGGAATGCCGCGCCTCCTCGCGAAGCGCACGGCCGCCCGCGCCAGAGACGGGCTCACGAAGCCCAGGCCGTAGTCGCTCACGAGCACGCCGTCCACCTTCGGGTCCCGGGAGAGTGCCTTCAGCGCGAGGTCGCGCCCGGGACAGCGCCCGGGCAGGCGCTCCAGGTGGTCGATACGGACGATCTGCTGCTTCGTCGAGTGTGTCCCCCCGCCCAGGACGCGGCTCTTCACCGGCGTCGTCCAGCCCTTCTGGCGCCGCACACCCGACACCGGCGCCCCGGCCGCCCGGAGCAGCCCCAGCAGGCGACGACCGTACTCGTCGGCGCCGACGACGCCGAGGAGCACGGCCCGGGCCCCCAGGGCGCAGATGTTGTGGACGGCGTTCGCGCCGCCCCCGAGGCGGAGCTCGGTCCTCTGGTGCTCCAGGATCAGCACCGGCGCCTCCCGGCTCACGCGCTGGGCGCGGCCGTGGACGAACTCGTCCACGACCAGATCCGCCAGCACCAGCACCCTCGTGCGGCCGAAGCCGTCGATCAGGCCCAGCAGCCTCTCCCGGCCCGGGCTCACGCCGCGCTCCCCAGGATCCGGCTCACCGCCTCGAGGGCCTGCTCGGCGATCAGGTCGGGCCCGCGGCTCCAGCGGGGCACGCCGTACTCCACCTCGCCGCGGCCGTAGCCGCTCCTGACGAGAGCCCCCCGGGCGCCCACGCTCCACGCCACCTCCAGGTCACCGAGGCGATCTCCCACCACCCAGGAGCGGCCGAGGTCCGCCCCCAGCTCGGATGCCGCGCGCTCCAGCATTCCGGGGCGCGGCTTGCGGCAGCGGCAGTCCAGCCGGTACGGCGGGTCGCCCACGCTCGGGTGGTGGGGGCAGTAGTAGATCGCATCGAGGCGCGCGCCTCCCGACTCCACTGTCCGGCGCAGGCCCTCGTGGACCTCGAGCACCATGGCTTCGGGGAAGTAGCCGCGGGCCACACCTGCCTGGTTCGTGACCACCACCGCGAGCCAGCCCGCGTGGTTGACGGCCCGGATCGTCTCCACCGCCCATGGGTACGGCCGGAAGCGGGAGGGATGGTTCACGTAGCCCACCTCGTGGGAGAGCGTGCCGTCGCGGTCCAGGAAGATCGCCGGCGTCACGATGGCTCGCCCAGCAGCCCGATCGAAGCCTCGACCACCCGGTCGACCCCGAGCAGGCGCATGCAGCGGTGGTCGATGGGGCACTCCCGGAGCTTGCACGGTGCGCACTCCACGGGCTCCCGCAGCAGCCGGTGCCGGGTTCCCACCGGAGCCGTCTCGGTCCAGTCGGTGGGTCCGAAGAGCGCCACGAGAGGCGTCCCGAGAGCCGCGGCGAGGTGCATCGGCCCGGAGTCGTTGGTGATCAACAGCCGCAGAGCCTGGATCAGGCCGATCAGCTCCGGGAGCGACGTCTCCCCGGAGAGCACCCGGGCCGGGGCCGACATCTGAGCGGCGATCGACTCGGCCAGTGGGCGTTCGGCGGCGCCGCCCAGGATCGCGATTCGGGCTCCGGTCCTCCGCGCCAGGCGGTCCCCCAGGGAGGCGTAGCGCTCGGGGAGCCAGCGCTTGGCCGAGCCGTAGGCGGCGCCGGGGTTCAGGCCGACCCAGTCGCCCTCGCCACCCAGCTTCGCGACGCCCTTGCCGCGCCACGCGGGGGGTGGGGCCAGATGATTGTCGGGCGCAGCCGAGACGCAGAGTCCGACACCCGCGAGCATGGCCCGATGGTAGTACACCTCGCTCACCCCCCGGACCTCCCTCGGGACCCCGGGGCTCCGCGTCAGCAGGGGGCTGCGTCCGTCCGTGGCGTAGCCCCAGCGCTCCGGCGTGCCCGCCAGCCACACCGCGAGGGCGGTGGCAAAGGAGTTCGTGAGCAGCGCCGCGGCGTCGAACTGCCCGTAGAGGGCCCGGCCGTCGTGGAGCGCGCCCCGGCTCTCCCGGACCGCGTCCACTTCGGGAACCGCGCCGTACAGGGCGCCGACCCAGGGACGCGCGAGCACCTCGATCCGCGCCGCTGGAAAGTTGCGGCGCAGGTCCCGCACCGCGGCCAGGGAGAGCACCGCGTCGCCGATCCAGTTCGGGGCCCGCACTACGAGACGGCGCACGTCACGCACGATCGGACCTCGGCTGCGTGTGCCAGCGACGGTGGATCCAGAGCCACTGTTCCGGGACCTCCCGGACCCAGCCCTCGATCATGTCGTTCAGCGCCTGGGTGATCCGCGCCACGTCGCGCTCGCGATCCCCGCTGGGCTCGACCCGGATCGGGGCCTCGTAGCGCATGCGGTAGCGGCCGTCGGGCCCGAGCCGGGTGAACCCCCCCATGAGCGTGGCCCCGGTCTTCAGGTGGAGCAGGGCCGCGGAGGTCGTGGTGGCGGCGGGGCGGCCGAAGAAGCGCACGAAAATGCCGTCCTGCTCCTGGACGTTCTGGTCGACGAGCAGTGCCACCGCCTCGCCGCGGCGCAGCCGGCGCAGCAGCTGACCCAGGGCCCGGCGCTTGTCGATCGCGACGTTGCCGCTGCGCTCCCGGAGCACGGCGAGCCGCCGGTCCAGCAGGGGGTTGTCCAGGGGACGGTAGACGACGCTCATGGGTGCGTAGTTCCAGCCGTGGGCGACGCCGCACACCTCCCAGTTTCCGATGTGGGCGGTCGTGAAGACGATCCCCCGGCGCGACGCCAGGGCCGCCTCCACGTGCTCTCGGCCCTCGACGTCCATCAGGCCGACGATCTCGTCGCGGCCGCGCCGTGCCATCCACGCCACGTCCACCAGCACCTTGCCGATGTGGGCGTAGACGCCACGGGCCGTGGCCGCGACCCGACCTTCGCTCCAGTCCGGGAACGCCCGCGCCATGGCCGAGGCGGCGATCGCCAGGTGACGCCGATCGAGAGCGCCCACGACGCGCCCGACTCCGGCGCCCAGGCGGAGCAGCGCGGGGCGCGGCAGCACCCGGGCGGCCGAGAAGAGCGCCGCCGCGAGCCCGTCCTCGAGCCGGTGGCGACGCTGCTTCGAGAACGGCAGCCTCACGCGGGCCGGCCCGCGGCGACTCGCAGCCGCTCCAGGAGCTCCCGCTCTCCCTCGATGACCGGGGCGATCTCCATCACGAGGAGGGGAAGCGACGCGGGCAGGGCGCGGATGCGCACCCTGTCCTTGGCCGTGGTCAACAGCGCGTCGGATCCCGCCCGGCGAGCCCGCTCGGCGGCGGCCTCCAGCTCCGCCGCCCCGAAGCGGTGGTGGTCGCGATAGGCGTCGTGGCCGGTGACCGTGACGCCGGCAGCCCGCGCGTCCTCTGCGAAGCGCTCGGGGCGCGCGATCCCCGAGAGCAGGTACGCTCGGGCCGGCGCGTCCGCGGGCTCGCCACCGGTCCCGCGGAACCCCGCGACGCGCCGGCGAAACGCGAAGCGCGGCTGCTCCCCGAGCAAGGGGCGCAGGGTCTCCACATCCGCACCGCCGATCAGCACGACGTCCGCCCGGCGCAGGGCGGAGACCGGCTCGCGCAGACGCCCGGCCGGCAGGGGCCGGTCGCGGAGGTCCGCGGCGTCCACGCAGACGAGGTCGAGGTCCCGGGCCAGGCGCAGGTGCTGGAAGCCGTCGTCGAGAAGGTGGACCCTGGGGCCGAAGTGCGACTCCACGAAGCGCCCGACCCGGTCCCTTCGCCTGCCCACGGCCACGACGACCCCCGGAAGCCGCTCGGCCAGCATGACGGCCTCGTCCCCCGCCTGCTCGGGGTCGGCCAGGACCGCCGCGCCGTCGGAGACGAGCAGTGTCGCGCTGCGCCGACGCCCGCCGTAGCCGCGGCTCAGGATGGCCACGGGCAGCCCCTCGTCCCGGAGCAGCTCCGCGAGCCGCGCCACGAGCGGTGTCTTGCCGGTCCCCCCCACGCTCAGGTTCCCGACGCTGATCACTGGCCCCGCGAGGCGGCCCCGGGGCAGCGCTCCCCCCGAGTACAGCGCGACCCGCAGCCCCGCCGCAGCGCCGAACAGCGCGCCC
>Ga0302046_10005985_pt1 | contig 10658 bp, 11 predicted proteins | sample RVTome_11_FD_200261 | JGI IMG/M metagenome (GOLD analysis project Ga0302046, IMG submission 200261) | Soil microbial communities from uranium-contaminated site in the Upper Colorado River Basin, Wyoming, United States - RVT147D111 (version 2) ... | reverse complement strand
CGGATCTCGGGCACCACGCCCGAGGTCGAGAGCGTGATGCGCCGGCGCGAAAGCGCGATGCCCTCGGGGTCCATGACGATGCGGAGCGCCTTCGCCACCGCCCGGTAATTGTAGAGCGGCTCGCCCATGCCCATCATGACGATGTTGGACAGGAGCCGGCCGTCGCGGGGCGACGGCCATTCGCCGAGCGCGTCGCGCGCCAGCAGGAACTGGCCGACGATCTCGCCCGCCTCCAGGTTGCGCACCAGCCGTTGCGTGCCGGTGTGGCAGAAGCGGCAGGTGAGCGTGCAGCCGACCTGGCTCGACATGCAGAGCGCGCCGCGGTCATCGTCGGGGATGTAGACGCTCTCGATCTCGTGGCCGCCGCCGATGCCGAGCAGCCATTTGCGGGTGCCGTCGCTCGACCGTTGCGCCGTCACCACCGTCGGCCGCGAGATGCGGAAGCTCTCTTCGAGTCGCGCCTGCATCGGCCTGGCGATGCTGCTCATGGCCCGGAACGAGGTCGCGCCCTGGTGGTAGAGCCAGTGCCAGAGCTGCCCGACGCGCATCCGCAGCTGCCGCTCGGGCACGCCGATTCCGGCCAGCGCACGGGCCAGCTCGTCGCGGTCGAGGCCGATCAGGTCGAGGCGGGAATCGGCCGGCGCCGAGACGACGGCCGCGGCCGGCGCGGCGAGGCTCATGCTACTGACAGGCCTTGGTGATGGCGTTGTGCGCGGCGGTAAAGCCGATCAGCGAATAAACGTCCGTGGTCCTGGTGCCGCGCTCGGAGACGCCGGTGATGATCAGTTTCGCACCCTTGCGCATGGCCTCGACCAGCGTGCCGTCGAGCTCCGGCGAGGCCGCCCAGGCGGTCTCGTTGTCGGTGAACAGCGAGAACTTCTGGCCGTCGACATCGACCACCGCTTCGCTGCCTTTCTCGAAGGGGTAGCCGACATAGATCGAGACCTCGTCGCTCACCTTCCTGTAGGGTCGGTGCGTCACCAGGGCCCAGACCTGTCCGCGCTTGACGCCGTCCGGTGCGGTGACCTTTGGCTGGCTCGCCATGTAGCAGGCGAGGCCACCCTCTTCCTTCACCGTATAGGCGGTCCAGTCCTTGAAGGCGCTGATCGGCTGCGGCGACTGTGCCGCGGCCGGCAGGCTGCAAAGCCATGCCGCGACGCAGAGGGCGAGGATGCGTGTGGGGCGGAAATTCATGGGCCCTAAAATAACCGCGCACCTGGGCCAATGAAAGGCCGAGATGCGCCCCGGTTACGGGCCATTTGCCGCACCGCGGCGACGGATGCGCGGCGCGCCCTGGACATGCGGGCGAGGCGCCTCCGGCTTGCCCAGCGCCGACACCGGGCGGCGGGCGTAGCGGCCATGCGCCAGCAGACGGTCGTACATGACGACGGCGCCGGCGGTGGCGACATTGAGCGAGAAGGCCGAGGGAATCTTCACCACATGGTCGCAGCGCACCAGCAACGCCGTCGAGAGGCCGCCCCGCTCGGCGCCCAGCACGTAGGCCGCCTGCAGCGGGTGGTGGAAGCTCGGCAGTTCCTCGGCCGCCTCGGTGATCTCGATGCCGACCAGCCGGCAGCCGTCCGGCAGGCTCAACTCGGCGACGCTGTCGAAGGCGTAGAGCGGCAGGTGCAGCGGCGCCCGACTGGTGTCGGAATGGGCGCGGCGCGGGCTGTAGGCGGCGGCGACGGTGAACAGGAAGCTGGCGCCGAAGGCATGCGCGGTGCGAAACAGGTTGCCGGCGTTCATCGGCTTGCTTAAACGTTCGACGCCGATGGCAAAATAGCCGCGCGCGCGTTTCGGTGCCTGCATTCGCCCGTATCCGCCCTGCCGTAGGTGGGCGCGAGAGTAACCAAGGAACCTGTCATGACAAAGCCCGACAGCGCCGTCCTCGACGCCCCCGCCCTGGCGCCGCCCGGGCCGGAACCGATCCTGGTCGAGGTGACGCGCGGGCCATTGGTCGAGAGCCGCCACGCGGTCGACGCCGCCGTGGTGGATGCCTCGGGCGCGCTGGTCGCGGCCTGGGGCGAGGTCGATCGGCCGATCTATCCACGCTCCGCGAGCAAGCCTTTGCAGGCGCTGCCGCTGGTCGAGAGCGGTGCGGCCGATGCCTTCGGCCTCGGCGCCAAGGAACTGGCGCTCGCCTGCGCCAGTCATTCCGGCGAGCCGGTGCACGTCGAGACGGTGCGGGCCTGGCTCGGGCGTCTCGGCCTCTCGGAGGCGGACCTCGAATGCGGCGCCCATCCGCCGCGCGGCGGCATGCCGCTGGAGCATTTCATCCGTTCCGGCACCGCACTGGGGCCGGCGCACAACAACTGCTCGGGCAAGCATTCCGGCATGCTGAGCCATGCCGTGCACCGGGGCGAGCCCATCGCCGGCTACGTCGAGCACGAGCATCCGGTGCAACGCCGCGTGGCGGCGGCGCTCGGTGAGCTCTGCGGCGTCGACCTCGCCAACTGGCCGCGCGGTGTCGACGGCTGCTCGATTCCGACCTTCGCCATCCCGCTGGAATCCCTGGCATTGGGCCTGGCCCGCTTCGCCAATCCGGACGCCCTGGCGCCGGAGCGCCAGGCGGCCTGTCGGCGGCTGGCCGCCGCGATGTGGGAAGAGCCCTACATGGTGGCCGGCCTCGGGCGCTGCTGCACGGCGATCCTCGGCGCCGCTGCCGGTCGCGTGGTGGCAAAGACCGGTGCCGAGGGCGTCTACGTCGCCGGCCTCGTCGGGCGCGGCCTCGGCCTAGCGGTGAAGGCGCGCGACGGTGCCGGGCGGGCGGCCGAGGTGGCGCTGTTGGCGCTCTTGGTCCACCTTGCGGCCCTGGACGAGGCGGCGCGGACGGCACTGGCGCCCTTCGCCGCACCTGAGGTGCGCAACGTTCGCGGCCGCGTCGTCGGCCGCCTTGCCGCCGCCGGATGGCGGCCCTGGTCGGCCTTCTGAGCCGTCGAGACGAGGAGGGGAAGCGTTCGATGAAAGCGGTGTTGTGCAAGGCCTACGGGCCGCCCGAGAGCCTGGTGCTGGAGGAGGTGGCGGCGCCGCCGATGCGCGAGGACGGGGTCCGCATCCGCGTCCATGCCGCCGGCGTCAACTTCCCGGACGTGCTGATCATCCAGGGCAAGTATCAGTTCAAGCCCGACTTCCCGTTCTCGCCCGGCGGCGAGGTCTCGGGCGTGGTGACGGAGGTCGGCCCCGAGGTCACGCACGTGAAGCCGGGCGACCGGGTCATGGCCGGCATGATCTACGGCGCCTACGCAGAAGAAGTGGTGGCCTCGGCCGGCCGGGTGATCAAGCTGCCGGCAGGCTTCGACATGGACGTGGCGGCGGGCATCGGCCTCACCTACGGCACCAGCTACTACGCGCTGAAGGACCGGGGCGAGTTGCAGCCGGGCGAGACGCTGCTGGTGCACGGCGCCGCCGGCGGCGTCGGCCTCGCCGCGGTCGAGATCGGCAAGGCCATGGGCGCCCGCGTCATCGCCACCGCCGGCTCGGCGGCGAAGCTCAAGGTGGTGGCCGAGCACGGCGCCGACGAGCTGATCGACTATACCGACGGCTTCCGCGACCGGGTGCGCGAGCTTACCGACGGAAAGGGCGCCGACGTCGTCTACGACCCGGTCGGCGGCGATGTTTTCGATCAGTCGCTCCGCTGCATCAACTGGGGCGGCCGGCTGCTGGTGATCGGCTTCGCCTCGGGGCGCATCCCGGAGGCGCCGGCCAACCTGGCGCTCCTGAAGAGCTGCGCCATCGTCGGCGTCTTCTGGGGCGCCTGGCTGCAGCGCGACCCGGCCGGCAACGCCAGGAACTTCGAGCAGCTGTTCGCCTGGATGGCCGAGGGCAAGCTCAACCCGCATATCTCGCACCGCTTCCCGCTGGCGCGCACGGCAGACGCGATCGCCGCCCTTGTCGAACGCAAGGTGATCGGCAAGGCCATCGTCGAGATCGGCGCCTGACGGAGGCCATGGCTCCGGTGAGCGGGACGGACAGAGGCACGGACGGCGCGGTCCGCCGGCAGTACGAGGAGCTGCCCTACCCCGCGCGCGACCCGGCCGACGAGGCCAAGCGCCTCGTCACCGGCTCGCCGAGCCACCTGCTGGAGATCGAGCACTACGTCTTCGCCGGCCACCGCGCCGGCCCGTTGCGGGCGCTGATCGCCGGCGGCGGCACCGGCGACGGCGCCATCATGCTGGCGCAGCAGCTCGCCGACCGCGGCGAGGGCGAGGTGGTCTACCTCGACATTTCCGGCGCCGCGCTGGCCATCGCCCGGGCGCGGGCCGAGGCGCGCGGTCTCGCCAACATCGTCTTTCACCAGGGCTCGCTGCTCGCCATCGACATGCTGGACCTGGGCCGTTTCGACTACATCGACTGCTGCGGCGTGCTGCACCACCTGGCCGATCCTCTGGAGGGCGTGCTGGCGCTGGCCGAGGCGCTGACCGAGGATGGCGGCATGGGGCTGATGCTTTACGGCGAGCTCGGCCGCACCGGCGTCTATCCCTTGCAGCGTGCCTTGCGGCGCCTGACCGGGGGCGAGGAGCTGCCCGAGCGCCTGGGCCTCGCGCGGTTGCTGCTGGACGGGTTGCCGGAGAGCAACTGGTTCCGCCGCAACCCGTTCCTCGGCGATCACCTGGCCGGCGACGATGCCGGCCTCTTCGACCTGCTGCTGCATGCCCGAGACCGCGCCTACACGGTGGACGAGATCGCCCGGCTCTGCCGCCAGGCCGGACTCAGGCCGACCGGTTTCGTGCCGCCGCTGGCCTACGCTCCCGCGACCTACCTCGAGGATCCCGAATTGCGGGCGCGGGCGGCGAGGCTGCCGCCGCTGGAGGCGGCGGCGCTGGCCGAGGAGCTGGCCGGCAGCCTGAAGAGCCACGTCTTCTACGTCGTCCGCGACGGCAACGACGGCGGCGGCGCGGCGGTGCCGGGCGGCGGCCTGGTGCCGGTGCTGCGCGACGGCAACGCCGCCGGATTGTCGCGGGCGCTGTCGCGTTCGCCGGTGCTGCGCGTGAACCAGGACGGCCTGGCGCTCCGCTTCGAGTTGCCGAAGGCGGCGGGCGAGCTGGTCCGGCTGATCGACGGCAACCGCTCGCTCGATGCCGTCTTCGACGCCCTCGCGGGGCGCAACCCGCGGCTTTCGCGCGCCGCCTTCGACGCGCTCTTCGCCGAGGTCTACGGCGTGCTGAACCCCCTCAACATGCTGCTGTTCGGCGGTCCCGGCGCGCCCCAGCGGCCTTGAGGCCGGCGCTTCAGGCGACCCAGAAGGGCTTGCGGGCCTCGGCCATGGCCGTCTCGCGGCTGATGCCGATGTCGCGCAAGGCGCGGGCATCCAGTGCGGCCAGGTCGTGGCGCTGGCGGGCGCGCTCCTGCCACAGGAGGACGAAGTCCACCAGCCGGCCCGGCAGCTCAAAGAGATCAATGACGTTGAGCGAAATCGCGCTGCTGCGGAACATGACGGATCCTCCTTTTACCTTGGCAGGGAGATATTTAGGGGTTGATATCGAATGTCTCAAACGATACTTATTCATGCTTTCCATAAGATAATCTCATGAATTCAAGACGCCTCCGCCGCCGCCTGCCGCCGCTCAACGCGCTCCGCGCCTTCGAGGCCGCGGCGCGGCATCTGAGCTTCACCCGCGCCGCCGACGAGCTGGCGGTGACTCAGGCCGCGGTCAGCCACCAGGTGAAGACCTTGGAGGATTGGCTGGGCCTGAAGCTGTTCCAGCGCGAGAACCGCACCATCTACCTGACCCGCCAGGGCCAGGCCTATCTGCCGGCGGTGCGCCAGGCGCTGGACACGCTGGCGGAGGCGACACGGCGGCTGATGGAAGTGGACGCGCTGGGGCCGCTGACCGTCAGCGTGCTGCCCTCCTTCGCCGCCAAGTGGCTGCTGCCGCGGCTGCGCGGCTTCCGCGCCCGGCATCCGGAGATCGACGTGCGCATCTCCACCACCGACTACATGGCCGACTTCGCGCGCGACGACGTCGACCTGGCGGTGCGCATGGGGCGCGGCGAGTGGCCTGGCGTCACCGCGATCAAGTTCCTCGAGGAGGATTTGTTCCCGGTCTGCAGCCCGGCGCTCCTCGAAGGTCCGCACCCGTTGAGGCGGCCCGAGGACCTGAGGTATCACACGCTCCTGCACGACGACATGCGCCAGGACTGGCGCACCTGGTTCCTGGCCGCCGGCGTCGAGGGCGTCGACCCGACGCGCGGACCCGGCTACAGCGATTCCTCGATGGTGATCCAGGCGGCGGTGGAAGGTCAGGGCGTGGCCCTCGGCCGCAGCGCGCTCGCCGCCGGCGACCTCGCCTCGGGTCGGCTGGTGAAGCCCTTCGAGGTCGCCCTGCCGGCCAACTTCGCCTACTACATCGTCTATCCCCCGGCCGCCGCCGAGCAGCCCAAGGTCAAGGCCTTCGCCGACTGGCTGATCGAGACCGCGGCGGCGGACAGCTAAAACTGGAAAATTGGGGTCAGAGCATTGGTGGACTGCACCCCAATTATGTGCCGGCGGCTTGGTCGCTAAGCTCCGGCAGGTCGCGGTAGAGCTCCAGCGCCTCCGGGTTGGCCAGCGCCTCCTTGTTCTTCACCTCGCGGCCGTGCACCACGGCGGCGACGGCGAGCTCGGTGATCTTGCCGTTCACCGTGCGCGGGATGTCGGCCACCTGGACGATCTTCGCCGGCACGTGCCGCGGCGAGGCGTTCTCGCGGATGCGTTTGCGGATCCGGTCGCGCAAGCCGTCGTCCAGCGTCAGGCCGGGGCGCAGGACGACGAACAGCACCACGCGGACGTCGTTGTCCCAGCGCTGGCCGATCACCAGGCCCTCCAGCACCTCGTCCAGCTCCTCCACCTGGCGGTAGATCTCGGCGGTGCCGATCCTGACGCCACCCGGGTTCAACGTCGCGTCGGAGCGGCCGTAGATCACCATGCCGCCGTGCTCGGTGATCTCCACCCAGTCGCCGTGGCGCCAGACGCCGGGAAAGTGCTCGAAATAGGCCTCGCGGTAGCGGCTGCCGTCGGCGTCGTTCCAGAAGCCGACCGGCATCGAGGGGAAGGCGTTGCGGCAGACCAGCTCGCCCTGCCGGCCGACGACCGCGGTGCCGTCCTCGTCGAGCACCGCCACGTCCATGCCGAGGCCGAGCGCTTGGATCTCGCCGGCCCAGACCGGCCCGATCGGGTTGCCGGCGACGAAGCAGGAGACGATGTCGGTGCCGCCGGAGACCGAGGCCAGGTGCAGGTCGGCCTTGATCTTCTCGTAGACGTACTCGAAACCCTGCGGCGACAGCGGCGAGCCGGTGGAGAGCAGCGCCCGCACCGTCCCGAGATCGTGCGTCCGGGCCGGCTCGATGCCGGCCTTGGCCAGGGCGTCGAGATACTTGGCGCTGGCGCCGAAATGGCTGACGCCGGCGCCGTCGGCCAGGTCGAAGAGGGCATTGCCGTCGGGGTGGAAGGGCGAGCCGTCGTAGAGCACCAGCGTGGCGCCGGAGGCCAGGCTTGAGACCAGCCAGTTCCACATCATCCAGCCGCAGGTGGTGAAATAGAACAGCCGGTCGCCGGCCCGGATATCGCTGTTGAGCACCAGTTCCTTCAGGTGCTGCAGCAGCGTGCCGCCGGCGCCGTGCACGATGCACTTGGGCTGTCCCGTCGTGCCCGAGGAATAGAGGATGTAAAGCGGCGCGTTGAACGGCATCCGCCGGAAATCCATCGGGCCGGACGCATGATCGGCGATGAAGTCGTCCCATAGACTTGCGTTGGCGCCCAAGCCGTCCAGTGGCGGCGCCGTCTCGGTGTAGGGCACCAGCACCACGCGCCGCACCGACGGCAGCTCGGCCAGCAGGGCGCGCGTCTTGCCCAGCGTGTCGAAACGCTTGCCGTTGAACCAGTAGCCGTCGGCGGCGAACAGCACCTTGGGCGCGATCTGGCCGAAGCGGTCGAGCACGCCCGGCACGCCGAAGTCCGGCGAGCAGGACGACCAGATGGCGCCCAGGCTGGCGGTGGCCAGCATCGCCATCACCGTCTCCGGCAGGTTCGGCAGGTAGGCGGCGACGCGGTCGCCCGGTCCGACGCCGGCGGCCTTCAGCGCCTGCGCCAGCCGCGAGACCGTCGCCGTCACGTCGGCGTGGCTGACCTCGCGGCGGACCCGGTCCTCGCCGCGGAAGACCATGGCGGTGCCGTCGTCGTCGCGGCGCATCAGGTTTTCCGCGAAGTTGAGCCGGGCGTCGGGGAACCACCTGGCGCCCGGCAGCTTGCCCTTGTCGGCGACGACGCGTTCACCACGCGTCTCGGCGATGACGCCGAGCTGTTCCCAGACCTCGCACCAGAAAAGCTCGCTGTCGGCGACCGACCAGCGCTGCAGATCTTCGTAGCTCTTCAAGTCCAGGCCGTGCCGGCGGTTCACCCCGGCGATGAAGCCGGTCAGTCTGGCCTTGGCGATGCGCTCCGCCGACGGCTGCCAAAGCGGCGCCCCGCTTGCCATGCGTGCCTCCCTCGTTTGACGTCTTGGCGTGTTGCCTGCCAGCCCCTCACCGTCATTCCCGCGAACGCGGGAATCCAGGATGGAAATGGACACCCGCCTTTGCGGATGTGACGACCGAGGCGACCGCGCGCCTTGCGCCAGCACGTCTCAAAATATGTCGCAGGCAGTATCGTCAGATCGTAACTGGGCGCCAAGCCGGGCCGGTCGCGTCAGGCCTCCGACTCGCGGTCCTCGCCGGCGAGCGCGTCGAGGCGCAGGCGCGCGGCGTCGCGGTGCTTGGGCTTGACGTTGTTGTCGACGGTGTTGAGCGCCGTCAGCAGCACGGTGGCGTCGTCGGTGAAGCCGAAGCCGGCGATGAAATCCGGCAACAGGTCCGTGGGGATGACGAAATAGGCCAGCGCCGCCATCAGCAGCGCCTGCACGTAGCGCGGCGTCTCGCGGTCGACGGCACAGAAATAGGCCGCCAGCAGATCCTCGGCGAAGGGGATGTGCCGGAAGACGCGCCGGAACTTGCGCCAGAAGCCCTTGGTCACGCGGGCCTGGTCGCGCCGCAGCCTGGGCGCGTCGACCACGACAATGTCGCGACCGCTCATGGCCGAGATATAGGCCGGGACAGGCCCTGTCGCAACGCCGCAGGCGATCTGCTATGAGCCCCGGAAGGCGGAATTTCGGGGAGGAAGACCGGATGCGGATCGACGGGCAGGTGGCCTATGTGACCGGCGGGGCCTCGGGTCTCGGCGAGGGCACGGCGCGGATGTTGGCGGCGGCCGGCGCCAAGGTTGCGATCCTGGACCTGCAGGCCGAGAAGGGCGAGGCGGTGGCGGCCGAGGTCGGCGGCGTCTTCGTCGTCTGCGACGTCGCCGACGCGGCCAAGGCGGTGGCCGCCTTCGAGGCCGCCAAGACGGCCCTAGGCGCGCCGCGCATCCTGGTCAACTGCGCCGGCATCGGCCCGGCCCAGCGCACCACCAGCCGCGGCCGGCCGCACGATTTCGGCCTTTTCTCCAAGGTGATCCAGGTCAACCTGATCGGCACCTTCAACTGCATCCGCCTTGCCGCCACCGAGATGGCGGCGCTGCAGCCGCTGGCGCAGGGCGAGCGCGGCGTCGTCATCAACACCGCCTCGGTGGCGGCCTACGACGGGCAGATCGGCCAGGCCGCCTATAGTGCCTCCAAGGGCGGCATCGTCGGCATGACGCTGCCGATCGCGCGCGACCTCGCCGATCTCGGCGTCCGCGTCGTCACCATCGCGCCGGGCATCTTCGAGACGCCGCTTCTGGCGACGTTGCCGGACAAGGTGAAGGACTCGCTCGCCGCTTCGGTGCCGTTCCCGAAAAAGCTCGGCCAGCCGGAGGAATACGCGGCGCTGGCCCGCCACATCGTCGAGAACGTGATGCTGAACGGCGAGACCATCCGCCTCGACGGCGCCATTCGCATGGCGCCGCGTTAACTGGCATACGCCTCGATCGCCTGGGCCAGCCGCACGTCGCGCAGGGTGACGCCGCCGGCGTCGTGCGAGGAGAGCGTGATCTCGACCCGGTTCCAGACGTTGAACCATTCCGGGTGGTGGTCCATGCGCTCGGCCGCCAGCGCCACCCGGCTCATGAAGCCGAAGGCCTGGTTGAAGTCGGCGAAGGTGAAGCTCTTGTGGATCGCGTCGCGCCCCTCGACGTCGTTCCAGCCGGGCAACTGCGCCAGCGCCTCGGCCCGTTCCGTCCCGCTCAGTGCATCCGCCATCAGGTCCCTCCTTAGTGTTCGGCCGGCCACTATACACGGGCACGGCAGGGCCAATTGATCTACATTCCGGCCATGGCGCGCGAACACGGACAGCCCCCGAGCCTGGAAGAATTCGAGACGATGGCCGGCGAGGCCTTCGAGAGCATTCCCAACGTCCTGCGTCGGCAGTGCGGCCAGGTGCCGATCCGCATCCAGGACTTCCCGGATGACGAGACGCTGGCCGACATGGGCCTCGAAAGTCCCTACGAGCTTCTGGGCCTCTACCACGGGGTCGGCCTCGCCGGCCGCGAGGCGCACGGCCTCGCCCAGGACGTCGACATGGTGTTCCTCTACCGCCGGCCGATCCTCGACTTCTGGTGCGAGACCGAGGAGCGGCTCGAGGACCTGGTGCGCCACGTGCTGATCCACGAGATCGGCCACCATTTCGGTTTCTCCGACGAGGACATGGAGGCGATCGAGCACGGCGCCGGT
>Ga0302046_10005984_pt1 | contig 10658 bp, 7 predicted proteins | sample RVTome_11_FD_200261 | JGI IMG/M metagenome (GOLD analysis project Ga0302046, IMG submission 200261) | Soil microbial communities from uranium-contaminated site in the Upper Colorado River Basin, Wyoming, United States - RVT147D111 (version 2) ... | reverse complement strand
GGCAAGAAGGCAGCGGGCGGAAAGCCGCCGCGGAAAATAGTCCGCACAGGTACGAAAAGAAAACGAAAGAAATAATGCTTCAGCAGGAAACAAAAGTCTGGACGGTACGGGAACTGATGAAGGTCTCGATCGATCTTCTTCGGAAGAAGGGATTCGAGGAAACACGCCTGAATGTGGAACTCCTTCTTGCCCACGCCCTTAAATGTCAGCGCATCCAGCTTTACACAAGTTTCGATAAACCACTGACAAAAGACGAGATCAGCCAGTTTCGCCGTCTGGTTGAACGCAGACTGAATCGCGAACCATTGCAATACATTGTCGGTGCGGCCGGGTTTATGGGACTGCAGTTCCGGGTGGACCAACGCGTACTGATCCCCCGGCCGGAAACAGAGACGCTTGTCGAACAGGCGATGCTGCTGTGTAATAACTCCGCAAAAGGCAAACCCCACTCCATCCTTGAAATCGGCACGGGGAGCGGAAATATTGCCGTCTCTCTCGCTAAGTTTGTCCGCCATGCAAAGGTAACCAGCATCGACATCTCACCGGAGGCGATTGAAGTCGCTGAATTAAATGCAAAGGTCCATGAGATAGAAGACAAGGTCGATTTTCGCGTCCTGGATGTTTTTGAGCCGGTTGATCAACTGCTTCTCAAAAGATTTGACCTGGTGGTCAGCAATCCACCCTACGGTTCTCAGGAGGAATGGGAACAGTTTCAATTGGAAATCAGGAAGTACGAGCCGCGAATGGCAACGACGGATGGGCGGGACGGCTTCGAGTATTTCCGGCGAATCACGGAACTTGCACCGTATCTCCTCGCAAATGGTGGTGCCCTCGCGTTTGAAGTCGGATTCGGCCAGGCAGATGAAGTCCGACGACTGATGAGCGATGCGGGGTTTTTCAATATCTATGTCGTTCCCGATCTCCAGCATATCCCACGGGTGGTGATCGGATCGTGCCGTTCAATGACCCGAAATCCCGGGCCCATCAATTAACTCCCCGCTGTTCTTCCCATGCGAGCGCTGATTCAACGCGTCAAACGCTGCACGGTTTCACTCGCTGACGGATCGCGATCAGAAATCGGCGGGGGCATGCTTGTGTTTCTTGGTGTGGGTCAAAATGATTCGCATGAAGATGCCGCGAACCTCGCCGGCCGCTGTTCCACGCTTCGAATGTTTCGCGATGGGGAAGGAAAAATGAATCATTCTGTCCGCGAGGTGAACGGGGAGGTTATGGTCGTTTCGCAATTCACGCTGTACGCAGACACCAAAAAAGGAAATCGTCCGGGATATTCGGATGCAGCAGATCCGGAAGCGGCGGAGCGCCTGTACGAAGAATTTGTGACGTCCCTCCGAACCGCGATCGCACCACTGAAAGTTGCGACTGGCTGGTTTGGCGCTGAGATGGAAGTCGAAATTATCAACGACGGCCCGGTAACTCTTCTGTTGGAAAGCAGAAGACCGCCGCAATGAAGCCCGGACGAGTAGTTCTGTTCTTCTTGGACGGCGTGGGGATCGGGAGCAACGATCCGAATGTAAATCCTCTGTTCCGGGCAGAACTGCCTGTTCTGCGGTCTCTCCTGGGTGGCCGGATGTTTCACAAAGGGCTCAAGTCCGCCCGGACCGCGGTCGCGCAACTGAAACCGGTCAACGCCACGCTTGGTGTTGCAGGATTACCGCAAAGCGGAACGGGGCAAACGGCGATCTTCACGGGGGTGAATGCCCCTAAAAAGATTGGGCGGCATTTCGGACCGTTTCCCACGACGGACCTCAAACCTGTTATTAGAGAAAGAAATATCTTCGCAGTCCTCCTTCGATCCGGTAAGAGCGTGGTTTTTGCCAACACGTTCCCGCGGCAGTTTTTTGAATTCACGCAGTCTGCTACGAGGCGGCTGACGGTCACAACGATGTCCTGTATGATGTCCGGTGTCCCATTGTTGACGGCCGATGACCTGAAGAAGAACCGGGGTGTCTCTGCCGATATTACCCGCGTGCGTTGGCAGGAAATGGGGTATCCGGACTTGCCGGAGATTGCGGCAGAGGAGGCCGGGAACCATCTGGCAGATTTGTCCGGCGAACACGATTTTACGCTCTTTGAGTATTGGCTCACTGACCACGCAGGTCACAGGCGGGAGATGAAGTTCTGCACCGAAGTGCTTGAACGGTTCGACCGCTTCCTCGGGGGGTTTCTTGACAATGTTAATCTGCAAGAAACAACGGGCCTTCTTATCAGCGACCATGGGAATCTTGAAGATATCAGCACAAAGGGCCACACCAGGAATGCGGTTCCCTGCCTGGCGTTTGGACTCCACAAAACCCGGGTCCTTGGATCGATTGGGAATCTTGCTCATGTTACACCGGCAATTGTAAAACTGCTCACGGCGTAAGGGGGTGCGATGTGTTGCGTCGCCGACCGGCACTTCGGGTATTAGTGCTGTTTATTGGGGGGATACTCCTCTCGGATGTTTTCCCCCTTTCCGGAATTCCTGTCTGGATATTCCTCGCCATTCTTTGGGTTGCCGGCCTGGTACTTGTCTCCGGACGGCCCCGATCAACCCAGACCTCCGTCGTGATTCATTCCGCAGTGTTCGTCCTTGCGATCCTATGGACGACGATCAGATCCGCCGATCTTGAGGCACAAAGAATTGTTCCAACATCATCAGAGACGATTCACGTGCTCGCACTCCTGGAAGAGCCGCCCTTAAAGCAGGGCTCATCATGCAAACTTGTCGTTGTGGCGGACTCTGTTCCCCTTGGGTATGGCGCTGTCCGGGGTGCGAGATTTCTTGCATTTATTCCCTGGAGCAAGTCCGGGGAGATCCGATCTCTTGATGTCGGACGGACAGTCAGGATTTGGGGAGCGCTCCAGGAATTCCCCGTACCGAGGAATCCGGGAGAATTTGATTACGGCCGGTATCTGAGCCTGAATGACATTCAAGGGATCATCCGTGCCGACAGTATTCAACCAGGGCCGGCGGGCGGGCCAGCTTCGTTACGGGCCTGGTTTGCCGCTCTCCGTTCGGAATTCGGTAAGGTCTTCAACAGGCAGCACGGAAACGAACAGGCGGGGTTTCTCCAGGGAGTGGTGTTTGGCGACCGGCGGGAAATTTCTCCAGAGTTGAAAGAAGCGTTCATGAATACCGGAACCACGCACATCCTTGCTGTCTCGGGGTCCAACGTGGCTCTGATAGCATTGATGCTGTACCTCCTATTTGGAATGCTTCGGTTTCCCAAACGGTGGATCGTCGCCCTCACAATTCTGGGTTTGCTGTTTTATATGATGGTGACGGGTGCCTCCTCTTCGATTGTTCGAGCCACCATCATGGGTTGTGTCCTGGTCATCGGGACAGCCATCGAGAGGCGGACAGACATCTATAATTCAATCTGCGTTGCCGCGGTCATTGTCCTGCTTCTTGATCCCCTCCAACTGTATGATGTCGGTTTCCAATTGTCCTTCGCCGCTGTTCTTTCGATTGTCGCTCTCTATCCGAAACTTGAGCGGCTGGTTGAGATCATTCCGGCCGCATGGGAGGAAGTCAGAATTCTTATCCCGGTATGGAAAGTGTTTGCCGTGTCGCTTGCAGCGCAACTGGGAACATTGCCGTTCACAGCGTATTATTTCGAGCGCGTTTCCCTCGTTTCTCTCATAGCGAACATCCTCGTCGTCCCTCTTGTCGGGCTCAACCTCATCCTGGCGTGCATGACGCTTGCGGCAGACGCAATCAGCGCGGGAATCGCAGCGATATACGCCGCCTTCAACGAATTGCTCGTAAACATCCTGCTGGGGTTTGTCCGTGAAGCGGCAAGCGTTCCTTTCGCAACGGTTGATACATTTGGTTTTGGACTGGTACACGCTTTCTTGTTCTACACAGTTCTTTTTGCAGTCATGAACATTTCGAATCCACGTATTCTGAAATTTTCCGTGTTCTCGGTACTTCTCATGTTGAGCGGTTGTCTTTATAAAGAGATATTTGAGCAACATGCTCTCGCACGACTCGTGATGCTGGATGTCGGTCAGGGAGATGCACTTCTGCTTCGTTTTGGCAACGGCTCGCACGTTCTGATGGACGCGGGACCAAAGTCATTTGGCCATGACGCCGGCGCGAGGGTCCTTGTTCCGTTCCTCAAGCGCCACGGCGTCTCGCGGCTTGACGCTGTGATTCTTTCCCATCCCCATGGCGATCATATCGGCGGTCTCGAGGCCGTTATGGAGGCGGTGACCATCGGTGCGGTGTACGAAGCTGATACCGCGATTGTCTCCCGGCTTCACCGTCAATTGCGGATGACAGCGCAGGAGCAGGGAATTCCAATAGTGATAACGGGAGTGGGCGAGAATCTTTCCCCCGATCCTAACGCCAGGATGTATGCGGTTCACCCGGGGAGTGAGAGCAAAAAGTCGAAGAATCTCAATAACGCCTCCCTCTGTCTGAAACTTATGATCGGGGAGACAACGGCGTTTTTTTCCGGGGATGCGGAATTGGAGGCGGAGGCGGAGATGGTCCGGAAATTTGGCCGGTTTCTTTCAAGCGATATTCTGAAGGCCGGGCATCATGGGAGTTCAACGTCATCCCGATCCATGTTTCTTGATAGCATCACTCCCAAAATTGCCCTAATTTCCGTCGGCGAGAAGAACAAGTTTGGCCATCCCTCGGCCGCGGTACTGCAGGCCTTCGAAACCCGGAAAACAGCCGTACTCCGGACGGATCAACATGGCGCTCTCATCTTTGAGACCGACGGGCTGAAATGGAAACAGGTGAACTGGCGATAACAGGAAACTCCTATGAAAGACAAGCTCAAGAGACAGAAAGAGGAATGGGAAGGGCGGATTGTTGCCCCGGGCCTGAAAAGGGCCCCCGAACGAGTAACCCAGTTTGAAACGGACTCAGGCATTCCGATCGAACGCTTATATATTCCGGAAGACAGGCCGTATGAGGCTTCGCAAGGTTTTCCAGGGGAGTTTCCTTTTACGCGAGGTGTGTACCCAACCATGTATCGCAACAGGTTTTGGACCATGCGCCAGTATGCAGGGTTTGGGACCGCAGAAGAATCCAATGAGAGGTACCGCTATCTTATTGAGCAGGGCACGACCGGCCTCTCCGTCGCTTTTGACCTGCCAACGCAAATGGGATACGATTCCGATCACCCGATGGCTGAAGGAGAAGTGGGGAAAGTCGGCGTGGCGATTGACTCGCTGGCGGACATCGAGACTTTGTTCGCAGGCATAAACCTGAAGGATGTCACAACGTCGATGACCATTAATGCAACGGCGGCGATTCTCTTGTGCATGTACGTCGCTCTCGCAAAGAAGCAAGGGGCGGATCTCACCCGAATTGCAGGGACGATTCAGAATGACATCCTCAAGGAGTATATCGCCCGCGGAACACACATCTATCCTCCTGAGGCCTCTCTGCGGCTTGTGACGGATGTTTTTGAATGGTGCGGAAAAAACCTTCCGAGGTGGAACACGATCTCCATCAGCGGATATCACATTCGCGAGGCGGGGGCAACAGCGGTTCAGGAAGTGGCGTTCACTCTAGCGAACGGCATCGCTTACGTTCAGGGGGCTGCGGCGCGCGGGTTGGACGTCGATTCCTTCGGCAGCCAACTTTCCTTCTTCTTTAATGCCCACAACAATTTCTTTGAGGAAATTGCGAAATTCCGCGCCGCCCGTCGTTTGTGGGCTGCAATCATGCGGGACCGCTTTGGGGCAAAGAACCCCGAATCGATGAAACTGCGCTTTCATGCGCAAACAGGCGGGTCAACGCTTGCGGCTCAGCAAATCGATACGAATGTCGTGCGTGTAAGTCTCCAGGCGCTTGCTGCCGTGCTTGGGGGTTGTCAATCACTTCATACGAATTCGCGGGATGAGGCGCTTGCCCTTCCGACAGAAGAATCCGTTCGGTTAGCTCTGCGAACCCAGCAAGTGATCGCATATGAGTCCGGCGTTACGGATACGGTTGATCCGATCGGGGGGTCATACTTTGTGGAGTCGCTGACCGATGAAATCGAACGGAAAGCGAAAGAATACATTGTGAAGATCGATGATCTTGGGGGCGCAGTGAAAGCGATAGAAAAACAGTTTTATCAGACTGAAATCACAGAAAGTGCCTATCAGTATCAGAAGCGGATTGAGCAAAAAGACCAGATTATCGTGGGGGTGAATGAGTTCCGCTCTCAGGAAGAACAAGTAACAGCCATTCTCCGAATCGATGAACGCACACGAGAAAAGCAGGTCGGGCGCCTGCAAGAAGTCCGCAGGGAGCGGGACGGAAAGGAAGTTGCCTCGCGGCTTGCACGGCTGGCGAAAGCTGCGTCCACAGGGGAGAATCTCATTCCGCATATCCTCTCTTCCGTGGAATCCTATGCAACGGTGGGAGAAATCTCTGATATCCTTCGCAAAGAATGGGGGGAGTATCGATGATAAATTCAGCAGTTCGGGTCGAAAGGCCTTCGGTTCCCCGGCCCATCACACAGACCTCCGCGATTTCAATCCCTCCGGAAACCAACTTTTCTGCGGCTTTCGTGTAAGTCCTACATGGTAATATTTGACTTTACCATGATGGGAAAGTACATTCACGCCGGACTTGCCGAATGGACAAACGGAAGGTTTTCAACGATATCCAATAACAATATTTCCAGCAACGGGAACACGGGTATAATTGTAAACAACAATACGGTCCCGCTTTCAATCGTCGGAAATACGATCTCCAACAATGCTGATGACGGACTGCATGTCGTTCGACATTTGACCATCATCATGGCCACAGTCCAACCGCTTTCGCCGGGCACAGTTTCTCCCGAAACTTTTTTCCTTCCTCAGGAGGCATTATGATCACCCACAGGTTGGTTCTCCTCACAGTACTCCTCTGCTTGCCCATCGCTCTCTTTGCCAAGATCTGGCGAGTCGATAGCAACCCTGGGAACGCAGCAGACTTCAGGACACTCCAGGCCGCGCACGACGGAGCTTTGGACGGGGATACACTCTATGTGTCCGGAAGCCCAGTCAACTATGGAAGTGTCACCATAACCAAAAAGCTGATCATCATTGGGCCCGGATATTTTCTTTCCGAAAACGACAGCACACAGGCGCTCCCCAACGCGGCAAGCGCTGCAAATATCACGTTGGACGATTTGGGCACAAGCGATGGAAGCGTGATGATGGGCATTTCCTGCAGTAATGTTTACATCAAGTCAGACAACGTTACGATCCGAAGGAATTACATCGCGGGAACCATTTACATCGGCTATGGCGTCGCGGTAACAAACACGATTATTGCTCAGAATTACGTCTATTACATTTATCTGTATCATGCCAACAACACGAGTACAATCATCTCCAATAATATTATCCATTACTATATTACTGCAACGACCGACGGTAGCGCGACAATTGTCAATAATGCGATAAGTGTGGGGAGTTACTCCAGCACTGTACTCACCTGCTATAATTCATTCGTCCAGAATAACATTATCTACTACGGTGGTATTAGCGGGAACAACAATACGTACGAATACAACATGGACAGCAACACGGGCGGTGGCACACCTTTTCCGGCAGGAGGTACGAATTCCTCCGAAGTAGACATGGGTACCGTATTTGTTCTGACTGGAAGCACGGATGCAAAATGGAAACTGAAGACGGCGTCTCCGGCACTTGGGGCCGGGACGAACGGCTATGATCTCAGCGCTTTTGGCGGGACGTCGCCGTATGTGCTTTCTGGAATTCCACACATCCCCGCGATCTACAACGTCGTCGCACCGGTGTTCGGATCGGGAGCGCAGGGACTCAATGTGACGGTAAAAGCAAAATCAAGAAACTGATATCTTGCGTCCCGAAATGCCGTGAAGCGCCTTCTGGGAATACTGCTCGTCGTTACGCTCGCGCATGCCACGCAGGCTCAGACCATTGTCGCGGCTGAGTACTTCATTGACATGGACCCCGGGTACGGTGAGCGCACCCAGATCGGCTTCACCGCGTCATCCGATGTGACATTGGCTTTCACGGCGGATCTTTCCGGCGTATCAACGGGGAATCACGTTCTCTATATCCGCGTCAAAGACAGCAACGGGTTGTGGAGTCTCAGCATGACGCGGCCGTTCGTCGTGGACGCTGTCAGCACTCCGGCAAACATTGTCGAAGCCGAGTACTACTACGATATAGATCCCGGCTATGGCGAGGGCAATTCCATCACCATCACTCCGGCGACAGAAATAACGCCGTCATTTCTCGCTGATATTTCCGGTCTCTCCATCGGATTACATGTGTTGTTTGTGCGGACGCGCGATGCGGGCGGGAGGTGGAGCCTTACGATGACGCGGCCCTTTGTCAAAGACTCAACGGGGTCGGTCGGAAACATTACCGCGGTCGAGTATTTCATTGACGCCGATCCGGGGTACGGAAGCGGCACGCAATTGTCCTTTACGCAGACACCGGATATATCAGCCTCGGCTGTGATCGATCTTGCCGCTGTCACGCCGGGGCCCCATGTCTTGTTTTTCCGTGCCCGCGACGCTGACGGACCGTGGAGCCTGTCGCAGGCGCGCCTGTTTGTCAGAGACGAGATCCTGCCATCGCCCGACATCACGGCAGTCGAGTACTTCATTGACAGTGACCCCGGGTTCGGAAACGGTCTCCCGGTGTCCTTCATTGAGGACCAGAGCGTAACCGCCTCGGCTCTGGTGGATCTTGGATCTGCATCCACCGGCTTGCACGTGTTGTACCTTCGGGCGCGGGATGCCGGCGGACTCTGGAGCCTCTCACTTGCCCGTCCCTTTGTTAAAGAAACAGTCTCAGAGCCCCCGGATCTTGCGGCGGCTGAGTATTTTGTCGATACGGACCCGGGTTTCGGCCTGGGAACCACCGTTCCCCTCGATCAGTCTTCGCAGGACACCGCTTCGTTTCTTATCGATTTGAGTTCAACACAGGCCGGTCCCCATGTCTTGTTCATCCGGGCGGCGAACACGGCCGGACAATGGAGCCTTTCGCAAACGCGTCTCTTTTATAGAGATGCCGTGTCCGTTCCGCCAAACATCGCCGGGATCGAATATCATTTTACGAAGGACACGACCACCACCCAGGGTTCGACGTTTTCCGTTGTGCCTGCCTCTGTTGTGGATGCCGGGTTCATCGTCGATGTCTCTCCGCTTGAAGCAGATAGCTCGTACAACCTTGTGCTTGCCGCGATTGACGAGGCCGGCGGACGGAGCCTGAATTACAACCATTCTTTCCTTCGTTCACGCGCGGCTGCAGTGGCATTCAATGTCTCGGTGCTGGATCTGGGACGAAGGCTGGTCGGGGCGACGTTTGATTCCACCTACAACATTGTGAATATCGGCGACAGCACCATGACCATTGATTCCGTGAGGTCTGTCAACGCGGAATTCGCGATGCGGGCACCGTCGATGTTGCTTTCCGCCGGCGGAATCTATGAGGATACGGTTGGGTTCACTCCGGCTGTCATAGGTTCGCGAACAGGGGCGGTGGTTGTGTACAGCGATTCTCCGCTCTCGCCGGACACGCTCCTGGTCAAGGGGTTCGGACACGGGACCGCTGCCTTGAGCATCATGCCCGACACCGTGGATTTCGGGTTTATCGGAATCGGGGGTACACCGGACACGGCCATCGTCATGACAAACCTGGGAAATGATACGCTTTTTGCTTCCGTAACGTCTTCAAACTCCGTTTTCACCGTCATGACGCCGACGGTACTCGTCCCCCCGAACGAGACCGCGCGCGACACAGTGACGTTCACAGTAACCTCGGGCGGCAGGGACTCGGCCTACATCGTCGTGACCGGGAATCATCCGACGTCCCCGGACACGATTCTGGTGAGGGGGGAAGGAAACATTGCCGTTGGTGTTGAACTTGCCTCCGGAGTTCCGGAGACTTTCGATCTTCAACAAAACTACCCCAATCCATTCAACCCGTCCACGCTGATACGGTATCAACTTCCGAAGCGGGTGCATGTTTCCCTGCGGGTATACAATCTTGTCGGGAGAGTTGTAGAAAGTCTGGTTCAGCAAGAGCAGGATACCGGGTATTATGAAGTCCGATGGTCGCCTCGTGTGGCCAGCGGCGTGTATTTCCTTCGAATCGAGACAGGGGATTTTGCCAAGACGATGAAGGTGCTTCTGCTGAAATAACGACATTTGTCCTCCCACTTTTCTGGGATTTCGGGGGCAAAAGACCCATCCGACGATATTCCTGAATGTCTGCGAGTTGTTCCGGCTCACAAACAAAGCGTGGTTTGGCAAATATATTTGATGTCCATGGGAGGCCAACCAGCGCCGAAGTTTGTTCCATCCGGCCTTCCTTTCCGTTTCCTTTCGTTTAGCAGTCTGATTCTGAGCATTGAACGGCCAGTCCTTGTTCTCAATTAAGAGAGAGGCGCTTTTATGAGCAGTTGGTTCAAGGTTATTCAGCGATATTCCATCCTCGTATTTCTTACCGCTGTTCTTCCATCCCAGCTCTATTCCCAAATTTTGACTTCTGAAAAATTAGATTTTCGAGGAACTTTTTCCGATGTGGTACGTTTGATGCTCAAACGACCGATCGGAGGAACTTATGCGCAGCAATAAGATTCATAATGCGGACCTATTCACCCAGGCAGCCAATGACGGTTTTCGCAAGCACGTCAAGACCCAGAGTAAGCAGGCCCTGGA
>Ga0302046_10005983_pt1 | contig 10658 bp, 8 predicted proteins | sample RVTome_11_FD_200261 | JGI IMG/M metagenome (GOLD analysis project Ga0302046, IMG submission 200261) | Soil microbial communities from uranium-contaminated site in the Upper Colorado River Basin, Wyoming, United States - RVT147D111 (version 2) ... | reverse complement strand
CATGGGGGACTTCGTCGACCGCCGCACCGACGGGTTCTCGAGCGGGATGAAGCAGAAGACGGTGATCCTGCGGGCGCTCATCACCGATCCCCAGGTGCTGCTCTTCGACGAGCCCACCTCCGGCCTCCGGGCTCGGCCGCGAGCGCTTCCGCATCGTCGACGGGGAGCTTCTGTCCTGGCACGGATCGCGGACGCCGAGGGGCGTCGACTACGCGGAGCGGGTGATTCGGGAGGTGGCGCGGCGGCGCTTGGAGACGCCGACGTCGGGATCCGCCGTGCGGCCGCCGGCTAAGACAATCCGGATTATGATAATCTCGATTCTCTTCCAGGAGACGAGACGCTGACGTTCATTGACCGCGAGGCCGAGACCGATGTCCTGGAGCGCGCGCTCGACGCTCCGGAGCCGGCTCTCTTCGTCGTCTACGGGCGCCGGCGGGTGGGCAAGTCGGCGCTCCTGCGCCGGGTCTGCGAGGGGCGGCGGCACGTCTACTTCACCGCCGACCTGGGCAGCCGCCGCGATCAGCTCACGAGCTTCTCCGCCGCCCTGGCCCAGGGTCTCGGCGAGCCCGAGTGGACGCGCGCCGTCCTGCCGAGCTGGGAAGACGCCCTGCGCCTCTGCCTCGACCGGGCACGCGGCGAGCCCCTCGTGCTGGTGCTCGACGAGCTCCAGCACCTGGTGAGCTCCGACCCGGCGCTCGCCTCCGTCCTGCAGCGGCTCTGGGACGTCGAGGTGACATCGTCGCGTCTCTCGATCGTCCTCTGTGGCTCGTACGTGAGCTTCATGGAGCACGAGGTCCTGGGGGTGAAGAATCCGCTCTACGGACGCCGGACGGGACAGCTCCTGCTGCGGCCCCTGAGCTTCCGCAACGCCGCCCGGTTCTTCCCGGAGTGGGACGCCGACCGCCGGATGACGGCCGTGGCGATCCTCGGCGGGGTTCCGGCGTATCTCCAACGCTTCGACCAGGCGCTCGACCTCGAGTCGAACGTCGTGGCGAGCGTCCTCGGGACCGGGGCGCCGCTCTTTGACGAGCCCCGCTTCCTGATGATGGAGGAGCTGCGCGAGCCGCACCTCTACTTCTCGATCTGCCGCGCCATCGCTCACGGCCACCGGCGTCCCAACGAGATCGCCCAGGCCGCCGGGCTCGCCGAGCGCGGCAGCCTCTCGCCCTACCTCGCGGCTCTGCGCGAGATGCGCTTCGTCGACCGCCAGGTGCCGGTGACCGAGCGCAATCCGGAACGTACGCGGCGCGGCCTCTACCGGCTCGGCGACCCGTTCCTGCGCTTCTGGTTCCGTTTCGTGTTGCCGAACCGCACGGCCCTCGAGGCGGGCGACGCCGGGCTCGTGTGGCGCCGCAAGATCGAGCCCCACCTCGCCCAGCACGTCGCCGCGGCGTTCGAGGAAGCGGCGCGCGAAGCTCTCCTCGAACGCAACCGCATGGGAGCGCTCCCGGCCGTCTACGACCGGATCGGCGGCTGGTGGCGAGGGCGCGACGAGATCGACGTGGTGGCGGTGGCCGACGACGGACCGGTGCTGGCGGCCGAGTGCAAATGGGCGTCGCGGCCGGTGGGGACCAACGTCCTGCGCGAGCTCGAAGCCAAGCTCGCTGCCCTGACGGCTGACCTGGAGCGTCCCCCGAGCCGCATCGACCTGGCGCTCTTCAGCCGCTCAGGCTTCACGCCGGAGCTCGAGGAGGAGGCCGCGAGGCGCTCGTTGCTCCTCGTCGGCGTCGGCGAGATGCTCGGCTGAGACCGACATCTGCCGCCTCACCGAGATCGTTTGCGATCAGCCGAGGCTCTCGAGCACCCGCCGGTAGTCCGTCGCCGCCATCGGGCGCGGGTTGGAGCTGTTGGAGCCGTTGCGCGCCGCGCTCTCGGCGATCCGGGCATGGTCGGCGGCGGGGATGCCGAAGCGGCTGAACGGCGGCATCTCGAGCTCTCGCGCCAGCGCTTCCAGACGGCCCAGGAAACGCTCGGCCCGCTCGGCCGCCGGGCCGGCGGCCACCGCCTCGACGCTCGCCTCGAGCTCGGCGAGACGCCCCGCCACGGCCTCGCCGTGGGCGCGCAGCACCGGCACCAGCAATACCGCGTTGGCGAGGCCGTGGGGCACGTCGTAGAGCCCGCCCAGCGACTCCGACAGGCAGTGGACGCCGGCGACGTCGGCGTTGCCGAAAGCGAGGCCCGCCAGCGTCGCGGCCCGCATCACCGCCTCGCGGGCGACGGCGTCGCAGGCGGGATCGGCCGCCGCCCGCGGCAGGTAGGCGAGAAGGAGGCCGATCGCCTTCTCGGCGAGCGCGTCCGACACCGGGTTGGCGAGGTTGCAGGTGGTGGCTTCGAGGGCGTGCGTCATGGCGTCGAGGCCGGTGGTGGCCACCAGAGCGCCCGGCAGCGTGGCGATCAGGTCGGCGTCCACCAGGGCCAGACGCGGGAACATCGACTCGCCCTTGATGCTGATCTTGGTCCGCGTCGGCTCGTGGGTCAGCACCGAGACCCAGGTGACCTCGGAGCCGGTGCCGCAGGTCGTCGGCACCGCCACGAACGGCAGCGGCGTCGCGGCGAAGCGGTCGCGGCCCTCGAAGTGCTCGGGCTGCCCGGCGTTGGTGGCCAGCATGGCGGCGGCCTTGGCGGCGTCGAGCACGCTGCCGCCGCCCAGGCCCACGATGCCCTCGAGCTCGCCGCCGCGCAACGCCTCGGCGGCCTTCGTGGCCGTGGTGGTGCGCGGGTTGACCTCCACCGCGTCGAAGAGCTCGACCTCGACGTTCGCTTCCTCCAGCACGCCCTGCACCCGCTCGGGCCAGCCGCCGGCGACGAGACCCGGATCCACGACCAGGAGCACCCGCCGCAGCCCGACTATGCTCAATGCCTCGGGAAGTCGGCTCAGGCAGCCGGGCGCGACGTGGACGCGGGTGGGGACGCGGAATCCGAACATGAGCTTGGCGGTCTCCTCGACGGCGATTCCCTTGACGGGCGCCGCGAGAAGACTTTACCCTCGCCGCGGAGGGGATGCCACCCCCGTCTCCGCGATCGACCACCACCCCCACCCGGGAGCTCGACCGTCTATGCCGCGCCGACCGCTGACTTACGACGACCTGTGGAGCCTCGAGCGCGTGGCCGCGCCGGTCCCGTCGCCCGATGGACGCCGGACAGCCTTCGCCGTCACCCGCTTTTCCAGAGAGGACGACAAGGGCACGACCGACCTCTGGCTGGTGCCCACCGACGGCGGCGCGCCGCCGCGGCGCCTGACCTGGAACAAGGGCAGCGACCAGGGGCCGCGCTGGAGCCCCGACGGCCGCTGGCTCGCCTTCCTCTCCAAACGCGGCGACGACCCCGCCCAGCTCTTCCGGCTGCCCATGGACGGCGGCGAGGCCGAGCCCCTGACCGAGCTGCCGGTGGCGGTGCGCGACTTCCGGTGGTTTCCCGACGGGGGCCGCATCGCCTTCGCCGCCGACACCTTCCCCGGCCTCGACGCCGACTTCGAGAAGGTCAAGGAGCGCGTCAAGGAGCACAAGGAGGACAAGACCCAGGCGCGCATCAGCGAAAGCCGGCTGCTGCGCTATTGGGACCAGTACCGCACCGACGGGCGTCTGCCCCACCTCTTCGAGCTCGACCTCGAGAGCCGCGCCGTCCGTGACCTGCTGCCCGGCTTCGACGCGCTGATGGGCCTCAAGGTCTTCGCCTGGGACCTGGCCCCCGACGGCGGCCAGGTCGCCTTCATCGCCAACAGCACCGGGCCGCCGTGGCGCGATCTCAAGTTCGACCTCTACTTGCTCGACGTGGCCAGCGGCGAGATCGCCAACGTGACCGGCGGAGACGGGCCGTGGGCCGGCTCGCCCCGCTACACCCCCGACGGCCGCTACCTGCTCTTCGCCCGCACCCACCGCCCGCGCAACTCCGCCGACTTCACCCGCCTGGCGCGCTACGACCGCGCCAGCGGCGAGGTCGTGGAGCTCACCGCCGGCGGCGACGGCTCGGCGTGGGACGGCGAGCCCAGCCGCTGGCGCGCCACCGCCGACGGCGCCACCGTGGTCTTCCAGGCCGACAACCGCGGCCGGGTCAGCCTCTACGCGTTGCCGATCGCCGGCGGCACGCCGCGGGTGGTGGTCGCGGGGGGCTCCGCCGGCGAGGCCGAGGTCACCGCGGACGGGCGCCTCGTCTTCGTGCTCGAGTCGCTGACCGCGCCGCCGGAGGTCGCGGTCGTCGACCTCGCCGGCGGCGAGCCGGAGCCGCTGACCGGCGTCGGCGAGCGGCTCGCCGACGTCGACATGGGCCACGCCGAGGACGTGACCTTCGCCGGCGCCGGCGGCGATCCCGTACAGATGTGGGTCTACTATCCGCCGGGCTTCGACCCGGAGAAGAAGTGGCCGCTGGTGATGCTGCTCCACGGCGGGCCCCACAGCGCCTGGGACGACTCGTTCCACTATCGCTGGTCGACCGCGCTCTTCGCCGCCCGGGGCTGGGTGATGGCGGCGGTCAATTTCCACGGCTCCACCGGCTTCGGCCAAGCCTTCGCCGAGTCCATCGTCGGCGCCCACGCCGACCAGCCCTTCGCCGACGTGATGCTCGCCACCGACCACTTGCTCGCCCGCGGCTTCGTGGACGAGCGGCGCGTGGCCGCGGCCGGCGGCTCCTTCGGCGGCTACCTGGCGGCGTGGATCCTTGGCCACACCGACCGCTACGCCGCCGTGGTCACCCACGCCGGCGTCTACGACCTGATGGCCCAGTTCGCCTCCGACTACGGTTGGAACCGCGAGGTCAACTACGGCGGCGCGCCCTGGGAGGACCCGGCGGCGGTCGACCGCCAGTCGCCGAGCCGCTTCGCCCGGCACTTCGCCACGCCCACGCTCATCCTCCACGGCGAGCTCGACTACCGGGTGCCGGTCACCCAGGGGATCAACCTCCACCACGTGCTCACCGCCAGGGGCGTGCCGTCGCGGATCGTGATCTTCCCCAACGAGAACCACTGGATCTTGAAGCCGCAGGCGGCCGAGGTGTGGTGGCGCGAGGTGGTCGGCTGGCTCGAGACCTACGTCGGCAAGGGGCCGAGCGCGTAGAATCCCCCGCGTGAACGCCCGAGCGCGCCTCACGCGCGCAGCCCTGCTCACCCTCCTGGGAGGCCTCGTCGTCCTCTTCTGGCTCGACCACCTGCGCCTGGCCCTCGACAAACAGTACGCCATCGACGAGTTCCAGTACGCCCACGGCGCCTGGCGGATCGCCCAGGGCGACGTGATCTACCGCGACTTCTTCGAGCACCACTTCCCGCTCGTCCACCAACTGATGGCCGCCGTCTTCCTCGCCGCCGGCGACGAGGATCCGAACGTCATCGTCTACCTGCGGCTGGCGATGCTGCCGTTCCTGACCCTCCTGGTCGCCGCCGCCGCCCTCGTCAACCGCGCCTACGGCTGGAGCGGCGCCGTCTTGACGGCGCTCGTCGTGCTCGCGGTGCCCACCCTGTCGATGATGGCCGTCGAGATCCGTCCCGACCCGCTGGCCTTCGCGCTCTTCCTCGCCGCCCTGGCCGTGCTCTACCTGCCGCGCCCCGGTCGGCGGTGGCGCGGCTTCTTGAGCGGCCTGCTCGCCGTCGCCGCGCTCTGGGGGACGCTCAAGGCCGCCTACTACGGCCTGATCTTCCCGGCGGCTCTGGCAGCGGATTTCCTGCGCCGGCGGGAGGACCGGGACGAGGACGGCTTCCTCCTCGGCCACCCCGTGGCCTTCCTCGCCGGCGGCGCCGCGGCGGCGTTGCCGATCGCCGTCTACCTGACCTGGACGGGGTCGTGGTCGGCCTGGTTCGAGTGGTCGATCCGCTGGTCCTTCGTCCACCAGCTCCACTACCCCGGCTTCTTCTGGACCCGCAACTTGACGCCGCTGCTGGCGCAGTCGTTCTGGGTCTTCCCGCTCGCCGCCGTGGGGATGGCCGCGACCTGGCGCTCGCGTCCCGCTCCGGGCTCGCCCGACTGGCTGCTCCTGGCAAGCGCCGCGACCACCCTCGCCTCTTTCGCCTGGCAGTCCGCGGCCTACCTCTACAGCCTCATCCCTTTCACCGCGGTGCTCTGCGTCTTCGCCGCCCGCGGCCTCGCCGCGTCGTTACGTTTCATGTGGAACGTCCGCGGCGCCGGCACGTTCGCGGCCGTCCTGCTGGTACTGATCGCCGGCGTCGAGCTGCGGCGGGCGCGCGCCAACCTGGTCCAGCTCCGGGCCGTCGACAACGCGGCGCAGCACGCCCTGCTCGGCCGCGTCGGCGCCCTGACGCGGCCCGGCGAGCCGGTGCTCGACATCGCCGGCGGCCAGGTCACGCGTCCCTCCGTCCACTTCTTCTACTTCTTCGAAGCGGTGGTGCGCCAGCTCAGGCACGACGTCTTCGCCTACGAGCTGCCGCGCAGCCTGGTGGAGAAGGGCTGCATCGCCTACATGCCGAGCGAGCGCTTCGGCCGTCTGCCGGCGCCGCTGCGCCGCTTCCTGCTCGAGAATTACCAGCCCTACGACCGCGAGCTGTGGTTCTGGGGACGCCGCTACGCGGTGGACGGCGGCGAGCTCGCCGCGCGGTTCGTGGCGCCGCGCGACGGCCGCTACTTCGTATGGCCCCCGGAGCCGCCGCGGCGAGGCGAGCTGCGGATCGGCGAGCGGCTGGTGGCGTCGCCGGTCTTCGAGCTCGCCGCCGGCGACTACGGCGTCACCTACCGGGGCGAGCTCACCGAGCTTTTCCTCGTCTGGCTGCCGGCCGACGGGCGGCCTTTCGTGCCGCGTCCGGAGCTGCAGGCAGCCGTCCAACAAGAGCTTCTGGATGAGACTTCTCAGTGAGAACGCGGCCAGGGGCGCGAGCTCTGCCGCCCAGCAGAAGGGGGTCGAACTCAGTCAACGCGGATGACCAAGGGGTTTTTCGGCAGGTTCTTGGAGCGCAACGACTCCATCAATTCCACCGGGTCCTCGGAAACGGCGATCATCTCGCTGCCAATCAGGGCCACCCACTTGCCGCGGGCCGATGCCGGCGGATTCCGCATCCAGTCGAGCTCTTCGGTGGTGTCGCGTCCGGTGGCTGGACGCGTTCTCACCTGCCACTCGTTCAGAGCCCGATTCATCCTGCGGATTCCGGCGTGGGCGGGGAAGCGGACAGCGGCTTCTCCGGCAAGCCGTTGGGCCGCGCGAAAGCGCACCTCGCCAAGGTAGGAGAGGATCTCTTGCAAGACGCCCTCGGGATCCGCGTCCCGGGCGTGAAGCGGACCGTCCTCGCGTCGAGGCTGTGCGCGGCTCGTCGTTTCCGGCGACTTCGCGAGCATCGGTGGTGGGGTGAGTCGAGCCATGGGTCCATTCTACCCTACTCGCCATCCACGACCTGCAACCTGACGGCGACACCGCAGCCGGCCCGGCCCCCTGCAGGCGGGACGCCCGCACCACGACCCGGAGGGCGGCGACCTGGGTCGTGGATCCTTTGACTTCCGCCGGTGCCGACAGTACAATCGCACCCCTTCGACCCGCCCGGAGAGGTGCTGGAGTGGTCGAACAGGGCTGCCTGCTAAGCAGTTGTCCGGGGTAACCTGGACCGAGGGTTCGAATCCCTCCCTCTCCGCCAAGACTTTCATTCCCTTCCGCCCTATCCGAGCCTATGAGAGACCACGCCGCTGACGGACCCCTGGCCACGGCCCTGGGGGACCTCGGGAGCGATCTGCACCAGGTCGCCATCAACACCATCCGGTTCCTCGCCGTCGACATGGTCGAGCGCGCGAACAGCGGCCACCCGGGCGCCCCCATGGGCCAGGCCGCCCTCGCCTACGTGCTGTGGACGCGCCACCTGCGCGCCTGTCCGCAGGCGCCCGACTGGCCCAACCGCGACCGCTTCGTGCTCTCCTGCGGGCACGCCTCGGCCCTCCTCTACGCCCTGCTCCACCTCGCCGGCTACGACCTGCCGACCGAAGAGCTCGAGCGCTTCCGCCAGCTCCACTCCCGGACTCCCGGCCATCCGGAGCACGGTCTGACGCCGGGGGTCGAGACCACCACCGGCCCGCTCGGCCAGGGGCTGGGCAACGCCGTGGGCATGGCCATGGCCGAGCGATTGCTGGCGAGCCAGCTCAACCGCGACGGCTTCCCGGTGATCGACCACCGGATCTGGGTCCTGGCCTCGGACGGCGACATGATGGAGGGCGTGGCCTCCGAGGCGGCGTCGCTCGCCGGCCACCTCGGCCTGGGCAAGCTCACCGTCTTCTACGACGACAACCACGTCACCATCGACGGACCCACCGATCTGGCCTTCTCCGAGGACGTGGGCAAGCGCTACGAAGCCTACGGCTGGCAGGTGCTCCACGTGGACGACGGCAACGACCTCGCCGCCCTCGACGCGGCGATCCGCGCCGCCGCGGCCGAGGCCGCGCGCCCCACGCTGGTGCGCGTCGCCACCCACATCGGCTTCGGCGCCCCGAGCAAGCAAGACACCGCCGAAGTCCACGGCTCGCCGCTCGGCGCCGCCGAGCGCGAGGCGGCCAAGAAGAACCTGGGCTGGCCCCTGGCGCCGGAATTCCATGTTCCGGACGCGGCGCGCGCCGCCTTCGCCCCGCTCCGCGAGCGCGGCGCGCGGCTCAAGGCCGAGTGGGACGAGCTTTTCGTCCGCTACCAGGAAGCCCATCCCGAGCTCGCCGCGGAATTCAAGGCGCGGCGCGCGGGCGAGCTGCCCGCGGGCTGGCAAGAGAAGATCCCGCGTTTCAAGCCCGAGGACGGCGCCGTCGCCACCCGCAAGGCCTCGGGCCAGGTGCTGGCGGCCCTCGCCGAGGTCCTGCCGCGGCTGGTCGGCGGCTCGGCCGACCTGGCGCCCTCGAACAACACGTACCTCAAGGGCGAGGCGGTCTTCTCCGCCGCGGCGCCGGGGCGCAACCTCCACTTCGGCGTGCGCGAGCACGCCATGGGCGCGACCATGAACGGCATGGCGCTCTCCGGGTTGCTGCGGCCCTACGGCGGCACCTTCCTCATCTTCTCCGACTACATGCGGCCGGCTATCCGCCTCGCCGCCCTCATGGGCCTGCCGACGATCTACGTGTTCACCCACGACTCGATCTTCCTCGGCGAGGACGGACCCACCCACCAGCCCGTGAGCCAACTCCTCTCGATGCGCGCCATCCCGGGGGTGCTCGTGCTGCGCCCCGCCGACGCCAACGAGACCGCCGTGGCCTGGCGCCTGGCCATCGAGCATCGCGACGGCCCCACCGTGCTCGCCTTGACGCGCCAGAGCCTGCCGGTGCTGGCGGAGACGGTCGACCGCGCCGGCGGCGGCGTGGCGCGCGGCGCCTACGTGCTCGCCGAGGCGCCCGGCGCGGCCGCCGCGATCCTGATCGCCAGCGGTTCCGAGGTGGCGCTGGCCCGCGAGGCTCACGGCCGCCTGCTCGCGGAAGGCATCGCCACCCGCGTCGTCAGCATGCCGTGCTGGAGCCTGTTCGACGCCCAGGACCAGGCTTACCGCGACGCGGTCCTGCCGCCGGGCGTGCCGCGACGCCTGGCGATCGAGGCCGGCGTCTCCCTCGGCTGGCACAAGTACGTGGGCCGGCAAGGCGACGTCCTCGCCCAGGACGGCTTCGGAGCTTCCGCCCCCTACAAGGACCTCACCCGCGAGTTCGGCTTCACCGTCGACGAGGTCGTCCGGCGGGTGAAGGCCCTCTTGACGTCGACGTTCCCGCTCCGCTCGAATGGCCACTCATAAACACCCTCATTCGCGAAGTTGGCTCTCGAATCCGCGTAGCGATTGCTCGTCAACTGGCAGGGGACGAAGTCATCGCGCCGGGCGTCGGCCAGGACGACCGCCGGCCTCAGCACCGGGCGACGAGCCCTATAGACTCCCGAACTGCGGCGAACACGAGGGATACGATGTTCCGTGGCCTTTGGAGCATGGTGCTTATACGACAGTCGGTCACGTCGACTCATAAGGTTTGGCGTCTATCCAGGAGATACCATGACCCGTGACGCTCAATGCAGGGCCGTGACGCATGCTGGTACTCGATGCACGCGCAAGGCAGCAACTGCCGGCTTCTGTTCCTTGCACTTTCCGAAGCCAAAGAGGGCCACCCTGCTTGAGCGCGCGAAAACCGCAGGTCAAGTTGTCACCACGGCCACCGGCGTCATCACCCTGATTCAAAAGGCGGTTGAACTGTGGCAGTCCCTGCCTTTCGGCCCCGGACCAGAAATGCCCGATGCGTACGAATACTTGGTAGGTGAGTTCGGCCCGTTCTACCCTTCAATGCCGCGAAGCTACACGCCAGGCACATATGGAGCGAACTCGGTCAACTGGTCGGAGGCTCTCGATCTCTACCAGTTCGCGAAGCAGCATGTAGGGTCGGAGCCAGAGGGCGAAGATAGGCAGCGCCAGACGGCTGAGATGATCAGTGTCCTTGCAGAGCGCTTTGTGGACGGGCTGCCAATCGGCTTCCGTTTGATGTTGTTCAACCAAATCGGCGAGGAGCCTGGCGAAGGTGGCGAAGACGCCTAACTAACCCCTCCATCGAGCAGGCATGCTCCTGCAGGTTTCGCCTGCCTCCGCATGCCGCTCATATCGAACGTTCGGCGTCTATCAACCACAGCGAGTCTTAAGATTGACATGGAATACTGGGAAGCTGTAGACGAAGTGCTTGACAAAGCGGCTGCGATCAAGTTGCCGGGGCACAGGATCGATGTTGTTACTATGGCTCGGC
>Ga0302046_10005982_pt1 | contig 10662 bp, 8 predicted proteins | sample RVTome_11_FD_200261 | JGI IMG/M metagenome (GOLD analysis project Ga0302046, IMG submission 200261) | Soil microbial communities from uranium-contaminated site in the Upper Colorado River Basin, Wyoming, United States - RVT147D111 (version 2) ... | reverse complement strand
GAGGTCGCCGCTCGCCGACCCCTACCTGCAGATCGAGGAGGGCGACGTCATCGAGGCGATCAACGGCGTCTCGACGCTCGACGTCCCGGCCGTCGGAGCGCTGCTCCGCAACCAGGGCGGCCGCCAAGTGCTCATGAGGGTTCGCGACGCCGGCGGGGCGGCGACCGCCGGCGCGACGGGCCCCGGCCCGGCCGGCGGGGCGGCAACCGCCGGCGCGGCGGGCCCCGGCCCGGGCGGCGGCGGCGACGCCACCGAAGCGGGCGGCGCCCGCGACGTCATCGTCGTGCCGACCACAAGCGAGCGTGACCTGCGCTACAGCGACTGGGAGTACACCCGCCGGCTGGTCGTCGAGCAGGAGGGCGAGGGGAGGATCGGCTACGTCCATCTGCGGGCGATGGGCGGCGGCGACCTCACCGCCTGGTACCGGCAGTTCTACCCGGTGTTCAACCGTGACGGGCTGATCATCGACGTGCGCCGCAACAACGGCGGCAACATCGACTCGATCCTCCTCGAGAAGCTGCTGCGCAAGGCGTGGATGTACTGGCAGGAGCGCGTCGGCCAGCCGACCTGGAACATGCAGTACGCCTTCCGCGGCCACATGGTGGTCCTCGTCGATCAGAACACCGCGTCGGACGGCGAGGCCTTCGCCGAGGGTTTCCGCCGCCTCGGCCTCGGCCCGGTCATCGGCATGCGCACCTGGGGCGGCGAGATCTGGCTGGGCTCCTCCAACCGGCTCACCGACGGCGGCCTCGCCCGCGCCCCGAGCATGGGCGTCTACGGCGAGGACCGCGACTGGCTCATCGAGCAGGTCGGCGTCATCCCCGACATCGTCGTCGACAACCTGCCGCACGCGACCTTCTTAGGTGCCGACCGGCAGCTCGACGCCGCCATCGACTACCTGCTGAACAAGATCGCGACGGAGCCGGTACCGGTGCCCGAGCCGCCGCCGTATCCGAACCTGCGGTTCGAGTATCGGGGTGGCGCGGATGCCACCGGCAGAGGTGGCCAGGGGCAGCGGCGGTAGGTAGCGGGTCCGATTCCGGCGGCTCTGGCAGTACGTTACGCACCGTGCATCGGCACCCATCGCTTTCGAGGTCAACGTTGTCGCCTTTTTCGGCGAGATGCACCGTGCATACCGCCTCGGGGTTCTGCCCGACGACGGTCGCGGCGTGATAGCGTCGCCCTTGGCATCATCGAGAAACCTCGGGAGAAAACCGCGACGATGACAACGGGAGCCGTCAGGCTTGTCGATCTCGAGCTCTATGGTGGCGAGGATCCCCGCGAGCAGCCGTGGTACACGTTCCCCGATGCCGCCCGGGCGACGGGAATCCCAGCGAGCACGTTGCGATCCTGGGTGGTCGGCCAGACGTACGCGCGCAAGCGAGATCGCGGCTATTTCGAGCCCATCATCCGACGTCCATCCTGCGACGATCCACGTCTGTCCTTCACCAACCTGATCGAAGCACATGTTCTTCGCGCGCTGCGAACGGTGCACGACGTTGCGCTCGACCACATACGCGAGGCTATCGACCTCGCGGAACGTGAATTCGGCATCGAGCGTCTCCTCATCAGCCCCGATCTCAGGACTGCGGCGGGCCAGCTCTTTCTCGACCGCTACACCGACCTCCTGGAACTCACGAGCGCACAACAGCTCGTGATGCGCAGCGTATTGGAGCAATACCTCGAACGGGTCCGGTTCGACGAGTCCAGACTCCCCGCAGAGTTCACGCCGTTCGAGCGCAGCCCGCGCAACCAAGGTCGGCGCTTCATCGCATTGTCTCCGTTCGTCTCCTTCGGTAAGCCGATCCTGAGGTCCACCGGCGTGTCGACCGAAGCGGTCGTCCAGCGGCTCGACGCCGGCGAACCGATCGACGTGGTCATGGCCGACTACGAGCTGAGTGAAGAGGAGATCGAGGAGGCTGTCCTCTACGAAGCGGCGGCGTGAGCCACACCTCTTTTACCGACCGCGATCTCGCGGGCCGGCGTTCCCCTCTTCGTCCTCGTCGATCGATCGCTCGCTGGGAAGCCGGTTCGGCAGGGCCGGCCGCGGCGGCGGCGAGGCGGCTCGCCGCCAATAGTCCCTGCAGCTCAATGGCCGAACTCGAACGTGAAGAAGGCTCCGTAGGCGTTGCGGCCCACCACCGGCGCCCACCGCCAGCGGCTCGGCTGCGGCCACGTGATTTCGGCGACGGCCGGCGCCTGATACACAACGTCCCGCCGGTTGTTTGCGCCGTCGACGATCAAGCCGACCAATGCGCCGACGCCGACTGCTGTAAGACCGAATGCGAGCCCGCTGCCGCATGCCTCGGAATCATCGCCGCGCAAGCAGTAGATCGCGGCCAGAACGCCGAGGTAACCTCCCCCGGCGGCGGCTCCGTACAACGTGCCGTTGATCACGGAGTCGACATTGCGGTGCACGATCCGCAACACACGGTCCTCCGCAACCTCGATCGGTACGCGATCGCGGATCGTGATCGCCGTGGGCGACAGTGATACGAACGTCGTCCGGCGGTCATGGATCACGGTGCCCCCCTGCTCGACCATCGTGATCCAGATGATGTCGCCTTCTTTCAGCACGTTGCGGGCCTGGAGCTCCGTGAAGCTACGCGGTGGCTGCGCGCCGACCTCGCCAGGTCCTTGCGCTCGGGCTGCGGCCGGCAGCGCGAGGGCGGGCAAGGCGGTCAGCGCGGCGGCCATGGCGAGCCTGCGACGAACCATCGATGTGGCCATCGTCTCCTCCCGGTGATGTGCTGGGCTCTCCGAGCCCGTGCGCCACGTTTCCGTCAGACTCTGATGAAAGCGCGCCGGAAGGTTACCGGATCCGGTCTCAGCGGCTCATCGGCGGTTCGCTTGGTCGGTGCCGTCGTTCCCTTCGTGCAAGGCCATCTTGGTCGCCGTGATGGCGCTCGGCAAGCGACACGGCTACCCTCACAGCGGCGCCGCACGACGCCGCCGACGAGGGCTTCATCCTCGACGACGCAGCTGGGCGCGCGCGCCGCAGCCCGCGGCCAGGGCCTGCGGGGAGAGGAGGCCGCGTGAACATGCTGTCGCTCGAAAGGACGGCGCTGCTGTCGATCCCCGCCCTGGCGATCGCCGCGCCGGCGCTGGTCTCCGGCGTTGCCGATCCGGCCGCGGCGCAAGGCCGCGACCTGAGCAGCCCGGCGGCGGTGTATGGCGCCGCCTGCGCGGCCTGTCACGGCGACGACGGCAGCGGCGCGCCGCTCGAGCGGCTCGGCTTCGACGTGCCGCTGCCCGACTTCACCGACTGCTCGTTCGCCAGCCGCGAGCCGGCCGCCGACTGGTTCGCCGTCACCCACGCGGGCGGGCCGGTGCGCGGCTTCGCCCGCTACATGCCGGCTTTTGGAGAGGCGCTCACCAGTGCCCAGATCGAGATGGCGCTGGCGCACATCTACGCCCTCTGTGACGACGACGCTTGGCCGCGCGGCGAGATGAACCTGCCGCGGCCGCTGATCACCGAGAAGGCCTACCCGGAGGACGAGGCGGTGTGGACGACGAGCGTCGATGTCGAAGGGTCGGGCGCGCTGGTCAACGAGCTGCTGTACGAGAAGCGCTTCGGGCCGCGCAATCAGATCGAGGTCAAGCTGCCGTTCGGCTTCCGCGAGTCCGGCGACGGCGACGGCTGGTCGGCCGGGATCGGCGACCTGACGGTCGGCTTCAAGCGGGCGCTGGCCCACAGCTTGGACGGCGGCTACATCTTCAGCGCCGGCGCCGAGATCGTGCTGCCCACCGGCGACGCCGGCAAGGGCTTCGGCAAGGAGACGACGATCTTCGAGCCCTTCGCGGCCGCCGGCTTCCTGCTGCCGCGCGATTCCTTCGTGCACCTGCAGGCGGGCGCCGAGCTGTCGGCCGATACCGGCAAGGCCGACCACGAGGCCTTCTATCGGGGCGCCTTCGGCATGACCTTCGCGCAGGGGCCCAACGGCTTCGGCCGCGCCTGGACGCCGATGCTCGAGGTGGTCGCAACGACAGAGTACGGCAAGCTCGCGACCGAGACCGCGCTGGACCTGCTGCCCCAGGTGCAGGTGACGCTCAACACCCGCCAGCACGTCATGGTCAACCTCGGCGTCCGCCTGCCGGTAAACGACGCCGAGAGCCGCAACGCGCAGGTGCTCTTCTACCTGCTATGGGACTGGTTCGACGGCGGTTTCTTCGACGGCTGGTGACGTCCCGCTCCCTGGGCACGAGCGTCACGGGAGGTCGCTGGACGCACCGACGCCGGCCAGTCGCGGCAATCGCGCCACCGGCTCGGGGCAACCGTCCCCTGGGCTGCTCGACCTGACCGTCTCGCCGCCAGATCGGGCGCAGCGGTCTTCTTCAGCGGGACGTCGAAAGCGCCGGGACCTCCGCTCGGTCGCTCGCCAGCACGACCGGCGACTCGCCGGCGGTGTCGTCGTAGTAGCCAACGAAACGGTCGATCTCCGGCGCCGCATGGCGGCTCAGGTTCTGGGCCCAGCGGAAGGCGATCGTCTGATACAGGAGCTCGACTTCGACGACCAGGTCGCCGCCGGCGTCGCCGAGCTCGACGCTGTAGCGCACGCGGTCGCCGGCGCCGGTGAAATCACCGTCCGACGACGCTCCGCCTTGCACCGCGATGTCGGCTGAGGCCGTCGCCTTGTCGAAGCCCGCCGGCAGCAGGCGGTTGTCCTTGACGTAGCGAGAGCCGAACAACAGCCCGGTGGTTACCTCGCCCTCGGTGTCGACCATGATCGACTCGTAGATCTGGACCTGCCCAGCGCTGTCGATGATTTCGTAGTGGGGCTCGAAGCGGCGGGCGTCAGCGTCGTTGTCGTTGCCGGCGATCGATCCGTCGAGCTCGGGCGCGCCCGACGCGAACAGCAGCGTCCCGTCGGCGCCCCGGACGCGAAGGCGCAGCCAGGCGCGACGCGAGGGATAGGCCGAGGGCAGCTTGTGACCCGTCAGATTCTCGACGACGACCTCCGCCTCCAGCCGCGACCCCGAACGCCGAATCCCCTCCAGCCGCACGCGGCCGGCGTTCGACTGCAAGTTCCGCTCGGTGTCCGAGATCGTGGCGTCGAGCTCCTCGTTGGTCGCGACCACCCCGAGCTCGTCGCGGTAGCGCCGCAGGACGCGCAACATGTAGCTGTTGCCGCCGCGGAAAACGTGCCTCGAGAACTCCTCGCGCGGCTCACCGAGGACCGACGAGATCGGCGCATCGGCCGCGGCCACCGGCATGTGGCAATCCTGGCAGCTGCGCGTGTCGCGGTAGTCGCTGTGCAGCCACTCGATGTAGGGAACCTGCTCGGGCAGCTCGCCGACGATCCGGCCGGCGCGGTCGGTGAACTCGGTGTAGAGCGTGTGGCAGGAGGCGCAGAGCTCCGATTCCTGCAGGTGGGTGCCCTGCTCGGGGACGAAGCGCGAGCTCGAGCGCATGATCGTGGAGAGCCCCGCTTCGACCTCGTAGGGCCCGAAAATCCGGCGTTCGGCCGGCGCCTGCTCGCGATCGACGACGAAGCCGCCGCCGAAGCTGTCGTGTCCGCCGAGGCCGTCCGGCTGGATCTGATGGCACAGCGCGCACGAGACGCCGTCGAGCGCCAGCGCCGCCTGGGTGCTCGTCGGAACGGCCGGCAGCGCCGCTCCGGCCGCCGCGCCCGGCGACAGGCCGGCGGCCGCAAGGCTCGCGAACACCTGGCCCTGCCCGCCGTGGGCGGTCGCCATGAAGCGCGCCATCGGCATGTGACAGGTGGCGCAGGCGTCCTCGATCGCCGCCTGCAGCTCGGGGTGATCGAGCGCCTCGGCGCGCACCGCCGCCTGCCAGTAGGGGTCGCGCGCCGAGTTGGCCATCATCGATGCCCGCCAGGAGGCGCCGATCGACACGTCGGCGCCGCCGGCGTCGCGCAGCGCATTGTGGCAGGCGAGGCAATCCTGGTGGGTCGTGAACAGGGGTGCCGGGGGCGGCCCCTCGGCCTGCTGGGCGCTCAGCGTGCCCAGGCCGGCGACCGCGAGCAGGAGAGCCGTCACTCCCGCGACCGGCACTGATAGGTCAACCCCGGACCGTTTCATCGGACGCCCCTTCCGAGGCCAGCAACTCGTTGCCGGCACCGTCGACGACGGTAACGCCGACCGGAACGCCGTTTCGAATGCTCTCGGTCACCACGCAGTAGTCCTCGAAGAGCGCCAGGCACCGCTGCAGCCGCTCGCCGTCGCCCTCCGACCCCGGCACGTTGATGCGCACGTCGATCCTGCCGATCCTCAGCCGGCCGCGCTCGTTGCGCGCCAGCGTCGTTTCGACCTCTGTCTTGATGCCACCGAGCTCGGTCCTCGCCTTGCTGGCGCAAAACAGCAAGCTGGCGCTCAAGCAGTTGCCGACCGCCGCGGCGACGAGCCGGGAAGCGTTCGGACCGCTCTGGCCCCCCAGCGGCTCGGGCTCGTCGGTGTGGAGGTCGGCAACCCCCTCCCAGTCGAAGCGCACCTTGAACTCGTAGTCGCGCACCTGCTCGAGGATGATCGTGAAGCGGTTCTCGTCCGCCATTTGCCTACCTCGCGGGGAGAATGCATCGAACCGAGGCACCGAGGCTAGCAGAACGACGGCGCCAAGACGCCCGCGGTCATCTCGGCTAGACGCGCTCAATGACCTGCTGAAGGAGCGCCCGCACGCCGCGTCCCGTCGAGGGATAAATACGATATGATCATCGTATTATTCGGGCCCGAGGATATCAACCGCATCATCTGGCGCGGCTGGGCCCGCCTCGACGTCACCGGCGTGCTCGACGATCGGGAACGGCTCGCGCGGCGCGTCGACGAGGCCGTGCGCAAGATCCTGGAACGTTTTCCGCCCGGATGAGCTGGAACGACGGCGCGCCGCCACGTCGCTCGCGGTGATGGGCGGCCGCGCCCCGGCCGTCTCCTCCGCGGGGCCGTAGGCCAGCAGGTACTCGAGCAGGGCGGCGACCTGCTCGTCGCCGAGGTGGTCGAACGGCGGATGGTCGAGGTCTCGCTCGGGGGCCGCCTCGAACCCCTCCAACAGGAGGTCGACGAGCTCCGCGGCGCCGCCTTCGACCCGGTAGAGATCGTCCGCCATCCGCCCCAGCTCGGCGCGATCGTCGACCCTGTTGCCGTGGCAGAAGCCGCACTCCGCGGCGTACACGTCCCTGCCCAGCGCGCCGATCGCCGCCGGCCCCGGCGATCCCGGGACAGCGGGCGCTCGTCCGGCCCCGCTGCGGGCCCAGGCGAACAGGACCGCCGCCACGACCAGCACCGCGGCGATCAGAGCGGTCACACTATTCGCCACTACGTAACGCATCGACACCTCCCGATCCGGGTAGCCATCAAACGAGCGTGAACCTCTCGGCCTCGATGCGCCGCGAGGGGATGCCGAGCCCGTGCAGCGAGCTCTCCACCGAGCGGATCATCGGGTTCGGCCCGCAGATGAAGAAATGCCGCTCGATGCGCTCGTCGGGCAGATGTCTCTCGAGGAGCTCGGCCGTCACCCACCCGGTCTCGCCTTGCCAGCCCTCCGGCGGGCTCTCGAGCACCCAGACCACGTCGAGCGCGATTCGCCGCGCCAGCGCCTCGATCTCGTCGCGAAACGGCATGTTCTCCCAGGCGTCGTCGGCGTAGATCAACCGCGCCGGCCGGCGGTCGCCGCGGTCGGCCATCGTGCGCAGCATGCTCACGATCGGCGTGATGCCGATGCCTCCCGCGATGAACACGTACCCAGCAGCCGGGTAACGGTCGATCGACATCGACCCGTGCGGACCGTCGAGATAGGCGCGGGTATCGAGAGGCGTCTCGCCGATGCGCGCGGTGAAATCGCCCAGCTCCTTGATGCCGAGCTCCAGGCGCTCGGGCGCCTCGGCGCTGGAGGAGAACGAGAACGGGTGCTCCTGGAGGTTGTAGGCGGAATCGCCCAGCTTGATCCAGGCGAACTGGCCGGGCAAGAGGCGCATTCCGGGATGCCCGTCCGGCTCCATGGCGAGAATCCATGTGCGCCCACGATCCGGCTCGACGCCGACCACTCGGTACGGCCTCGATCGTAGCAGCAGGGGCTGGACCAATCGCAGGTACCCCAGGACCGCCGCCATGAGCGCCGCGAACGCCACCCAGAGGAAGCGCTTCCACCCGGAGTTGACGTAGTGGCCGACCTCCACCACGTGGGCCGCCGCCAGCCCGAGCATCAGCAGGCCGAGCAGCGTGTGGCTCACCCTCCAGGCCTCGTAGCCGAGCCCAACCCGTTGCCGGCCCAGCGACAGGCCGGCGAGCAGCATGAACGCCACGATCGAAGCCAGCCCCGTCACCAGCGCCGTTCGGCCGCCGCCTGGTGCCGACAGCGAGCCGAGGAGCGCCGGCCTTTCGCCGATCACGATCACCGCGTGACCCGATACCAGGGCCAGGGAGACCAGGCCGATCTGGCGGTGGTACTGGAGGATGATGTCGATGCCGTAGGGCTCGGTCACCGGCCGGAAGCGGGCGATGAGCACGAACTGCAGCCCCATCTGCGCCAGGCCGATGAAGCCGAGCGCCGCCGACAGCTCGGTGGAGAACGTCCGCCCCGCCGGGGTCGGCGGCATCAGCATCAGCAACAGGGGCGAGAGGGCGACGGCCAGGTAGAGCGCCAGCCAGAAGAGCCCGGAGAGGGCGCGGATCACGGGGCCGGCCGCTCGTGCGCCAAGATGAGGCTCGCCGTCATCGATGCCAAATGCCCCGGAGCATGGCGGCCGCCTTCAGGGTCAATGGGACATGGCGTACAGGGCGACGTTGATCCCTACGGCGTAGGCGGGGAAGGAAAAGCTCTGGAAGAACGCCCAATCCTCGTTCTCCCTCTCCCAGCCGTCGGCGATGTCGGTGTTGTGCGACATCAGCACCATGAGACGACCGGACTTGTTGCTGATCCCCCGCAAATGCGGGGTCTCCGATTCGTAGCCTCGCTCCGAGGTCGTGTAGCCACCCGAGCGGCGCCACCATTGGATCGACGGGATCTGCGGGATCTCTTCGACGGGGTACATCATCTGGCGGATGGGATGATCGGCCTGGATGTCGAAGATCGGGTAATCGACCGGTGACAGCACGCGACCGATCTCACGCTCCCACCGGTCCCACGCCCTGAAGCCCCAGAAGTCGTCCACCCACAGAAAGCCGCCGCGCAACAGGTACTCGCGCAGGCGCTCGACCTCCAGCTCGTCGAGGCCGATCGTGCCGACGTCGGACATGAAGATGAACGGGTAGTCGAACAGCTGCTCGTCGTACAGCGTCACCACGACGTGGTTCGGGTAGCCGCCCGGCGACTTGCCGACCGGCGCGTAGGTGAACTCCTCGAGCCGGCTCATGAAGTTGCGGTCGCCGTTGGGATAGTCGGTGGCCCAGCCCTGCCCGAGGGGCTCGCGGACCACTTCGCGGTACTGGACTCGGGCGAAGACGAACGATCCATCGATTGGCGTGTTCGGGTCGGGGTAACGCGGCGCCCGGCGAGAGTAGCGGCCGTATTGCGCGGCGGCGATAGGAGCCTCGGCGCCCGGCTCTGGGGCGCGTGCCAGCCAGCCGGCCCGCGCGATCGCAGCGGCGACCGTTGCAGCGGCGACCGTTGAAGGAGATGCCGACACGAAACGCCCGGCGCGCAGCGCGTTCCCCGCCAAGACCAGCCCGGCGCCCAGAGCCGTGCCGGCGAGGACCAGCCCGGCGCCTAGAGCGGTGCCGGCCAGGACAAGCCCCACCATGGCGTGCTTCAGCGTCTGGCTCCCCATCCGACTGCGCATATCCCGAGTGTATCCTGTCTCGACAGCCGATCCAGGCGCCAAAGGGCCGCCGCCATTCAGGATCTTTCAACCGGGCTCGCCGTCGAAGGTTTCGAGAAACTAGTCGGCCAGGAACCTTCCCTCTAGCAGGCTGCTAGCAGGCGCGCATGCTCCCGTGGAGCACCCGAGGCGATGAAAATCAGGATCCGCGGCGGTCGGGGACCCTTTCAGAGCAGGCTACCCGCCGATCGGGACCAGCTTGTCGCCTTCGGCGGCCTCGCCCTCGACGACCCTGCAGATCGACGATTGGCCGAGCACCTGGGTCACCTCGAGGACGCCGACCCTGTCGGTGATCTCGTCGAGCACGTTGCCGCTGGCGTCCTTGATCTGGTCGACGACGCGCATGACCTCGTAGCGCTGGCCGACGGTGATGCCGAAGTTCTCGCCCTTGTCGATGTAGAAGCTGCCCTCGCGCGCACCGACGATCTGCGCCGGTGCCGCCGGGGGCTGGATCGACGCCAGACCGTCGGCCTGCGCGGCGATCTTCCCGGCCATCTCCTCGACGGCGGGGCGCAGCGACTCGGCCGCCAGGCCCTCGTCGAAGTCCTGGTAGGCGCTGATCCCGCCGACCCGGAAGCCGCCCAGGCGCCTCGTTCCCTCGCTGTCGTCGGCGAACAGGATCTCGGCGGTGTTCACGTTGATCAGGCGGACGTCGAGGTTGGTCTCCGCCTCGGCATAGCGGACGCCGACCCTGCCGAAGCCGCCGCCCTTCTCGTCGATCGCGAACTTGGTGATCGAGCCGGTCAGAATCACCTGGACGCCGAGAATCTTGCCGATCTCCGCCGCCTGGGTCGGATTGACGCGGCCGCTCTGGCCGAAGTCCTGCTCCCCCAGGATGGCGTTGATCTGGTCGCGCTCGACGACCGAGAACTTGCCGGTCTGGAAGAGCTGG
>Ga0302046_10005981_pt1 | contig 10662 bp, 5 predicted proteins | sample RVTome_11_FD_200261 | JGI IMG/M metagenome (GOLD analysis project Ga0302046, IMG submission 200261) | Soil microbial communities from uranium-contaminated site in the Upper Colorado River Basin, Wyoming, United States - RVT147D111 (version 2) ... | reverse complement strand
GAGCGGTTCGGCCGCCTCGTAGTCGCCGGATCGCCCTTTCAACGTCGCCAGATTGCCCAACGTGCGGGCAACTTCAGGGTGGACCTCGCCCAGCAGGTTGCGTTTCATGGCAAGCGCCTCCCGATAGAACGATTCGGCCTCCTCGAAACGGCCCTGGCGGGTCAGCAGGTATCCAAGGTTATTGAGATTCTCCGCCACCTCGATGTGGTTTTCGCCCAGCACGCGCCGGCGTAGCGCCAGCACCTCTCGTTGGAGCGACTCGGCGGCGGCGAAGTTGCCCTGGCTCCCCCGGATCACCGCCACGTTGTTCTGGATCGCGATGGTCTCAGGGTGCTCGGCCCCGAGCAGGTCGCGGGCGAGCCCGAGCGCCAGGCGGGTCAGGCTGTCCGCCGCCGCCAGGTTGCCCTGGAACTGCTGGGCGCGGCCTATATCGTTCAGGCTGCTCGCCACGTCCGCATGGTGCTCACCGAAGCGACGGCGCCGCAACGCCAGCGCTTCCCGATGCAGCGAATCGGCCGCAGCGTAATCGCCGAGATCATGGCGCAACGCGCCGAGCAGGCTCAGGCTCTGCGCCACCGACGGGTGATCCGCCCCCAGATGCTTCCGTTGCAGCGTCAGCGCTTCACGGACCAGGGGCTCGGCCCGGTCGGAACGCCCCAGGGTCCTGTACGCCCTGCCGACCACGCCGAGCATCTCGGCCTGCACCTCCGGCTGATCGCGTAGGGCTTGCGCACGCGCTTCACCGCGTGCCAGCAACGTACGCGCCGTGATGGTGTCCGTCGGCGCCGCACCGGGCTCGTTCGCCGAAAACAAGCCCAGCATGAAATCCGTCACCTCACGGGCCTTCACGGCCTCCACCCGCGCCCGGTCGCGCTCCCGGGCCGTCGCCGCCTGCTGCCACGCCATAACAACCGCAAAGGCTATCACCAACAATACGCCCCCCCCCGTAATCACCGCACCGACGCGATGGCGACGCACAAACTTCCTGACCCGATACGCCACCGTCGACGGACGCGCCGCCACCGGCAGCCCCTCCCGGTACCGACGCACATCCTCGGCCAGATCCTGCGCAGACCCGTACCGCTCTTCCGGCTCCTTCCGCAGCGCCTTCAGCACGATGGTGTCGAGATCCCCACGAAGTGCCTGATGCCATCGGCTCGGCGCCGTCGGGAATGACGACACGAGCGCCTGCCCGGCTTCCGTCACTGCCGTCGACGGACGCAGCGGCTCCTGCTCGCACACGATGCGCTCTATCTCGCTCGGTGCCTTGCCCGAGACCTCGTAGGGACGACGGCCGGTGAGCACCTCGTATAGGAGGATCCCCAGCGCGTATACGTCCGTCGCCGTCGTCACTGCTTCGCCCCGAACCTGCTCCGGCGCGGCATACTGCGGCGTCAAGAGGCGCATCCCCGTCCCCGTCTCCGGCACCGCAGAGAGCAACGACATCTCCTCATCGAGCAGCTTCGCAATCCCGAAATCCAGCAGCTTGACCGTTCCCTCTCCGGTCACCAGGATGTTCGACGGCTTCAGGTCGCGATGGACGATCAGGCGCCGGTGCGCATGCTCTACGGCCCGGCACACCGCCTCGAACAGCACCAGACGCTCGTCTAGCGAGAGGTGCTCGCCCCGACAATAGTCGGTCAGGGCTACCCCCGCGACGTACTCCATGACCAGATAGGGCCACCCTCCCTCGGTGACCCCTCCATCCAAGACCTGCGCGATGTTGGGATGATGCAGCGAGGCCAGGATCTGCCGTTCGGCCCGAAAGCGACGCAGCCGTTCGTCGCGCGCGCCGCCGAGGTGACGCAGCAGCTTGACGGCTACCTGCTGCTGAAACTGTCCGTCGTCACGCTCGGCAAGAAAGACGACGCTCATACCGCCGTGCGCGATCTCGCGCCTGAGGCGGTAGGCCCCGAGGCGTTGTCCGGGTTCGACGACGACGTCAGCGAGGGCGTGAAAGGTTTCGCCGAGGGCAGGGGCGGCGAAGGCGACGGCGTCTTCTTCGAGAAAGGCCGGGGCGTGATCTTCGGCGGCGAGCAGAGCCTCCAGTTCACCCCGCAGTTCGGCGTCGCCGGGGCAGTACAGATCCAGGAAAGCAGGGCGTTGGTCGGGGTGGAGATCGAGGGCCTGGTCGAGCAGGCGTTCGATCTGTTGCCAGCGGGTGGGTGTCATGGCGCGGGTAGATGATCGTACGATTCAGTAATCCTAACGCACTCCGCCTACGAAACCGGAAATCCTGCATCGCTTATTCGTCCCGGCTGAGTTCACGGGCCAGCCACGCCTTTGCCTTGCGCCAGTCGTTACGCACCGTGCGATCCGTGACGCCCAGCACCCGGGCGATTTCCTCCTGGGTCATCCCCCCGAAGAACTTGTATTCGACGACCCGGCTGAGTCGTTCGTTGAGCCCGGCCAGCCGCGTCAGCGCTTCGTCGAGCGCCAGCAGCACCTCGCCCCGGTCCTCTACCGGGATCAACCCCTCCTGGAACATCACCGGCCGGTGGTCGCCACCGCGTTTTTCAGCCCGAGTACGCCGGAAATAGTCGATGAGCACCTGGCGCATAGCCCGGGCCGAGAGGGCGAAGAAATGGGCACGGTCGTGCACGTCCAGGCGCGTCTGGTCGCAGAGCTTGAGGTAGGCTTCGTGGACGAGCGCCGTGGTGTGCAGCGTATAGCCCGGCTGCATCCGCCGAAGCTGAGCATGTGCCAGGACGCGCAGCTCGTCGTAGACGCGGTCGAACAGATCACCGACGGCGGTGTGGTTCCCCTGCCGCACATCGATCAACAACTGCGTGAGGTCAGACGTCATGCCGTCGCACGGTTGGTGTTGGTCACTGGGCATGGGTCATTGGTAAGGACAAAGCCACTAATGACCCATGATAGCGAGCCACTGACCCATGACCAAAAGCACAGGGCCGGGAACGGAGCGATCACCTACCTATTCCTGCGGCGTTACGTAGCGCCCTTCAGCCTACCAATAAGCCGCAACGGGTCCACAAATACAAATGATATCGTTTTTCAGGATGCACTTTTCCGGTTATGCAATTTCCGGTTTTGCAGCGGTATTGCGTGATGGAGGGTGTACGGGCTCTCAGCAACGCCCGGTCTCGCAACCAAGCCACCCGGCAGGTACAACCCATGGAAACGGAAACCCTCGATCTTGCCTTTGCCGTCGACGACCCGCAGCTCGACGCCGCCACCTTCGACGTCATCTGCTTCGAGGGCGAAGAGCACATCTCCAAACCCTTCTACTTCGTAATCAAACTCGTCTCCTACGAGCCGCACCTGACCCTCGCCGGCCTCGCCGACAAACCCGCCACGCTGACCGTCGTGCGGGAGGGCGAACCCAGGACCTTCCACGGCATCGTCATCGACTTCGAACAGGGACCCCACGTCGCCGACCGCTTCACCTACACCGCTACGCTCGTGCCCCGACTCTGGCTGCTCTCCCTACGCTTCCAGAGCCGCACCTTCCTCCAGAAAAACGTCCCCGACATCGTCGAAGACGTCCTTCGCGACGCCGGCTTCCAGGGCAGCCAGTACCGCTTCGACGTCACCGGCGCCGACTACCCCGCGCGCGAGTACTGCGTGCAGTACCAGGAGACCGACCTGGCCTTCATCAGCCGCCTGCTCGAGCACGAGGGCATCCACTACTACTTTGAGAAAGAGATCATCGTCTTCCGCGACGAGTCCAGAGGCCGGCCTCCGGCGATCCCTGGCGGGGGTGTGCTGGTCTACAATCCCGGTGGGGGCTTGCAGGCGTCCGCCGAGGCGGTGCGGGAGTTCACCTGCCATGAGCGCATGGTGCCGGGCATGGTGGTGCTGCGCGACTACAACTACCGCACGACCGACGCCACGCAGCAGCCCATGGAGACCGAGGCACAGGGCCACGGCGACGCGCCGGGCTTGCGCTACGAGTACGGGGAGCACTTCCCGGACCAGGCACAGGGCGACCGGCTGGCGCGGGTGCGTCGAGAGGAGATCGAGGCGCAGCAGCGGGTGATGTGGGGCAAGAGCGGGTATGTGAGGCTTCGGGCGGGGCACCGGTTCACGCTCAAGGGTCACTTCCGGGACCTGGATGGGGAGTATCGCCTGGTGTCGGTGGTGCACCTGGGCACGCAGGGAGCCTCGGTGCCGGGGCTGATGCAAGCGGAGGCCCGGGACGAAGCGTCGTATCTGAACACCTTCATGTGCCTGCCGGCGAGCGTGACGTACCGCCCGGTGAGGCAGACGCCGGTGCCGAAGATACCGGGGCTGATGACGGGCCGGATAGAGACGGCAGCCGGGAACTATGCCTACCTGGACGATCAGGGGCGCTACCGGCTGCGGACGTGGTACGACCGGGGCACGGCGCCCGAGGCCGAGGCGAGCCACTGGGTGCGCATGAAGCAGGCGTACTCGGGCTCGGACTACGGGATTCACTTTCCCAACCACGCCGAGACGGAGGTCGTGCTGGCCTTTCTGGACGGCGATCCGAACCGACCCCTCGCCCTGGGCACGGTGCCCCACCCGCAGCAGACCTCGCCCGTGACGGCGGCCAACAACACGCAGAACCTGATCCGGACCTACGCGGGCAACGAGATGCTGATGGAGGACCTGGAAGACGCCACAAAGATCGCGCTTACGTCAGCGGGTAACCACCAGGCCGTGCTCGACGACGGCGGAAGGCATATCGGCCTCACGACGAGTGGAGGGCACCGGCTGCGGATGGATGATGCGGAGCACCATATCCAGATGGCGTCCGAGGGAAACCATGTCCTCCGGCTCGACGACCAGAACCGGTATGTATGGCTAGCATCGACCAACGGCCACATCCTGCTGCTGAATGACGCGGATGGAGAGGTCGTACTGCGCACGAAAGAGGGACATGTCCTCGGCATGGATGACCCTGAAAAATTTGTAGGGTTGAGAACGGCGGGCGGGCAGCGGTTCCTGGCCAGCGACGCTGACCACGTTATCATCTTGCATTCTACGAGTGAGCAGATGCTTCGCCTTCACGACCAGGAGGGCATCACGCTCGAAAGCCCCGACAACAGGGTGCATATCCGGGCCGCCACAGAAATCAAGCTCCAGGTAGGCGACAACACCATCACGATCAGTCAGACCGGGATCGCGATCAACGGCACGGATCTCACCGAGATCACGGGCACCCTCGTGACGATCAACTGAGCATACAGCCGTTCCCGGGGAGTATGCCGCCTTCCAACGTCCCGTTTCAAACGCAGCCCTCGGCCATGAAACAACCCGCAGCCCGCCTGACCGACACGACCGCCCACGGCGGGGTCATCACGACGGGTGCTCCCACCGTACGCATCGGCGGGCTGCCGGCGGCCCGCCTGAACGACCTGCACACGTGCCCGATGGTGACCGGGGTAGCACCCCACCTGGGCGGCCCCATCATCACGGGCAACACCACGGTGCTCATCGAAGGGCTGGCGGCGGCGCGTGTGGGCGATGCCCTCACCTGCGCCGGCCCGCCGGACACCATCGCCATGGGCTGCGAGACCGTGCTGATCGGAGACGGGGCCGCCGTCGCCGGCGGCGTGGCGATAGGTGCCCAGGCAGCCGCCTACCTGGCAGAAGACACCGAAGCCGAGCCGTGCTACCCCTACATCCTCTTCTCACCCCGCACGGCCGGGTTCGTCGACGAAGACCGGTTTACGCTGGAGGCCGCCGACGGATCGTATGCGGAGACCCTCCCCTACGCCGACGCCGTCGTAGACGGGTGGCGGGCGGTGCTTCCGTTTCCGCTGCCGCCCGAGGCGCCGCGCTACAGCCTGCGCGTCGACCTGGCATCTCGCGCCCAGGAAGAAGAAGGATCGACGCCGCGCACGTACTACCTCTTCCGGGACGAAGTGCTGCTGCACTACGTACCCGACGAAGCCCCTGACGACGAACAACCCTTCAGATCGTAATGTCTTATTCCGTCTCCGCGTTTCCCCTGCAACTGAGAACGCCCGATTATCCCGCTTCGACCGCGGGTCCGGAGGTGCGGGGCGTTTCCCTGGCGCGCTCCGAGCCCGTGCGCTATGCCTACTGCCTGCTCGACCTGGCCGCCGAAGACGCACGCCGGCCGGAGCACGTCTACCAGGCCGACCGCTTTACCTACCGCCAGGCAATGTCGGAGCGCGTCGTGTGGCAGCTCACGTGCCGCACCAACGGGCAGGGCTTCCTGGTCCCCGTCCAGCATGGGCCGCCGGACAACCCGTTTCTGCAAAACGACGAGGCCGCGCATCGACGCATCGACCGGGAACCGGCGCTCCTGGTATGGTCCGGCATGCGGTTCAACCTGTACTGGACCTACAACAAAACCCTCTACCTCAAAGCGCTGGACGCCGGGAGCAGCTTGCTGCAGGAGGAATACCTGCTCCACCGCTGCTCCACCCTGTTCGACGTGGAACAGAGCCCCGGCATCCTGGCGCTGCACGCGCGTCTCCCGAATTATCCGGACCTGCACCGGCAACACGGCGGCGATGCGGGATGGCGGGCGTTCATGCTGAACCGTTTCTTTCGAGCACCCCGATGGCATCGAGATCCGGGCGGCTACGACCGGTACCGGCGTACCGTGACGCGGGTCGCGGCGGACGGGTTTTCCATCAAGCCGGAGGACGAAGACCTCAGGCGGGCGCTCGAACTGGCCGGCATGATCGAGCGGGCTCTGCTTGCACCGGCGGAACACAACGTGACGGCCTACCTCACCTGGCTGGATCGCATCTTGGAAATCCTGGACCGGCGGGGCGATGAGCATAGCGCCAACGACACCATCGGCTTACATAATCGCATCGAAAACCTCGATCCCTACCAGGGCTACTCCGTGCGAAAAGGGCGGATTCTCCGTTCCTTCGTAGAGATCGTCGGATACATCGACGAGTGCGGCCGGCGGCTGGCGCCGCTCTACAACAACGCGATCTTGCAGGCCATAAGCCACTATCCCTCGGCGACGGCACGGTCCTACGTCAGCCAGCTTATAAACATGATGGGCTGTTACCTGGCACGGCGGTTCTACGAGGACGTGCTCTCTCCCCAGGCCCGGTTTGATGTACCGATGCGCATCCTGCAAGAAGATCGCCAACCTGCCAACGAGATAGAGCAACTGCTCCGGTCGTACAAAGACGTGCAGGATAGCGGCCTCTTTGGCGTCGCCACTATCCTCGAAGAGACTACCAAGTGGTTAGACGGTATGCTGGGGCAGGTCGCAGCGCAACGCATCGAGGACGTGGCAACCTCGATGAATCGGTTGAACCAGTGCCTGAACAACATCCGGAACCCCCGCGCGGCTTCCGGAACGGCCCGGTCGGTCTTCGTGCCCAACCCTAGCCAGCAAGTCGTCCAGGCCTGGCACCCTGAGCGAGGGCCTGCCGGCTTCCTGGTGCACAGCGGCATACAAGAAACTGCGGAACTGCTCGAGCGCATGGACAAGTACATGAAGGCCATGAATTTTATCCTGGCTTTCAAAGAATTGGGAGAGGATCCCAGCTTCAAGAATCATGTGTCGGCTTTCAGCAGTACGGCGGAGGCAGCCCGGGCGTTCACGCCGATCCGAGAGCGTGTGTGCAACCTATTCGGCCTGACGGAGACGGTAGTCACGCGCATCGGGGCGGCGGCCACCGTGATAACGGCAGGTATCGACGCGTACGAAAACTTTTCGCGAGGCAATAATATAGCCGTCCTGGGTAACATGCTACAGGCTGTTTCGGGCATCGTGCTCCTGCTCGCACGGGGCGGCGTGGCCGGTGTCGCCGCCGCCGTGTTGTTCGTGGCCGGGACCGTGATCGTGTATTATTCCCTCGATGCGGACGAGAAGATGCTGGAGGAATGGAACGCGGTCGAAGCGTCGTTTCGAGAACCCACCTATGTATTCCTGAACTATCGCGAGACGGCGATGAGCAGTTACGACGTGTATCTCCAGCATCGCCGAGACCCGTTTTGAACGACCCTGTTGCACGACAGGCACTACTAACGCGACGATCCGGCTTAATCGATACGGCCATGTTCCTTTCTTCCGAACCCTCGACGAGTCCCGAACCGCTGACCAGGACCGCCTCGCCCTGTCCCGCCTCGCGGGTCCGCCTGCAACTGATACAACAGGGGCACCTGGCGGCTGAATGGCGGTTTACCCGGACGTTCCGTATCGGACACGACGCGGCCTGCGAGGTGCGGCTGGACGATCCGCGTGTGCAGGCATACCACACCGAAGTCTATCTGGACGGCGCCACGTGGCGTGTTCGTGACCTGGGCAAGAGACGCGATACCCTCGTCAACGGCGCGCAGGTCCAGGAAATCCGCCTGGGCAGCCCGTCGACGCTGCAACTCGGCCTGTACGGACCGCTCCTTCACCTGACCCTGGAGCCGCACCAGGAGGCTACCGCAGCCAACGGCTGCGTCACCGCCCCGGCCCGGCCTCCCTCCGGGCCCCGCCTCGCTTCACCGCCACCGGAACCCCGGCTCAGGACGACGGCACACTACCACGGGCACGGCTTCACCGTCCCGCTTCCGGAAGAATGGCGCGACCAGACGCTCTACACCCTGAGCGGCCCCGTCGCCGACGGCCTCCGCCATACCGTCCTCGTCGAGGTAGACCCGGCCCCCGAGACGGACGTGCTGGACGCCTACGTGGACGCCCACCTGCGTATCCTGGGCAGGGACCTCGACGGCTTTCGCCTCCTCAAAAAAGACGAACAAGCCCTCAGCGACGGCACGCCGGCGGTTCGCCTCATCTTTTGCTGGAAACGGCACGGGCGGCGTCCTCTCTATCAGGAGCAACTCCTTATCCTTCACAAGCAAAAAGCCTACAAGCTGACAGCCACCTTCACCAACGCGTCGCGCAAGCGGCTGGGAGGCCGGATCGAGGCGATGATGCTGGGCTTCATGCCGGCCTCCTGTTAGAAAAGCCCGATGGCATCGACATCCACGGACACGCTGTAGCCGCGCGCTGTGTTGCCGAATGTATTCATGGTCTCCCGCAGAAGGTCTTGCAACCCCGTCATCTGCTTCGGCGCCTTGACGATCGTGTGATATCGGTATTGCTTCTTGACGCGCCCCACAAATGCAGGCTCGGGCCCGAGCACCTGCATCGAACCCGGCACCCGCTCCTGGAGCAGCTTCGTCCACCGGCGCGCCATCTGGTCCACCCCGTCCTCCTCCGGCCCCCGAAACTCGACGCCGACGATGCGCCCGTACGGCGGATAGTCGAACGCCTTGCGCTCGGCCAGCAGGGTCTCGGCAAAACCGTCGTAGTCATGGGCGAGGACGTAGCGGAAGACGGGATGCGTGGGATTGCGCGTCTGGAGCATCACCTCGCCGCGCAGCTCGGCTCGCCCGGCCCGCCCGGCAACCTGGATCAACAGTTGAAAGGTGCGTTCTTCGGCGCGAAAGTCGGGCATTTGCATACCTACGTCGGCGCTGATGACACCCACGAGGGTGACGCGGCTGAAGTCGAGCCCCTTAGCCACCATCTGCGTACCGATCAGAATGTCGGCCTCGCCCCGGCCGAAGCGGTCCAGAATCTTGTGGTGGGCGTTCTTGCGGCCCGTCGTATCCAGGTCCATCCGCACGACGGACGCGCCCGGAAAGTGCCGTTCGAGTTCTTCCTCGACGCGCTGCGTGCCGGTGCCCAGCTGCGTGAGGTCGGCCGAGCCGCACGTCGGGCAGGCGTTGAGCATCCGCTGCGTCCGCCCGCAGTAATGGCAGCGGAGCAGGCGGCGCGGCTTGTGAAAGGTCATCGTCACCGAACAGTCGAAGCAGGACGGCACGAAGCCGCAGTCCTGGCATTCGATGACGGGCGCGTAACCGCGCCGATTCTGGAGCAGAATCACCTGTTCGCCCCGCGTCAGCCGCTGCGCGACGGCCTCGCGCAACGTCTCGGCGAATGCGCCGTGCAGGCGGTGTTTCTTCCGTTCCAGCGTCAGGTCGACGATCTGGATCTCAGGCAACGGCGCGGCGGCATAGCCGGGAACGGGGACGCGCTCGGGCATCGCCAGCAACGTGTACTTGCGGGTGCGCGCGTTGCGGTAGCTCTCCAGGCTGGGCGTCGCCGAACCCAGCACACAGACGGCCTCGTTCATCTGGGCCCGCACCACGGCCACGTCGCGGGCGTGGTAGCGCGGGGCCGGGTCGAACTGCTTGTAGGAAGGCTCGTGCTCCTCATCCACCACAATGAGCCCGATGTTCGCCAGGGGCGCCAGCACGGCGCTGCGCGGCCCGATGACGACGCGGTAGCGCCCGCTGCGCAGGTGACGCCAGGCGTCGAAGCGTTCGCCCAGGCTCATACGCGAGTGCAGCACGGCGATCCGGTCGCCGAAGTGGCGGCGGAAGCGCTGCACCGTCTGCGGCGTGAGGGCGATTTCCGGAACCAGGATGATGCCGGTCTTCCCCCGGGCCAACACCTGTTTGAGCGCGGCGATATACACTTCCGTCTTGCCGCTCCCCGTGACGCCGTGCAGCAAAAACGTCTCGAACCGCTCCGCCTCGACGGCCTTGCCGATCCGACCGAGCGCCGCTTGCTGCGCCCGATGGTAGGCTTGAAACGGCACCGAAGGCTCGGCGGCACGGGTGTACAACGGGGTACGCACCACTTCTTTCTCGACGACCTCCAGGATCCCTTTCTCGACGAGGCTGTAGGCCGTCGGCGCCGCCGCCTGGGCGCGGTCGAGCACGTCGGCCTGG
>Ga0302046_10005980_pt1 | contig 10662 bp, 7 predicted proteins | sample RVTome_11_FD_200261 | JGI IMG/M metagenome (GOLD analysis project Ga0302046, IMG submission 200261) | Soil microbial communities from uranium-contaminated site in the Upper Colorado River Basin, Wyoming, United States - RVT147D111 (version 2) ... | reverse complement strand
TTCGAGGCCGGGGCGCGGGCGGTGCTGGTCAGCCTGTGGAGCGTCGACGACCGCTCGACCGCGGAGCTGATGCGGCGCTTCTACGGCGAGCTGTTCGCGGGCCGGCCGCCGGCCGAGGCGCTCGCCCGCGCCCAGGCCGCGATGGCCGCCGAGCCGGCCTGGCGGGCGCCCTACCACTGGGCCGGCTTCGTGCTCCAGGGGCCGCTCGACCCTTGACGTTTCCGCCGCCTGCGCTCGCCCGGACCGGGCGATCGTGCATTGAACAGTGAGAACCAACGGACCGAGGAGGAATCACGATGAGCCAGCAACGCGATAAGTTCGAAACCCAGATGGACGCGCTCGCCGCGAGGGTCTTAGAGGTCGAGGCCCGCCTCCTCGATCTCAATGGGGAGCCCGCGCACGGCGTGACCTGGTACCTGCGCTCGCGCGCGGTCGCCGCGTCCTACCACCTCGACCTGGCCCGCCAGGCCCTCGCCAGACCCCCGGGATCGGGCTCCGGCGGCAGCACCGGGCAGCACGACCCGGACCCGATCGGCGGCGGCGGCCTCAAGGCCTAACCCCGTCCCGCAGGCCGTGCATTGAGCATGGGTGGAAAGCAAACCCACGAGCCGGAGCCGCCGGCGCGATCGTCGCCCCGGCGGCTCCGGACCGCAATGACCGACCTGCCGAGGAGACGTTTCGATGAGCACGAACACTACCGCCACCGCCGCCGCCACCGCCGCCGAGCAGATTCCCGCCCCCGTCCCGACCCTGCGCACCCACCTGGCGCCGCCGTTCGGGGCCGGGTGGAGCCGCGTCATCGCCCCCGTCCCGAAGGGCTACACGGCCAGCGCGACTCTCAACGACAACGACGGCATTGGCGTGCTGACGCTGAACGCCAAGCCCCATCCGCCGGACGCGAAGACGACCATCGGCTGGTACTGGGCGGGCTGGCAGCGCCGGGTCTCGGTGCAGCTCGCCACCGTCTTCCACGTCGAGATCACCGAAGTCGACGTCGCGTTCCGGGGCGGCGGCGTCTGGAAGCCGCGCTGCTTCGTCACCCTGCGGCCGGTCGGCGGCGTCGGCGAGGAGCACTACGGCGAGGTCCTCCTCGGCGAGGGAGGCGACGCCTTCGTCGCGGTGGTCGTGCCCCAGTCGCCGATCCTGCCGACTCCCGTCCAGTACGACCTGAAGGTGAACTTCAACGTCCGCGCGGTCTACTCCGGCAATCAGAACCCCCGGGGGACCTTGCGTGCGAGGATCCTGAGCGTCCACAGCCACTTCAACTTCCCGACCCTTGCCGAGGGCGCCTCCGAGACGGCGGGCGGCGACGACGCGCTCGACCCGAAGGAGCTGGGCGCCGCGCTCGCCGACCTCGACCGCAACGCAGAGGTCTCCGAGATCGGCGCCGGCGGCTAGCGACGATCCGCCGGGGCCCGCCGGCGGGAACCCGATCCCGTCCGGCGGGCCGGCCCTCCCCGATCATCCCGCCCGTCCCGCTCTCCCCGCCGCCGGCACTCCTCTTCCTGGAACCTCTGTCGTCGCAGGTCGAGTGAACTGAAGTCCGCACCGGCGGGCCTCCGGCGCATCACCGCGCCCGGCGCCGCCGCGAGCGGACGTCCAAGGGAGGGATCGGACATGGGCGAGAAGAACGGCAACGGCGGGCAGACCGAGGCGTGGCACTCCGGCTGGACGCGGCGGCGCTTCCTGACGCGGGTCGGCCAGGTCGGGGGCGCGAGCGCGCTCTACGAGACGATGGTCGCGATGGGGCTGGTCAACGTGCCGCCGGCGTGGGCCGGCCCGCCCGAGCTGCCGGCGGGGCACGGCGCCGGCAAGTCGGTCTTGATCCTGGGCGCCGGGATCGGCGGGCTGACCACCGCCTACAACCTCTCGCGCGCCGGCTACCGCTGCCGCATCCTCGAGGCGACCGCGCGCGCCGGCGGCCGCAACCACAGCGCGCGCCGCGGGAGCACGGTCCTCGAGGACTCGACCGAGCACGGCAAGACCCTCCAGGAGTGCCGGTTCGACAGCGGGCTCTACCTCAACCTCGGCCCCGGCCGGCTCCCCTACCACCACCGGCGCGTCCTCGGCTACTGCCAGGAGCTGAACGTCCAGCTCGAGCCCTACGTGATGAACACCACCGGCAACCTGTTCCAGACCACCGACGCGTTCGACCGGCAGGCGGTGGTCTACCGCCGGGTCCAGAACGACACCCGCGGCTACGTCGCCGAGCTGCTGGCCAAGGCGGTCGGGAAGGGCGCGCTGGACGAGGAGCTGGACGAGGAGGACCGCGAGCGGCTGCTCAGCCTGCTCCAGAGCTTCGGCCCGCTCGGCGCCAAGAGCAAGAAGTGCGGCGCGCCGCCGGACTACGCCTACCAGGGCTCGACCCGCGTCGGCTGCGGCCCCGATCCCGCGCACCAGCCGACCCCGAACGTCTTCTACAACTGCGAGGTCCCGACCCGCACGCCGCTCGACGCGCTGCTCAAGAGCGAGTTCTGGCTCGACAGCTTCTACGACCCGGTCGAGTTCGAGTGGCAGCCGACGCTGTTCGAGCCGGTCGGCGGCATGGACATGATCGTCCAGGGCTTCCTCGGCCAGATCGGGGCGCTGATCACCTACGAGGCGCCGGTGGTCAAGATCACGACCGGCCCCGGCGGCGTCACCGTCGAGTACATGAAGGGCTCCGAGCGGGTCGCCGAGACCGCCGACTACTGCGTCAGCAACATCCCGTGCCCGGTGCTCGAGAAGATCGACAACAACTTCGCGGCCGATTTCAAGCTCGCCATCCGCCGCACCGAGTTCGCCGCCTCGTGCAAGGTCGGCTGGCAGTGCAACACCCGCTTCTGGGAGGGCAACCGCTACCAGATCTACGGCGGCATCAGTTGGACCGACGACGTCATCGAGCAGATCTGGTACCCGTCGACCGGCTACTTCGGCCAGAAGGGGACGCTCACCGGCGCCTACATCCACGACGGCGCCTGCCCGGGCGATCCCAACCACGCGACCGAGTTCGGGAAACTGAGCCTCCCGGAGCGTCTGCGCGTGGCCAAGGAGGGGGGCGCCCGGCTCCACCCCGAGTTCCGCGACGACTCGATCGTGCCCACCGGGCTGGGGCTCTCGGTCGCCTGGCAGAACGTCCCGCACCAGGAGGGGGCGTGGCCGGCCTGGGGCAACGAGCAGCACGACGACGTCGACTACCGGCGTCTCCTCCTCCCCGACGGCCGCTTCTACGTCGTCGGCGACCAGGCCTCGACCCTCCCCGGCTGGCAGGAGGGCGCGATGATGTCGGCCGAGCACGTGGTCGAACTGATCACCGGCAGGAAGCGGCCCGAGGACGTGCCGGAGACCCTGACCGCGCCGAACACGTTCAAGGTGACCCAGGGGCACGGGTGAGCGGCGGCCGGAGCGAGGTCCGGGCCAGCCGCGGCGCCTCACGGCGCGGCGATCAACTGGTCGACCTGCGCGACCAGCCGGGGCGCGTTCATCGCCAGGTAGATCGCCCGCGCCTGCTTCCAGCAGCGCCGGGCCCGCCACGTGCGCCCGCGCGCGCGGTCGAGACGGCCGAGGTTGAGCAGGTTGGCCGCCGCGCCGTCGAGCCGTCCGGCCTTCCGATTCAGGTCCAGGGCCCGGCGCAGGAGCCGCTGCGCTTCCTGCCAGTCGCGCTCGAGGTACGCCAGGCTCCCGAGGTTGCCGAGCGCCGAGGCGCAGCCGCCCAGATCGCCGCGCCGCTCGTCGATCGCCAGCGCGCGGCTGAGCAGGGCCTTCGCCCCCTCGAGGTCGCCGCGCTTGGCGAGGATCTCGGCCATGTTGTTGAAGTGGGCGGAGAGCGACTCCTCCCGCTTCAGCTCATCGTCGATGACGATCGCCTCGCGGTAGCTGCGCTCGGCGCGATCGAGCAGGCCGCGGTCCTTGTAGACGGTGCCCAGCACGCCCTGGCCGTCCGCCAGCAGCTTGCGGTCGCCGAGATCGCGCGCCGCCGCGACCGCATCGAGACAGGCCTGCTGGGCGCGGTCCAGCTCCCCGCGCCGGTGCAGCGCGATGCCCAGCCGGACGCAGCTCTCCGCGAGCCCGCGCCGCGCCGCGCGGGCGTTCGGATCGCCCGCGAGGGCGTGCCGGAACGCGGTGACTGCGGCCTCGAGGTCGACCACACTCTCGCCGTCGCTCATCGCTTCCTCCCTCGCGGGTCGGGCGCCGAGGGCGCGAGCCCGCGCAACGCGAAATGGTAGAAGAGCGGGCGATTGCAGGTCGCCGACCCGTCGTCCGCCGCCTGGAGAGCGCCGCCGGCGGCGAAGCGCACGGCGCAGGGCGAGGAGAGACACCAGGCGGACGCCCGGCAGACGCCGGCCGCCACCTCCCAGACGCGGACTGTGAGGTCCTGGCTCGCCGAGGCCAGGAGGCGCCCATCCGGCGACCAGGCGAGGGCGGTGACCGGCCGTTCGTGCCCGGTCAGCTCCGCGACCGGCTCGCCGCGCTCCGGCTCCCACAGCCGGATCCCGCCGCCCGTCGAGCGGCCGGTCGCGAGCAGCCGGCCGTCCGGCGACCAACTCAGCGGTGCGCGGACGAGGCCGATCTCGAGCGCCTCGCCACCCAGGCCGAGGCCGGCGTCGGCGGCCTCCCCCCCTTCGCCGCACCCCTCCAGTTCGGCCCGCGGCGCTCCGGTGGCGAGGTCCCAGATCACGCAACCGAGCTGTCCGATCGCGGCGAGGAGCCGGCCGTCGGGCGACCAGCTCAGGGCCCACACCGGGGTCGGGCGCGGCTCGGAGCCCGCCCGGGCGGCCCGGCGGGGCGGCTGGAGGGCGGCGCTCACGCCGCCGCTCGGAAGCCGGTGGACCCAGACCGTGCCGGCGATGTCGCCCGCCGCGAGCAGCGACCCGTCGGGCGACGCCGCGAGCGCGAGGACCGGCCCGCTGACCCGGAGCAAGGGGCGGGGAAAGCTGTCCGGTCCGGCCCACGCCAGCACGGGCACCTCGGTGCTCAGCGCGACTGGCGCCAGGAGCATCCCCCGGCCGGGCGCCGGGGCGAGGGCGGCCACCGGGCCGCCGAGGTCCCGGACCAGCCCTTCGAGGGTGCCCTCGGCCGTATCCCAGAGGCAGACCGCGCCGTCGGCGCCGCCGGAGGCGAGAAGCGCGCCGTCCTCCGACCAGGCGACGCCGAAGACGGTGCCGTGGCGCTCCGTCTCGGGCGCGACCGCCGGCGCCCTCTCCCACCACCCGCGGGCCCGCCACAGCCGCACCGTGCCGTCCTCGCTCCCCGACGCCAGGAGGTCGCCCTGCGGCGCCCAGGCCAGGCTCCAGGCCGAGGCGTCGTGCCCGAGCGGGAGCGTCCGGGATCGCCCCTCCTCAGGCTCGACCAGCGCGAGCGAGCCCTCGCCGCTGGCGTAGGCGAGCAGCGCCGCGTCGGGCGACCAGGCGACCGCGGTCACCCCGGCGCCCGCGATCACGGAGGCCGACGCGTCCTCGCCGGCGGCCGGATGCCACAGGCTGACGGCGCCGATCCGCCGCGCGGCGGCCAGGGTCCGCCCGTCGGGGGACCACGCGAGGGCGAACACGCCGGCAGCCTGGCGCACCGCCGCCGAGGAGGCGTCGCCGTGCAGCGACTTCGCCAAGCTCTCCCGCAGCCGGCGGTCGACCAGCCGCGCCCGTACCGCCGCGGCGGCGCGGTCCCAGAGCCAGACCTCGCCGCCGGCGCCGCCCGAGGCGAGGGTCGCGGCTCCGGGCGACCACGCCAGGGCGTGGACGCGGCCGTCGTGGCGGCCGGCGCCCGCGCGGCGCGCGCCCGTCCGCGGGTCCCACAGCGCGACCGAGCCGTCGGCGTAGCCCACTGCCAGCCGCTCGCCGTCCGGCGACCAGGCGAGGGCGAGCACGCCGCCGTCGCCGGCCGCCAGACCGCCGCGCGGTCGGAGGTCGTCCGCGTGCCAGAGGAGCACGCCGCCGTCGTCGTGGCCGGCGGCGAGGAGCTCGCCGTCCGGCGACCACGCCAGCGCGTTCGCCGCGCCGGCCCCGGCCTCCAGCGTGCCGACCAGTCGCCTCTGGTCCGGCCGCCACATGCGCACCGCGCCGTCGGCGCCGGCCGAGGCGAGCCGGCCGCCGTCGGGGGACCACGCCAGCGCCCAGACGGTCGCGCCGTGCTCGAGCGTCGCCCACTGCACCGAGCGGTCGAGCGGCGGCCGCCGCCCTAGTTGCAGCCAGGCGCGGCCGGCGAGCGCGCTCCGCGCCCGCTCGAGCAGCGCGGCAGCGGCGCCCGCCTCCCCCTCTCCCGCTTCCAGCAGCAGCATGTTGTGCAGGTGGGACGCAATCGCCCGCGGCCGGCGCAGCAGGACGCCGGTCTCACGCTGCAGCAGGCCCCGTAGCAACGCCAGCGGATCGCGCTTCCGCCACCCGGCGGCGCGGGCGACCGCCGGCGCCGCCGGGGTCGCGGCCTCACCGGAGGCCATCGAGGATCTCCGTGGTCGAGGCCACGCGCACCAGGTCGCCGGCCAGGCGGGACTGCTCCAGCCCCTGCTCGAGCAGGGCGATCCCTTCCGCGCGCCGCCCCGCCTCGACGAGCATCAGGCCGAGGTTGGCGAGCACCAGCCCCTGCGTCCCGGCGCTCGCCGCCGAGGGGTCGGAGCGGAACACGGCGTGGGCCCGGCGCTGCTCCTCGAGGGCCAGCGTCTTCCGGCCCCGCAGGCGATGGCAGTGGGCGATGTTGTCGTGGACCACGGCCTCGAGGCTGGTCTCTCCGGCCCGGCGGGCCGCCTCGAGCGCACGCGCCAGCTCCTCGAGCGAGCGCTCGATCTGACCCTGGTGGCGGTAGACGACTCCCCGCGAGTTGTGCAGCTCCGCGAGCATCCCCTCGTCGCGCGCCCGGCGCGCCAGCTCCTCCGCTCGCCCGTAGGCCTCGAGCGCCTCGGCGTAGCGCTCGAGGTGCCGGTAGCACAGGCCGATGTGGAGCCAGATCACGCGATGAGACTTCATGTCGGCGATCCGGTCCGCGATCTGCGGGTCGCGGAACGGCGTGAGCAGGACCTGCCAGCGCTCGAGCGCCTCGGCGTAGTCGCCACAGCGCTCGAGCCGGAAGACGTCCTCGGCGGTCCACGAGACGTCCCTGGGCATGAGGAACTGCACCGCTTCCTCGAGCGGTGCTCGACGGCGGCGGCGGAAGAACATGACGCACCCTCCTTTCCAGGTCGTTTACCCGAGCCGGCGGCGGAGGCGCGACCACAGGCCGCGCGCGCGAGGCCTCGGTTCCTCCCGGGTCACGACGAACGGGTTCAAGCGAAGCCGGCCGCGGCAGTCACTTTGGGGACAGGGAGCGACCCCGCCCGGCACTCGCGCCCCGAGCGGACTGGACCGGTGGCAGACCGGACAGCGGACCTCGAGCCCCGAGCCGAAATCGACCGCGGTCACGACGATCGGCACCGGAGCCTCGTCCTCGGCGGCCGCCGCCCCGTCGCCGGCGACCGTCAGCTCCCGTAGCGCGAGGTCGAGATCGTCGGCGAGGGCGTGGACGCCGACCGCGGTGCCGGCCGGGCCCTCCGCCACGCCGTCTCCCGCCGCCGACGCCCTCTGCTCGAGGTAGCGGAAGTCGGTCAGCAGCTCCACCACCTCCGACCGGCTCGCCGCCCCCCGGATCAGGTGGTAGGCCAGCTCGCCCACCCCCCTCGGGTCCTCGCCGCTCCAGCTCTTGTCGCCGGCGGGATCCGCCCGGGACCTGAAGTAAGCGGCGAGCCGCCGGTGGATCTCCCGGGCCTGGTCGCCGGCCAGGAACTCCGCCTCCGCCACCTCGCGCAACTCCTGATCGTAGACGCCGAGCAGGGAGCCGGTCGTCCCCGGCCGCTCGGCGAGGTAGGGCTCGAGATCGGCCGCCAGGCGCGCCCAGAGCACGGCCGGCAGCCGGGGTCCCCGGCCCTCGCTCCAGGCGGCGGCGAGGAATGCTCCGACCGCGGCGACGTCGTCCTGTCGATCGCGGAGCCAGCGCTCCGGATCGTCGTCGCCGCCGGCGGCGCCGATCCCGTCGCGCGCGCAGCGCAGGGCGTCGGCCGGCGGATGGCGGCTCCCCTTCAGGAACCCGGCGTAGACCTCGGGGTCGCGGGAGAGCAGCTCGAGCAGCTCGTCCTCGGCGAGGCCAAAGCGCGAGGCGACCAAGTAGCCGAGCGTGTGGGCGACCAGGGCCTCGCCGTGATGCTCCGGCCGCGTGAGACGCGCGACGAGGCGCCGGAGGAGCCCGGCGACGTCCGTCGCCAGCGCCGGCGTCGGTTCCGCCCCCGAGGTCCAGCGGCGTGCCTCGGCGCAGGCGAGCCGGAGCTGCACAGGGAGCCCCGACGCCGCGAAGGCGTCGAGGACCGACCGGCGCTGCTGCGGCCTCAGCCGGCGGGCGGGCGGCTCCCGCAGCCAGTCGTCGAGGAGCCGCTCGCCGGCGGCCTCGGTCAGCGGCCCCAGCTCGACCACCTCGGCTCCCTTGCCGACCACGCGATGGAGCAGTGCCCCGGGGCGGCTGGAGAGCACGACCTTGACGTGCTCGGGAAGCCGGCGCGGGAGCCAGGCCAGGACGTCCGCGCCCGCCGGCTCCGCGAGCCGGTCGAGGGCGTCGAGGACGAGGATCAGGCGGCGCCCAACCGCGGCCTGCGCCAGGTGCCGGTCGAAGGCCGCGATCGCCTCGCGATAGGTGGCGGGCGGCGCGGCCTCGACCGCGCCGTACCCGCGCCCGAGCTGCCGGCACAGGCTGGCCAGGAGCGACCGGGGGTCGGAGGACGCCGCGGTGGACCCGAGCAGACGCAGCACGGCGACCGCGTCGCTATCCGCGCCGCACGCCCGCCGCCAGGCCTCGGCGAGGAGCGCCGATTTGCCCGCGCCGCCGGCGCCCGCGACGCACAGCGGTCGCCGGTCGGGTCCGCCGAGGTAGCGGGCGATCGCCGCGAGCTCCGCGCCGCGGCCGCTGAAGTCGCCGTGATGCCGCGCCGCGAGGCTGCAGTGGGTCTCGATCTCCTCGTCCAGTGGGCCGCGCGGCGCCGTCCGCGAGCCGTCGCCCGGGTCGAGCAGTAGGCGCTCGACCGCGCCTTCGAGCGCGGCGGAGACGTCCCGCGTCCAGCGGACGACGTCGGGACATGGGCCGGCCTCCGTCCAGCGCGCGCGGTATCTCATGACCCGGTCGCCGAACCGCTTCTCCAGCTCGCGCCGGAGCGCCTCCAGCCGCTCGCCGGAGTCCGCATCCTCCTCGGCAACCTGCTGAGCCGGCGCGGCCGGCGACGCCTCGAGGTCGCGGAGGAAGCAGAAGACGCGGTCCTCCTTCCGCCGGGCGACCCGGAACGGCCCGGCGGCGATCTCCTGCTCGGTCACCGCGGCCGCATAGGCGGCGAGCCGGTCCGGCGGCAAGCCGAGCGAGCCTGCGGCCTCGGCCAGGACGCGCCGAAGCCGGACTTCCACGGGACGCCACGCCTCCGGATCCGCGAACGCGGCGCGCTCCCCGACGCGCGGCAGCAGCCGATAGCAGGGCGGATCGGCGTTGTCGTCGCCCTCGTACCAGGACTCGACGAGCCGGCGGTCGGCGGCGCCGAGCCGCGTGCGGAGGCGATCGAACTCGGCGGCGGGCACCTCGGGTGGCGGCGGGCGCCAGCCGTAGCGCTCGCCGAGCAGCACGAGAAAGATGCTGCGCGGCGCGGCGGCGTGACAGCGGGCGATCTCCTTGAGGCAGATCGGCACCGTCTGCTGATCCACCGCCGCCTCGCCGCTGACCCCCCAGCGCAGGTCGATGGCGTGGAGGCGGGTCCCACGGGTGGCGCAGAACTCCCGCAGGCGGGGGAAGACGACCTCCTGGAGCAGGTCGCGCTCCACCCGAAGATCCTCGAAGGTGGAGCTGACGAAGACGCGGAAGCCGTGAGCGACGGGCATGAAGGGCGATTCCGATGCCGATTCATTCTACCGTCGAGCGCGAAAACAAGGGCCACCGTCGGCGCGACGGAGCCCGGCAGCCTTAGACTCTCGCGCTCGTGATGCTCACCCTCGAAGCGGTGACCAAGCGCTACCGGGACGGCACGGTCGCCGTCAGGGAGCTGTCGCTCGCCGCGGAGGCCGGCGTGCTCGGGCTGCTCGGGCCCAACGGCGCCGGCAAGACCACGCTGATGCAGATGGTGGCGACGGTGACCCGGCCCACCTCCGGGCGGATCACGTTCGCCGGCCACGACGCGGTCCGCGAGCCCGACGCCGTGCGCCGCCGGCTCGGCTACCTGCCCCAGGACTTCGGCGTCTACGAGACGCTGACCGCCGAGGAGATGCTCGCCTACTTCGCCGCGCTCAAGGGGGTCCGCTCGCGCGCCCGGGTGCACGAGCTGCTCGAGCGGGTCAACCTCCACGCCGTCGCGCGGCGGCGCGTGGGCGGGTTCTCGGGGGGCATGCGGCAGCGGCTGGGCATCGCCCAGGCGCTGATCAACGACCCCGACCTGATCATCGTCGACGAGCCGACCGCCGGGCTCGACCCCGAGGAGCGGCTCCGCTTCCGCCACCTCCTCGGCGATCTCGGCCGCGGGAAGCTGGTCATCCTCTCGACCCACATCGTCTCCGACATCGAGCCGCTGGCGACCCGGGTGGCGATCCTGCGCGAAGGCCGGCTGATCGCGCACGACACGCCCGAAGCCCTGCTCCAGGCGGCGCGCGGGAGCGTCTGGGAGGCGACGCTGACCAGCGAGGAGTACGAGGCGCGGCGCGC
>Ga0302046_10005979_pt1 | contig 10663 bp, 7 predicted proteins | sample RVTome_11_FD_200261 | JGI IMG/M metagenome (GOLD analysis project Ga0302046, IMG submission 200261) | Soil microbial communities from uranium-contaminated site in the Upper Colorado River Basin, Wyoming, United States - RVT147D111 (version 2) ... | reverse complement strand
TCGCTGAGGGCGTTGCCGGCCACATCGCGTACGCCCTGCACGGTGACGGTGTAGCTTCCTGCATCGAGCGGGGCGGGGAGGGTGAGTTCGGCGGCCTGGGAAGCACGGCGGTACACGGCCGAGCCGGGCACACCGACGCCGCTGACGTCGAAGGCCTCTGCCGTCACCGAAGCGGGGTCGAGGGCTTCGTCGAAAGAGACCGTCACGCGCGTGTCGTTGACGGCCTCGGCCCGGATGACGCGCGGGGGTGTGGTGTCGCAGTTCGGCTGACTGGGATCGTCTGCGCAGGTCGCCTCCGGTTCCATGCTGTCGCAGCCGGTGGCGATAAAGAGGAGGGTGAAGAAGACGCCAGCCAGGCGGAGCCCACGGCGTTCGGTGTTCGAAAACAATCTATGGAAACGGTTCATCGGATGATCCTCAGGTTACGGGTTGATAGTCCGGGCAAGGAAGCCCTTCCTTCTCAGACGCAAGAATCCGCGACGAAAGTGATACTCAAGGCGCCGGTTTATTTTGCTTTTTGCTTACGAATGTGTTGATTGTCAGCCGCATACCATCCGGGGGAGAAACGCAGAGGGATGATGCAGCAGCACGAGATCACGCAACTCCTGGCAGATCTTTCCGGCGGCAACGACGGGGTCGTCGATGCGTTGATGCCGCTGGTCTATCAGGAGTTACAGGCGCTGGCACGCCGGCAGTTACGCGGGGAGCGTTCCGGCCACACGATCAATACGACGGCGCTGGTCCATGAAGCCTATCTCAAGCTAATCGGCCAGCAGGAAGTGAACTGGCAAAACCGGGCCCACTTTTTTTCGATCGCCGCGATGGCGATGCGGCGCATCCTGATTAACTACGCCCATCGACGCATGGCCGACAAGCGGGGGGGCGGGCAGGTGGTGGCGACCTTCGAGGAAGAAGGCGTCCTGCGGGAGTCGCGTGCGGAAGAGCTGGTGGCCCTGGACGAGGCGCTCGACCGTCTGGCGCGCCTCAACGAACGCCAGAGCCAGGTGGTGACCTATCGGTTCTTCGGGGGGCTGACGCAAGAGGAGATCGCCGCCGTGCTGGACGTCTCGGTACCTACCGTCCGGCGCGACTGGCGGCTGGCCCGTGCCTGGTTGAGCAAAGAACTCAAGCGCGATCTCGGGGGCGGTGGATAAAGCCGGCGTGCTGCCGGTTTTTTAAGACCCGGGTTATCAGGTTGAGCGGGTTTTCCTGCGTTAATGCTTGACGGTGCATTTCCTTTTTGCCACGAAGGCACGAAGACACTAGCTCAACGCGTCGGAAGTCTTTCGAGGGATTGCAGGAGAGAAAACGTGAAACGTAAAACGTAAGGGAGCTTCGCTGAGACGTTTCTGGGGGTGCCCTCACGCATTACGTTTTACGCACCCATCCTTGGTGTCTTCGTGGCAAGTACAACCAGGAGCTGACATTTCGGCCACACATTGGGTAGACAGACGCGATGGATTCAGCACGGTGGGAAAAGGTGCAGGTACTGTTCGAGGACGCGCTCGACCGCGCTGCCGATGCGCGTAAGGCGTTCCTGCGGCAGGCCTGCGCGGGCGACGACGACCTCTTCCACGAAGTCGCGGCCCTCCTCGACGAAGACCAGCACACCCACTCGTTGCTCGACGGCGTGGCCCTCGACGCCACCGATCTGCTCGGGGATCTCACGCGAGAGGGCCAGCAGGTCGGAGCCTATGTGCTGGCCCGGCAGCTCGGGGCCGGCGGCATGGGGGCCGTCTACCTGGCCCAGCGCGCCGACGGAGCCTTCGACCAGCAGGTGGCGCTCAAGCTCGTCAAGCGCGGCATGGATTCGGAGCAGATCCTCCGCCGCTTCCGGAGCGAGCGACAGATCCTGGCACGGCTTCAACATCCCAACATCGCGCGGTTGCTGGACGGCGGCGTGACGGCCGACGGCCAGCCCTACTTCGTGATGGAGTACGTCGACGGGCTGCCGATCGATCGCTACTGCGACGAACACCAGCTCTCGGTGGATGCGCGCCTGACGTTGTTTCAGGAAGTGTGCCGGGCGGTGCTCTACGCGCACGCGAACCTGGTGGTCCACCGCGATCTGAAGCCCTCGAACATCCTGGTAACCGAGGGGCGGGACGGGGTGCCGAAGGTGAAGTTGCTCGACTTCGGCATCGCCAAGGTGCTCGTGGAAGAAGGTGAGGAGGCGACGGCGCTGACGCGAGAAGGCGTTGCGGTGATGACGCCGGAGTATGCCTCGCCGGAGCAGGTGCGGGGCGAGACGGTCTCAACGTCGACGGATATCTACTCGCTCGGCGTGGTCTTGTACGAATTGTTGACGGGTGTGCGTCCGTATGTGATTGCCGGCCGAAGCCCGGTAGACGTGGTCCAGGTGGTATGCTCGACGGAGCCGGAGCGTCCGTCGACGGCCGTAGGGCGGGCGTCGGGAGAAAGCTCAGGGGGAGATTCCTCGGCGGAGGTGATCAGCCGGGCGCGGGCTACGGAGGTAGGGCGGTTGCGGCGTCGGTTGTCCGGGGACCTGGACGTGATCTGCCTGAAGGCCCTCAAGAAGGAAGCCGAGCGGCGATACGCATCGGTGGAAGCGTTTATGGAAGATCTCCGCCGGCACCTCTCGGGGTTGCCGGTGCTGGCGCGCCCGGATACCGTAGCCTACCGCGTAATGAAGTTCACGGCGCGGCACCGCGTAGGGGTGGTAGCGACGGTGCTCGTCGTCCTTATGATCGCGATGCTGGTGGGTTTTTATACGGTGCGGCTGGCACGGGAGCGGGACCGTGCCCAGGTAGAGGCGGAAAAGGCGGAGCAGGTGGCGGCGTTTTTGCAGGGCATCTTCGAGGTGTCCAACCCGTCGGAGTCGAAGGGGGCGACGGTGACGGCGCAGGAGTTGTTGACGACCGGCGCGGCGCGGGTGGAGGAGGAACTGGCCGATCAGCCGGAGGTGCAGTCCCAGATGATGCATGTCATCGGCGATGTGTACCTGAGCCTCGGGCTGTACGACGAGGCGGAGGCGATCATCCAGAAAGCGTTGGACCGTCGGCACCGATTCTATGGCGCGGAGCATGCTGAGGTCGCCGCCAGCCAGGCTACCCTCGCCCGCATCCGCCTCGAACAGGGCGACTATGCGGCGGCCGAATCGTTACACACCCAGGCCCTGGCCGTCCGGCGCAAGCTGCTGGGGCATGAGCACCCTGAGGTGGCCGAAAGCCTTCAAGAACTGGCCTGGCTTCGACAGCTTCAGGGCGACGTCGAGACGGCCATCGCGCTCAACCGCGAGATGCTGGCGCTGCGTCGGAAGCTCTTCGGGGATGAGCATACCCTCGTAGCCGTAGCGCTGAACAACCTCGCCAATGCCTTGATGGCGCACGGCGAGACGGACGAGGCGGAGCCGCTCTTCCGAGAGTCCCTCGCGTTGCAAGAAAAGCTCCACGGCGACGACCACCCGGAGGTTGCCAACACGATGAACAACCTGGCGCTGATGCTCCAGGAGCGCGGCGAGCATGCGGCCGCCGAGCCGCTCTATCGCCGGGTACTGGCGATAGACCTCCAGACGCTCGGCCCCGAGCATGCGTACGTCGCCATCAGCAAGAACAACCTGGCGCAGGCCCTGCAGGGGCAGGGTGCCTATGCGGAGGCTGAGTCGCTCTTCCAGGAATCCCTGGCGCTGCGCCAGCAGCTTTTCGGAGAGGTGCACCCGGCCGTCGCGGAGAGCTTCAACAACCTCGGGATCCTGTTGGTGGAGCAGGGACGCTTTGACGAGGCGGAACCCCTGATGCGCAACGCCCTGGCCATCAACCGCGAGGTGCTCGGCCCGGAACACCCCCGCACGGCCATCACGATAAACGGGCTGGCCGGTATTCTCCATCGCCAGGGCAACCTGCCCGCCGCCGACGCGATGTACCGAGAGGCGCTGGCCTTGTACGGCACCGTGTTTCCAGAGGGGCACGTCCGCCGGGCCAACCCGCTTTTCGGCCTCGGCTCGCTCCTGGCCGACCAGGAAAACTGTAGCGAGGCGATCCCGCTCTTGCGCCAGGCGCTCGACCTGCGCCGCGCCGGGCTGCGCGAAGGGCACCGCGACCTCGCCAACGCGGCCTCCTACCTCGGCGGCTGCCTGACGATGCAGCAGCAGTTCGACGAGGCGGAGCCGCTCCTCCTCGAAGGCTTTGAAAACTTTCGCCGGGAGCAAGGCGAAGACAGCAACGCCACGCGGCGGGCCGCCGCGCGCCTCGTCACCCTCTACGAAGCCTGGGACAAGCCGGAAGCAACAGCCCGGTATCGCGCCCTCGCTTCGACGGATTCCTGAAAGCGAGAGGGCGGTGTCGCCGTGTGTTCCGGCCCCCTGTCTTTTTCCCAGCGCCTGAACGCGTCCAGGTCTTTCCGGATGGCTTTTACGACGGCCCCGATGACGGCCACGTCATCGACAAAGCCGAGGCCGACGAGGGCATCGGGCAAGGCATCCAGCGGATTCACGAAGTAGAGCAGGGCTGCCACGGTGTAGAGCATCGAGCGCCACGGCACAGCCCGGTACTCACGCCGTGCCCAGCGCCGGGTCAACCGCACCAGCGCATGCAGGTCGCCGCCTACCCGTGCGACGGATCGTTCGTTCCGCGTGAGCTTTGCGTGCGCGTGGCGGATGAGGCGGAACAGGCGGAGGCGGCGCCGCAGCACCTGCCCGGCCGCCTGTTGCGACCGCATGAACACGCCGTTCGGCACCGGGTATTCAAAGGGTTCGGACGTTTCAGGCACAGGCATCTTCAACAGGGTCAGGGCCGTGTATCGCAGAGGGTACGGGCTAAGAAACGATCTCAAAACACCCGGCCTGTCCTTCCGACCGAGCGCAGCCAGCGGAGACACGAGCCGAAGGCGACTGACAAAGTACATCTCGCCGCAACGGCCTTGCTTGCCCTCCGGGGCGAGATCCCTCGACTTCGCTTCGCTCCGCTCGGGATGACAACCCCCTTTTGAGATCGTTTCTAAGGTATGGCTTGCGGTGTTGTATTTCGAAACGGCGTCATGTAAAGATACATTTTGTTAGTTTAGCGTGTACGATCGATGCAAGCTTCTGCTACCCGGCGTGTGGCCATGGGAGCCGCCCAGCACGAATTCACACTGCTCTTGCAAGCCGCCGGCGGAGGAGACGAAGCCGCCGGCAAGCGACTCTGGACCCTCATGTACGGCGAACTGCGCCGGATTGCCCACGAGCATCTGTTCCATGCATCGCGGCCCGCGCCATGCGGCAGATCCTGGTGGACTATGCCCGGCAGCGGAAAGCGCAGAAGCGTGGCAGCGGGCAGCCGGCCGTCGCCTTCGATGAAGCCGTACACCAGGCCGACCGACGGGCGGACGAACTGCTGGCCCTCGATGAAGCCCTCTCGCGCCTGGAACGCTTGAACGAGCGACTGAGCAAGGTGGTCGAGTGTCGCTACTTCGGAGGCTACACGATGGACGAGACCGCCGACGTGCTGGGTCTCTCGGTGCGCACCGTCGAGCGCGACTGGGTCAAGGCGCGGGGGTGGCTGTACCGGCAGGTGCAGCAGGCTTCCGACGTACGGTAGCGTCGGGTTTTCCCAGGTTTTCACGCCTGTGCGGAGACGAGGCTGCCACATTTTTACGTCTGCTAAAGTACGAGCATCCTATGGTTGCCGCTCGCGGGCGTGGTAGGGCGGCTGGTGAAACGTGACGGTCGACACATCGGGGGCGAAGCATCTCGTTGAGCGTGTTTCTGGTTCACGCAATGGGTCGGGGTACGGGCTATGACGGCGGAGCGCTGGCAGCAAATAGAAGACATTCTGGACGAGGTAATGGCGTTGGCCGAGGCGGAGCGCGCGGCCCGGATCGAGCAGTTGTGCGCGGGTGATACGGCCCTGTACAGCCAGGTCGAGGAGATGGTGGGCTATTGCGCCCAGGCGCAGGCGGAGTCGTTTCTGGAGAGTCCGCCGCACCTGGAGGCCCAGGACTTGCTCCGTGATGCCCTGCTGGAAGAGCCCCCGTCCCCGCATCTGGAAGCCGGCACCAGGGTCGGGTCGTACGCGGTCGTCGGCGTGTTGGGGCACGGCGGGATGGGGGAGGTCTACCTGGCCGAACGCGCCAACCCCCACATGCGCGTCGCCCTGAAGATCGTCAAGCGGGGGATGGATACCCGCGAAATCCTGCAGCGTTTCCGCTATGAGCGCGAGATCCTGGCCCGCCTTCAGCATCAGCACATCGCGCAACTCTACGACGGCGGCGTCACCGACGACGGGCGGCCCTACTTTGCCATGGAGTACGTCGAAGGCAAGCCGCTTGACGCCTACTGCGACGACAACGCCTTCTCGATCCGCAAACGCCTCGAACTCTTCGCGACGGTCTGCGAGGCCGTCCGCTACGCACACCGCAACTTCGTGGTTCACCGCGACCTCAAGCCGGGCAACATCCTCGTGCGCGAAGACGAAGCCGGGCGGCCCCAGGTGAAGCTGCTCGACTTCGGCATCGCCAAGCTGCTCGAAGAAGACGCGCCCCTCTATACCGTTCCGATGACCGAGGCCGGAGCCCGCCGCATGACGCCGGGCTACGCCGCGCCCGAGCAGGTCACGGGCGGCCCCACGACGGCGTCTACCGATGTCTATGCGCTCGGCGTCATCCTGTACCAGTTGCTCACCGGGCGGCGTCCGTATGCCTTCAAAGACCGCTCGGTCACCGAGATCGAACGCGTCATCCTGGGCGAGATGCCGGGCCGACCCAGCACCGTCGTCCTGCGCGCCGCCCCCGGCGACGATGCCGACCATACACCGGAGGCTCTGAGCCGGCAGCGGGCCACCTCACCGTCAATGCTCCGCCGTCAACTCGCGGGCGACCTGGACGCCATCGCCCTGAAGGCGCTCCGCAAAGAGCCCGGGCGCCGCTATGCCTCGGCCGGCGAGTTCGTAGACGACATCCGGCGGTATCTGGACAACCGCCCCGTCCTCGCGCAGCCCGACGCCGTGGCCTACCGCGTCACCAAGTTCGTCCAGCGGCATACGGCCGGCGTCGCCGCCGCCGCCGCGATGGTAACGCTGATCACGGCGCTGGTCACCGGATTCACCCTGAGCCTGGCAAATGAACGCGACCGCGCCGAGCAGGCCGCCGCCCGCGCCATCGCAACGCGCGACTTCATGGTAGGGACGTTCGCCCTGGCCGACCCTGAAGCCACACCCGACCCCCAGGCGGCCCTGGACAGTGTATTTGCAAAGCGGGATCTGATTGAAGCTAACCTGATGCGGGTTGACGAGCTACCCGATCCGCTGGATCGGGCGGTCATAATGGAGGGGATGGCAAGGGCCTATGTTTCCTACGGCGCGTTCGAGAAGGCAGACTCGCTTTATCGTCTGGTCTTAGCGATCAAACACGCCGAGTTGAGCCCCGAACATGCGGAGATAGCGGTGACCTTGCATGGCCTGGCGTTGGCTTTGATTAATCAAGGGGAGCATGAGCAAGCGGATTCACTGCTGCGCCAGGCGCTTGCGATTCGCCTAAATACGTGGGGAGAAACGCACCCGGCTATCCTGTCCAATCTAAACGACTTAGGTTATGCACACCTGTGGAGAAACGATTGGCAGGAAGCTGAAAAATGGTATCGTGACGCGCTTGAGATGACTCGTAGGTTGGAGACTCGTTCGCCTGCCGACGAATCGGTTCAACTGAAAAAGGCAGAGAGCCTTGATGGTCTCGCGAGAGCCCTTCTTGAGCAAACAGGCTCCGGTCTATCCGATCATTCTTACCTGGTAGATAGCTTGTATCATCAGGCATTGGATATTCGCCGCGCGCTATTGGGCGAAGATCATCCTAAGACGGCCAGTACGTTGTTCAATATGGCGTATTCGTTGAGGCGAAGAGGAGACTTAGAGGGTGCCTTGGCATACTTAAACAGTGCATTGGAGATCTATCGACGTGCCTACCGAGATGAGCACGTCGCCGTGGCCAACAGCTTGTATGAACGGGGCAGGATCTATCATGCCCTCGAAGATCATGAAAAAGCCAGAGACGCATTCCTGGAGGCGATCAACATTCACAAAAAAATTGTGGATCCCAACCATCGATGGAGGATTCTGCCTTTGATCTGGCTGGGACAGTTGCTCGCCGAGCACGGCGATGCAGCCGGCGCTGTGTCCTGGTTGCGTGAGGGATTGGCGGTGTGCGCGGCCAACGCATTATCCGATGGGGATTCTATGGTCCTTCGAGGCCGGTTGGCGCTGAGTAGGAGCCTGATCGATCTCACTCAGTTCGAAGAGGCTGAAGCGCTGCTACAGACAAATTATCGAGCCGTCATGGCTAAGCCCAACAAACAAGATTGGCTACCTGGGGCCTTGCAAGGCTTCGTCACCCTCTACGAGGCATGGCAGAAGCCGGACGAGGCGGCGGCATACCGCACCCTGTTGGGGCAGGCAGGCGCTTCTAGATAGGCACGGTCAAGGGTCGCATGAGAGACGGGAGCCCCGGCGCTGCTCATAAGCGTATCCCGAAGCCGACTAACAGGATCGACGTGTCGATGGTGTCGTAATCATTTCTGGTAACTGGAACGGCATCGGGACCTACGTATTCCAGCGTGTTGGGAAAGAAAACCAGCGATCGGTACTGCACGATCAGGTCGAGCCGGCCCTTGAGATGGGCCGTGACGCCCATGCCGTAGCTGATCGTGGGCATACCCTTGCTTTGCAGCGCATAGTTCGCCCTCTCCTGGTTTCCTTCAAAAATGTAGCTAAACCCGAATCCTACGTAGGGCTCGACAAGGAACACAGGTTCTACGGGGATGGGAAGGCTAAACCCTGCGAGGACCGACAACGTACCGCCGTGATCAACCTGGGGCGATTCTTTAGCGACCTCTGATACACCGCTCCCTTTAGCGCTCTGGTCAGGTAAGGCGGCTGGAGGATCGCCATTACCCGGCGGGGGCCACGTATCCGTAAACGAATACACGACGGTCGCTTCGGGGACAATGGCGGGATCATCGCCCAGGCGCCGGACCGGAGCCGGGCGACGATACAGCGTTTCACTTTGCGAGGAAGGGGGATAGGCCGTACCGTCTCGCGAGCTTCGCGGATAAATGGGCAAGCCGTAGAAGTGAACGTCCAGCATCGCTACCCAACACACCTCTTTGGGGTTTTCCGAGTCGAAACAGAGCCCCCCGAATAGACCAACGCGCAAGTCTTCTCGCGGAAGCGCCGAGCGCGGTCTTTCCGATGGTCTGGCCTTATCTTGTTCCCGTTGCCCCAGGGCGGGTACTGCACTTATCACCGTGCAGAGAAAGAGAAGGAGCGAAAGGGTGGCATACAAGGGGATATCGCGCAGCTTCAACATGCCATCAATCCTCAGTGGTGAAACACACGGCTAAGAGTGGTTCGCGCTGTTGTCGTATCCTTCATAACCCGCGGCGGGTGTCAACAGGCAGGACAATATACTTTTGCCTTTTCTTATATAGGCGTGAAAAACAGGACGAACCCGGCACGAGGCCGAAAAAAAGAGCCGCTGCCGCCGTCGAGGGAATCGGCTCGCTCACCCAACCCGGAGGTGCCCTGTGCAAATCACCGTCGACGTAGGGCTCGTACTTGCGGCGCTGGCTGCCCTGCTCATCTTCTGGCGCTACAACAAACGGCGGGAGGACGCACTGGTAGCCCGCGTCGAAAAATTGCAGGCGGAACAGGCGTCCTTGAAAGAGAAGATCGAGCAGCGCCAGGGACAGGGGCGGCAGCGTGTATCGGCAAAACCGACCATCCACCGGCTCTCCATCCGGCTGAACGCGGCCGGCGTCTACCAGCTCCGCACCTCGCAGAATGAACTGCCGGGCCCGCTGTCCGTGCGGCCGGGCGACATCATCGTCTGGGATCCCGGCGAGGCCGAGGCTGTGTATCAGTTTCCCAGAATCCCCTTTTTTACCGAGGTGCGGGATTTTACCGTACGGCGAGAAGCCGGCACGCCGCTGGAAGTGACCGTCTCCCCGCAGGTGCCTACAGGCGCGTACGTATATGCGGTGTATTGCAAAAAAGGCGGGCTCGAAGGCTATGCCGAAGGCGGAAGTCCTCCTATCCTCGTCGTCGTAGAAGGGTAGGTAGCCGGGCTGCTGCGACGGAGGGCGCCGGCCCGGACGCTGGCGCGGCCGTCATTTCTGTATGCAGAAGTACCCGGCAACGCGTACTTTGACGGCGATTGGACCATCTCCCCGCGAAACGACTCCGAGTTGCTGCCATGTCCATCCGGTGGTACTGCTTCGCCTTCCTGTTCCTTGTTTCGGCACCCGCCCGGGCCCAGACGTCCGATGCAGCGGAGGACGAAGCGCCGGTGATGTCGTCCCTCGTTCCGGCGACGCCCGCCGAGGCACGCCTGGCCGGGTTCGCGCAAAAGAAAAAGCTCGAAGCCGCGTCGCTCGTTGCCAACGTGGTGATGCACAACATCGGCCCGACGGTGATGAGCGGGCGCGTCGTCGATGTGGCCGTCGACCCGAACGACCCGACGCATTTCTACGTGGCCTACGCCTCGGGCGGGTTGTGGGAGACGACCACCAACGGCCTTTCGTTCACACCGCTCTTCGACGACCAGGCTTCCATGACCCTCGGCGACATCGCCGTCGACTGGGGAGGCGACGGGACGATCTGGGTCGGGACAGGGGAGAACAACGCCAGCCGGTCGTCTTATGCGGGGACGGGCGTCTACAAGAGCACCGACGGCGGCG
>Ga0302046_10005978_pt1 | contig 10663 bp, 5 predicted proteins | sample RVTome_11_FD_200261 | JGI IMG/M metagenome (GOLD analysis project Ga0302046, IMG submission 200261) | Soil microbial communities from uranium-contaminated site in the Upper Colorado River Basin, Wyoming, United States - RVT147D111 (version 2) ... | reverse complement strand
TGACCGGCAGCGCGCCGCGCTCGGCGAGGATCGCCGCCGCCGCCTTGACGTGGGTGAAGAGCTGCCCCTTGTCGTCGGTGGCGCCGCGCGCGACCAGCCGGTCGCCCTTCTCGGCGTCGCGCTCGATGGTCGGCTCGAACGGCGGGTGGCGCCACTCCTCGAGCGGATCGGCGGGCTGGACGTCGTAGTGGCCGTAGACGAGCACCGTCGGCCGGCCCGGGGCGCCGCTCCACTCGCCGTAGACCAGCGGGTTGCCGGCGGTCGGGATCAGCTCGGTCTCGAGGCCGGCGTCGGCCATCCGCGCGCGCAGCCACCCCGCCGCGCGCAGCACGTCGCCCTTGTACTGCGGGTCGGTCGAGATCGAAGGGATGCGCAGGAAGTCCACGAGCTCGTCGAGATACGCCCCGCCCTCGCGCTCGACGCGCGCGAGGACCGCCTCGGTGCCGCTGGCCATGATGACGCCGCTCTCCTTTCTCCGCCCCGCGCCGCCTGCCGGCGGCGGGGAAGGCGGAGTCTAGCACCGCGGAGGCGCCGGACTGGCCAGCACAGCGGGTCTGGGACCGGTCTGCTTCACGAGCGTTGGCCTCGCCTGCGCGCTGCGGTAGAATCGACCTCGCCATGGCGACCAGCAGCGCTGCGACGGCCAAGGAAGAGATCCTCGATCTCGTCGGGCAGCAGCCCGACGACAGCTCGTTCGACGAGATCCTGCGCGAGATCGCCCTCGCGCGCATGATCGCGCGCGGACTCGCCGACTCCGAGGCCGGCAGGACGATCAGCCACGAGGAGATAGGTCAGAGGATCCGCTCGTGGGCCGGGTGAGGTGGACGGCGGAGGCCGAGAACTGGCTGCGCGAGATCCACGACTACATCGCCCGGGACAACCCGGCCGCCGCGTTCCGGACCGTCCAGGGGATCTACCAGAAGGCGGAGATCCTCGAGCAGTTCCCCGAGATCGGCTACCGCTACCAGGGCCGCGCTGATCCTCCGATCCGGATCCTCCTCTACAGCCACGACCGCATCGCCTACCTGGTCCAGCCGGCCCGCCCGAACCATCGTCGAATCGGAAGCGCAGCTCAAGGCGAAGGCAAGTAGAGCGAACCAACGGCCCGGACCAGTCTAGCTTAGCTAAGCTTATATATGTAGCTAGCGCGGCCCTCTCTGCTCCAAGTAGCGCTCAGCCAGTTGGTGACGCTTGGCGAGTTCGTTCACCGCTTTTTCGTCGACTCCGGCGGGGAAGTCACGTTCCACGAGTTCGGCGGCAGAAAGCAGGATCAGTGTCATGATGAGACCGCTGACTTGGTCGGGCAAGCTGTTCATGCCCCAGAAGTTGATCGGGTAGCCATTGGTTACCAGGTAGATCTCGCGTGGCCCGGAGAGTCTAAACTTGGTGCCGGCGAGCTTGCCGGCCACCGTTTGGAACTCAGCCTGTTCAGACGACTGGCGTGACAGCTCGTCGATGTCAATCTCGTACTGTTCTGAAGATGCGCTGACTAGGTGGGCACCCGATTTGAGATACCGGAATGCCTCCTTGTTCAGCGAGGTTCGACCCGAGCATCCGAAGCAGAAGTCCGCATCCCGGACTGCGTCCGAAAGCTGGAACTGCGCGGCCGCGCCGCTCTCCTGCGCAGCCACCAGCTTGTTTGCATCATACCGGTCGAAGGCGTAGACCGTCGCTGCCCGCTCGGCCAACAGTCTCTCAATGAGCGAAATGCCGATCGTCCCGCAGCCGATGACCGCCGCCTTGCGCCCGACCACGGGGATCTCCAGCAGGTCAGTCAGGTTCCGGACCACTGCTGTCGCGACGTGTCGGGGCTCGGCGGCGCTCTTCAGGTTGCTTCCAGCCACCGACAGGATCGGGATCTTAACCTGGTTATCGGACGACTCGCCCTTCCAGTCTTCTATGGCCAAGATGCCGCGAGTTGTCTGCTCGACCACACCTACCGTTTGTTGAAGCAGATCCGCGGAGCTACGATGGAGAGCGGGAGCGAAGTAGCCGCCGTCCTCGACGACCAGGATCTTCCGCTCCGCGCAGGGCGAGAAACGCTCCAGAACCTCTCCGTGTCTCTCCACGGGCAGGACCGTGTAGCCGCGTTCGTGGAGCCAGTGGCCAATCGCCGCGCGCTGAGGGTAGGGGTAACGCTTGTAAAGGAAGATCCCGTGCGGTGGCTCTAGCCCGAGCCTCTCCGCAGCGATTACGAACGGGACGAGATCGCGCAAGAAGTGTAGGACGAAGATAATGTCTTTCCCACCAAACGGCTTCGCACCTCCGGGCGGCTTGGAGTAGAAGTCAAGCAGCGGCACGAAGCGGAAGGGGTTATTCAGGTAGTCGGGGTGGAGATTGTCATCGAAGCCGGCGACGCTAGGCGGGAGCTCGGTAGCGACACCAAAATAGCCGCTCGGCGGAGGTGACATATCATGCGCTGCTTGTGGGATCTTCTCCCGCGCCTGCTTGAGGGCCGTTCGGATCTTTCGCTCCTCGCCCGGAACCAAGCTGCCCCGGGAGGTCAGGACGATGGGTTTGATGGCTTCGGTTCCGCCTATGATCTTGTCGCGCCCGCTGGCCAGGTAGCAGTCTGCCTCCGGGCTCTTGGCGATCACGGCGTTGAGGATCACAAGCCCTACGGGCTCTCCTCCATCGACGAGCTGGTTGTCGGCCAGCACAACCAGTGGCGTGCGCTGGCGCGTCGCCGGCTCGATCAGCCGGCGGCTCCACGATTCGAGCAGCCCGTCGCCGAGCTCGCGGAGTCTGTCGGGCGTAAAAGCACTGCGAACCACGCACGCTCCGAACTCCGTGCCCAGCGCCGCCACCTGACCCCAAGCACCCTCGGAACCGAAGCGATGTATCTCGTCGTCGATCATCCACAGGATGAAGCCGCCCGCTGCTACCCGTTGGCGCTCTTGCAAGTCGGCGGCGGCGGCGGCGATCGAGTGTTCGTCGGAGTTCTCTTCCAGGAGTAGGAATCGTCGGTGCGGCAGCCAATTGGGGCTGTGCTTGGCTGTGTCACCCTCGTCAAGGATAAGGTAGCAGCGTTCGGCGGCTTCCGTCGTGCGCCACCTGCGGAACTGCATGAACCAGTACTTGTCGACGATCGCGAGGCCGACCTGATCGACACCAGCGGGCGGGGGGCGATCCAGCCTATCGGCGCCGACGAGCAAGTGTTCGTCATCTATCGTCGGCGGCACGAACCCCAACGAATCGTCGAAACCCTCGCGCATCAGCGCTTCGATGAGAGCCTCAAGATCCAGCTTTCGGCGGGTGAATACTCCAACGCGGTGAAAGCCCATATCCGCTAGTGAGTCGTTCATGTCGGTAGCCCCAGATCTTCGAGGGTGGGTGGCTGCCACGATACCGCGACGACGAGGTTACGCCGCAGCTCGTCATCGCCCGCTATGCCACCTTCCTCGCGTTCCGGTCCCTTGGCAATCACACCGGAGACGATGCCGAAATGCAGTGTCGGGTTCCGCGTGCGGAAACGGCGCACCGCACGCAACCCGGTGCCTAGCCGAAAGCCGGCAGGTGGGACGGTTTCTCCTCCGCCGTTCAGCCAACGCGCCAGGCCTTCCCAGGTCGATTGATCTACTTCCCCACGGTCGCCGCTAAAGATTTCGACACCGTCCGGGGCGACGATAACTCTCACCGGCCCGACGCCGTGCTCCCGAGCATTGCTGATCAGGTTGCGGACCACCGCGAGATAGTCGGCAAGATCGAAGATCGCAGTGCCTTCGGGCTGCATGGGATCGATAGGCACTCGGCGGCGTTCCATGTGCACATCTTCCCAGCGACTCGACTCGATGAGCTCGGCAACAGCGTCGCCCACAGCCTCGGCGGGTCGTTCCAGCCGCCGGGGCATGTAGACAGCGAGGCGTCTCAGCTCGTCATCGAGCTCGTCGTGATAGCTCGCGAGCTGCGCCTCTGACTCGACCTTCGCGTAGTCGTGGAAAAGAGAATCAACGATCGCCAAGACCTGCTCGAGCCTCTGTAGATAAGCCAGACGCCAGAGATCGACGAAGCGACGCAGCCCGGCCTCTGTATCGCTCTCGCCGAGAAGGCCCTCGAGAGCTTCGCGCAGGGCCTTCCGGACGGAAAGCTGGGTTGCCCAGGCGGATAGCTTGAGCCCACACTGCTCGCTCGAGCTCACGCGCGCCTCGCGCAGGATGTCGAGCTGGATGCCGAGGCGATCTCGATAGTCGTGAAGTGTTGTCCTGAAAGCCGTGATGTCCTTGGCTTCGAAGATCACCTTCGAATCGTGGATGATCGCGGTGAGTGCCGGAGGGTCTCCCAGGCGGGCTTCGATGCCGGCGAGGGCGAGAAGGGCGGTAATCGGATTGACCTGGGACTCGGAGGGGTCCGCCCGTAGCAGGTCGCCCGCCAGCATCATGACGAGGTCTGAGGGCCGGGCCTCCGTCAGCGCCTGGATGTTGGCCGCAATGGCCGCCTCCAGGCTGCCCCCTGCTGACTCGGGAGGTGTCCAGGGCTCACTCTCGCACGCGAGTGCCCGCAGCAGGGCCAGTATCGGGCTCAGCGAGCTGGAATTGAGGGTGCTAATGAGAGCCCGGATCTCGAACTCGTACTGGTCCATCGCCGGTCGCGTGCCCACCGGCAGCGCACTCAGCCCGCTCAGCAGCCAGGCAGCGGAGACCGCGCTCGAGGCCCGTTGCAAGGCCTCGTCGCTGGTGTCCGAGAGCTTGCGGAGAGTTACGCCTGCGAGTTGCTCCTGCTCAAGCTGCAGACTCATCGCCAGTCCGACCGCCCGGCCGAGTGGCTCGCCGCCGACTTCCATGCAAGCATCAAGGTGACTCTCGAGCGCCTTCCCTCGGGTCTCGCGGTCCAGCGACTGGGTGCTGCCAAGAACGGTGCGGGCCAGGTTTAGATCGCGCGGAGACCGCATCCGTCCCAAGAGAGCTACGGCCGTTTCCGAGTCAATCTCCAGCAAGCTGCGGAGCGCTGCGAGCCGGCTGCCCTCGTCATCTTTCAGCTCGCTGGCTGGAAACTCGCCCGAAGCCAAGTCGGACAGGAGTCTGGCCACCAGGGGGCGCAACTCCCTGGGCTCTGCTGTGCTCACTTTGCGCAGCCAGTACTCGCCACGCCCCGCCCAGAGAGAAGCCCGCAGGCTGCCGGTCAGGATCCGCTCGATGGCCATCCCCAGCCCGACGGCTCGGAGGCGCGCCCTTAGCGCGCCAACGACGATGTAGCTGTTCCGGCTGAAGTACGCAGCGTTAAGGCGGGTGAGGAAGGCCACGTGCTCACTGAGCGCGGCAAGATCGCTCCGCACCAGAAGGATGTTGAGGCAACGCTGCCAAGCGCCGTCCACGCGAGCCGAGGAGTAGAGCTCTTCGACGCGTAGCCACATATCGAGGAAGGTGCGGGGGTCGGGCTCCACCCTAGCCAGGACACCAAGCAGCGTCACGGGCCGCTCGTCATCGTGCGCACCTTGCCAGTCGTGGAGCACCGTCGCCAGCCGGGACTGGACCAGGCCGGCCCAGGTGGTGTTCGCCGAACCGCCGGTCAGGTCCAGCCAGCGATACGCCGACATCCAGGCTTGGTTCTCTGTCCGGTGCCCGAGATTCCGCTCGATCATCGTCTCGAGAAACGACGGCCAGAAGTCCCGTGACTCTGGACCCAGGCGCCAGCACCCCCAGAGAAACTGGCGCCAGTACTCGCCGCTGCCCGCCACTGTCGTCTCGTCAAGGCTGGGGGAGGGAGGGCGCTCGACGCCATCGGCAAACCCCTTGGCGGCTGAGGCAGACCAGAACCACGAGAGCAAGAACGTCGCCTCACCTACGGCGCCCGCCTCCCCTGCGGCATTCCGACCCGCGAGCTTCGTCAGGCGCGTCATGTCCGGGAACTCAATGGGGTCACGGAACGCCCCTTCGATGTCGGGGTCAAGCTCCGGGATCTCGCGGCGCATCAGGGAGCGCACCCAGGGAAATGTGTAGTAGGCCTGCACCCACTGATTGCGGGTCTCCCGCGATTTCAGCGGCAGCTCTCGGAGGCAATCCCAAAGTGCATGCGAGCGCTCCCGCCTGGCGGTCTCGACGAACGGGACAGGGCGCCGAGCTTCGGTACTGATAAAGGCCTTGATCAGGCGGTTGACAGCGATCATGCCCGTAGTCCAGATCGGCTGTCCCTCGTAGTGTCGCAGAACCCCCAGGACGCGCTTGATTCCCTCAGGGTGAACCGCGGCCGAGTGCCTGCCTGAGATCTCGGCGAACGCCATGCTGGCGAGCAGCAAGCGGGCCTCGTCCAAGCGGTCGTTCTTGAGCGCCGCAACCAGAAGCGGAGTGGTCCTGTCGCTCTTTTGGAGGTCCCAACCGGTCTCCGCGACTTCGCTGTCCTCGATCCGATCCCGGTTCCCCCGCGAGCGCTTCGACGGCTTGGACTCGAGCGTCAGGACGAGCCAGCCCAGCAGTGCCCACGGCGATCCGTTGCGGGCGGACACAGACATCGGCCAGCGATCCTGGAGGTTGAAAGAAGCCCGCAGGAGCTCGGCCACCGGCATCTTTCTCAGGTGCTCGAGGGCTCCCACGCGGTCCGCGACCGGGGCGTCCGTCTGTGCCAGCAAGATCTCGACGAACTCGGCGATCTTGCCCCGCTCAGACCGCGAGGCGACGAGCCTCGTCAGCTCCTGAGCGCCGGGCCCGCGCGGTCTGATCTGCTCAGCGAGGCGCGAGCAGTCCTCGCACTCGTCGCCGGTGCTCGGCGAGTTGCAATGACTCAGATGACGGACAAGATCCTCGACGCCGTCCGATGGCGACTCGTAGCGGAGCAACCCAGAGGGGAGCCGGTCACCCAAAAGTCGGAGGCCCAGACCCACCCAGAAGCCTCGCAGGGCCGACGCGACCATCATGGCGGACCAAGCGCGATCGGGATCACCCTCCTCGCCTGCGCCTAGTGCCCGTTGTAGCGAAGATGCCACGCGGTCGGGCTCGGGCTCCGCGGCCTCGTCAAGGCCCCAGGCGACGACGACGACTTGGTCACGCACCACGCGACCCCTGCATCTGCTCTGTGACAACTTGTGCCATACATCCTCACGCCGGCCCAGGGTTTCAACGCATGGGTCGTCGAGCCGGAAGAGGACCGGCACGTCCAACTCGCCGTCATCCTCGGACGTCAGCGTCAGCAGGAGGGAAATCACACGGCTGTTGACGTTCACGTAGGTGATGAGGGGCCGGTCGCCGCCCCACCATCGGAGCCGGGCCGTCGCGGCCGAGCGGAGGGCAAATGGGGCCTCATCGGGCCAGCCTTCCGGCGCGACTTGCGGCGGTTCCAGGCTCCAACGACGCAGGTCCGAATCGTAGGCGGCTATCTCGGTGCCGACACGGACCAGTAGCCTGGGTGTCCTAATGCGTTCCGAGCGCGTGGCAATCAGCCGCACGATCTCTGCGGCGCCGGGACCGGACGGTTGGACCCTCTTGGCAAGGTGCGAGCAGTCCGGGCACTCGTCACCTTGGCTGACCGACCTACAGGCGCTCAGGTGGCGCACCAATTCCTCGATCCCATCGGCAGGAGCCTCGTACTTGAGTGACCCTGACGCGTGCCTCGAACCCAGGAGTAGGAGGCCCAGGCCCACCCAGAACCCTCGGAGGGTCGAGGCAACCGCGTCGCCGGCCCAGGCGCTATCCGAATCGCCCCCCTCCCTCCGGGCCAGCGCCTGCTGCAGGGAAGACGCCAGTTGCTCGGGGTCGGGATCGCCGACCTCTTCGAATCTCCAAGCGACGACCCCGGTCTCGCTGTCGCGCAGGACGCGGCCCTGGCATCTGCGCTGAGTGAGCTGTCGCCACAGGTCCGGATCACCGCCGAGGCTCGCAATAGAGGAGCTGTCCAGCGGCAGGAGGACAGGGAGTGCCAGCTCAGTCCCCTCCGAGGACGAGAGCTGGAGCAGAAGGCCGATGAGGCGCTGGCTCACATTGACGTAGGTGATGAGAGGAGAATCGCCTCCATACCAGCGGGGCTGAGCCAACTCGGCCGAGTAGAGAGCGAATGGCGCGCCGTGGGGCCAGCCGCCCGTGCTGACAGTGGAGAAGTCCAGGCTCCACCGACGCTGTTGGGCATCGTACGCGGCGAGCCCGTCGCCCAGACGCGCCCGTAGGGTCGGCGAGCGAGCCGGCGTTCCGAGCGAGACATGGTCGCGCGATTCGCCTCGCAGTTTCTGACGGCGATGCACCGCCAGCTGCAGCCGCCTTAGGAGCTGCCCGTCGCCTGTGAGCTTCAGCACCCCTCCAGCGCCAGTGGCACAGATGTGGCCGGAGGAACACTGGTCGCACAAAACCAGATGGCGAACCGCCTCCATGACACCCCCGGGGGGTTTCTCGAAGCGCAGCTCCGCTGCCGGGCGGCCGGGCAGCTCGAATAGCCTCAGGCCAAGCGCCACCAAGTAGCCAGCCAACGCCCGGAGGCTGAGCCCGGCCGCCCAGGCCTCGAAGCTCGAGCCTTTCGCTGCCAGGCTCTTCCTCAGAACCTCCTCGATCCGCTGGCTGTCGCGGCCCTGCTGCTCGGTCAACGACCAGGTTACGCCGCCGGGCGCGTCCGAAATGACCAGTCGACCCCGACACCTAGTATGGAGATGATCCCACCACCTCGGGGACTTCGCCTTCAGCTTCTCAGCGGAGGAGTCCGAAAGCGCAAAGGTAACGGGCAGTTCGATCTCGGGCTCGCCGGGGGCGCCGAGCGTGCAGATCAGCCCAATGCGTTTCCCGGCGAGATCGAGGTAGCTGACGACGCCCTCGGCGTTGCCCCATCGGGCTGCACCCTCGTCCGCCACAGAAATGAGCGCCAGCGGGCTGTACTCTGGCCACTCTTGCTCGAGGGATCCGTGGGAGGTCCAGCCGAACTGGTCCTCAACGTACTGGTAGGTGCCGTTTCCGATGCGGGCGACTAGTAACGGTGCGGAGCTCATTCAGCGGTTCTCCCTTAAGGCGTAGGACTTCCCAAGGCAATGCCGGCCCCGGCAACTCCCACTGTCCGCTCCTCGATCTACCAGCACGTTAACGATTCTATCTCTAACGAGGTTGCGCCTGGCTCAAGTCAAAGCAGCCTTCAGGTGGCCCCGGGGCGCCGGCGGCGTCCGACGCAGGGCTTTCGGGGCCAGCCCGCCAACCTCTTGGTCGCCACCGAGTGGCATCTGGCGGCTGGTGGCCGCCTACGCCTTCACCGAGGTCGCGCACCGCGGCGGAGCAGGCGCTCTTGGCGCCGCCGGCGCCGGGGGACGTGACGGTGCGAGCTGAGGTGGCCCCAGCCTCGCCGCCCCCCCGCCTGTGCGCTCGAGCCGGGCGCGGGTCCCGGTGGGTCACCCGAACCCTGGCAGGCGGACTTCCTCCGCATCACATTTCCGCGGGGCTTGTCAACTGCTCACGCCAGTTGGGCAATGCCACCATCGCTGCATTCTTCGGCGTCCATGCCCGCTCTACGACTACGACCGAGGAACCGTGGTACCGCCTTTCGGGCGCGCTGGTTCTACTGGCCTGCCCCTCGCTTCGGCAGAGCTAGGCGCTGTTCCGGAAGGCCCTCGCCACCTGAAGCGCGTCGTCAGCACCGCTGCAGTCGAGGCACAGCCAGCGCTCTCGGATGGGGGTCGAGATCGGTTCGCGCATCGTCTCCGCTTCTCGGGCAAGCAGAACGCCTTCGGCGTGTCCTAGGCTGCCCTCTCCTCGCGATCCACGAATCGGCGCGGATGGCCAGCCACCTCTACCTCGCCCTGGGCCGCATGGTGGCCGTCCGCGGCTACCGGCTCGCCGCGCTCTCGACGCCGCTCGGGACCCGCGACTTGTGGGACGAGGCGTGGAGGTCGCCCGGCCTCTGGCGACCGTTCCGGGTTCCCGCCGGCCTGTGGTCACGGATTTCGGCCTGAGTTCCTCGCCGAGGGGTGCCGCACCATGGGCGACCGGTGGTTTTCGGCAGGAATACGGCTGCGACTTCCTGGACTGGGTGCTGCAGGGCCGTCCCGCAAGGGCCATCGAGCAGGACGATCTCGACGCTGGGCTGCGCTTCTGGTTTGACGACCGTGGGGCGCGGGGAGCCTAGTCGGCTGGATCGTTAGCTCTGCGAGGCGGAAATCGTGAGGAAGGCCACGGCCAGCTTCTCTCGGAAGGCCGGGTCTGTGCCGAAGCGTTCTACCGACTCGTGAGCGACCACCAAGCCGTTCACCGTCTCGCCACGGCGCCACCGCGTTCCGGTCAGCCGCTCGACGGTGAGGCGCGGGCCGGCCGCGGCAGCACCGGGGGCCCGCGTGATGCCGGGAACTCGCCTCGCGAATGCGGTCGCCCACCGACCACCGAACAAGCAGACCGTAAGCCGTCAGCTCGAACGCCGTACTCCCTCCACCAAACCCGGGGCACGTCCCGCCGACCTGGCGTGCGCAAGGCGGTCACCTCGCGTTTTGCGACTCCAGGCCCTGTGGGGTTATCACCCGCCGCAGGTTGACCGCGTTGACCACGAAGTGGGCGGTGACCGGGGCGAGGAGGTTGCCGCGCCAGAGCATGAGGCCGCCGAAGAGGGCGCCGGCGAGCAGGGCGAACAGGGTCCAGAGGCGGAACGCGCGGTCGGGGCCGGTGTGCATCAGGGCGAACAGCAGGGTCGCCCAGACGAAGCCCCACGAGCCCTGGACGGCGCCGCGGAAGAACAGCTCCTCGGCGAAGCCGGAGAGCACCGCGAGCGCGATCACCTC
>Ga0302046_10005977_pt1 | contig 10664 bp, 6 predicted proteins | sample RVTome_11_FD_200261 | JGI IMG/M metagenome (GOLD analysis project Ga0302046, IMG submission 200261) | Soil microbial communities from uranium-contaminated site in the Upper Colorado River Basin, Wyoming, United States - RVT147D111 (version 2) ... | reverse complement strand
ACACTCCCGCCACCGAGCAGGCCATTGTTGTTATTTGCCGTATTGTCGAAGACGGTGGTGCCCGTTCCTTCGTCAAAGGACCAGTACCCAACAAGACCCTGCTCGCCTCCCCGTAGCTGCCGGTTCATATTCTCCTGAATCTGCTCTTGGGTTCGCGCCGTATTCCAAAGACTGACCTCGTCAATGATGCCGTTGAAAAACCATTCCTCACCGGTGGAGGCCTGATAGGTCCATCTTCCGATAACGAAGGGGTTGCCGGTATGTACCATGTTCCCTCCTGATCCGGCATAAGTCCCTCCTACATCCGCTCCGTTCACGTAAATCGTCATATCTGTCAATCCGTTGACGACAACGGTGAGATGTGTCCACTGGTTTACTGGAATCGCGTTACTCGGTGAGGTCTTGTCCCTTCTGCTAAAAGGAGCCGCAATACCACCATCTCCTATTCGTACAGTTGCGGCACCATCCTGGGACAAAGCAACTCGGAAGCCTTCATAAAAGAAATTCAGGTTGTTATCCGAGCTGACTATACCAAACTCTCCACTGGTTGTCGCTCCTTCCCAGTATATCCAGGAACTTACAGTGAATGGAATTTGAATATCGTTATGTATGTTGCCCAGATTCACGTAATCATTTATCCCGTCGAATTCGAGTGCATAACCCACTTCAGATGCTGCCACAGGAGATGATTTGTAGAGCGTCACCCGTGGTAGCGGGTCCTGCATGTTTACCGCCTGCGCGGTGGCCGATAGGACTTGGGCAGACAGCACCACCACAAATAGTATCCTCAACAGGTATCTCGTCGTGAAGCATGGCATAAGATACACCCGTGCTTTGTACGTTCTTGAGATCCTCGTGCTGTGGGCGTCCTGCGTGGATCGACGCATCATGATCCTCTTCCGGATCGTCATGAAATTTCCTACCCCCAACCGTACAGGTACACCCCCAATAAGGATCTCATGACTAGCACCTACCGAGGCGTCAAGGGTCAGTCGGCGTCACAGAATCGCGGAAGCGTCGATTCATAGCCGGACGGTCAAGCCGCCGCCAGCTTCGAAGCCCTCGATATCCCCGAGCGTGTAGATAAACCGCGAGGATAGCGTCAGGCTGTTCGACAGCCTCACGGCCGGCATCAGGCCCACGTCGTAGAGCTTCACCGCTGCGAAGAAGGACGTCTCCTCGAAAAATCGCCCCCCGGCAAGCAGGACGGTGTACAGCACCGGGCTCACCCGGAGGCGATAGGTCGCGTGTACCTCGATCTGGTCGGGCAGGACGCGAAAGGCATCGGCCACCAGCTGGCTGTCTGCGAGGACGTCGCTCTTGGCGCGACTTCGATACCGGCCTACCAGGCGAAACTCGTCGAACCTCCCGAGACGGCTGCGTACCTGCACCGTCGCCGTCGTCTTGTCGCCGGCCCCGTACACCGCCTCGTCGCCCACCCGGTCTCTGTCGTAGATCGTGTAGGTGACGTCCCCGGCGAGCGCGGATCGTCGCCCCAGGCGCACGTCGAGGCCGCCGGTGACCAGGATCTCGTCGCCCGGGTCGAAGCGCTCTTCCATATGCTGGAGCGGCTCGAAACGCCCCTTGTACAGATAGGAGGCCCCGAGGCCGACCACGAAGCCCCGCCCGAGGGGAACCGCCAGCGTAAACCCGGGCGACACGCTCAGGCCCTGGCCCAGCCCGGGTACCCGGAAATCGTAGTAGTTGTAGCTGAGCGGGATGGCTGTGCCGAACTCGGCCCGGGTGAGTTTTTGCTTGCCGCTGGGCAGGTTCGCGCCCACGTTGACGACCACGCTGCTGCGGCCGAGGCGCCGGGCAAAACTCAGGATGACCTGGGCATCACTGAACCCGGTCAGGGTCTCCAGGGCCTCTCCCGACACGGTAGCCTGGCTGGCCAGGAGGCTCACGCCCACGGTGCGGCTCAACGGGATCTGCACGAATATCGGAACGCTTACTTCCGTGATGCCGGCCGGCACACCCAGTTCCGTGCTCGTCGCCCCGCTCGCTGCATAGTCCTGGTAATAGGCGGACACGGAGACCAGTACCGGCCGGCGCTGGCTCGACAGCAAGAGGGGAAGCTCCTGCGCCAGGCTGCTCGTGGCGATGACCAGGGCGAGCAGCAGTAGTAGCCATCGTTTCATGGGGTTCTCCGGTCTGGTCCTGTAGTTAATCCTCGCGCCGCATGAAGCCGAGTTGCCGTCAGTTCCCCCCGCGATTGGGCGGCGGAGGGGGACGAGCTATAAGGGGCGGCGGCTCGACGGGCGGCTCACGCGCATCCTGCCCGGGCACGAAGTGAGACCCGATGCCTTCGTTCAAGCTCTGGGTCCGATCCCCCACCAGGTCGATCGTAGTCCCCGTCGGTGTAGTAGCCTCTATCGCGTGATCGAGCGCCTCTTCCGTGCTGCTCCCGGCCTCCCCGACGCCCTCGACACCCTCGAGGTACTCGCCCGCCGCGCCGAAGCCGGGATCCAGCTCGCCCGCGCGCCGATAATGGCCCAGGGCCTCTTCGAACGAGCCCGCATCCTCGGCCCGCACCCCCCGGCTGAAGGCCAGGAAGGCCTGCAAGTTCTGCGTGGGGATCGTCTCGATGCGTTCCCGCTCCTCGGGCGTCAACTCGATGCCCATCTCGTCGATCAGGTTGAAGACCAGCTCCTTTTCCAGCAGGAAGACCCGCTCCAACGCCCCGGACCGGTCTTCGAACGCCTCCACCTGCCCCGTTTCTACCGCTACCAGTTCTGCATCCAGGCGAAGAAGGCGGTCACCCGCGAGCACGTTATAGGCCCCGCCGACCATGCGCCCGGCCCCCAGCCACCGTCCCATTCGCGGCGCGGTGGTCGAGTCGACGTAGGGGCTCTGGGCCAGTGCCAGTTCGTCGCGCAGGGCCTGCAAGCGCACGCGCTCGACGACGCGGAGGCTCCTGACGCTGCCCAGGTCGAGCATCAAGATCTCTGCCAGGCCGCGTCCCAGGAGGGTGTACAGGGAGTCCGAGCCCTGGTAGGTCAGGGGAAAGACTGCGATCACGTCGGGGGCCGTCGCGAGTTGATCGTCCGTCTTTCGGATGTTCTCCTGCATCTCCGCCCGCGCAACCTTGCGGACGACCCACCGGTAGCGTGCTTTCAGGAGCCGGCGGTAGGGAGACAGCCGGGAAACCTCGGGATACCGTTCATAGAGCCGGAGGGCGGCTTGCTGTTCGCCGATCGACTCGCTGGCGAGCCCGAGGTAGAAGAGCACCTCCGGATCCTCGGCATCCCGGGCATGGGCTTCGGACAGATACGCGTGGGCCCGCCCGGGGTTGTTGGTCCGCATGTAGATGACGCCGAGCGCGCGCAGTGCCTCGACGTCCTCCGGGTTGGCCGCCAGGCGGTCTTCGAGCCGGCTGATCGTCTCTCGATAATCGTCCAGGGTCTCTTGCAGACGGACCGAGACGCACGAGGTAGCCAGCACGCACAGACCAACGAGGAAAAGGCGGGTGGGGAGGGGCGATGCGATCGACATAGCTGTACAGGCTCGGGGGGGTCTCGGGGACGCATTGCCTGGTACGTCTATGCAGTGCGCTCTACAAAAGGCACGTCGCCCAACGAACACCAGCAGCAGAACGAAACAGAAAGCGTTTCGAGCGCCACGAACGAACAGGGGAGGATCCTCGTAACTTAAGGATAAACTTAAGAAACGAAGGTGGAAGCAGGTATGACGTAATCACGCCATATAAGGCAAAAGCCACGCTGCCCTCAGTACACGCCAAAACGCACCAGGGTGTCATCCCGCGGAGCCGAAGGCGACGAGGGATCCCCGTCGTTGAGGCATCCGAAGACGGGGGGATCCCTCACATGTGTTCGGGATGACACAGACAACGGTTTCTTGGCGTGTACTGAGCACGCAGCCACAAGAGTATTCTTCAGGGCCTGGACGCCCGCCCTTAGCTGATCAGCGGCTTGAGGCTTTGGGCTTTCCGGCGTGCCTTCTCGTAGTTCGGGTCGAACCGCAGCGCCTTCTGGAACAACTCATACGCCTCCCGATAGGCCCCCGCCTCCAGGCGGAGCAGCCCGTCCGAGTACGACTTCATGGCGTCGAGGGAGTTGGTTTCTCTGCGCGCTCCCAGGATCGTATCGGGCAGGTCGACCTTGATGGCCTCGGCTACGCTCCGGCTCAGCCTTTCCAGCAGCTCGTAAAACGCATCGGCGGATCCGGGCTCCTCCTGAGCCGTCAGGAGCACTTCCGTAGTCTCGACGTTCACCAGCCGCGCGCCGACGAGCATCCGCTGCCCGGGCGTCACCATGAAGGTGCCGATCAACACGGTGTGTGCTCCGAGCATCTTGCCCGCCATCACCGCCGTCGCCGGGTCGACGACCCCGGATCCGCCCCGTCCAATCTCGTCGAGGATCCACTGGAGGCGTTCTCGCTCGACCACCTTCAGGTCGGTGGCGCCGTTCAGGTAATGGATCATCATCGACGCCAGCCCCAGACGCCAGCCGTCATACTGCCGCGCATCGGAGCCGATGGAGCCGTTGGTGAAGTCGACGATGGCCATCGTCTTCAGCGTGGAGTCCCGCTTGAGCCAGTCGGTCCCGTCTCGCGCTTTACGCACGTCGTAGTACAGACGGATGAACGGCGGCGGCTCGATGTCGGGATCCAGCTCGACCAGAGGCGGCTCCAGGTCGAGCAGCTTTTCAATGGCCTGCCGCGCTTCCTCGTACAATTCTTTCGCGACGTACGCCCGGCCGAGGTACTGGTAGACTGCTTTGCGCGTCTCACGGCCCAAGGTAGAATCCCTGGCCAACGCGGCGCAGAGCCGAATAGCCTGGTCGAAGTCCGCGGCTTCATAGGCAACTCGGACACGCTGAAGCGGGTCGTCGTGGATTTGCCCCCGGACGACGGAGGCGTGCACCGCCAGACAAAGGACAAAAAGGCCCAGGCGGCGGAGAAAACGTGTTTGCCGTCCATCAAACGTCTGATGCATCGCAAGAACACCTCGCGGTAAGCTGAAACGAGCTAAATGCGTTATCTACCTCTCTATGAGCCCTCCCTTCGTAAATCTCGCAGGCGAACACAAAAATTGTTAGATGCTGACCCTGTGGAGGTCTCCCGGCAGGCCACGGGCTGAAGACCTTTTCCGCCTACAAACCGGTAGCGGTTACGGCCGCTTCATTCGAAAAGCGAGTTTATAGGGTACATCTTCAAAAGCGGGCTCCACGGTTAAGGTTTGCGGGGGCGTGATGACTTCGAAGCCTTCCCGACGAACGGCGATTTCATAAGTGCCTGGAGGCAACCGAAACGTGCGCGGCGTTGTCATCGTGTCTATGTTTTCACCATCGATCAGGATGCTGGCCCAGTCCGGCAAGGCCACGACGTTCACGCTGCGTTCGAAGTAATAGGTCAGCGTATCCGTCTGATCGGCCTTCACCTCGATAGTGTCCTGCTTTTCTCCGTACCTCGGATGCACAAATCGTACGCGATGCATGCCGGGGGAGAGGGACATCGTACCGCCCTCATAAGGGCTGTCATCTATAAAAACAGCCACCGATCCTTCCAGCAAAGCACTCAAGACGAGCCGGCCCCGGGCATGCTTCGGTTCTGCCGCCTCGGTCTTGAGCGAATCATTTGCCGTCACCGGCTGCTGGAGTTCCTGAACGGCGAGTCTATCGTCAACTGTCTCTGTGTGCTGCGCGGTCTCGCCGGGGATGGGCAACCGGTCCAGGGTTTCCCGGATGGCAAGCGTATCCCCGGCCGGCATGCCTGCGTAGGCCCGCTGCCACGTTCGATATCCTTCCTTCTCAAGGCGTACGATGAACGGACCCGGCTCCGTATAAACCGTGCCAGGCGTACGGCCCCGGTGCCTGTCGTTGATCCATACGTCGGCCCCCGTCGGACTCGAAGCGATGGCCAGGACGGCAGGAACAGGGACAAGTCTCAGATCGAGGGAAAGCGTGTCGGTGCCCCGTACCTGGAGCGTCGTGTCCACGGCGATGAAGCGCTCTTTGTCGACACGCAATGAAACGGCTTCGCCGGTGCGGAGCGGATAGTCAAGGGGTGTATAGCCGGCGGAGACGCTGTTCACGAAGACGGCTGCGCTATCCGGAGTGGTCGTGATCGAAAGCGTGGCGGCAGCCTCCGGCCAGAGGAGCCAGGCGGCCGCGAGAAGCAGGCCGACGCACGCTATGGCGCCTGGATAGACCCAGCGGAAACGTCTCTCGCCCTCCGCTTCGGACGCCTCAATAGCTGCGAGCATTTCCCCGGCACTCGAATAGCGTTTGTCCGGATCGGTCTCCAGGGCTCGCATCACCACCGAGACGAGCGCCAGAGGCAACCCCGGCTGAAAACGATCCGGGGAGGGAATCCGTCCGGCAACGATCTGGCCCACGATGTCGAGCGCTTCTTCCTTCAGGTCAAAGGGTAAGCGCCCGGTCAACATCTCATAGAGCACCATCCCCACCGCGTAGAGATCGCTCCGTATGTCGGCATGGCCCGTGCTTTGAAAAAACTCCGGTGCGTGGTAGCACAGGGAGCGCTTGTCCTCTCGCTTCACCGTGTGCTCCGGATCGCTGACTCTCGTCCGGTCGAACCCGATCAGGTGGGCCGTGCCTTCTCCGGTAAGTACGATGTGGTCGGGTTTTATGGCGCCGTGGGGACTCCCTCGCTCCATGAGCACGCCGAGCAGCTCCTTGACGTAACCGAGTGCTTCCTGCCGGGGTAGGGGTTCAGCCCTGGAAAGCCGCTCACGCAGGCTTTCTCCTGCAACAGGCACTATACCGGGGGCCTCAGGGGGATCGGGGACCACAGGGGGCAGCTTCTCGCTCAGTAGATGCAAGTGCGCCAGTACCGCCCTGAGGTCGCGATACCTTGCCTGTTTGTCCTTGGCGAGACATGTTGAAACAATGGCTTGTAAGTCCTCCTGGTAGTCGACGTCGGGCAGAATGAGCGGCGACGGTTCTTCGTAGACGATTCTATGCAGGATGACCGGCTCCGAGACGGTATGTAGGGTCTCGTGCGCTTTAAGAAAGGGATGCCTGGACGTCAGTAGCTCCTGCAAGAGAACACCGAACGAAAAAATATCCGTACGATGGTCGACCTGCTCCCCGCGCGCTTGTTCGGAGGACATATACGCCACCGTCCCGAGCACCGTACCGGTTTTCGTCGAGGAAAGGGAGGCGATCCGGGCAATACCGAAGTCCATGATCTTTACCCGGTCCCCAGGGAGAATCTGAATATTTGCAGGCTTGATGTCGCGATGGATGATGCCCCGGTCATGGGCATACTGAAGGCCCTTACAAATCTGCAAGGCAATGGCAAGTTTTTGAGGGAGCGAAAAACGAACCCCCCGATCCAGAAGACGCCGCAAGGTTTCTCCTTCCAGGAACTCCATGACGATAAAGAACTCCCCCGCTTCCTCGCCTACATCGTACACCGTGGTAATATGCTCATGCGCTAACGGCCCCTGCGCTAACGCTTCACGCTTGAACAGCTTTATGGCCTCGGGATCGTCTTTGAAGGCATCAGGAATGACTTTAATCGCAACATCGCGGTTTAACTCGGGGTCGTGCGCCTGGTACACCATGCCCATACCCCCTCTACCAACCTCCTTGAGGATCTCATACCTGCCGATTTTCTTCATATCCGCGATCATCATCAGGCCCTGCGGCTGTTGGCTGCGCTCCGTTTCATTATCGTGTTTTTTCTACGCATCGACAACCGCAAGGCCTTCGGAACAGCTGGAGCCGCCCGGCTAAACACCTGATAACCACGCATCAATATTACTGTTGAACCAGATGTAGGCCGGAATGGCAATAGCGAGGAAGAGGATCGGAGCGACGAGGCCGTAGTAGTAGGGCGCTGGTCCTTCGGGTTCCGCATCGGCTGCTCTCGGCAACCTACCGGCTTTGTTGTGCCCTATAACGGTCCCAACGATCATGCCAAGCGGCCCGCCCAGCGCAACGCCCACGACGGTCGTTCCGAAGGCGGCGCCGAGCATGGTTGCCAAGAGGGAAGGAGATATTTTACACAAGATGAACGCAGGCAGCCCCGCGATCCACCCCCACCTTTTTGCCAGACCGATACCCGATGCCATCATGAGCAGCCAGGCAAAGCCAATCCCGGAGTCGACGGCATAAAAGCTGATCGTGGTGTCGAAGGCTTTAAGGGCAAGACCAGCGAGCGCACCGTACAGAAGGCATTTCATCATATGGGCCCGCACAGGCCTGTACAGGACTTCGGTTTTGAAATCTGCCCTGGCCAGATCCTCGACGGTCGTCCATGAGGAGGTAGCTTTCTCGTTTTTCGCGACCCGTCTCACCGTATGGTGTTTGCGAACCCCACCGCTCACCATCGCCCTACGAAGCGCATCAAAATCGTCGTAGTACTGATAGTCCTGGTCGGGAGACATCACTTCGATGATTCCTTCCGACGGCAGATCGGCGAAGCAGTCCGTGCAGACCGTAGCGGTAGCAAGCGATTCTTTCGACGGATATTCCTTTTTGCATTTTTGGCAGAATACCGTCTGCGGTAGCAGCACTTGCTCCTCGACCGGCGGCACGTCCTCGTGTTGCTGAAGGGCAGGCTTCTTTTGCTCGGAAACGCAGGTTAAACACAACCCGTCGTGACGCGCATAGGCGTACGGGGAGATCCGAGCGCCGCAGCTCGAACAGGCCACTTTTTGCAGACGCGGTCGGCCTCCGACGGGACGACTTGGGTCGGAGTGCGGGTCGAATAAGCCCATGGGAACGTCCTCCACCGTCTGCGAAGGACGGCAAATGGTTTGAAGAGGGCAGCTGACGACTCAGGAACGCGCACGAAACAGCTGCGCAACCTGTTTGTCTATGGGCCGAGATCGCCGAAAAACTCGCAGGCGGATTCCAGTTTTTCTAATTGTCCAGGACGTTCGCGCCGGGATGCTTCGTCACGCGGATGACGGGAGGGGCTGGGCTACGAGTGACGGCGCGGCCTATCGTCGTTTACGACGCCAACGTGCTCTATCCGGCTCAACTCCGCGACCTGCTTATGCGCCTGGCGGTGGCCGGGTTGGTCCGGGCACACGGGTCGGATCAGATCCACGCGGAGTGGATGGCCCATGTGTGTGCCCGTCATCCCGATGTGCGGCGTGAGCAGCTTGAGCGCACGCGCGTGTTGACGGAGCACGCCCTGCCCTCCGCACGCGTGGAAGGGTACGAGCGTCACGTTGCCTCGATCTCGCTCCCAGATCCCGCCGACCGGCATGTGGTCGCTGCCGCGATCGAGGCTGAAGCGCAGGCCGTGGTCACGTTTAACCTTCGGGACTTTCCGCACGAGGTACTCAAACCGCACGGGCTCAGGGCTGTTCATCCAGATGCCTTCGTGGTCTCGTTGTACGAGGCGCATCCAGACCCCGTCGTGCAGGTGATGCATGCGCACCGGATCTCACTGCGTCGACCCCTGAAATCCCCGGAGGAGTACCTGGCTGAACTGGCAAGGGGAGGGCTAACACAGACGGTGACTGCGGTGCGGGCCGTCACGCCGAGTTGTAATCATTCCAGGCCGGTCCCGCTCAGCTTACGGGAGCGGTTTATTGCGGAGCAGTTCACGATCCACGAGCGCAAAAGCAAGGCGATAGGTTCTTGCAGCCCTCGAAAGAACACCCGCAGGGTGTTGTCGACGAGACTATAGGGGTTCAGCTCCATGACGAAGATCGATGATTACACCTGAGAAGGCTACCCCGATAATCGATCCATATTATCAGGTTACCTGCCCAAACTCGGCAAAATAATACCGCTCCGCTGCCTTTATAGAGAAAATTTCTGAAATCGCAACCTGTGCCCCCTATAAGCAGGTCTCCCCACCTGATAATTCCAAAGACCGGCTTCCCGGCAGCTCGCTTTTCGACTGCTTCGAAAGCATCGCTGTTGACAGGCGCGGCCACGCTTCTTACCCTGACGGCAGTCTCCGCAGACGCCCTTTCGCCGCTGCGGTGATCACGCCGCGGGAAGCCGCGTCTCTCGCCCCCGCGTCCAGTAAGGTCTTCACAGCACCTGCGACTCGGAAGCATATCCATGCCCGACCGCCACACCACCGTTGCAACAACCCGGTGCTCGGGAAGACCTCGTGATTCATCACCCCGCCGTACTACCACCAGCGACGGCCTGCCGCATAGACCGCGACGGCGCCGCCCAAGCGTTCCTCACCCGAACTGCATCCCTCAGGACCGGCAGCCCCCACACCCGGCGCGCCTACCGGGCCGACCTCGGCCAATACTTCGACTGGCTCGATGCCCACGGCCACTCCTTCACGCAGGTCTCGCACCGCGCGGCATCGCACTACCTCGACCACCTGTCCGGCCTCGGTCTCCAGGCCCGCTCCATCAATCGTAAGGTCTCCGCGATTCGCTCGTTTTACCGCCACATGCAGGCCCTTCGAGTCGCCAGCATCAACCCCTTCTCGATGGTCAAGACACCCGGGGTCGACGCCAAGAGCGAGGTGCACAAGGTGCTCTCGCACGACGAGTTCGAAGCGGTCCTGCGCGCGCTCCGCACAGCTGTCACCAGGGCCCTCGCCACACTCCGTACCCATCCTCGCTCGCGCCAGGCCCGGCGCGCGCTCTTCTATGGCCTACGCCGCCGCGCCATGGTCGTGCTCTTTGCCACCAGCGGCATCCGTCGGTGGGAGTTGCTGACCCTGCCCGAAGGCGCCATCGAGCGGGC
>Ga0302046_10005976_pt1 | contig 10664 bp, 8 predicted proteins | sample RVTome_11_FD_200261 | JGI IMG/M metagenome (GOLD analysis project Ga0302046, IMG submission 200261) | Soil microbial communities from uranium-contaminated site in the Upper Colorado River Basin, Wyoming, United States - RVT147D111 (version 2) ... | reverse complement strand
GCATAGAGGATGCGCGGGTTGGAGGGGTCCATCTCGATGTCGTTGAAGCCGGTCTGCTCGGAGATGAACAGGACCCGCTCCCAGCTGCGGCCGCCGTCCTTGGTCTCGTAGATGCCGCGGACGTCGCCGGGACCGAAGATGTCGCCGAGGACCGCGGCATACAGATGGTCGGGGTCGGCGGGATCGACCTGCATCTCGGGGACCTGCACGAAGCCCGGGCTCCAGACGTGCGCCCAGGTCTTGCCGCCATCGGTCGACCGGTAGATGCCGTCGCCGGTCGATATGTTGCCGCGCGGGCAGCCGGAGCCGGTGCCCACCCAGATCACGTTCGGGTCCGAGGGCGCCACCTTGATGTCGCCGATCGACCCGACATTGAAGTAGCCGTCCGAGATGTTCTCCCACGACATGCCGGCGTCGGTGGTCTTCCAGACGCCGCCGCCGGTGTAGCCGCCGAAGTAGGTGAAGGGCTCGCCGGGAATGCCGGCGACCGCGGTGGCGCGGCCGCCGCGGTTGAAGCCGGTGGGCCGGTACGAGATGCCCGAGAAGAAGAGCGGGTCCACGGGCACGTCGCCGTTCTGTTGCGGCGCCGCCGCCAGCGCGTAGTGCGCGTGGCCGCCGTGCACCGCGGAGACGGTGATTCCGGAGAGCGATCCGTCCGCGGCCGTTCGGCTGGGCAGGATCGGCGTTTCGAGCGGCGCGCTCGCCGCCGGCGGCGCCCCGATCGAGGTCATGGCGATCGCGACCGCGATCAGGGCATACGACAGGGAGTGCTGGAGCTTTCTCACGGGTTGCCTCCTGGGAACCTTCGACTTCAATGTCGGATCTTCGTCGGGTAGAACGCCACCGTCAACCCGTACTCCATGTCCCCGGCGAGGTCGTGCTCGCGCTGGCAGTCGCGGATCCATTCCTGCAACCGCTCGACGAGAATCGACATCTGCAGGGCGTTCATTCGCAGATGCGAGCGGATGAAGACCGACTCGCCGGCGTTCTCGTCGGCGCGCACGAGACCGCTTGTCATCGCCTCGCGGATCTCCTGCAGCGTCTCGTCCAGCGAGCTGGCGATGATGGTCTCGAGCTTGCCCTGCTCGCTGTCGGCGGGCGAGCGCACCTCGACCGCCTGGCGGTTCATCACGAAGCGCTCGGCGACGGCCTCGTAGTACTTCTCGACGGTTCCCCGCTTGCGCTTGGTCTTGACCAGCTTGATCAGGCCGGCCTGCTCGAGGGTCTCGACGTGGTGATAGAGCTTGGTGGGCTTCTCGCCCAGCCGGTCGGCGACCTGCTTCGTGGTGATCGGAGCTTCGATCATCAGCTCGAGGATCTGCTGGCGCAGCGGATGCGCCAGCGCCTTGATGTGCTCCGGCCGCTCCAGCGTTCGCGATGGTTCCATTTCCTGGCCTTGCTCCCCTGCGCGGGGCCCGCCTTCCAGCGTGCCCGCTGCCGTTTCGTGGCAATCGCCGCGCCTTCGCGGTGACACTAATATTCAATACATTCTTAATGATTCTCAATGAAAAATGCGCCCGGGTCAAGCGCCCCGAAGTGCCGGATGACCGGGTGCTCCGTCGAGCGATCGGGGGCGACCAGCCAGCCGCCGGACCGCTCGGAGGCGGGCGGGTTTGTGGCGCTCGACACCGGCGCCGCTCTTGCGCAGGACCGTCCTATTCTGGGGAGAGTCCCCCAGCGAGAAGGCCAACGTCATGACCATCGCGGCTCGAGCACCGGCCGCCCTATCTGGCGAGAATCCAGGCGGTGATCCGTTCGAGCGCCGCCGGCGCGAGGGTCTCCTCGATTTGCGCGTACTCCTCCGGGCCGCCGGTGGTTGCCCTCTGCAAGAGGTGGTTGAGGCCGGCGAGCTCCTCGACGACGAGCTCGTCGTTGCCGCCGGCCCTCAGCGCCGCCTCAATCGCCGCGAGGTTGGAATCGGAGGGGACCTGGGTGTCGAGCGAGCCGTTGAGCGCCAGCACCGGACAGGCGACCTCGCGCAGGGACTGCCTCGGGTCGTGGCCGAGAAAGAAGCGCCACCACGGCGTCATCAGCTGCTCGGCCTGGGCCTCGATGGCCGGCGCCAGCTCTTCCTGGTCCGGGCGCTGGGCGGCGGGCATCGCGGCGACCTGGATCGCGGTGAGCTCGGCGACCGCCTCGCGCAGCGCCTCGCGATCGGCGCCGGCGGCAGCCAGCGCCAGCAGCCGTCGTTGCACCTCGATCTGGCGCTCGATGTTCGCCTCGGGCCGACCGATCGAGCGCTGCACGGCGGCCAGCTGCATGACCATCAGCTCGCTGCCCGGCAACCCCGGAGCCGCCATCAGGACGATCCAGTCGACCTCGTCGGAGCGGGCCGCGGCCAGCGCCGCGACGATGCCGCCCTCGCTGTGGCCGATCAGCCCGATGCTCGTGGAGTCCACCTCGGGCTGGCCGGCGAGGAGCTCGACGCCGGCAAGGACGTCGCCGGCGAAGTCGGCGCTGGTCGCCGTGGCGATGTCGCCGCTCGATCCGCCGACGCCGCGATCGTCGAGCCGCAGCGCGGCGACGCCGTGGCGCGCCAGGTGGTCGGCGAGGACCAGGAACGGCTTGTGCCCGAGCAGCTCGCCGTCGCGGTTCTGCGGGCCCGAGCCGCTGATCAGCAGCGCGGTGGGAAACGGCCCGGCGCCGGCGGGAATCGTGAGCGTCCCGGCAAGCACGGTCCCGTCGGCGGCGTTCGTATAGCGGACCTCGCGCTCGCCGTAGGGAAACGGCGGCTCCGGCGTCTGCGGCCGGGCCGGGCCCGCCTCCTCTCCCTCGGCGAGCATCTCCATGGTGAACGGCACCCGGCTGCTTCCCTGCTCCAGCTCGCCGGCGGCGCGGGTGGCTCCGGCCTCGCGGCTCGCCCGCCAGACGGCCCCGCTGGGCGGCGCGATCGGCAGCGTGAAGGCGATCTCCGTGGCGGTGTAGACGACGTCGGTCAACGCGCCCCCGGAAAGGCCCTGGGCGGGGATGTCGAGGCGGGCCGTGTAGCCGCCGCCCTCGACCGGCGAGAACGTGACCACGAACTCCAGCGCGCCGGCGATCACCCCGCGCCAGCGGACCTCCTCGGCCTGCGCGCGCTCGAGCTCCGCTCCGTCCGCCGCGCTGCCGACGGTCGCGGTGACGATGGCGGCGCTACCCGGGACGAGGAACGCCCCCAGCAAGCAAAGCGGCGCGACGGAAACGAACGCGGCCCTCCCCAATTTCCCACGCATCGATCGCTCCTCAGAAAAGTACGCTGCCCTCCCCTGCTTCGTTCGCATCGGTCGCTCCTTGGCAAAGAACGCTGCCCTTCCGGGCTTCCTTCGCATCGGTCGCTACAAAGGGACGCTGCCCCCTCCGGCTTCCCGCGCGCCGATCACCCTCGACCCCGGTCGGGCTATCGTTCGCTTGTCAACCCGGCGGCCATTGAGCGCCTCTCGGCCCCCGCAGGGCTATCGAGCTCCCTTCGGGCCCGGTGCGCTACGGTAAGAACGTCACTATCGGCTGCTGTGCCGCTGACGAGGCTTTTTTCCCCTACCTCCCAACATATCCGGGGGCTCGCGCGTAGGTAAGGGTGTGAACAGGACGGCCACGATCAACCCCTCGGTAACCATCGACTCACCCGCGCGCGATGCTCCGCTGCAGGCCCACGCCGCCGACCGGCTCGGGGAGCTGTTCGACCTGCACCAGGCGCGGCTCTACCGGCTGGCCCTGCGGATGTCGCGCGACCCGGATGAGGCTCGCGACCTGCTTCAGGAGACGTTCCTGAGGGCAGCGCGCCGGCCGCGGTCGATACCTGCCGGAGAGGCCGCCGCCGAGGCCTGGCTGGTGCGCGTCTTGGTGAACCTGTGCCGCGATCGGTGGCGGCGCTTGAAGGTGCGGCGCCAGGCGGGCCCGGCGCCAGCTTGGAGCGTCGACGCCCCCGCCGATCCGGAGGCGGCACAGCAGGCTCGCGAAACGATCCGGGCGGCGCTCGCCACGCTGCGGCCCCGCACCCGCGCGGTGATCGTCATGCATGAGATCGAAGGTCTCGACAAGAGGAGCATCGCGACGCGGCTGGGAATCACCGAGGTCACGGTGCGCTGGCATCTCGCCTCCGGCCGCGGCCGCCTGCTCCGCCAACTGACTCCCCGAGAGAACGAACGATGAACGACAGACACGACCAACCGAATCCGCGGCGCGACCAGCGCGCCGCATCCGATCAACTTCGCGGCGACGACGACCAGCTCGCCAGCCGCCTGCGCGACGCCGACCCCGCCGCCGACGAGGCCGTCATCGCGCCGGCCGAGCTGGCGGCGATGCGACGCGCCTTGATCGCCGCCGCCGATGCCCCGGCAAGCGCGAAGCGATGGGGCCTGGGGAAGCCGCGGCTGCGAGCCGCGCTGCCGGTGGCGGCGGCCGTCGGCGCCGCAGCGCTGGCGCTCTGGCTGCTCGGACCCACTGTTCTGGCACCCGTGGTTCCAAGCCCCACCGGACAGCAGGCGCGATCGTCTGACCCGGTGCCCGACGCCATCACCGAGGTACCCGGCGCGAGAACGTCGGGCCCGGCGCGCCAGCCATCCGCCGACCCATCCGATGCGGTGCTCCCGGAAACGACGGTCCTGCCACCCGCCGGGGCCGGCGATCTCACGGCCACCGAAACGCCGTCTACCGACCGCAAGGCCCGCACCCTGCAGTTCACCACGCCACGCGGCACCCGCATCATCTGGACCCTCGATCCCGAATACGTATCCCCCACCGCCGCGCCCCCGGCGCGGCAGGAGTGAAGCGCATGCGTACACGACCGTTCCGCACCCTCGGCATGATCGCGGCAACGAGCGCGGCCATGGTGGCGCTCGCCGCACCCACGCTCGCCGGAGCCGCGGCCGCCGCCCGGCAGGGCGAGACTCCCACCCGGCTGTATGCGGTAACCAACGTCAGCCTCGCAAGCGCCGAGAGGCTTGCCACCTCGTTCTGCATGGAGTTCACCTTTCGGCAGCGCGCCGACGAACAGCGGCCGACTTGCCACGTCGTGCCCCTGGAGGAGGAGCGAACGCTCGCCGTCACCGCCGGCGCCGAGCCGCAACAGCGAATCGCCGCGCTGCTGGCCGAGCTCGACCGCGTCCCGGTGACGCGCTCGTTCCACATCGTCGTGCTGGCCGCGTCGCGAATCGGCAACGCCACCGCCGAGCTGCCCATCGGCGTGAGCGCCGCGCTCGATGACATCCGCGAGTTCCTCCCGTATACCAGCTATCGCGAGCTCGCCGCCGGCTGGATACGCACGTCGAGGTTCGCGCAAACGACGCTGCCCGGCGAGATGGAGTTCACCGCCAGGATCGAGTTCCGCAGCTCCCCCGACGCCAGCGAGCCGATTCTCGTCGACGGCTTCCACCTGGGGAGGCCCGGGGGCCAAGTCCTGCAGACGACGTTCTCGATCGAGCCCGGCGAAACCTACGTGGTCGGCACGTCGAAGCTGGACGGCGGCGACGACGCCCTGGTGGTCTTGCTGACGGCCGTCCGCAACTAGCCCGGCCAGGTCAGCGGGACGCATCGGGTCCCAGCGGCGCCGGCGGGCTCGCCGGCGCCGCCGCCGGCGGCGCCCCGGCGGCGCCCAGCCAGACGACTCCGGCCCAAAGACGCGGGTTGTCCGGCCAGCGCTGGCGCAGGATGCGGCGCGCCTCGTCGAGGGCGGCGAGCCCCCGGGCCGGTCCCCCGGCGCGGTAGAACGCCGCCGCCAGCAGGCGGGCATCGCGCTCGGTGATCGGCCACAAGGTGCCGACGACGGCGCGGGCGCCGGCGATCAGAAACGCCTCGGCGATGCTTGGCGTCAGCCCCTGATATCCGGCGGCATCGGTCCGCGAAGGCCGGGCCGCCGTGTCGCAGGCCAGCAGGACCACGGTCGACCCCGGCAGCTCGGTGGCGAGGATCTCGGCGACCGTGACGGTGCCGTCCGTTAAGGCGTCGCCGCGCAAGCGCAGTCCGGCGCCGCTCCCGTCGCCGGGCCGCAGCAAAGCATGACCGCCGAAATGGATCACCGACGCCCGCGCCGCCAGCCGCCGCCAGTGCGTTTCCGTGGCCCGGGGGCCGCGCAGGAGGACCTCGGCCCGAGGATTGACGCGAGCCGCGGAGACCTGCATCTGGCCGCCGAGGACGCTGTCGAGCTCGGCGATCTGGTCGGCGCCGCCACCGGAGCCGACGGCGATCACCGGACCCGCCGACGGTCGCCGGCGCAAGGATCGGCCCAGCAGCTCGAGGGAAGGCGCCTGGGCCACGGCGAACCGATCCGCGAGCAGCTCCCCCTCCCGCCCGGCGGGCAGCGACGCGAACGAAAGCAGGTGGAGAGCGCCGTCGGGCACGATGTACAGCGCGCTGGCGCCGGCCAGCGCGCCTTCCCGGAGCAACGGCGCGATGAGGGCCTCCTGGAGCTGCTCGCCCACCAACCTGGCGACGTCGAGATTGGCTGCCAACACCGAGCTCTCGTACAGGAGCGTGCGGTCGCGCAGGAGGCTGGCGGAGATCGGCAGGAGGACGGTCGTCGTGCCGCTCGACCGCAACACGGTGGCGCGGGCGTCTCCCAGCCCCGAGTCGGTGAACTTCCAGGCGGAGCCGACGGAATAGGCGACGACGGCGACGTCAGCCGGCAGCTCGGCGATCCAATCGCCGATCGGCGCCGGCTCCCCTGCGCTCCACTCGCGCAGGCGCTCCAGGATCTCGATTCCGAGGTCGGGCCGCTCGGCCTCGAAGGCGACCGCCATCGCCCGGCGCGAAAGGTCCTGGAAGGCATCGCGCATGCCCATCCTCGTGAGCGGGTCCAGGAGGCCCGACCGGAACGCATCGAGAGACTCCAGCGCTCGCAGGTAGCGGACCAGCGAGGCTTGCGGCGATCCTTCCAACGACAGGAGCCGCGCGTCGACGGCTTCGCGGACGATCTCCACGGCAGTGGCCGTGCCCTGCGGCGGCGATTCCCGGCGCCCGATTTCCCGGCCGGCAAACCGAGCGGCGTCGCCACCGCCGGCGTAAGCGGGCGCCGCATCGACCGCGGGGCGCGGGACGCCGGCGCTCCGCGCGACCTCGAGCGTCAGCCGCAAGCGGCGGATCGAGGGAACGTCGGCGGCGTAGGCGACGCCGAAGGCCTCCCCATCGGCGGCGTCGAGCCGGTCGGTCGCGGCGGCTTCATCGCCAATCGCCAGCAGCGCCTCGGCGCCCTCCAGGAGGGACCGGAGGTGGATGCCCCGACGCTCATCCTGCGGCCGGCGCAGATCGGACCCTCCGGCCGGCGGTGTCGAGCGGGCGGCGGCGCGATCGGCGGCCTCGAAGGCGCCGTAATCGTCGCCCCGCAGCCGCCGGGCCGTCGACAGGCGAACCAGGAAGCTGGCCTCGAGATCCGTTTGTCCGAGGGCGGCCGCGGCGACCGCCGCCTCCTCCGCCAGGTCGGCGGCTTCGCCGAGCTCGCCGAGCGCCGCCAGCAGCGGCAGGGCGACCACACCGGCGCGGACCGCCAGGATCGGGTTTTGCGACCGCGATCGCCGGTAATGCTCGTAGATCCGCGCCGCCGCCGCGATCGAGCCGCGCTGCCAGTCGGACTCCAGCGCCGACAGCAGGCAGTCGGCACGCAGGCTCGCGGCGCTCGCCGGGTAGGCGTGACAAGCGCCGGCAAGACGCGACACCCTGCCGCCGTCATGCGCCGCCGATCCGGCGCCGGCGGTCAGCACCGTCACCACGCCGACCCCGTCGCCGCCCCGCAATGCCGCCTCCAAGGCCCGCGACGACCAGCGCCCGGCGGCAGCCGGCGCCGAGGCCGCGCTCCTCGACGCTTGATAGGCCATCGCGCGTCCTGCCGCCGCGCGATCGCCGGTCCTCCAGGCGCGCGCCAGCCAGCGGAGGTGGGCGCCGCCGTGTGCGGGCCCCCGGTCGATCGCGCCGGCCATGACGGCGAGGCGCTGCAGGTTGGTCGGATCGAGCGTCGCGGGATCCGCCCGGCCCGCCGCCCAGGGCTCGATGATCCGAACCGCCGCCGGCAAGCGGCCGTCGGCCGCCAGCTCCGCGGCGTAGGCGACCGCGATGTCGGGGCTGTGGGGGCGGGCGCGCCGCGCCCGCGCGAGGAGCTCGAGCGCCTGCTCCGCGTCGGCCCCGGCGGTGCTGAGCTCTGCCTTTGCCGCCAGGATCGCCGCCGTCGGCAGGCGGCGGGCCATCGCCTCGAGAAAGCCCTCGATCCAGTCGAGACGGCCGCTGTCGCGCGCCGTCCGAACCAGGAGAAACGCCGCTCGTACGTCCGCCGGATCGCCAGCGAGCCGGCGGGCCGCGGCGGCGACCACGCCCCGCCCGTGGCCGCCGCCGATCAAGGCCTCGAGCCGCTCGTCGGGCTCGTTCGCAGCCAGCGGCGGTGAGGCCACGATCGGCCCGACCGGCGCGTCGCGAATCGCCTGCCCACCGTCGCTGCCGCCGGCGAGGGCGGCCAGACCGCCAAGCACCACGACAGAAAGGCGCGAGCGAGCCCGTGGGCGCCGCTTGCGGGTCCTGTCGCCGCGGGCAGCGCGACCCGCGATCGGCGATGTAGGGGCGAGCGGAGCGCCGGCAAGACTCGACGCCACCCGGCGCCTCACGGCGAACGCCAGCGGAAGCGCGCCAGGCTCGCCGAAGCGACGACCTCGCCGCCGCGCATCGCCTCGACGCTCCACAATAGCTCCGCGCCCGGGTCGACGCCCGGGTTCTCGAGAAGCCAGGCGGTGACCTCGGCGGCGAGGGTTCGCTCGACGAGCAGCTCGCCGGCTTGGTTCCACACCCGCAGCCGGTAGCCGACGGCATCGGGGTATCGCCCCCAGCGCAGCGTCGGGGCCGGCGCCTCGGCCGCCCAGTCGAGCGTCGTGCCGATGCGCGGCGCCGGACCACGCCAGCGGCCCTCGCCGCCCGAGTCGATGGGCGGGAACGGGCCGGCGACCAGGAGCACGAGCAAGGCCACACCGACCAGCGCGGCGGCGGCGCGGACCGCGACCCTCGACCACCCCGAGCGCGCCGGCAGATAGCCGGCGCCGCCAGACCCCTCGGCTGCGGGATCGTCACCGATGCCCTCGCGCAGCTCCAGGTCCACCGGTTTCAGGTCGCCGATGCGATCCACCAGCTCGCGCCAGAGCGCCGCGCATTCACCACAGGCGGCAAGGTGCCCGACCAGTTCCCGCCGTTGCAACGCCGAAACTTCGCCGCTCGCCAGCAGCACCCAGCGCTCCACGTCGGGGCAGTCGGCGATGGCTTCCGCGGCCCCGCCCCGCTCCGGCAACCAGGTCCAGAGCTCGAGGAGGAGGCCCTGCCTGCCGCGACAGGCCTCGCATTCGGCCAGGTGCTCGGCCAGGCGATCGGATCCCCCGGCTGGCTCTTCGCAGAGCGTCGCCCAGGACGGGCATGGTTGGGGCCGCGTGGAGGACCGGCTCATTTGAGAAAATCCAGTGTTCCTGCGGTGCCCCGCGAGAAGTCGCTGAAGTCGATCCCGCGCTCACGCAAGCCTGCGGCGAGAGTGGCCAGCGCCCGCCCCTGCACCTCGTAGACGCGCTTGTGGTTGCGCAGCCCGAGCGCCGCCGCGACCTCGCGCGCCCTCAGGCCGCGCTCGAAGCGCAGGCGAATGGCCAGGCGCTCGTCATCCGGGAGCGCCTCGATCAGCTCGCGGAGGATCTGCTGCGCCTGCGCCCGCTCCAATCCGTCGTCGCAGCCGGCGCGATCGTCGGGCAGGTCGAACGGCACCTCGTCGCCGACCGCAGCCCGCGGCTGATCGATCGACATGGGAACGACGGAACGTAGCAGCGAGGTGACCAGTCGCCAGCGATGGTCCTGGCTCAGGGCGCGCTCGATGGTCGCGAGGCGGTCGACGACGTCTTTGACGGAGCAGCGCCGGTGTCCCTTCGAGCGCAGCAACATCATGATCTGGCCGACCGAGTAGCCGTCCCAGAAGTAGTGTTTGAACACCAAGCGCTCCACCCTGCCGAGCTCCCGGATGGAGCGGAACAGTCGCCGGCGGCCGCGCGAGGTCCGAATCCATTCCCGGGCCAGGTTGAAGACGACGGCCGCCAGCCAGGTGCTGAACTTGCATTCCCCGAGCGAGCCTCTGCCCCGGTACTCGCGGATCCGGCGGCAGTCGTCGGCCGCCAGCCGCTCGCAGACATGAACGTAGATCGCCATCTGCTCGTCGTGCTCGTTCGCATAGCGACGGATGCAGGAGAGCATGAACGGCGAATAGCGGTGGATGAAGTCCGGCCAGGCCTCCGCGCCGCGCAAGATGACCGCGGCGACCGCTTCGGGAGTCCCCTCGGGAACTCGTGCGACGCCGGCCGTGCCGGCGCTCGCTGCGGAGCTCGACGTGGTTTGTACTGGCTTCGGGCACACGGGCGGCGCTCGACCTGCTCCCGGCTCGATCATTCCGGGCGGAGGCACCCCGGCAGTCTCCGATCGTTCCGTTTGGTTGGGCTGTCGACATTATGAGACGGCCACGGCACCGGAACTGTCAACCGCCAATCGGATCCCGCCGCCGGCGACCTTCTCTCCGCCGGGCGGGCGGCCGGCTGAAATGCGGGTTGGAGAGAGTCGGCCAATGACCGATAATGGGGACATTGTGCTTCAGAATGTTCTGACACGCTGAACAACTGACTGGCGTGCTTCTCTTTGGAGCGGTGCGTTCGTTCACTTTCGGCTGACAAATGCTCAACCGTCGGATCTATCGT
>Ga0302046_10005975_pt1 | contig 10667 bp, 8 predicted proteins | sample RVTome_11_FD_200261 | JGI IMG/M metagenome (GOLD analysis project Ga0302046, IMG submission 200261) | Soil microbial communities from uranium-contaminated site in the Upper Colorado River Basin, Wyoming, United States - RVT147D111 (version 2) ... | reverse complement strand
GAAGCCCCGGCGGGCTCCGGGGTGCGGCTGGGAGTGGGCGACGATTGTGCCCTGCTCGAGCCGCCAGCCGGGGCGCTGATTGCGGCGACCATCGATACCCTGGTGGAGGGGCGGCATTTTCTGCCGGACACCGCGGCAGCGGACGTGGGTTGGAAAGCCATGGCGGTGAATCTCAGCGACCTCGCCGCCATGGGCGCGCGTCCGGCCTGGGCCAGCATGGCCTTGACCCTACCCGATGCCGACCAGGATTGGTTGCGTGGCTACTGCGAGGGCTTCTGGGCACTGGCAGAAGCCCACGGCGTCAGCCTGGTGGGCGGCGACCTCACCCGCGGTCCCCTGACCGTGTCCGTGCAGCTGCTGGGATTGGTCCAGGAGCACGAGGCCCTGCGCCGTGATGGCGCCCGTGCCGGTGACCACATCCTGGTCACCGGGACCCTGGGCGATGCCGCCGCGGGACTGGCCATCCTCCAGGGTCGTCTCGCCACCGGCATTGACCAAGCGCAATGGCTCACGGCCCGGCACCTGCGACCGACGCCGCGGGTCTCCGCCGGGCTGGCGCTGGCGGGGTTGGCCAGCGCCGCCATCGACCTGTCCGACGGCTTCGCCCAGGATCTTGGGCACGTGCTGCGCCGCAGCGGCGTGGGCGCGACGGTCTCGGTGCCGACACTGCCCTTGTCCTCTGCGCTGCGCTCGGCGGCTTCGGCGGAGACGGCGTTGGCTTGGGCGCTCACCGGCGGTGACGACTACGAGCTGTGTTTTTGCTGCCCGCCCGAGCGCCTCGCGCGGGTGCAGGCAGCGCTGGCCGAGTGCGGGGTCGCGGCGACGGCCGTCGGCAGGGTAGAGGAGGGCTCCGGCTTACGTCTGTTGGATGCAGGGTGCCTGCCTTGGATCGGCTCCCAGGCTGGCTACAGGCACTTCTGACGGCGCCTGCGTGACCAAGCCGACCCTCGCCTCGCTGCTCGACCCGGTCCAGTGCCTGGCGCTCGGCTTCGGTAGCGGCCTGGCTCCGCGAGCCCCGGGCACCTTCGGGACCCTGGCCGCCGTGCCCATTTACTTGCTGCTCGCCCCTTTGTCGCTCCCCCTATACCTGCTGGTGGTCACCGTGCTCTTCGGCCTAGGAGTGTGGGCCTGTGACTACACCGCGACCCGGCTCGGAGTACACGACCACCCCGCCATCGTCTGGGACGAAGTGGTGGGCTTCCTGGTCACCATGGCCGCCGCGCCCCGGGGAGCGGTCTGGGTGCTGGTGGGCTTCCTGCTGTTTCGGCTCTTCGACGTGATCAAGCCCTGGCCGATCGGGCTGCTGGACCGCCGCGTCTCCGGTGGCTTCGGCATCATGTTGGACGACCTGGTGGCGGGGCTGTTGGCCCTGGGGGTCCTGCAGCTGTTACGCTGGGCCCTGGCGTAGCCGCAGGCCCAGGCGCACGGCGGCGCGGGAGTCCTCTGGTGTCGCCAGGAAGCGTCGTCACAAGTGCCCCCTCGAGGCCCAGGCTATGGCTGCGGGCGCTGCTGCAAGGCCCCTTCGGGCCCCTGCTGCTCTCGGCGGCAGTTCTACTCGCGGTAGTCCTGCCGGAGCGACTGGCCACGGAGCGTACCGTGGCGCCACCTGCCGGCTCACATCTTGCCTGCGCTCTGGAGAAGGTCATCGACGGGGATACCATAGACGTGCGCTGTGACGATGGCCCGATTCGCGTCCGAATCTGGGGCATCGACGCACCGGAGCGTGGCCAGACGCCCTGGGGCGACGCGGCAACCCTCCGGCTTCGGGAACTGCTGGCCAGCGGCTCCGTGGCGCTCAGCGTGACCGGCGTGGACGTCTATGAGCGAGTGCTCGCCCGCGTCGCCGCCCCGCAGCTGAGCGACGCTGGGCTCAGCCTGGTGCGCGAGGGCTACGCTACCGTCCACACCCGCTACGTGACCGACGCGGACTATCGGGCGGCGCGGACGGCGGCACGCCGAGAGCGCCTGGGCATATGGTCGCGGCCCGGTGCACAGCAGCGGCCCTGGGAGTGGCGTCGCCTCAATCCCCCGGGCGCCAACGATGGCGGCAAGGCCTGAGGGGCGCCACGATGGACGCGGCTCAGGCCCTCCGAGCACCCATGTACACGGATCATTTCGGCCTGCAAGGAGAGCCCTTTCGGGTCACGCCAGACCCGAAGTTCTTTTTCGCCGGGCCCGACTACCGCTTGTTGGCGGCAACCTTGCTGGCTAGCCTCGATCAGCCAGAGGGCATCTGTCTGCTCAGCGGCCCTGCCGGCAGCGGCAAGACCCTGCTGTTGCGTCAGCTGATCAGCGACCTGGACCCCCAGGTGCCCACCGCCTTGCTCTGGAACGCCAACCTCGAATATCCAGATTTTCTGGCGGCCGTGACCTCCCAGCTCTCCGAAGATCTCCCGGACGGGCTCAGTGCCCAGCCCATGGTCACCATCGAGCTGTGCGCTCGGCAGGCGCTCGCGGAGGGTCGGCATCCGGTGCTGGTGGTGGACGAGGCCCACGGGCTGCCGGACAGTGTCATCGAGCACATGCCCGAGCTGGCCGACCTGCGCATCGACGGCCGCCAGGCGCTGGCGCTGGTACTGGCGGTGGAGGACACCTGCCGGGCGCAATTGACGGAGCGCCTCGGCCCCGAGCTGGTGGGGAGCGAGCTGGTAGTCGAGCCCATGGACCCGGAGCAGGTGCGCTCCTACGTCCTGCATCGGCTGCGCGTGGCCGGCTACCACGGCCCTGGGCTGTTCACCGATGCGGCCCTGGACCGGCTTTCCCAGGTCGCCGGCGGCGTTCCCCGGCTGGTGAACATGATTGCCGGCAAGTCACTGTTCCTGGCCTACCTGGGAAACGAGCCCCAGGTGGGGGCCGAGCTCGTCGATGAAGTAGCCGGGGAGCTCTGGCGGCCGGTCGGTGAGCCGCCCCATGCGCTCGTCGAGAGCTCGCTCCTAGACCTGCTGGCGACCGATAGCGGCGCAACGGCGGTGCTACCTGGCGCCGGTACGGGCGCCGCGGAGACCCGCCAGGTCCCGCCGCGGCCAGTGCCGGGGCAGCGCTTTCGTGATCTGCGGGCTAGCAGCACGGCTGGAGTGCCAGCGCCTCGCCCGGCCCACCACCGCTGGCAGCTCGCTCTGCCGCGGCCACGAGCGATGATCTCGTTGTTGGCCGTCGGTGTCGCCCTGTCACTGGCCACCGAGCCTGGGCGGGAATGGCTGGAGCGCATTGCCAGCCCCCTGATCGTCGAGCTGCAACAGCGCGTCGGTGACAAGGTCGGTGTGCGCCCCGAGAGCGCCGACGGACCCGCCGTGCCGGAGCGCCCGCTGCAGCCGACGCCGGCCGAGCCGCTGCCGGAAGCGCAGTCGAGCGACCCGGCATCGCCGATGGCCGAGGCCGAGGTCCCTGTGCCTCCTCCGGAAGTCCCCGAGCCGCTCGCGGTCGTCCCAGAGCCGCCGGTGGTTGCGGCCGAGCCCTCGGCCCCCGCCGAGGAAGGCCCGGCGCCTGAGCCGGTGGCCGAGGCCGAGGAGCCGGTGCCGGCAATGAGCCCAGCGCCGCAGGAGTCGGACGTGGCGGCCGAGGAGCCGGCCCTCGATCCTGCCCTGGTCGGACGCGAGATCGAGCGCACCCGCATGATCCGGGCGCTGTTGAGCTTGGCGGTGGAGTACCTCAACGCCGACCGCTACATCGAGCCTGCCGGCGCCAATGCCTATCAGAGCTATCTGGACGTGCTCGAGCTCGATCCCGGCAATGCCGCAGCCCGTGCCGGCATCGAGGCGCTGCAGGCGCGGCTGCTGCGCTACGCCCGGGTGGCCGAGCGGCGGGAAGACTGGGATACGGCGGCGCGCTACTACCGCGGGGCGCTCACCATCGACCCGCTTTCCGACAGCCTGCGCTCCGACCTGGCGCGCGCCGAGAGCCTCGCCGGGTCCCGCCGCTGAGCCCGCGCGCCCGCGTGCTCACTCGCGGATGTCGCGCTCGATCAGGGCGTAGGCCGAGTGGTTGTGGATGGACTCGAAATTCTCCGACTCCACCACGTAACCGAGGATGCGCTCGTCACGGTTGAGGCGGGCGGCGATGTCCCGAACCACGTCCTCCACGAATTTTGGGTTCTCGTAGGCGCGCTCGGTGACGTACTTCTCGTCCGGGCGCTTGAGCAGACCGTAAAGCTCGCAGGAGGCCTCCTGCTCCGCCAGCTCGATCAGCTCCTCGATCCAGATGAAGCCTCGGGTACGCACGTTCAAGGTCACGTGGGAGCGCTGGTTGTGGGCTCCGTAACGGGAAATCTCCTTGGAGCAGGGGCACAGACTGGTGGTCGGTACCAAGACCTTGACGTAGGTGGTGGCCTTGCCGTTGCGGATCTCGCCGACGAAGGTGACCTCGTAGTCCATGAGGCTCTTCACCCCGGAGACGGGGGCGGCCTTGTTGACGAAGTAGGGGAAGGTCATCTCGATGTGGCCAGCTTGAGCTTCGAGGCGCTCAACCATCTCCAACAGCATCTCCCGGAAGGACTGCACCGAGATCTCGCGCTCGTGATTGTTGAGGATCTCGACGAAGCGCGACATGTGCGTGCCCTTGAAGTTGTGGGGCAAGTTCACGTACATGTTGAACACTGCAACCGTGTGCTGCTCGCCGCCGCTGCGGTCGCGGACTCGCACCGGATGGCGGATGTCCTTGATCCCCACCTTGTTGATGGGGATGCGGCGCAGGTCAGAGCTGCCTTGTACGTCCACCAGCGTGCTGGTCTTGGGCTCGCAAGTCGCTTGGGTCATGGTCCTCACCTCGCGCTGGCGGGGCCGGGGGTGCGGGCCAGCAGGGGTACTACCCCCCTCAGAATCCCCCAAGGAAGGGCAATAACAGAGCAAAAACGTAGGTAATGCGGGCGGGCGATGTTAGCCCACAGCCTCCAGTGTGACAACCTCGGCCCGCCAGTGTTCGATCTGCCGCCGAATCCCCTCCGCATCCAGGGCGCATTCCGCCAGCAGCTCCTCCCGGCTACCCTGGTCCACGAAGCGATCCGGGAGACCGATGTTGAGCACCGGCGTGGGGTTGCGAAAGCCCGCAAGCACTTCGTTGACGGCACTGCCGGCGCCACCGAGCAAGGTGTTCTCCTCTACCGTCACCAGGTAGTCGTGGGTGGCGGCTGCCTCCAGCACCACGTCCCGATCCAGGGGCTTGACGAAGCGCATGTTATAGAGGGTTGCATCGAGGGCTTCGGCGATCGCCTGGCAGGGCTCGACCATGGTGCCGAAGGCGAGCAGCGCCAAGCCCTGGCCGCGCCGCCGCCGCACTGCCTTGCCCACCGGCAGCATCTGCATGGCGGCTGCCACTGGCACGCCGGGGCCGTTGCCGCGGGGATAGCGGACCGCCGCCGGGCAGCCGAGCTGGTAGCCGGTGTAGAGCATTTGCCGGCACTCGTTCTCATCCGCCGGCGCCATGACCACCATGTTGGGAATGCAGCGCAGGTAGGTGAAGTCGAAGGAGCCGGCGTGCGTGGGCCCGTCGGGGCCGACCAGCCCCGCCCGGTCGATGGCGAACAGCACCGGCAATCCCTGCAAGGCCACGTCGTGTATCAATTGGTCGTAGGCCCGCTGCAGGAAGGTCGAATAGATGGCAACCACCGGCCGCATGCCGGCACAGGCCAAGCCCGCCGCCAGGGTCACGCTGTGCTGCTCGGCGATGCCCACGTCGGTGTAGCGGTCCGGAAAGCGCTCGGCGAAGGCCACCAGGCCGGAGCCTTCGCGCATGGCGGGGGTGATGCCGTAGAGGCGCGGATCCTGAGCTGCCATATCGCAGAGCCAGTCGCCGAAGACCTGGGTGTAGCTCGGGCTGGTGGGCTTGGCGGAGGACCGCAGCCCCTCCCGGGGATCGAACTTCCCGACCCCGTGATATTTGACCGGCTTGTCCTCGGCGGGCTTGTAGCCCTTGCCCTTGCGGGTGATGACGTGCAGCAGGCGAGGGCCCTCGTGCTCTCGTAGGTTCTGCAGCGTGCGCACCAGCGTCGGCAGGTCATGGCCGTCCACTGGCCCGAAGTAGAGAAAGCCCATTTCCTCGAAGATGGTCCCGGGCATGACCATGCCCTTGACGTGCTCCTCCGCGCGCTTGGCCATCTCCCACATGGGTGGCACGTGCTTCAACACCCGTTTCCCGCCCTCGCGCACGCTGGTGGCCACCCTGCCGGACATGAGCCGCACCAGGTAATTGGACAGTGCCCCCACGTTCGGCGAGATGGACATCTCGTTGTCGTTCAAGACCACCAGCACGTCGGCGCGGATGTCGCCACCGTGGTTCAGTGCTTCGAAGGCCATGCCGGCGGTCATGGCGCCGTCGCCGATGATGGCCACCGTGCGCGAATCCCGGCCCAACAGCCGGTCGGCCGTCGCCATGCCGATGGCGGCACTGATCGAGGTGCTGGAATGGCCGGCCCCGAAGGCGTCGTACTCGCTTTCCGTGCGCTTGGCGAAGGGCGCCAGCCCGTGGTGCTGGCGGATGGTTCGGAGCTGGTCCCGCCGCCCGGTGAGGACCTTGTGGGGGTAGGTCTGGTGACCCACGTCCCAGACCAGGTGATCCTTGGGTGTGTCGTAGACGTAATGCAGGGCCACCGTGAGCTCCACCGTCCCCAGGTTGGCGCCGAAGTGACCACCTACCTGGGAGACGCATTCGATCAGGTACTCCCGCAGCTCATTGGCTAGTGGCTCCAGCACCGATTCCGGCAAATCCCGGAGGTCGGCGGGGGAGTCGACGGTGGAGAGAAGGGGGTAGCGTTGGGGATCGATCATCGTCCGCGATCATCGGCGGGGGGACGCGGCATTATGAATAGCGCTTTCGCTGCGCGCAAACCGCGACGGAGCAGTGCTCGGTGAGCCGCCGGCGGGAGCCGGGGAGACGAGGCCCGGAGGGCTCTTTAGCTGACCCTTTCGACGATGAAGCGGGCCAGCCAGCGCAGCAGCTCGGCGCCGGAGCCCAGCTCGCGCAGACTATCGAGGGCCTCGTCGCTCAGGGTCCGGGCGCGCTCCCGCGCTTCGGCCAGGCCCAGCACCGAGACGTAGGTGGGCTTGTCGAGCGCCGAATCGGCGCCCTGGCGCTTACCGGTGACGGCGCTGTCACCCACCACGTCCAGCACGTCGTCCTGGATCTGAAAGGCCAGCCCGACGCACTTGCCATAGTGGTCCAGGGCTTCCAACTGGGGGGAATTGCGCCGGCCGCTGCTGAGGGCACCGAGCAGCACGCTCGCCCGGATCAGTGCCCCGGTCTTGTGGATGTGCATGAGCTCCAGCTCGGCGGATTCCAACCGTCGGCCGATGGCAGCCAGGTCGATGGCTTGACCGCCCACCATGCCGCGGGAGCCGGCGGCCGTGGCCAAGGCGTCCACCATCCACAGCCGCACCTCCGGCTCCGGAATCATGGCGCCATCGTGGGCCAGGATGCGGAAGGCCAGAGCCTGCAGGGCGTCACCGGCGAGGATCGCGGTGGCCTCGTCGAAGGCCTTGTGGCAGGTGGGACGGCCGCGCCGGAGGTCGTCGTCGTCCATGGCCGGGAGGTCATCGTGCACCAGGGAATAGGCGTGAATGAGCTCCACCGCGCAAGCCGGACCGTCGAGCCGCTCCACCGCCACCCCCAGCGCCAGCCCAGCGCCGTACACCAGCACCGGCCGCACCCGCTTGCCGCCCCCGAGCACCGCGTAGCGCATGGCCTCGTGGAGACGGCCCGGGGTCAGATCCGCGGGCGGCAGCTGTCGGTCCAAAGCGGTCTCGACCCGCGCCCGGAGCTTGGCCAGCTGAGCCGGCACCGCGGTCACGGGCCAGGCTCGTCCGGCTCGAAGGGCTCGAGCTGCGCGCCGTCGGGTCCGGCCACCAGCTTCTCCACCCGCTGCTCGGCTTCGGCCAGGGCGCTTTGGCAGCGCCGGGTCAGCTGCACGCCCCGCTCGAACAGTCGCAACGACTCCTCGAGGGCGAGATCGCCGCTCTCCAGGCGCTGCACCAAGCCCTCCAGCTCGCTCAAAGCGCGCTCGAAGTCCAGTGCTGGCTCTGTGGGCTCGGTCACGGCGGGTGCGGCAATGATTCGGGGCTAGCCCGGACGATTCATAATGAATCGGGAGCGCTCAGGCGGGCGGCAGCGCCAGCTGGCGCCGCCCTGGCGCGCCAAGCACGGCGGTCGCTACGGTGGTTGGCGCGAAAGCCGAGTCGGGCGCGCCTGGGCCAGTGAGCGCCGCGATCGCAGGAGGCCGGCGAGAGTGCCTGGTAGCGCTGCGCTTAGTCATTGATCGTGATCGTAAGTGCCTACGAGCTGTTGGATTATCGGCGAGGCTCGGTCGCCCGCGCGAGTTGTCCGGGTTAACTTAGCCGGCGGCCGAGGGAGCGTCAATCGCGCCGCCCCAGGGGTACACTAGCGCCCGCCTGCCGCAACAGCCCGGGCAGGCGCCCATATCACGCAGCCGAAGACCATGAATCAGGTTTACGACGCCTCTGCCATCGAGGTCTTGAGCGGCCTCGAGCCGGTGCGCCGCCGCCCCGGCATGTACACGGATACGACCCGACCCAACCACCTGGCTCAAGAGGTGGTGGACAACAGCGTCGACGAGGCCCTGGCCGGCTACGCCAGCCGCATCGATGTGACCCTACACGCCGATGGCGCCATCACCGTGGAGGACGATGGCCGTGGCATGCCGGTGGACCTGCATCCCGAGGAAGGCATCCCTGGGGTCGAGCTGATCCTCACCCGGCTGCACGCCGGGGGCAAGTTCTCCGAGCGCAGCTACCGCTTCGCGGGCGGACTGCACGGGGTCGGTGTGTCGGTGGTGAACGCCCTCTCGGCGACGCTGGAGGTCTGGGTCAAGCGCGATGGCAAAGAGCATCACATGGCCTTCGTCGAAGGCGAGAAGGTGGAGCCGCTGCACGTGATCGGTGACGTGGGCCGCCGCAACACCGGGACCCGAGTTCGCTTCACCCCCGAGGCTCGCTACTTCGACTCGCCGAAGATCTCCATCCCGCGCCTCGAGCACCTGCTGCGGGCCAAGGCCGTGCTCTGCCCTGGCCTCACCGTGACCCTCGAGGACGAGACCTCTGGCGACGGCGAGACCTGGTGCTACCAGGGGGGCTTGGGCGACTACCTGGCCGAGGCGCTGCAGCAGCAGCCCTGCCTGCCCGACCCGCCCTTCGTCGGCAGTCTGGAAGGCGAGCGCGAGGCGGTGGACTGGGCGGTCGCTTGGCTGCCCGAGGGCGGCGAGGCAGTGGCCGAAAGCTATGTCAACCTGATCCCCACGGCCCTGGGCGGCACCCACGTCAACGGCTTGCGCACCGGATTGACCGAGGCGGTGCGGGAGTTTTGCGAGTTCCGCGACTTGGTTCCCCGGGGCCTGCGCATCACGCCGGAGGACGTCTGGGATCAGGTCTGCTATGTGCTCTCGGTGAAGCTCGCCGACCCCCAGTTCTCCGGACAGACCAAGGAGCGGTTGTCCTCCCGGGAATGCGTGGTGTTCGTCTCCGGCGTGGTGAAAGATCTGTTCGGGCTATGGCTGAACCAGCACGCCGAGACCGGCGAGCGCATCGCCCAGCTGGCCATCCAGGCGGCCCAGCGCCGCCAGCGCAGCAGCAAGCGGGTGGTGCGCAAGAAGATCACCAGCGGCCCGGCCTTGCCCGGCAAGCTGACCGACTGCAGCACCCACGACCTGGACCGGTCGGAGCTGTTTCTGGTGGAGGGCGACTCGGCCGGCGGCTCGGCCAAGCAGGCGCGCAACCGGGAGTTTCAGGCGGTGATGCCGCTGCGGGGCAAGATCCTGAATACCTGGGAGGTGGACCCGGCCGAGGTCATGGCCTCCCAGGAGGTGCACGACATCGCCGTCGCCGTGGGGGTCGACCCGGGCGGCAACGACCTCTCGGGTCTGCGCTACGGCAAGATCTGCATCCTCGCCGACGCCGACTCCGATGGTCAGCACATCGCCACGCTGCTCTGCGCGCTGTTCCTGCGCCACTTCCGGCCGCTGGTGGAGGCTGGGCGAATCTATGTGGCCATGCCGCCGTTGTACCGCGTCGACGTGGGCAAGGAGGTCTTGTACGCCCTGGACGAAGCCGAGAAGCAGGGCCTGCTCGACCGCATCGAGGCCGAAAAGAAGAAAGGCAAGGTCAGCGTCACCCGCTTCAAGGGCCTGGGCGAGATGAACCCGCTGCAGCTGCGCGAGACCACCATGGAGCCGGACACCCGGCGGTTGGTGCAGCTCGGCCTGGATGACGCCGAGGACCCGGCGGTGATCATGGACCTGTTGCTCGCCCGCAAGCGCGCCCCCGACCGTCGCAGCTGGCTGGAGCGGAAGGGCGACCTGGCCGAGGTAGTCTGAGGCTGGCGAGGGCGGGGCCGGCAACGGTACTCTTGCGCGTCCGCCGCCAGTCCCCGCAATCGGCCTCACGAGTTCCAAGATGAGCGATCAGGAAGCCCTGGTACCCGAGACCGAGCGCCAGCCCCTGGCCCGTTTCACCGAGAAGGCGTACCTGGACTACTCCATGTACGTCATCCTCGACCGGGCGCTGCCCTATCTAGGCGACGGTCTGAAACCGGTGCAGCGGCGCATCGTCTACGCCATGTCGGAGCTGGGGCTCTCGGCCGGGGCCAAGCCGAAGAAGTCCGCCCGCACCATCGGCGACGTGCTCGGCAAATACCACCCCCACGGCGACGCGGCTTGCTATGAAGCCATG
>Ga0302046_10005973_pt1 | contig 10670 bp, 9 predicted proteins | sample RVTome_11_FD_200261 | JGI IMG/M metagenome (GOLD analysis project Ga0302046, IMG submission 200261) | Soil microbial communities from uranium-contaminated site in the Upper Colorado River Basin, Wyoming, United States - RVT147D111 (version 2) ... | reverse complement strand
TACCGCCACGTGCCGAAGGTGACGGTGTTCGGCTCCGCCCGCACGCCGCGCGAGCATCAGGTGTCCCGCCAGGCCCAGGACTTCGGCAAGCGCATGACGGCCAGCGGCTGGATGGTGATCACGGGGGCGGGCAGCGGCGTCATGGGCGCGGCCCAGGAGGGGGCGGGCAGGGAGCGCTCCTTCGGGCTCAACATCCGGCTGCCCTTCGAGCAGGACGCCAATCCGTGGATCGCCGACGACGCCAAGCTGATCACGTTCAAGTACTTCTTCACGCGGAAGCTTTTCCTCGTCCGGGAGGCCCATGCGGTGGCCTTCTTCCCGGGTGGGTTCGGAACGTCCGACGAGGCGTTCGAGACGCTCACGCTGATGCAGACCGGCAAGGCGCCTCTCGTGCCGGTGGTGCTGCTGGACGAGCCCGGTGGGACCTACTGGAAGGCCGTCGAGGCGCTCATCCGCCGGGAGATGGCCGACGCGGGGATGATCTCGCCGGAGGATCTCAACCTGTTTCGGATCGTGGACGGCGTGGAGGAGGCGGCTGCCGAGATCGAGCAGTTCTACCGCGTGTTCCACTCCCAGCGCTTCGTCGGCGACAGCCTGGTGCTCCGGCTCCGGCGCCACCTGCCCGAGAGCGCGGTGGAGGAGATCGGCGCGCGCTTCGCCGACATCCTGACGGGTCCGGTGGAGCAGCGGGCGGAAGCGCTCAAAGCGGAAGGAGACGCCTTCGTCGGGCTGCCGCGGCTCGTGCTCCCGTTCAACCGCCGCGACTTCGCCCGCCTGCGCCTGCTCATCGACTTCGTGAACCAGAGCTGAGCCCGCCCGCTCTCTCCCGGCGCAGAGCCCGCACTCCGCTCCCTGTCCCCTCGGGGAAGCGTGCGGGTCGGGGGGGGTCACTCGGCCTCGTCCCGCTCCTCGGTCGTCTGGCAGGCTACGCACACCCACGTGCGCAGGAGCGTCACGCGCCGCGGGTCGCGTCGCAGCGTCCAGGGGATCATCCGGTTGGCTCCGCATCGCGGGCATGGCTGCGCCTTCTGGCCGGGTCGGATCTCGGACGGCAGCCAGGGGATCTTCGGCTTCATGAGCCGGATTATATCCCCGACATGCGCCTCGCCCGTCGCGCTAGAATGCGGGCATGAGGCGGGTCCGGGTGGCCCTGGCCCAGGTCAACCCCACGGTGGGCGCCGTGGAGGCCAATGCGCGGCTGGTCGTGGAGTGGATGGAAAGGGCCCGCGCCCTCGGTTGCGACGTGGTAGCCTTCCCCGAGCTCGTCCTCACCGGGTATCCGCCCGAGGACCTGCTCTTCAAGCCGGCCTTCATCGAGGCCAACCTGCGGGCGCTGGCGGAGGTGGCCGCCCAGAGCCGCGGGCTCACGGCGGTGGTGGGCTTCGTCGACAAGCGCGACGACATCTACAATGCCGCGGCCGTCCTGCACCACGGAAGCCACGCCGGCACCTACCACAAGCAGTACCTGCCGAACTACGGGGTGTTCGACGAGAACCGCTACTTCCAGGCCGGCACGGAGTCGCCCGTCTTCGCTCTCGGCCGGACGGTGATCGCGGCCAACATCTGCGAGGACATCTGGTATCCCACGGGGCCCACGACGGTGCAGGCGCTGGCCGGAGCCGAGCTGGTGGTCACCATCAACGGGTCGCCCTACCACGCTGGCAAGGCCCAGTTTCGCGAGAAGATGCTGGCGACCCGCGCCGCCGACGATCTCGCGTGCCTGGCCTTCGTCAACACCGTCGGCGGCCAGGACGAGCTGGTCTTCGACGGCCAGTCCTTCATCTTCAACCAGAAGGGGGAGTGCATCGCCCGCGGCAAGGCCTTCGAGGAGGATCTGGTCGTGGGCGACCTGGATCTGGACGAGGTGTTCCGGGCCCGGCTCCACGACTCTCGCCGCCGGAAGGAGAAGCTCCGGAAGGAGGCGGCCGTCCCGCGCGTCGCCCTGCCACCGCTACCGGTGCGAGACCGGCCGGCGCTCCCGGCGCGCGAGGTCGCAGCGCTCGAGCCGGCGGAGGAGATCTACCGGGCGCTCGTCGTCGGCACTCGCGACTATGTGGTCAAGAACGGCTTCACCCACGTCCTCGTGGGGCTCTCGGGGGGCATCGACTCGGCCCTGGTCGCGGTCATCGCCTGCGACGCCCTGGGCGCGGCCAATGTCACGGGCGTCACCATGCCCTCGCCGTACTCCTCCTCGGGTACCCGGCGGGACGCCGCCCGGGTCGCGAGAAACCTCGGGATCGAGTTCCTCACCCTGCCCATCACCGATGTCTTCAAGGCCTGCCGGCGGTCCCTCGGCAAGCCGTTCAAGGGCCTCAAGGAGGACCTGACCGAGGAGAATCTCCAGGCGCGCATCCGCGGCAACTTCCTGATGGCCCTCTCCAACAAGTTCGGCTGGCTGGTGCTGACCACGGGGAACAAGAGCGAGATCGGCGTCGGCTACTCCACGCTCTACGGCGACATGGCGGGCGGGTTCGCAGTCATCAAGGACGTGCCGAAGACGCTGGTCTATCGGCTCGCCGCCCACGCCAATGCCCGGGGGGGCCGTGATCTGATCCCGCGCTCGATCTTCGAGCGGGCGCCGTCGGCCGAGCTGCGCCCGGACCAGACCGATCAGGACACGCTGCCGCCCTATCCCGTGCTGGATGCCATCCTGGAGGCCTATGTGGAGGAGGACCAGTCGCTCCAGGACATCGTCGCGCGGGGGTTCGACGGCGCCACCGTCAGGCGCGTGATCGCCATGGTGGACCGCAACGAGTACAAGCGCCGACAGGGCCCCATCGGGATCAAGATCACGCCCCGAGCCTTCGGCAGGGACTGGCGCCTCCCCATCGTCAACCGGTTCCGGGAGTAGGCGACCCCCGCCGGCTCAGGCGCCGATGTCCAGCATCTGGAGCGAGGCCAGCCGCCGGTAGATCCCGCCCGGGCGGGCCATCAGCTCTTCGTGACGTCCCGCCTCGGCGATGCGCCCGCCATGCACCACCACCACCCGGTCCGCGCTCCGCACGGTGGCCAGCCGGTGGGCGATGACGAAGACGGTGCGGCCCTTCATCAGCTCGGCCAGGGCCTGCTGGACGAGGAACTCGCTCTCGGCGTCCAGGTCCGAGGTGGCCTCGTCCAGGATCAGGATGGGCGGATCCTTCAGGAAGGCCCGGGCGATGGTGATGCGCTGCCGCTGGCCGCCGGACAGCTTGACCCCGCGCTCGCCGACCCGGGTGGCGTAGCCCTCGGGCAGCGCGGCGATGAAGTCGTGAGCCTGCGCCAGCCGGGCCGCTCGCCCGATCTCCTCGCGGGTGGCCCCGGGCCGGCCGTAGGCGATGTTGTACTCGACGGAGTCGTGGAAGAGGAAGGTGTCCTGGGTCACGATGCCCATCAGCGCGCGGAGGGAGGCCACCGTGACCTCTCGCAGGTCGTGGCCGTCGATGGTGATGCGGCCCGAGGACACGTCGTGGAAGCGCGGGAGGAGATCCATGAGGGTCGTCTTGCCCGCCCCGGACATGCCCACGAAGGCCACCGTCTCGCCCTTGCGGATCGCGAGGGAGATGTCGTTCAGCGCTTCCCCCTCGGCGTCGGGGTAGCGGAACCCGACGTTCGCGAAGACGATGCGGTCCTCGAAGCCGGTGAGGGGGTGGGCGCCCGGAGTGTCGGCGATGGCGGGCTCGGTGTCGAGGATCCCGAAGACGCGCTCCACCGAGGCCAGCGATTGCTGCACCGTGTTGACCATGCGCGCGAGCTGGCGGACGGGCCCGTAGAGGAGCAGCATGGCGGCGGTGAACGAGAAGAACTCGCCGGGCGTGAGGGCGCCGCGGATCACCTGGTAGCCGCCGTACCAGAGGGCGCCCATGATCGCGAGGGCGCCCAGCACCTCCATGAGGGGCTCCGAGAGCTGGTCGGTCCGGTGGTCCTTGAGCGAGAGCCGCAGGAGCTCGTCGTTGACGGTGTCGAAGCGCTGCTGCTCGAGCCGCTCCCGGCCGAAGGCCTTGACGATCTTCGTCCCCGTGAAGGACTCCTGGAGGACGACGTTGAGCTCGGCGATGGTCTGCTGGGTGCGCCGGTTGATGCGGTACAGCCGCCGGCCGATCGCGCGGATCGCGACCCCCACCGCCGGGAAGACGGCGATGGCGATGAGGGCGAGGACCCATTCGCGCATGAACATCACCACCACCAGCGCCGCGATGGTGCCCACGTGGCGGACCGCGTTGACCAGCACCGTGGAGGCGAGGCGGGCCAGCCGGTTCACGTCCGTGACCACCCGCGCCATCAGCTCGGCGGAATGGACCGAAGCGAAGAAGGCCAGCGGCATGCCCTGGATGTGCGCGTAGAGGCCCCTCCGGATGCGGGTGATGACGCGCTCGCCCACCGCGGCCATCAGGTACGACTGGCCGAATCGGGCCACCGCCTTCAGGAGGTAAGCGCCCACGAGCGCGAGCGGGATCAGCTTGAGCATGAGCAGGTCGCGCTTGAGGAAGATCTCGTCCATGGCCGGCTTCACCAGCCAGGCGATGAATCCCTCCGAGGCGGAGACGAGGAGCGCCAGCAGACCGCCGGCGACCAGAGGCACCCAGTGAGGCTTGAGATGGGCGAACAAGCGGAAGAGGAGGCGGTACCGCACGCTCACAACGGGGGCCCCGTCACGCATGGCCGGCCGGCCGCGGGGGACGGACGCCGGCCGCCTCCGCGCACCGAGGCCGGATCCGCATGGCTGAGGGGTGCATCAGCCGCCGAAGAACTCGCGGATGGCCTCGACCACCTGGTCCACCTCCGCCTCGCTGTGGCCCGCCGACAGGGGCAGGCTCAGGATCTCCCTGACCAGCGCCTCGGTGCGCTCGAGCGGGGGCGGCGCGAGGCCCTCGACGGCCGGCTGACGGTGGCACGGGATCGGGTAGTGGATGCCGGTGGCGATCCCCCGCTCCCGCAGGAAGGCCGCCAGCGCGTCGCGCCGGGGCGCGCGCACGACGTAGAGGTGATACACGTGCCGGGCCTCCGGCGCCTCCGCCGGCAGCGCGAGGGGAAGCCCGGCGAGCCCGGACGCGTAGCGGGTCGCGAGGGCGCGGCGGCGGTCGTTCATCGCGTCCAGGCGGCGCAGGAGCACGCGGCCCACCGCCGCCTGGATCTCGTTGAAGCGCAGGTTGAAGCCCACCTCCGCGTGAACGTCCTTGCTCGACCGGCCGTGGTCGCGGAGACGGCGGCAGCGCGCGGCCACCTCGTCGTCGTCGGTCACGACGATCCCGCCGTCTCCCATCACCGTCAGGTTCTTCGACGGATAGAAGGAGAAGGCGCCGGCGCGCCCGAAGCCGCCGACCTTCCGCCCTCGCCACGCCGCCCCGTGGGCCTGGGCGCAGTCCTCGGCCAGCCACAGGCTGCGCTCGGCACAGAGCCGGCCGACGGCGGTCATGTCCGCCGGATGGCCGTAGAGATGCACGGGGACGAAGCCCACCGTGCGGGGGCCGATCCTGGCCGCCGCGTCGGCCACGTCGACGGTGTACGAGCCGTGCACCTCCACGAAGACGGGGACCGCCCCCGCGGCGCAGATGGCTTCCACGGTCGGGAACGCCGTATGGGATGGCACCAGCACCTCGTCCCCGCTCTTGACCCCCAGTGCCCGGAAGGTCATCCAGAGCGCGGCCGTCGCGCTGCTGGTGAGAACGGCGTGTCGGGCTCCGTTGTAGCGGGCGAACTCGCGCTCGAAGGCCGCGCACTCGGGGCCCAGGATGTAATGCCGCGAATCGATGGCGGCGAGGACGGCTGCCTTGATCTCGTCGTCGACGGGCGGACGGGACAGCGGGACCTGCATCACGAGAGCCCGTCGCGCGGGTGGAGCCGGCCATACTGGCCGCGGTAGTACAGGAGCGGGTCGGTGCCCGGCGCGGCGCGGCACGCGGCGGCCTCCACCTGGCCGACGAAGATGGTGTGATCGCCCCCGGGGTACGCCTGCACGGTGGAGCATTCCAGGCTCGCGAGGGCGTCGACGAGGACGGGCAGCCCGAGGGCGCCGGGCTCGTAGGGGACCCCTTCGAACTTCTCCGCGCCGTTGTCGGAGGAGGGCGGGATGGCGAAGCGCCGCGAGACGGCCTCCTGCTCGGCGGCCAGGATGTTGACGGCGAAGCGACCGCTGGCGTGAAGCGCCGGGTAGCTGTGGGAGGTGCGGGCGACGCAGACCAGCACCAGCGGTGGCGTGAGGGAGACGGAGGTGAAGGCGCTGGCGGTGAGCCCGGTGGGACGCCCCTCGCGATCCCAGGTGGTCACCACGGTAACGCCGCTGGCAAAGTGACCCAGAGCCCGGCGGAAGTCCTCGGGGGGCAGCACGTGTCCTTTGTAGCAAGTCCACCCGGTTTTTTCAAGCTCGCCAAGGGGTTGGACCGCATCACGGCCGCGGCTTGCCTTGACGGAGGCGCCCGTTCCCCCTATACTCGGAGTGAGCCGGCATCGGAATCACTCCTCTATTCCCAGGTGACCATGATGACGCCGTCCAGCTCCGCAGTGACGGAATCGGCGGTTCTCGACGTGCTTCGGTCGGTGCAGGATCCCGACCAGCAGAGGGACATCGTGAGCCTCGGCCTGGTCCGCGATCTCCACATCCACGACTCGGAGGTCTCCTTCACTCTCGCCTTCACCAACCAGTCGGCCGCCGCCAAGGTCACCCTCCACAGCGGCGCCTCGAAGGCGGTTTCGGCGCTGCCCGGGGTCACCAGGGTGCAGGTCAAGATGGGCAGCGCGGCGCAGGCGCCGAGGCCGGGGCCGGCCCCGGGGCCGCCGCCGGCGCCCGAGTTCATCCCCGACGTCAAGCACACGGTGGCGGTGTCGTCGGGCAAGGGCGGGGTGGGCAAGTCCACCGTGGCCGTGAACCTCGCGCTGACCCTCCGCCAGAGGGGAGCCACGGTGGGGCTGGTCGACGTGGATGTCTACGGCCCCGACATCCCGATCATGATGGGCGCGCGCGGACGGCCCGGCATGTTCGACAACAAGATCATCCCGGTGGAGGCCCACGGGATCAAGATCATGTCCATCGGCCTCCTGGTCGCCGAGCGCGAGGCGCTCGTGTGGCGCGGTCCCATGATCCACTCGGCGGTGCAGCAGTTCCTCCGGGACGTGCTGTGGGGGCCGCTCGACTACCTGGTATTCGACATGCCGCCGGGAACCGGTGATGCCCAGCTCTCCCTGTCCCAGGTGGTCCCGCTGTCGGGCGTCGTGATGGTCACGACGCCCCAGGATGTGGCGCTGCTCGACGTCCGGAAGGCGCTGTCGATGTTCCGCAAGCTGAACGTGCCCATCCTCGGCGTGGTGGAGAACATGAGCTACTTCGTGGCCCCCGATACCGGCGCCCGGTACGCCATCTTCGGGGAGGGCGGTGGGGCGCGCGTGGCGGACGAGTTTGGCGTGCCGCTGCTCGGCCGGATTCCTCTCGAGATCGAGACCCGGAAGGGCGGCGATGCCGGGGTCCCGGTGGTCGTGGGACTGCCCGAGTCGGCGCAGGCGGCCGCCTTCCGCCAGGTGGCCGAGGCCGTCACCGCCCGGCTCGAGGCGGTTTCCGGGCTCAAGCTGCCGACGATCGGCTAGGGGCCTGAGCAGCGCCTTGGCAGAGATCTCGCCTCGACCGAGCGCCGTGGCAGCGCGAGGCGTAGCCGGCAGGCGAGCCGAGCGAATCCGGTCGACTCCCGGCGATTCATGAACCACCACGCGAGACCGGGCGGGTGGCCCCGCGGGGACAGGACCCGCCCGACTCGCGCCGGTGCGCTCGTGAACAATGCGGGATAGGGCCGGGTCGGCGGTGGCCGTCTACCTTCCGATCTTCCCCCTTCCCGATCTGACCTTCTTCCCCCACACGCTGTTGTCGCTCCACGTGTTCGAGGCGCGTTACCGGGCCATGGTCACCGACTGCCTCGCCCGGGACCGGCGCCTCGCCGTGGTCGGGCTCAAGCCGGGTTACGAGGCCGCCTACGAGGGCAAGCCTCCCGTCCACGAGATCGCCGGCGCCGGGCAGATCGTGCAATGCGAGCGGCTCCCATCGGGGCGGTTCAACATCCTTGTCAAGGGCGATATCCGGATCCGCATCGAGCGGGAGATCCCAACCGACACTCTGTACCGCATGGTCCGGGCGGTTCCCCTGGTCGAGACGGGAGCCGATCACCGCGGCGTCGAGCCCCTGGCCGCCCGCGCGAAGGAGCGCTGCCTGCGGATCCTCGACGCGGTGGGACGCTCGACCACCGCGCTGAAGGAAACCCTCGATTCGGTGCGCTCCCCGGCGGCGCTTTGCGACCAGGTGGCAGCGGCGGTGATCCCTCGCACCCAGCTTCGCCAGGCCCTGCTGGAGGAACTGGACGTCGAGCGGCGCCTCGAGCGGCTCACCGAAGCCCTCGACGAGCTTCTCGAGCGCCTCTCCGGCGGGCGGTGACATGGGCGCGCCGGGTAGGGCCGGGATCCTTCTGGGGCTCCTCGTCGTTGTCGTGTTGCTCGGGATGGCGCCTGCCGAGTCGGTCGAGGCCACGCCCCGCTGGGGGTGGCTCGGCGTCCGCATCCGTGACCTGTCGGAGCAGGAGATCGAAGAGATCTCCCGCCGCCACGGGCTGCGCGAGGGCTTCGGGGCCGTGATCGTGGAGGTGATGAAGGAAACCCCCGCCGAGGCATCGGGCCTCCGGATCGGGGACCTGGTGGTGGCCTTCCAGGGCCGACCCGTGGTGGACACGCGGACGCTCCAGCGCTACGTCGCCTCGGCCAGTGTCGGAGAGAGCATCTCGCTGACGGTCCTGCGACGCGAGGAGGGGCGGCGCCGGCTGTCCGTCCGCCTCGGGCTCATGCCGCCACCGATCGCGGCCGAGCGCGTCGCCGCCGAGTTCGGTTTCCTCCTGCGCCAGGCCGAGCCCCAGCCCGAGCTGGCCGGCGGGCGCCCGTCGGCCGTGCCCTCGGTGGCGGTCGTGCTCCAGGGCAGCCGGGCCGCGGCGGCGGGGCTACGGGTAGGCGATGTGCTCGTAGAGGTCAACGGTCGGCCGGTAGTGACCCTCGAGGCCGCCCGGGAAGCGCTCCTGACGGCGCCGCCGGAGCGGCCCTTGCCGCTGGTGGTGCGGCGGGGCGACGAGCAGGTGCCCGTGCTGGTCGCGGGGCAGAATTCCCTTGACATGCCGCGACGACACCCATAGGTTCCACTCTGGATTCTCCATGGTTCGGGCCCACCGGTCCGCAGGTGTGTTCCATCTTCCACGGCCCACCGCCCCCAGAGCCCCCAGCCGGGTGCTTGACAAGCTCTGGTCGGACCGCGTAAGGTCTCGCCGTGGTGGGACCAGCCGGCCCTCCGGGCCGGCACTCCATCGCCTTCCCGATGCGCGGTGCCCGAGCCTGAGCGTGGCTCGAGTTTGCCGTCAAAGAGCTTGTCCGGCGGGAACGACCCGCGCCCGCAGGTTGTTGGTCTCATCGAGCCGCGGGAGGGGGTCCCTTCTGCTCGCTGCGTGAGCGGCGTCACCCCAACCAGGGAAAGGAGCGAGGATATGAGTGACACGGTGCAGCAGGTGGGCGAGAGCACTCCGCGGCAAGGAGCGCGGCGCAGCTTCCTCAAGAAGGTCGCCGTCGCCGCCGGCGCCGCGGGCGCCGCCACCGTCGGGTTCCCGATGGTGTCGCGGGCGCAGACCGCGGTTCTGAAGATGCAGGGGTCCTGGGGCGCCAAGGACGTGTTCAACGAGTTCGCCGAAGACTATGTCAAGCGCGTCAACGAAATGGCCGGCGGACGGCTCAAGATCGACTATCTGGTAGGCGGCGCGGTCGTTCACCCCTTCCAAGTCCTGGACGGCGTGCATGGCGGCCAGCTCGACGCCGCTCACACGGTGACCGTGTACTGGTACGGCAAGCACAAGGCCGCGTCACTGTTCGGCACCGGCCCGGTGTTCGGCTTCAACGCCAACGAGGGCCTCGGCTGGATCCACAATGGCGGCGGCCGTGAGCTCTTCCACGAGCTCCAGAACAACATCATGAAGCTCAACGTCGTCAGCTTCTTCGTCATGCCGATGCCGACCCAGCCGCTCGGCTGGTTCAAGCGGCCGGTGAGAAGCGCGGCCGACCTCAAGGGCCTCAAGTACCGCACCGTGGGCCTGGCGGCCGACCTGTTCCAGGCCATGGGCGCTTCAGTCGCGCAGTTGCCGGGCGGCGAGATCGTGCCGGCGATGGAGCGCGGCGTGATCGACGCCTTCGAGTTCAACAACCCGACCTCGGACCGCCGCTTCGGCGCGCAGGACGTGGCCAAGAACTACATGATGGGTAGCTTCCACCAGGCCACCGAGTACTTCGAGATCATGTTCAACAAGACGAAGTTCAACGCGCTGCCGAAGGAGCACCAGGCCATCCTGCAGTACGCCGCCGAGGCGACCTCCTCCGCCAACGAGTGGAAGGGCATGGACTACTACTCGAAGGACCTGCAGGAGCTGATCACCAAGGACAAGGTCAACGTCATCCGCACGTCCAAGGACGTGTTCGAGGCTCAGATCAAGGCCTGGGACGGTCTCATCGAGCAGCTCGGCCGGGACCCCTTCATGAAGAAGGTGATGGACTCGCAGAAGGCGTGGGTGAAGCGGGTGGTCTATTACGGGATGGTCAACGCCGCCGATTACCGCCTCGCCTACGAGCATCACTTCGGCAAGCTGAAGGTGTAGCGTCTTCTCCGGCACCGGGGCTGCTGGAGCTTTCCCGTC
>Ga0302046_10005972_pt1 | contig 10671 bp, 13 predicted proteins | sample RVTome_11_FD_200261 | JGI IMG/M metagenome (GOLD analysis project Ga0302046, IMG submission 200261) | Soil microbial communities from uranium-contaminated site in the Upper Colorado River Basin, Wyoming, United States - RVT147D111 (version 2) ... | reverse complement strand
CCCCATCACTTCCCGCTGGTTCGAAGGCTGCCGTCATCGAGGGGGATCCGAAGAACCCTGGCCCGTTCACCATGCGTCTCAAGCTGCCGGCGAACTACAAGATCCCGCCCCACTGGCACCCGGCCGAAGAGCATGTCACGGTGATCTCTGGCACGCTCAACATGGGGATGGGGGACAAGTTCGACGCGAGCAAGGGAAACGCGCTGCCGGTGGGTAGTTTCGCGGTCATGCCGGCGAAGGCCAATCACTTCGCTTTCACGAACGAAGAGACGGTCATCCAACTTCACGGCATGGGTCCTTGGGGCATCACATACGTCAACCCTGCGGACGATCCGAGGGAGAAATAGCGCCCCGCACGGGAGATCTTCGATCTGAGCGAGCTGGCGGGCTGAGGCACCCGGGCGGTTGTCCCTCCTGGAAACCTCGGGCCGGGGTTCACCTCTGCGGCGTCCCGCCGTGTGCGAGAGTAGCGCTGAGAGAGGGGGAATCCGTGACGGGCTCTCAGCCGTGCCCGTTCTGCCACGGTTCCGGCCGCTGTTTCAAGTGCGACGGCAAGGGAACCCGCGAGGTGCGAAGCCGCGTGCTCCGCCGGCCACGGACCGTTCCTTGCAGTGCCTGCAACGGAACCGGCAAGTGCGGCTTGTGCCAGGGGAGCGCGCACGCGTCGCCCTCGAAGGCCTGATACGAGACTGGGTACTCCGCGCGTACCGGGCGGCGCAGCGCCCCGTGGTAGGATTCGCCTCCCCGCAGGAGGCCCACGTGCCCAACCGCGCTCGCACCCGAATCACGAAGCAGCTCCGCGTCATCCGCGCCTCGCTCAAGCGCGTTGACCGCAACCTGCGACGCCTTGGCCCGCTCGTGCGTGCGGCTGAGCAGGCCGCGAAGCGCTCCGCCAAGACTCCCCGCCGCAAACTCCGCCTCTCCCCCGCCCGCCGGCGGTCGCTCAAGCTCCAGGGCAGCTACATGGGCTACATGCGGCAGCTCAGGCCGAAGCAGAAGGCGCGGGTGAAGGCGGTGAAGGAGAAGCGGGGGTTCCAGGCGGCGATTGCGGCGGCGAGGAGACTGGTGAAGGGGTAGAGGCTTGTGACACAGCGAGGAGCGTCGCCCGTTGGTCGCCCCATTGACAGGTCGCGCGCTGTCGGGAAAACTGACGCCCGGACATCATCACGCCGAGGACGCCGTGGCGACCGCCTGGAAGAACAAGCTCTACTTCGGGGATAACCTGACGGTCCTCGGAGAGCACGTCCCGGACGAGAGCGTCGATCTCGTCTACCTCGACCCGCCCTTCAACTCGAACGCCACATACAACGTCCTATTCCGCGAGACAAGCGGGGCGGAGTCCACCGCTCAGATCACGGCCTTCGAGGATACCTGGCACTGGGCCTCAACTGCGTGCTGTACGGAACCGAGCGATGATCTGGGTCCCGCCTCGCTAATCGCGTTGTAGTACTGGACAAAGGACATCTGTGGCGACAGTTTGACGTTGAGATGATCTGCGATCGCTCCTAGACCGGCTTCTGCTGCATCATGGAGAAGCAACAGTCCACGAGCGAATGAGAGTTCGTCGTTCCTGGCGGAACAGGCCGCGGTGCCATGTTCATGGAGAGATTTTGCGAGTAGTAGTCTCTTCAGAACTTCGGCTCGCCTCTTGCTCATGGAATGCCTTCCTGAGCTTTGACCTGCGGCGGACCGGCCAAAGAGAGCCAGAGAGCCCACCGCGGCTCTCTCTGGCTGTTATAATAAACGCTCTCGGCTCCCAAGAGGCGTCTCCGGACAGCCTACACCTATTCGGTGCGGTTCAGAAGCGGCGTCACACGGCACTTGGCCCGGTTCGCACCGACCCGCACGTCACGCTTGCTGACGACGACCTGCGCCAAGGGCGCTGTTCAGTCTTCGTTGGTGCCGGGTCCACGACCGACAACCGCCAGGGCTTGCCAAGCGACACTTTGGACTCGGTGTCCCTCCAGAGCGGCAGTGGATCGCAAGCCGCACGAAGCTTGGCGACAAGTGGAATCACCTTGGCCTCGGGAGCGACGGGCAGGATAGCCTTGACCAGCAGCGGTCAACGCATCAACTGCGTAACCACAATCGCCCCAGCGTTTTTGCGGCGCACGTGGGGCGGGAACGACTCGGGTGGAGACGCTGTCACCATGCAATACCGCCTCTTGCCGAAAGCCGCCCGTCACCGGCAGACCGACGCGGTCATGCGCCGTCCCGACCGTTCGTCCTCATGGCTGCCATTGTCTCTCCAGCCTGTCTTCTCACCGTGTCACGATCTCGGTAGTCCCCTGGGAATCCCGTATACACGGGGAGCACCGGCAGCCTGAAGACTAGGTCCTTCCGATCATTGTAATGGTACTTGGCCATGAAGGAGAGGTCGACCAGACGATCATCGGGTGGCTCTGAACTGAAAGCCAGAAGAAAGCCAAGTGGCGGAAAGGCCGCCTCACTCATGACGCGGATTGTGCTGGTTCCCGAGGATAGGGAGGCGGAGGCCGCAACCCCGCTGGATCTCCCGCGGGCGCTCGCATTGTAGTACCCATAGACTCCGTACTTCGGGTTGAGTCCGGATGCCTCTCGGTTCAGAACGAAGTTCACGAGCTCCGGATTCGCTCTGGCGAAGCTCGGACCGTTGATGCTGAAGAACATGCAGATCACCTGCTTGAACACTCGAAGTGGAAACAGGTCGAACGAGCAATAAAGCGTAGCTCGTCCGCGGGTGTGGTGCAGAACCGCCATGGCTTGATGCGCGAATTCGGCAAACCCACCCCCGTACCACCGGCCCGTGTCGTTATTGCATTTCGGGCACAGGGTATGCGCTCCCGCTCCACGCTGCGCGATCTGCTTCACGTCATCCGGGTCAGCGGCGCGGAGCATGTCTTCACCGGCCTGAAATAGGATCGGGCGATTGTTGAACGCTGACCGAGGAGGCACATGCTCGAACGACAGTTTTGTATACACTCCACAAATGTGGCAACTTCCGTGGACGGGAATTCTAGCCATGGGACGCAACCGCGGTCATTTCATTCACTCCAGTGTGCCTGATGCTGCGCGCACTCGGGGAAACAGGCATGCTGCCGTGAGCGTGGAACGTCGGAGGCACTTCTTGGAAGCTGACTTCCCAGGTACGCGCGTTCATCCACAGGCCCGCTACTGCCTCCCATCGACTTCGTACTTGGCCCAGCCTTGGACCGCTGCCAGCGCCTTGGCGAAGCTCCTGGAAGTAGAGTCGATCTCGACGCCCACGAACACAAAACACCCCGCGCCAAAAGGAACCGCACCGATGACGAACTCCTGGCCATTGCCTGCTCGAAGCAAAGGGATCATCCGCTGGGTCGTGGAGGGGTACTGCCGGAAGATCTTGGCATCGTTCCCCCCGCCCGCTCCCGCAATCTCACCGAACCGCTGGAGGTCACGAGGCTCTTGCCTTGTTGGCTTCAGTTTGGGTGGGGCTGGAATCACGGGGCTAATGCCAAGGAGGTCCGGGATCAGCGGCTTGAGTACCATTACGCTCGGCTGCGGCTGTTCCCAGCGTCCGGCTTCGGCCTTCGCTCCGGTCGCGGGGTTGGCCTTCCACCAAAACGGATAGCCGGCCACATTGACGTAAACCCCGCCGCCGCGCACGTAGTCCCGTATTCGCGTGAAGGTCGTGTGGAGGCTCAGATCCTCTTCGGGGTAGGCCTCGCCGAATGGGTTGACAACCATGTCGATCCCGTCTGATAGAGCGCTGTCAACAGATACCAACTTCACCCGCCAGCGCGGATTCTGGCTGCGCAACTCCTGCCACCATTCGTCAGGCGTGCGCACGGTATAGATCAGAGGCACGGAAGCAGCGCCGTCGTCCGAAATGCGACCATCGAGTACCGCAACCCGCGGAGCGGCAAACCGTCTACGGCGTCGAAGTCCTGTCCACCACAGAATCGGCGTCTGAAACGTGTTGGTGAATGCGGCCAGATAACAAACAAGCCACAAGAAGGCAGACAGGACCAGCACTACCCAGAGCGAGGCCCGCGAGTCTGTTCCCAGGGCTACCGCGATGCTAGCGACCAGAGACACGAGAAACGGGCTTACCAGGAGAAGAAGCCAGCGCTCTATCCGGCCTCTCGTCCGCTGAGCACGATCTGGCTGCCTCATCCCGAGCCTGCCTCATGGGCCATTTGTTTATCCAGGTTTCAGGCACTCACGCCGGCGCGCACTGTCAGATCGTCGCCTTCGCGTACAAGTTCACCACTCCCAAGAGCTCAGACCCAAGAGCTCAGGCCTCCGGTGGTAGAACGTCCGAGAGTTCGTCAACGGCCGCTGACCATGGCCACTGATCGGACCATTCGTCTCGCAGTATCTTGGCGGACTTCAGCACATCGGTGAGTGCCTCCGCACTCACGACAAGGACTGTTCTCTCTCTCTCGACCGCGGCTTGACCCAGCGTCGTCGCGGTAGACCTAGGGGGTTCGCGCGTCAAGAAGGCCTTCCGGAACCGCACGAGCGGAACCCTTGTGGATTCGAGAGCGCTGACGGTGCCATCGTGGATGGATACAACCCTGGGGTCGATCCTGGACACGTGTAGGGCCGCCGTGGTCACGATCACTGGCGCGTAGACCCCCCAAGACCCTTCGCTGCGAGTGGTCAGGAGCCGGACTTCCTGTTCCGCCAAGCAGTCCGTCGCAAGCAGGAGGCGGCTTGCGATCCGCTCGAGGAGGGGTGGAGCGGCTTCCCCACTGCCACGAATCACGCAGAAAGATGATTCCGTGGAATCAGGCTTCTGGTGAATATCGTCCCACCCTGCGAGACAACGACCGCTCTTGTGGCCAACAACCCATAGGCAACGACAGCGGTCGACCTGTTCAGGTTTGTCTGACTCGACCAAGAAGACCCAGGACGCACCGCGCGTGCGCTTGCATTCAATCACCCAGGTGACCGCGCCGGATTGGAGAACGAGGTCTATGAAACCCTCGGCTCCGGTCGCGGGGTCACGCCAGGGATGCTCGCGCGAAACCACTCGCCAGTGATGCCCGTGTGAGGACCGCACGAGATGTTCCACTGTGAGCTGAAAGGCGAACCCGGAGGCGTTCACAAGGCTGGATAGATCCTTGGCTTTAACGTTGCCCATGTGATTCCCGCGGCTCGGCGTCACCCTCTTCGGTCCGTGGAGATCTGGAGAGCCCACCACGGCTCTCTCCGGCTGTTAAACGCTCTCGCCCTCAGAACCGCGTCGGCGGAGAGCGTACACCCATTCGGTGCGGTTCAGAAGAGGCGACGACGCGCCTCTATTGGGCGAGAAATGTTGAGATTCCGGGAGGTCGTGTTAACCAGACGGGGAAAGTTTGAAACCGAACGTCTGGCTCCCCAGGAACCCGCGATTTCAAAACTCAGAGAGCCGGGGCGCGTAGCTACCCGGCTGGGACGACCTTTGCCGGGGCAGGACTTCCACCTGCTGGACCTACGGACCTTTCACGGCGCACCTGGCGGACTACAGCCCAGCCGATGCGCGCAGTTCACTGAAATTGTGGGCCCCAAACTCCCCTGCCGCTTCCCGACTCACGGCCCAACGATACTCGCCCGCAGTGACGCTGGAATCGCTTTGACGATTAGGATCCACGTTACAGATATGGTCAATATCACGACAATCCCTTCACTGAGTATTCGAACGTCTCCAGACAGTGTGAATAGCTTTGCTACGGCACGGATGTCTCCGTAGCAATAGAACAATGCAGACACGCAGAACGTCACCAAACTTGCCATCAAAGTGAGCGCCGCGCTCTCATGTCTTTCGTAGAACCTCAATGACGCTAGGCATGCAACTTGCAGGAACACCTGAAGGTAGATGACCCGCCAAATCGCGGCATAGCCTCCAACAACCAGCGACTCCATCACAGAGAACTTCTGGGTGACGAGTGAGTGAAATGCGAACACAAAGCAATAGAGCGTTAACTCTACCGCCGTGAAGATTACCCCGTAGAACGTTGCTTTGACAACCACTCGTGCCTCCTTACGGTCCGCCGTGCCGCACCTCGGACATCCAGGCTTCTCCCAAGACTATTCGATGAAAGGTATCCCAGAAATTGAACGTCTCCCCAAGGTGTTCTTCCACAAACAGAATTCCAGTTCTCATTGCTTCCGGCATCTGGTTCCTACCGAACCTGAAGCCGAGGTTAATCGGAATGCGCACACGGTAGGGTACGTCAGCCCCGAATGTGGATACGGTGAACTTCTGGATGAGAAGCTGCTCTCTCTCGACAAGCAGGTTGTCGAGAGCCTGGCCCCGTTCTGTAAGAGTACCAGCCACTATCTGTCGAAAGCGTCCGCGTTATGGCGGTAGAGGAATTGGCCCGTGTCGTTAAGGAACTTCCCAGATGGACCCCAACTGAATGCGCGGTTTGAAGCAAGAAAAGCGTTTAGATCACCGGCGACGCCGAACCATCGCGAGTCGTCGCTCTCGTCGTGAGGGTGTCCATGACGCTGCCCGGATTCTACCTTTTGTCGGGGAACGCCGACGGAATTGCGGCTCCCCGCCGGACGGCTCGGTCCGGGGATCAGGAAAACCGGTATGGGCGAAGGGAATCCTGTCCCCCGGGAGGCGTTTTCTCCGCGGTGATGGGTGATGAGACCTCAACACACTCGTCAGGGAGCCAACCGATGTCACGTCTAGCCACCTTCGCGCTTCTCCTGCTCGTCGCATCCCCGGCGCTCACCGCCGAGTCCGCGGGGAACGAGATCCTGATCGACGCAGACGGGGCCGCACCCGCCGGCTGGCTCGATTCAGCGCAGCACGATCTGGAGCAACGGGAATACGAGCTGTCATGGCAGGCGTCCCCGGTGGTGGATGACGTCGAGGCCTCCTGGCACGCGCCCAACCGCTCGCAGGGCTTCCGGACCTACTTCACGTCCGAAGGAATCCGCGTGGTTCCCCGAACCGGGTTGACTGATGCACACTTCTCTGGATCCGTCGCTGCTGCGGAGCAGAGTCCTCGGACAGCCCCGAGCGCCCAAGGATTGCACGCCGATCTTTTCCGCCCACTCAACCAAGTCCCAGGTGACCCGCCGACGTGGGACGCGCGCCGAAGGGCCGACTTCCGATGCGCGGCCCGAGCCGAGGTCGTTTGACCAACCTGCAAGGAAAACGCCAACATGAAAGCAATCATGAAAGCCATCGCCGCTTCTGGTCAGTTCATTCAAGGCGTGGGGGCCGGGTTGACCGGCAGGCTCCGGAGTGGGCCGTGGCGACGCTGCTCTGGCCGCAACTCGCCGGGGCGGGCGAAAACACGAAACACGTCACCCATACTCATTGCCAGGCCACTGGCTGGCGCAAGCGGCATCGAGCGGCTTGCCGTCGAGGAGCATGCCAATGGCCGGCGGTGGCCCAGGCGCGTGAGTGCCATCTGTATCTTCGGGCTGCTGCTGCCTGCTCCTGGCGCCCAAGGCGCGGGCGGCGCAATTCACGAGTGGGCCATCGGTGGACGTGACCTCCATGGCCCAGGTCGAGTTCACGTGGACCGCTGACGTCGCGTGGTTCGGCGAGGTCGTGGTGTTCGACAATTGCTTCGGTACGGGCACGCCGGTGTTCGTGAAGCAGGACGAAGATGCGCTCGGAAACCCGATCGCGTCCACGCAGCACACGGTCGTCATCAACGTCGGCGCTGGCGCGCCGCTGGCGTCCAACACCCACTACTGCTTCAAGGTCACGGCAACCGATCCGACGGGCATCGCTCCAGCGTTCTCCACACCCCCGTCGCTCCTGTTCTTCACCGGCGGCGCGCCGGCTTCTGGGTGTTGTTTCACCGGTGGGCCCTCGGTACGAGTGACCCACAACATTCCCCCCTTTGATGTCACCCGGGTCGAGATTCGCTGGACTGCAAACTTCGTCGGGTACGGCAGGGTCTGGATCTTCGACAACCCGAACGGAGGGATTATAATCGATGGCAACCTCTTGCAGGCGGCCACCGGCCACTGGAGCGAGCACAGCGTCGGCGGCCTGCTTCACGCCGACACGACGTACTACTTCCGGGTCATCCACGAGGACCCTACCGGCGTGCGTCCGGACATCACCAACGATCCGGCGCCATATACGTCGTTCTTCACCGGCGCGCAGGCGATCGGCGACGTCCGCGTAGTCGCAGATACAAACAACGCCATCATCTCCTGGGACGCCAACGTCATCGGCTTGGGCCGCGTCGAATATAGCTCCTCGTCACCGGGTGACGCGCACGTCGTCGACGATCGGAACAACCAGGCGGAGCACAGCATGGCGTTGACCGGATTGCAGCCGGGCACGACTTACGAGTACCGCGTCTGTAACCGCCACGCCTTCGACGGCGACTGTCTCGCCGAGCAGACCGGCTCGTTTACGACTCCATCGGTCAGCAGTGGCGCGAGTGTCGGTTGCGACTCGAATGCGCTCATTGCCGCGATCGACAGCGCCAATGATGCGAGCGGTGACATCCTCGAACTCTCACCCGGCTGCACCTACACGCTCAACCAGCCGAGCATTCCCGGCGGGCCCGACCAAATGCCTGTCGGTCTGCCCGCGATCACCAGGGCCATCATCATTCACGGCAACGGGGCGACGATCACGCGCGGCGGGATTGATCCGCCCCCATTGCGAATCTTGCAGGTAGATAGTACGGGCACATTGGTGTTTGACGACCTCACGGTGAGCGGCGGCGAGCTCACGGGCAGCAGTGGCGGCGGGATCCTCAACCGCGGCACGTTAACAATCACCCACAGCACCATCTCCGGGAACGTCGCCGACAACAGTGGCGGCGCGATCTATAACCTTGGCGGCGAGCTGACGGTCAACCAGAGCAACATCTCGGGCAACCAGGCCTTCTTGGGTGGCGGGATCGCCAACGGGGGTAACTTAACCGTCACCCAGAGCACTATCTCGGACAACATCGCCCAATCTGGCGGAGGGATCTTCAACTCTGGCACCGTAACCGTCACCCAAAGCACCATCTCCGGCAACGAGAGCACTAACTCGAACGCCGACTATGGCGGCGCCGCGATCCATAACGACTTGTACCGTGAGTTATCGGTCGTCTTGAGCACGATCTCGGGCAACGTCTCCCAATCCAGGGGGGGCGGGATCTACAACCGGGGCGGCACGGTAGCGGTTACCCAGAGCACCATCTTCGGCAACGAAGCCGCATCCGGCGGCGGGATCGAAGACAACGGCTGGGCAAGCGGCATCGTGAATCTCAGCCAGAGTATTATTGCCGGGAACCTACCCGGCAACTGCCCTTCGACACCTGGCATTACCGACGGCGGGTACAACCTCGAGGACGGCACCGGCTGCGGCTTCCCGCAAGCGACCTCGTTCAGCAACACCGATCCGGTTTTAGGCCCCTTGCAGGACAATGGTGGCCCAACTTTCACGCATGCGCTTTTGCCGGGCAGTCCGGCCATCGACAAAGGCATCAGTAATGGATTGGATACAGACCAGCGTGGACCGGACTTCCCGCGAATTTGGGACGATCCTGACATCTCAGATGCTCCCGGAGGTGATGGTGCAGACATCGGCGCGTTTGAAGGATTTGACCTGCCATCGGACGACAGCACACCGCCCACAATCACCCCCACCGGCCCGGACCAGACCCTGTGGTACGGCAGCGACGTCAGCGTTCCCTGCACCGCGATGGACAGCGGCTCCGGGCTGGCCGATCCAGGCGACGCGAGTTTCATGCTCTCCACCAGCGTTCCCGCCGGCACCGAGACGAGCAGTGCGCTCACGGACAGCCGAGAGGTCTGTGATCAGGCCAACAACTGCGCCACCGCCGGTCCGTTTACCTTCCAAGTGGACAAGAAGAAGCCGGTGATCACGATCAGTGTTCCCGCCAACGGAGCGACTTACACCCTCGGCGAAGTCATCGCGGCGGCCTATACCTGCGACGACGAAACGGGTTCGGGGATCGCCACGTGCGCTGGTCCGGTGGCGAACGGGGCCAACATTGACACGTCGGCCGGCTCGCACATCTTCATGGTCACCTCGACGGACAATGTTGGGAATGCCAACTCGGCGTCGGTGACTTATTCCGTTGGATACGCGTTCAGTGGATTCCTGTCGCCGGTGGACAATCCGCCGACCGTGAACACCGGCAAGGCCGGCCGGACGTACTCGGTCAAGTGGCAACTGCGGGACGGCAACGGCAATTTCGTCAGCGCGCTCAGCGCGGTCGTCGGCATTACCGTTAAGGCCACCCCGTGCGACAGCTTCACATCCGATCCGACCGACGCCCTGGAGACGACTGCGACCGGCGGCACGGCCCTGCGCTACGACAGCGCCACCAACCAGTACGTGTATAACTGGGCCACTCCCGGCAAGGGCTGCTACACGCTGTTCCTGCAGTTGGATAGCGGCCAGGTCTTCACGGCGTTCTTCCAGCTCAACTAACGCGGCGAAGCCGCAACCCAATAAATTGTCATTCCGAGCTTGCGAGTCCCGCCGGCGCCCCTGGGAGGCGGAATCCGGGACCGGTGGCCCGTGTTCTCGCCCTGGCCCACCACATCGAACGGAAGATTCGCGATGGCGAGCTGCGCGACTACGCCCACGCCTTCAGCGCTCGCCAGAATAGACCCGCCTCTGCTCGCCAGAAATGACCCGCCCCCCGACGTGAGGATCGCGGCCTCGCACTGAGACGAGGGCCGGGGCACGCTGCCCGACTCGGAGGGCAGCATGTC
>Ga0302046_10005971_pt1 | contig 10673 bp, 11 predicted proteins | sample RVTome_11_FD_200261 | JGI IMG/M metagenome (GOLD analysis project Ga0302046, IMG submission 200261) | Soil microbial communities from uranium-contaminated site in the Upper Colorado River Basin, Wyoming, United States - RVT147D111 (version 2) ... | reverse complement strand
CCGGACCGAACCCCTCCCGACGGCTCCTCTGGTACATCTCCAGCAGGTCGGCGGGTCTCGATGTCCGGTACCCGTACTTGACCCCATCGTAGCGGGCCAGGTTGCTGCTGGCCTCGGCCGTCGCCACGAGATAGTAGGTCGCGACGGCATAGGGAGTGTGAGGGAGTGAGACCTTTTCCTGTACCCCTCCCAGCGCTTCCAGGGTTTGGATCGCAGTCCAGATGGCAGCCTCAACCTCGGGGTCCATCCCTTCGATAAAATACTCATCGGGAATGCCGATCCGAATCCCTCGGATGTCCCCGGTCAACGCGGACGAATAGTCCGGGACGGGAAGATCCGCCGAGGTCGAATCGAATGGGTCGTGGCCGGCGATCGCCTGTAGCAGCAGTGCGCAATCCTTGACGTCTTTTGCCAAGGCCCCGATCTGGTCGAGGGACGACGCGAAGGCCACCAAGCCGTATCTGGAGACCAGGCCGTAGGTTGGTTTCAAGCCGGCGATGCCGCAGAAACTGGCCGGCTGGCGGATCGAGCCTCCCGTGTCGCTGCCGAGGGCGGCGGCGCAGAGGTCGGCCGCCACTGCGGCGGCGGAGCCCCCGGAGCTGCCGCCGGGAACGTGGTCGATCCCCCAGGGATTCCGGGTCGGGAAGAAGGCCGAGTTCTCAGTGGAGGAGCCCATAGCGAACTCGTCCATGTTGGTCTTGCCAAGGAGGACGGCGTCCTGCGCCTTCAGACACTGGATGGCAGTGGCGTCGAAAGGCGGCACGTAGGACTGGAGGATCTTCGACGAGCAGGTGGTGTGCACACCTTTCGTGCAGAGGACATCTTTGACCGCCAGCGGGATCCCCGCGAGGGGCGGGAGACCTTCGCCTGCGGCAGACTTTCTATCGACGGCCCCGGCCTGTTTAAGAGCCGCCTCCTCGGTCAGGGTGATGTATGCCTTGACCCGACCATCGACCTGCGCGATCCGGTCAAGGACCGACCGGACGATCTCGGTCGAGCTGACCTCCCGCTTCAGGAGCAGTTCCCGCATCTTGTGAATCGTCAGTCGGCACAAGTCCACCGCGTCACTCCAAGATCTTCGGCACCCGGAAGAAGAGATCGTGCCGGTCGGGGGCGTTCGCCAAGGCCTCCTCTTGAGACAGGGATGGCCGGACCTCATCCTCGCGGAAGACGTTCACCATCGGTAGGACGTTGGAGGTCGGCTCGACAGCGGACGTATCCAGCTCATTCAGCTTGTCGATGTAACTCAGGATCGAGTCGAGCTGCGCCCGCATCCGCTCCTTCTCTGCCTCGTTCAACTCCAGTCGAGCCAGTCGGGCGACGTGTTCGACGTCCTTGATCGTGATCTTCACGACATTCTTTCTTCTGGATCAGATGGTCCAGGGTCGTGAGTGGTTGACGAGAGCGTGCCGGCCCGTTCGAAGTGCTCCGCTGTCACGGCATGGTACGGATCGACCCCTTCCCAGGCAGGGTTGACGTGGACGTGGGCATCGGCAAGTTGAGGGATGTGATGAAGCAGCTCGTGCCGCACCTCCTCAGCGATCCGATGTCCCTCTGCGACCGTCAAATCCGGGGCGACCTGGATCGCCAGCTCGACCATCACCTGATGCCCGATCCATCGAGCCCGAACTTCATCGACGCGGTGCACGCCGGCGACTGACCCGGCGACCCGCTCGATCTGCCCCACCGTTTCCGGTTCGATCGCATCCATGATCCGCGAGAAGACCTCCCGGCCGCTATCCCACGCGATATACAGGATCGCTGCGCTAATCAGGAGCGCCATGAGCGGATCGGCCCACGCGAATCCAAGGAAAACACCAAGGATGCCCAGGAAGGCGCCGATAGAGGTCAGTGCATCGGCCCGAGAGTGTTGGCCGTCCGCCACCAGTGCCACGCTCCCGATCGCTTTCCCGACCCTGATCTTATAGATAGCGACAAGCTCATTGCCGATTGCGCCGATCAGGGCAGCCGCCATCCCCAATCCAAGGTGTGTAGTCGCAGTGTGGCTGGACCACTTCTGCGTCGCCGCATAGCCTGCAAAGAGGGCGCTGGCCAGGATAAAGAGGACGACAGTCATTCCGGCGATGTCCTCAGCGCGGGAGTACCCGTAAGTGAACCGTCGATTCGCCTGACGGCGGGAGAGGGCGAAGGCAATCCAAAGCGGGACAGAGGTGAAGACATCGGCCAGATTGTGGACAGCGTCAGCCAACAGCGCCGCGCTTCGCCCGATCGCAACAACGGCGATTTGCAAGACAAAGGTCACTAACAGCCCCACGCTCGAGATCACGAGGGCCCGAATCCCGCGGTCTAGAGTCGATGGAACCGCCGAACACTGATTGTCACGGTGCCCGCCCGAAGCGTCAGACCTCGCGCCACCCATCCCGGATCCCCTCTAGTGCTCCTCCAATTGTTTCCCCCTAACCTGGTGGGGCATCGTGCCGGGCCAAGAAACGAGCATAGCAAGGCGCGGACCCCAGGGTCGACCGAGGCGTACATACTCTGGTACGTCGCAGGGAGTGCCCTGGGGGCTAGCAACGCCGCTAGGCGAAGTTAATTGGAACGGCATTAGCCTCGCTTGAGCTGCGCGTACTTCACCAGCAGCTTCTTTTCGCCGACACCATTGAACCTTACGACAACCTTCAGGTCGTCCCCGCTGCCGCTCCGTTCCCGGATCACCCCGACGCCAAAGTCGTGATGTCGCACACGAGCTCCGGGATAGAGCCGATCGACGAACGGTTCACCTTCGAGTTCAGAGTTCATAGTCGATAGTTCATAGTCGGAAACACTACCCGTTCCTTCGGGTGAAGGCCCGGGTGGGTAAGTTCTCCAGCCGTCGCGGACCTCAAGCACTTCCGACGGGATCTCCTCGAGGAATCGGGAAGGAAGGTTGAAGCTCTTGTTACCGTAGAGCCGCCGCTGCCGGGCCGATGTGAGGTAGAGCCGGCGCTTGGCCCTCGTCATGCCGACGTAGCACAATCGCCGCTCCTCCTCCAGCTCTCTCTCATCGGCCATCGCGTAGGCGTGAGGAAAGATCCCTTCCTCCAGTCCAACCATGAAGACCGTTGAGAACTCCAGGCCCTTGGCCATGTGCAGCGTCATAAGGGTCACCGCGCCCCGTCCTTCAGTGTACTCGTCGATGTCGGCGATCAGGGCGACGGAATCGAGGAACGCCTGCAGCCCCCCGTCTTCGTGGCGTTCCACGAACTCTTGGGCGGCGGTCACCAGCTCTTTCAGATTCTCCAGGCGGCTCTGCGCCTCTGGTGTGCCCTCGGTCTGAAGCTCCTCGGCATACCCGGAGGCGGCGATCAGCTCCGCGATCAGCTCCGGCAGGGGGAGTGCTCCGGATCTCGCCCGAGCCTCTCCGATGAGTCGAAGCAATCCGTCCATGGCGCCTCGTAGCTTGGGCGTGAGCAGCTTCTCCCGCACGGCCCGCTGACACGCCTCCCAGATCGTGCACTTGTCCTGGATCGCCAGGGACTCAAGCTTCGCCACTGTTGCAGGTCCGACCCCCCGCGCCGGTGTATTGACAATCCGTTTGAAACTGACCAGATCGGCGGGGTTGACGACCCACCTCAGATAGGCTACAAGGTCCTTGATCTCCTTCCGGTCGTAGAAGCGGAGCCCGCCCACGATCGCGTACGGGATCAGTGCTTGCCGCAATGCATCCTCCAGGATTCGGGATTGGGCGTTCGTCCGGTAGAAGATCGCATAGTCGTCATACCCTGCCCCATCCTCGGCCACTTGGCTCCGGATCGTCTTGATCGCGAACAGGGCCTCATCGGCCTCGTCGAGCGATCGGTACAGGATGATCGGTCCACCCACTTCGTTTTCTGTCCAGAGGGTCTTGCCCTTCCGGCCGGTGTTGTGGGCCACCACGCTCGCCGCGCCCTCGAGAATGCGCTGGGTGGATCGGTAGTTCTGTTCCAGCCGGGCGACGGCGGAGCCGGGATGGTCCCGCTCGAAATCCAAGATGTTATTCAGGTCGGCGCCCCGCCATTTATAGATCGATTGGTCGTCATCGCCCACCACGCAGAGGTTGCCGTGTTTGCATGCCAGCAAATGAATCAGCCGGTACTGCACGTGATTCGTGTCCTGGTACTCATCAACCAGGATGTAGCGCCAGAGGTCGTGATAGGCGGCCAGCACCTCGGGGTGCCGCTCGAAGAGGCGCACCGTCCCGATCAACAGGTCGTCGAAGTCGAGGGCCTGCAACCCTTCCAGACGCTCCTGATACATTCGGTACAACCTGGAGGTTCGCTCTTCCATGTGGTCATTGGCGACCAGGGCATACTCCTCAGGGGAAAGCAGATCATTCTTCGCGCGGCTGATGCGGGAGAGGACTGCGCGAGGGTTCAGAGCGCGCTCGGATAGGCCAATGGCGCGAAGGCAGTCCCGCATCAGACTCAACTGATCGCCCTCATCATAGATGACGAAACTGCTCCTGAGGCCCATGACCCCGCCGTGCTTCCGGAGGATTCGAACGCAGGTGGAGTGAAACGTTCCGACCCAGACCCTCATGCCATCCTGGCCCAGGAGGTCCGCCACACGCCGCTTCATCTCGTCGGCCGCCTTGTTCGTGAACGTCACCGCCAAGATGTTCCAGGGCGGAACCCCGCAGTGGCCGATCAGGTAGGCGATCCGCCTGGTGATCACGCGAGTCTTGCCTGACCCTGCCCCGGCGAGGACCAGAAGGGGTCCTTCGGTATGCAGGACAGCCTCCTCCTGCTTGGGATTCAGATCGGCTAAGATCGCGTCACTCCTCACGTTGTCGCATCCCTCGAATGATCCGGCGATATCCTCTCACTCTAATCTCGAACCAGACCCTTGTCAAAGAAAAACCCGCATTCTCACAGGCGTCTCGGGACAGGTTCGTCCTTGAGAACTCCGGGTTTCCCGTCCCACACAGGCGGCATCTCAGCGGGTCGTCGTTTCACCGTTTCCCCGCGCCCCAGAGCACAGGCGAGAACCGGCTCGCGCCCCCCTTGAATACCATCAACACGTGCCCCTCTGACCGGTGGGGGACGACCACGCCGTATCCCGTGAAAGGCCCCGTCCACATTCGGCTTGACATCACTTCGGTGGAGGATTACCGTTCGGAAAAACGCTCATGGACAAGACTGCACTCCCACTATTATTGTTTCTCGAATGCATCGATTCGCGGATGAAAAGGATACGCGCGGAATACTGAATCCGGGCAATTGGGTACTGCGCTCATTCGGTGCAATCAGCCGATCAAACAAAGACAAAAACGTTCACACCTTGATCCATCTACAGGTCACTGCTCGTAAAGGGGACACTGAGCATATATGAAAATCTTATTCCTTTCAGAGTATTTTCATCCACATTGGACTGGCCTAGCAAAATCAATACTCAACGCAGCAATACGCCTTCAGGAGAGGGGACATACGTGCGCGGTTCTTACTACTAAATTCGACAAGAACCTTCCCACTGTTGAAACGTACAAAAACATTGGCATCTACCGCTCTTTGCCACTTATACAAGTAAGCGGGACCAAATATTCTGCAACCATCGTATTTCGATTTATCTCAATGGTTAAAGTCTACGATCTAATCTTCATCAACTGTCCAAACTCAAACGTTCTTCCTTTTACTCTTATTTCAAGACTTTTCGGAAAACAAGTTGTTGTCTTCTCAAGCGGTGATTTAATCCTGCCCAAAGGCTGGACTAATCGAATTGTTGAGATGATACATGATTTTTCAATGCTTGCTTCTTGCACCTTGGCTCACACCGTATCAAATTACACGCACGATTACGCACAGCACTCACGCATTTTGCGTCATTTCATGTATAAGTTCGAGCCGCTCTTGCTACCCACCTCCAATGAAAATGAGGTGGATGCAGAATATGATTCACGTATGATAGAAATCCGCAAACGAAATGGCGTGCCTTACCTAGTACTTGATTGCCATAATACGCGTACCGTCATTCCCGCAGTCCTTAAGCGGGAACCCATTGATTTTGCTGGAAATCCGCTTTCGCGGGTATGACAATGTATGTGCGCTAACTTTCGCAATCAAGTACTAGTTGGCTTTGCCGGAAGATTTGTTGAAGAAAAGGGATTTGATGTTCTCTTAAAGGCCATTCATAAGATTGCAATGAAGAGAAAGGATATCCACTTTGTGTATGCCGGTTCTGAGAATATTGCTTATGAGAACTTTTACGATCGCAATAAGCACCTCTGGGAGCAGGTTAATGCGCATGTCACTAAATTAGGCTTGCTGAACGGCGAGGCAGCTCTCAATGCGTTTTACAAGAATCTTGACCTTTTTGTTCTGCCAAGCCGCTCGGACACCTTTGCTCTGGTTCAAGCAGAGGCAATGGGACACGGTGTTCCATGTATTGTAACAGACATCCCTGGTGCACGATGGCTTGTCAAAACCAGCGGTTTCGGAATAATTGCAGAACCAGAAAATGAAGACTCCCCGGCAGAAGCAATTCTTCATGCACTGACCCGTAAGAAAGAGCTTAATCAAAAACGTCCCGAAGCAACAAAATTACTGGACCCCAGTACTTTCTTTAAGCAGTTTTCAGTGTTAGAAGCGCGGATTCACCAGCCGAGAAGTGGTTGAGACGGCTTTGCTAAGCACCATCTCTGTCCAGTCGTGACGTTATTACCTGCATTGTGATAGCCAAGCCGGGTTCCGCACAGGCTGGGAGACGGTGATCCGAAGTTCACAGAGCGGTTCCACAAGCGCCTTACTCTTGATGGCGAGGTGCTGCCAGGGGTGATCACATTCGTGCTCCCACTCCGCATGTCTCCTCCCGGACCTCTCTTCGTGGGATGTCTAGAAAGTAGCACAATTGTTCGGTATACACCTTGACAGCTACATCGCACCAAATGGGCTCACAGGAATTGAGGTTGCGTGTTCGCTTCTTTGTCATCATCATTGTGCTGACGATCATCCTGAGTCTGCCCCGGTTTGCTCATCACACGCCGGATTCCAAACACTACATCAGCCTGGCAAAGTACCTCCGCGGAGACGTACCCAGAGAGCAGCTACGCGGTCTGTTCGCCTACCGGATTTTCGTTCCTTTTCTGGCTGCAACCCTCCCTTCAGATAATCTGGATCTTAACTTCGCTCTGATCAACGTCCTGGCGACCATCCTCGCCTATCTCGTCTTCATCCCGTACCTGAAGAGATTCGTTACATCACAGACAGACCTCAATGTTGGAATGCTCTTGCTTGTCGTGTCCTTTCCGACCTTCAACTATGCCTCTGGCGTGTTGACTGATCCCGTTGGATTCCTCATGTTCATCATTGCTGCCTACCTGTTATTGAATGAGCGCTATTTTCTATTCACTTGCGCAGTCTGTCTCGGTCTTCTCGCCAGAGAGTCCGCGCTCTTTCTGGTCCCGGCGTCCATCATGTATATTGTGATGGGTTATCTGGGCCAGAGGAAGAAGAACTGGATGAAGGCGTTCGGGATTCTAACGGTTGTCGCCATTCCTCCGGCTCTCCTGCTGTTCGCAGATAGAGCATTTTTCTCTGATATACCGAACCCATATTACTATGGCCTATCTCTTCGGAAATTCGTCGCAAACATCACGCGAACAATCAATTGGATCACATTCCTCCTGACGCTGGGTCCTCCCGTACTTCTTTGTCTCATTGGCCTTCGGCGTGATGGGCTGAGGTTCGTCGCTGACCTTCCCGCCCGGGAAGCCAGGCTACTCTTTTCCATAACAATAGTCGGCGTGCTTCATATGATATATAGTGTCGCAACGGGAATGAGTGGGAGGTATGTGTGGCCATACTATAGCGTATTGATTCCACTGGCAGTGCTATTAGGCAACAGGACGACGCTGTTCATGGAGGGACTTGTTCCCATAGCGAACCGAATCTTTGGAGCGAGCGAAAGTGGCAGGAGCGATGTGTAGTCTGTCGCGTGGCCCGGTCTAACGTCACCCGATTGCCCTGGTGAAAAATTGAAACACGCGCATTCGAAACCGAGAATTCTGGTAGCCCTGAGTTACTATCATCCCTACATGAGTGGACTAACTGAAAGCGCGCGCCTCATCGCGGAAGCAATGCGGGCTGAGTATGAAGTGACTGTACTCACAGGTCGGCATGAACCCTCGCTCCCCACAACGGAAAGGGTCAACGGCGTGAACGTGGTAAGAGCCAAACCATTATTCTTCCTTCACAAAGGCTATGTTAGTACGGATTTGGTCCGAAGATACGTCAGATTGTCTCGTGCCGCAGACCTGGTTCACTTACACTTGCCTCTGCTTGAAGCCGGCCTCCTGGCTTTACTGACTCCAAAGTCAATTCCCATTGTGTCAACCTACCATTGCGATGTCGTAGCCGGAAAAGACTGGCTTGACAGGCTTGCCACGGCGACGGTTCATTTGTCCAGCAGGCTTTGCCTCAAGAGATCCCGTATCATAGTGATTTCGTCGCGTGATTATGCCTTAGGCTCTTCGACCCTCCGAGGGTTCGAGGACAGATGGGTGGAGAGTTTTCCGCCCTGCAAAGAAATCGCCTATCAGACGTCAATGAGTGGTCCCACCGATGACGGGGTGGTTCGAATCGGCTTCCTAGGCCGTTTTGTTCGGGAGAAAGGAGTTGACGTCTTGTTGGATGCCGTGCCTTTGGTGATTGAGAAGCTCCCCAATGCCAAGTTTCTGCTTGCCGGCGAGTCAATCGAGGTCGCCGGTGGAACGATATATCGGGAAATAAAGCCGAAGCTCGATCTCGTCGGTTCCAATGTGGAGGTTCTCGGAAGGCTGGAAAATTCAGAACTTCAAGCGTTTTACAACTCGTTGGACCTGTTTGTCTTGCCTGGCGTAAACTCCTATGAGGCTTTTGGCATGGTACAGGTTGAGGCGATGCGGGCGGGAGTACAGGTCGTCGCTACTGATATGCGAGGTGTTCGCATTCCAGTTGAGTTGACAGGGAATGGAGAGTTGGTCCCGCCCGGCGATCCTGTTGCCTTGGCCGCGGCTATTGTTCGCTGCCTATCAAGGGTCGACCGAACCCGCCGAATGGAAGTCGCACAACGGGCCGAGAAGACGTTCGCCAATTCAGATGTCTTTCACCAGTATCGGACGCTCTACCGTTCTCTCCTGTGACCCAATGATGGTTCCCGGTGTCCGAAGTGAATTCGCAGGGCACCGAACGTCTGACGCAGATTTGCCGCTGCGGTCTTCCAACCAGCCGCAGGCGTGACTTGCATGGGCACCCTCCCTGGAGAAAGAGCTTCCCATGCAAGGCTCTGGATTACCACAAGCACCTAAGAGCTCTTTGGTGCGCATTGAGCTGATCGTCTGCCCGATCTGCGGTGCCTCCGAGTCCTCCTTCGTTCGCACGGTTCGGGACCCCTGGAGTTGGGAAGACTTCCGGGTCCACCGCTGCACAAGCTGCACAGGCATGTTCCTGGCTGATCCTCCGGGGCCCGAGCGGATTGCTGCCTACTACTCGAATCTCTTCGGCGAATTGATGCATGGAGAACCCAACTGGCTCTTCCGGCGGCTGCGAGGGGTCGCCCTGGCGCGGGACGTGGCTGGACTGCTCCGGCGGCTTCCGGCTCGGGCCCGGATCCTCGAGCTGGGTGCTGGGGATGGCGCGCTCTGTAGGTATCTTGCCGATCTCGGGTACCGGGTGGAAGCGCGGGATCTGTTCGATCCGAATACCTGGCGATCGCCAGGTATACCCTATCGAAAGGCGAACCTGAATGGAGGGTTCCTCGAAGCGGGCGATCTGGTCTGCGGAGGAGAGATGCCCGATGCGATCATCATGCGCCATGTGTTGGAGCATCTGCATGAGCCCTCCAAAGTTCTCTCCCTCTTCCACTCAGCAGCCATTCCATTGGTGCTGGTCGTTGTACCCAACGTTGACTCGCCCTTCACGCGCTGGTTTGGCGGATACTGGCCCTGGTGGGACCCGCCCCGGCACCTCTTGTACTTCAATGCAAAGAGCCTCGATCGCCTTGCCCGCCGGTGCGGGTACGGCGTCGCGAAGCAGAGAACCTATGGGATTGATGAGATCGTAGGCTCTGCCTTCCGATGGGCACTGATCCGGACGGGAGCCGTCCGAATGGATCGGGCAAGCGCCGGTTCGACCCCGCTCTGGCTGAAGCTCCTTCATCCGAAGAGCCCCTTAGCGGGGCTGTCATCAGCGGCGATGTCACCGATCGGCAACACCGTGTTGTGGTGTCTGATGGAACGAGCGGGAGACGTCCATGTCGCCGGCGGATGAAGCTCCGACCATTCGTGAAATGGGTAGGATCGGCACGAACCGACGCGCGGAGCGCTTGCACGTCTCGAACATCCTGGTCGTGCGCCGGCCATCACCACAGTTGCTGGAACCCACCCCTGATCTGACACCTTTTTGCCAGATCAGTCAAGGATCCACATGAATCGTCCAAGCGACCTCGTGCGTTTACTGCGACCACATGAATGGACAAAAAATGGATTTGTCTTCACCGGACTCCTTTTCGGTCACGGCTTGCGGGATATCGCACTGGTTTATCAGGTGATCATTGCTGCCGTCGCTTTTTCACTCATTTCAAGTGGCGTCTATATCGTGAATGACCTTGCCGATCGGGAATCGGATCGGCGTCACCCGGAAAAGAAGAACCGGCCATTGGCACTGGGCACGGTCTCCGTGAGTGTTGCGGTGGCCTTGGCGGTTGCACTCTCGATTGTTGGT
>Ga0302046_10005969_pt1 | contig 10677 bp, 7 predicted proteins | sample RVTome_11_FD_200261 | JGI IMG/M metagenome (GOLD analysis project Ga0302046, IMG submission 200261) | Soil microbial communities from uranium-contaminated site in the Upper Colorado River Basin, Wyoming, United States - RVT147D111 (version 2) ... | reverse complement strand
ACCTTGGCGCCCCGATCGTGGCCGTCGAGCCCCGGCTTCGCAACGAGCACGCGAATCTTGCGATCGAGATCGGGCATGCAGCTCCCTCGCGGAATCGGCGGGTCGAATGCGGCAGGGGTCGGGAATCGTCGAAAGGTAGGAGATCGCCGGGTTGGACGGGAGCGGTGGCGACGCGCCGGTGCCGATCCCGCGCATGCTGGGGTTCTGTTCGCAGGAAGTGTTGCTGCGCGGTGGGTGGGGTCCGAAAGCCGCTGGGGTTCTGTTCGCGGGAAGTGTTGGTGCCGGCCGGTCGCGCCGCTCCAGCGACCTCCCGAAAGCCGGGCCCAGAGCACCGACAGGACGCATTCCCACATCTTCGTGTCCCGGGATCCACCAACACATCCTGCGAACAGAACCCCATAGACAGGGCATCGCCCAAGAGCCGCCCCCCGGCGAGTCTGGGTTGGCCGCGCCGGAGGGCCACGGCGAGAAGAACGCCGGGCTAGAAGAACACCGGCTCCTTGTAGGAGCCGAACACCTCCGCCATCGCATGGCGGATCTCGTAGAGCGTGCAGTAGGCGCGGGCGCAGTCGAGGATGCGCGGCACCACGTTCTCGTCGCCTCGGCACGCCGCGGTCAGCGCGGCCAGAGCACGCTCCACCTGCGCGCCGTCGCGACGCCGGCGCAGCTCGGCCATCCTGCGGACCTGCCGTCGCGCGACCGAGGGGTCGATCCGCAGCGTCTCGATCTCGATCCTCTCGGATCCCTCGGTGAAGCGGTTCACGCCGACCACCACCCGCTCGCCGGACTCGACCTCGCGCTGTTGGCGCATGGCCGAGGACGCGATGCGTTGCTGGAACCACCCCTGCTCGATGCCGGGCACGACGCCACCCACCGCGTCGACCTCCTCGAAGATCTCGAGCGCCTCGCGCTCCAGGTCGTCGGTGAGCGTTTCCACGAAGTACGAGCCCGCGAGCGGGTCGATCGTGTTGGCGACGCCCGACTCGTAGGCGAGCACCTGCTGCGTGCGCAGCGCGATCCGGACCGCCCTCTCCGTGGGCAGCGCGAGCGTCTCGTCCATCGAGTTCGTGTGGAGCGACTGCGTGCCACCGAGCGCGGCGGCCATCGCCTGGTAGGCGACGCGCACGATGTTGTTCTCCGCCTGCTGCGCGGTCAGCGTGACGCCGGCGGTCTGCGCGTGCGTGCGCAGCCGCCACGACTCGGGGTTCTGCGCCCGGTAACGCTCGCGCATCCCTCGCGCCCAGATGCGGCGCGCGGCGCGGAGCTTCGCGATCTCCTCGAAGAAGTCGTTGTGGACGTCGAAGAAGAACGAGAGCCGCGGCGCGAACGCGTCGACGTCGAGACCGCGCGCGATCCCGCGCTCGACGTACTCGAACCCGTTGCGCAGCGTGAACGCCAGCTCCTCGGCGGCGGTGGCGCCCGCCTCGCGTATGTGGTAGCCGGAGATCGAGATCGGGTTGTACTTCGGCGCGTGCTCGCTGCACCACGCGAACATGTCGACGATGCAGCGCAGCGCCGGCTCCGGCGGGAATACCCACGCGTGCTGCGCCTGGTACTCCTTGAGGATGTCGTTCTGGACGGTGCCGCGGAGGACCTCGGCCGGAACGCCCCTCTTCTCCGCCGCCGCCACGTAGAAGCAGAACAGGATGATCGCGGGCCCGTTGATGGTCATCGAGACGGAGACTTGGTCGAGCGGGATCCCGTCGAAGAGCGCTTCCATGTCCTCGAGCGACGAGATCGCGACGCCGCAAACGCCGACCTCACCCAACGAGCGTGGATGGTCCGAGTCGTATCCCATGAGCGTGGGGAAGTCGAACGCCACCGACAGGCCGGTCTGTCCGTGCGCGAGCAGATAGCGGTAGCGCTCGTTCGTCTCCTGCGCGCTCGCGAAGCCGGCGAACTGACGCTTGGTCCAGAGACGCGTCCGGTACATGGTGGTGTAGGGCCCGCGCGTGAACGGGTACTCGCCCGGCAGCCCCAAGGCCTGGCCGTCGTCCGCGCCGGCCCGGTCCAGCGGGGTGTAGAGCGGCTTGATCTCCCGTCCGGAGACCGTCGTGAAGGGCGCGTCGCGCTTCGGCGTCGCGGCGTATTGCTCCTCCCACCCCGCCAGGCGCGAGCGGAGCTCGGCCAGCTCCTCCTCGCGCTCCTGCACGAGCGCGCGGAGCTCCGAGCGGCTCAGGACGTCCCTTTCGATCGTCGACATACGCGCTCCTGTCTTCCCGGCGGGCCGGTCATCCCTCGCGAAACCGGTCCCCAAAGATGACCCTGCGGCCGAGAGGGGGTCAACGAAGCAGCGAGTCCAGGATCTCCCGGGCGACCGAGTATGCGGTCGCGCCACCCGCCAGGATGCGATCCAGCCCGTCGTCGAGGGCGCGCCGCGTCCCCTCCGAGATCCAGGCGACCCGCCGGAGCTCGCGGTCGACCACGTCGCGCACACGGACCGCGGCGCGGGCGCGCCGGCGCGCCTCGAGCTCGCCGCTCTCCACGAGCCAGGTGCGATGGGTGTCGATCGCCTCGAGCAGCGCGGGCACGCCCTCGCCCGCCAGCGCGTTCGTCGGGAGGACCGGGATCGTCCAGGCTGCCGCGTGGATGTTGGAGCGGTCCCCGGCGGACGCGTGCACGGCGGGCGCGTCGGTGGTGCGCTCCCGGCGCATGGCCCGGCTGAGATCGACGCCGTGATGCGCGGGAACGTCCCTGAGCGCGTGCCCCGCCCGCAGGTGGAGCGCCTGCCGGATCTCCTTCACCAGCCGAGCCGAGCCCGGCCTGTCGGCCTTGTTGACCACGAAGATGTCTCCAATCTCCATGAGCCCGGCCTTCATGGCCTGCACGGCATCGCCCGACTCCGGGACGAGCACGACCACCACAGTGTCGGCGGCCGCCGTGATCTCGAGCTCCGTCTGCCCGACGCCGACGGTCTCGACGAGCACGCTGTCGAAGCCGAACGCGTCCACGAGGTCCACGACCTCCTTGGTCGTGATGGCGAGGCCGCCGAGCGAGCCACGGGTCGCCATCGAGCGGATGAAGATCCCCGGATCCGTGGCGAGGTCGTTCATGCGGATGCGGTCGCCGAGCAGCGCACCGCCCGAGTAGGGCGACGTGGGATCCACGGCGACGATCCCGACACGCTCCTCACGCGCCCGGTACGCGAGCGCCGCGGCGGCGACCAGGCTCGACTTCCCGGCGCCCGGCGGCCCGGTCCAGCCGACGCGCCGCGCCCGGGGCCCGTCCTTGAGCAACTCGTGCAGGAGCGCCTGGAACCCCTCGCGCTGACCCTCGACCGTCGAGATCGCCCGGGCGAGCGCCGGCACCTGGCCCGCGCGGAAGCGGTCGAGGAGGGTGCTGAGCTGCTCGCCGATCGGCGGCGTACGTCCGAGGGTCCGGGCCATGGCCTTGCGCGGGATGGAACGAGAATCGCTAACAATACCGCTGCGAGATGGTCCGCGGGCAACAGGCAGCGGCTCGCGGGCGCTCAGCACTCGGCCCGGATTCCCGTGCTCGAAGTGCACGGACCGCTGCGGCTTCCGGCCCTCGCGTGGCCGATCCTATACTCCGGCCCTTTCATAGATCGTATCGAGCCTCAGCTCGACCTCCGGGCATGGCACGTTCACGCGCCCCGTGCCACCGACGACCTCGTGGCGCCACACTCCCTCGTCGTCCCGCCAATGCCGGTCGACGCGCCTGCTCGCCTGGTCCACGATGAGGTAGCTGCGGAGCCCCTCGATGCGCCTGTAGACCAGGAGCTTCTCGCGCCGATCGATGGCCTCCGTCGTCGGGGAGGTGATCTCCACGAGGACGCAGGGCGCCTCCTCCACGAAGGGGTCCGCGCCTTCCGGACCACAGGCGACCATCACGTCCGGATAGTAGTACAGGTCATCGGCCGCCCTGAGCTTCACGTCACTCATGTAGACCCGGCACGGGCGACCACGCGACGCCTCGTCGAGCGCGCGGCCGATGTTGAGGGCGACGCGGTTATGGCGTTTGCTCGCGCCCGCGAGCGCGTGAACGTCCCCGCCCACGTACTCGTGGCGTACGTCGGCGGACTCCTCGACGCGGAGGTACTCCTCGACGGACATCCTGTCGATGTCGCCCGTGATCCGGCTCATGGCTCCAAGTCTAGGACCAACCAGCGCGTCACGGGAAGCGCGGGATGGGTCGGGATCGAGCCCGCTGCCCCCCTCACCTCCGCTCGTTCGGCCGCACCCCCCGCGCGTGCCGAAGCGGGTTCTCCAGCAGATGCGTCGGGATGAACAGCACGACGACGAACATCACCAGCGCGAGCAGGAGCCCGATGCCGAGCAGCCACCAGCTGCGCAGCGCGATGAACAGGATCGAGGTGATGACCGCGGTCGCGCTCGCGAATATGCTGAGCAGCAGCCGTCGCGCCTGAAGGTGCAGGAAGCGCTCCTGCGCCTGTATGTCGCGCGGGTGGACCCGGACGCGCAGCTCCTCACGCTCGGCCCTGCCCACCAGGTCGCGCACCGAGCGCACGGCCGTCTGTGCCTCCTCCACGAAGCTCTTGGCGATCTGGGCCGGCTGGTGGCCGGTCGTGCGCAGCAGCGCGGTCCGGTGCTGCTGCACGATGCCCCGTATGAACGTCAGGCCGTCGAAGGCGACGTCGTAGTGGAAGGCGATGCCCTCGATGAGCGCCGACGTGCGGAAGAAGTACACGAGCTCCTGCGGCAGCACGAGCGGCCACGTGTAGAAGGTGTCCAGGAACTCGGCCACGATCTCCTGCACGATGCGCTGGCGGTTCGTGGTCCTGGTGCGCTCGACGATCTTGAGGATCTCGGTCGCGGCCTCGCGGATCTCGCCCCGCGAGACCTCCGGGCTGATCATGCCGAGCCTGTACATCTCGTTGATGAGGCCGTCGATGTCCTCGCGGCCCACGGCGAGCGCCACGCCCAGGATCGACTCACGGGTCCAGCGCGGGACCTCCAGGACGGCGCCCCAATCGAGCACGATGAGCGTGCCGTCGTCCTGGACCAGCAGGTTGCCGGGATGCGGATCCGCGTGCATGAAGCCGTCGACCATCATCATCCGCAGGTAGACGCCCGCCACGGTCTCCATGGTCTGCTTGAACGAGAGCCGTCCGGCGGCGAAATGCTGGTGCAGCCTGTCGATCTTGGTGCCGGCACAGTGTTCCATGACGAGCACGCGCCGCCTCGTGAACCGCTCGAGCACGTCCGGCGCGCGCACCTTTCGATCTCCCGCGAAGACGCGCTGGAAGCGGGCGATGTTCTCGGCCTCCTGCCGGAAGTCCATCTCGGCCCGCACCCGCACGGAGAACTCGCGCACCACGTTCGTGAGCGCGCGTACGTGGTGGTTCGGGAAGAGGATGTTCAGCCAGAACAGGAGCCGGAACGAGATGTCGAGGTCGAGTGCGACCGCCGCCTCGACTCCGGGACGCAACACCTTGACCACCACGTCCTGCCCGTCCACGCGTGCGCTGTGCACCTGACCGAGGCTGGCCGCGGCGACCGGCTCGTCGTCGAAGTCGGCGAACAGCTCCGTCACGGGCGCGCCGAGCTCGGCCTCGACGACCGCGCGGATCGCCTCCACCGGGTCGGGAGGAACCTGGTCCTGGAGCTTGCCGATCTCGGACAGGTAGGGCTCGGGCAGGATGTCGGCGCGCGCGCTCAGGAGCTGGGCGATCTTGATGAACGTGGGCCCCAGGTTCGCCAGGCGGGCGCTCAGGCGCGCGGCCCGCCGCTCGTGGTGCATAGGCGTGCGCAGGGCGGGCCGGCCGAAGAGAATCCACGCCTTGCGATCCCGCAGGAACGCGATCACGAACGGCGTCAGCGTCCACAGCACGGAGAGAGACCTGCCGATGCGCTTCATGTTCCGGGCCTCCTCGACATCGCGCTCAGGGTGCGAGCAGGAGCTTCGAGGCGAGCCCAAGCAGCAGGAAGAACCCGCACAGGTCCGTCAGCGTGTGGACGAAGACCGAGGACGCGACCGAGGGATCCACCCCCAGGCGGTCGAGCGTGGTCGGCACGAACGCGCCCGCGAAGCCGGCCACCACCAGGTTGCCCCACATGGCCAGCAGCACGACGAGCCCCAGCATGGGATCGCCGTCCACCACGAGCGCCAGAGCGGCGATGCCGGCGCCGAGCACCACTCCGTTGACGAGCCCGACCAGGATCTCCTTCAGCACGAAGCCGCGGGCGCTGCCGGTGCCCTCCACCGTGATGCGCCGGATGGTGATGGCCAGCGACTGGGTTCCCGAGCTGCCGCCCATCGCCGCGATGATGGGCGCGAGGAACGCGAGCGTGAGCGCGCGAGCGATGACGTCCTCGAAGATCAGGATGATCGAAGCGGCGAGCGTGGCCGTCACCAGGTTCAGCATCAGCCACGGCAGCCGGGCGCGCACCGATTCGCTCCATCCGTGCCGCAGCTCGTCCTCGTCCGTGACGCCGGCGAGCAGCAGGATGTCCTCCGTCTGCTCGGCCTCGATCACGTCGATGACGTCGTCGAACGTGATGCGGCCGAGCAGCACCCCCGCGTCGCTCACGACCGCGATCGAGGCCAGGTTGTAGCGTCCGATCAGCCGCCCCACCTCCTCCTGGTCCACGTCCGGGTGGACCGTCGCCAGGGGCGGCTCGACGAGCGTCTCGATGCTCGCGTCCGGATCCGCGATCACGAGGTCGTCGAGCCGGAGCGTGCCCAGCAGCCGGCGGCGCCGGTCGACCACGAAGACGGTGTAGAACTCCTCGATCTGCCGGCCCTGCCGACGCACCTCCTCGATGGCCTGCCGCGCCGTGAGCGTGGCCTCGACGGCGACGAGCTCGGTGGTCATGAGCCCGCCGGCGGTGTCCTCGCCGTACTTCAGCAGGCCGATCAGCTCGTCGGCTGCCGCCACGGGAAGCGCCTCGAGGATGCGCAGCTGGTCGGCGGGCGCGAGCTCGCTGATCAGGTCGGCCGCGTCGTCGTCGGCCAGCTCGTGCAACAGCTCCGCGCCCTTCTCGGGCGAAAGCGCGGCGAGCAGCTCCCCGCGATCCTCGCCCTCCTCCATCTCCGCGAGGGTCTCGGAGGCGATCTCCGCGGGCAGCGCGGACAGCAGCAGGATCCGCTGCTCCTCCTCCAGCCCCTCCACCAGGTCCGCGAGATCGGAGGGGTGCAGCCCGGCCGTGAGCTTCCCGACCGCGTCCAGGTCGCCCTGCTTCACGAGGGCCTCGACGCGGAGCTGGACCTGCTCGGCCTGGTGGTCGGATGCGCTCATGGCACCGCCGGTACGGGAGCTGCTCGGGGCGGTCTGCGCACGGATGAGGCACCCGGTCCGGCCAGCCGCGCTGGAAGATCCCCGAGGGGCTTCCTTCGGGCAAGGCGGTTTGGCGCGCTACCGGCCTGTGCCGGGCCGGCCCAACAGCTCGCCGAGCAGCCGCTCCTGGAGCCGGAACATCGGGCTGTCCACCCGGTCCGGTCCGTCGGGGTGGTCGTGTCCCAGCACGTGCAGGGTGCCGTGGATGGCGAGTCGCGCCAACTCCTCGTCGAGCGGCACGCGGTGCTCGGCCGCCTGCCTGCCGGCCTGCTCGAACCCCACGTAGACGTCGCCGAGCGGTGCGTCCGGCTCGCCCAGCGAGAACGCGAGCACGTCGGTCGAACCCTCACGCCCCAGGTACTGTCGGTTCAGCGCGGCGATTTCCTCGTCGCCCAGGAGCGTGAGGGAGATCTCGGCGGCACGCCCGACGCCCGGCGGGCCCGGAGCCGCGTCCTGCACGCCCGGAGCCGCGTCCGGCGGGCCCGGAGCCGCGTCGGGCGCGTCCGGAGCGCCCGCGTCGCCGGCCGTCGGCCCCGATGCCCACTCGAGCGTGAGGCGCACGGCGCGCTCCAGGAGCGCCTCGGGCGCGCCCGCCAGCGCGCCGGCGTTCACCTGGACCTCGGGCGAACCGGTCAGGCCGACCCGTCGGGTCGTTCCGGCTTCCCGGAAGCGGAGGTGACCGGCGCTGCTCCGGCCCGCGACGCGTCCGGCCCCTCCTCGGCGCCCGAAGCGGCGGAGGCGTCCCGGTCCTCCTCGACGGGCTCCTGCTTCCCGTCGTCCGAGCCGCCGGCCCCCTCGGCGTCGGTGAGATGCTTGGTCGCGGGGTACTCGATCCGGCGGTGCGAAGCGCCGGAGAGGATCTTGACGAACTGCTCCTTGACCTCCGCGATCTCGCGGAGCGTGAGCGGCGACTCGTCGAGCTGACCGTCCGTGATCTTGGAGGCGACGATCGCATCGATGAGCTCCCGCACGCGGTCCGGCGTGGGCTCCTGCATGGCTCGAGCCGCGGACTCGCAGGAGTCGGCGAGCATCACGATGGCGGTCTCCTTGGAGCGGGGCCTGGGCCCGGGGTAGGAGAACTTGGCCTGATCGAGCTCCTCTCCGGCCTCCTCGACCGCCTTCTCGTAGAAGAAGCCGATCTTCTGCGTCCCGTGGTGCTCGAGAATGAAGTCGACCACGATCTCCGGCACGTTCGCGTCGCGCGCGAGCCGAGCGCCCTCGGTCACGTGCTCCCGGACGATCGAGGCCGACGTCTCCGGCTTCAGCTTGTCGTGGGGGTTCCGCTCCTCGCGCTGGTTCTCGACGAAGTAGTGGGGCTTGAGCATCTTGCCGACGTCGTGGTAGAGCACACCGACCCGGCAGAGCAATCCGTTGGCGCCGATCTCGGTGGCGGCGGCCTCGGCGAGGTTCGCGACGCTGATGGTGTGCGCGTAGGTGCCCGGCGCCTCGACCGACAGCCGCCGAAGGAGCGCCCGCGTGGGGTCCTGCCACTCGAGCAGCGTCTGGTCCGTGGTGATGCCCGTGAAGAGCTCGAACACCCACAGGAAGCCCATGGCCAGGAGCGCCGACGCGGTGGCGTTGCCCGCGAAGAACGCGCTGCTCCAGGCCACGTCGGCGAGCGGACGCGACGCCGTGAGCCCGTGCGCGAGGAGCATCAGCCCGGCAGCGCCCGCGATGATCGCGATGGACACCCACGTCTCGGAGCGGCGCCGCACCGCGCGCACGCTCATGGCCGCCGCCGCGCCGCCCGTCATGACCGCCAGCACCGTGCCGTAGGACGAGAACGGCGGAAGCGTTGCCGTGATGGCCGCCAGCACGAACACGAGGATCAGCGCCGTCCGCGTATCCCAAAGCACGGCCACCGGGAGCGCCACGAACGCGATCGGCAGCCATTCCGGGGCGAGCCCGCCGCGGTCGATCGCCACACCTGCGCCGAAGTACGCCACGGTGAGCACCGCCAGCAGCAGCAGCCAGCGGAAGTTGGCGTAGATCCTCGGGCGGCTGAAGTAGAGCAGCAGCCCGAAGACGGAGAACAGAATGAGGTTGACGAGCCCGGAGCCGATGAGCGGCGCGAACGAGAGCGTGCGCTCCTCTATCAGCCCGGCGGACTGGAGCGCCGCGGCGTAGGCGTCCAGGCGCTCGAGCGTCTGCGGCCCGATGGGGTCGGCCGCCCTCACGATGGCCTGCCCCTGGAGCACGTCGGCCTTGGTGGTCTGAACGCTGCGGCTGGCCGCGTCGCGGTCGCGCTCCGTCGCCACGACGTTGAGCACCAGGCTGTACTCGACGTGGCGGATCAGCACCAGCCGCAGGAGGTCGCGCGCCTCGGGCGGCATGCTCGCGGGCAGGAACGCCACCGCCTGCGCGAAGAAGTCCCGCGAGGTGAGCACTTCCCCCACCGGCGAAGACACCTCCTGCTCGTCGCGGCGGATCGTGATGGACTCGGTGGTCAGGTCCTCGATGCGCGCCGCGTCGGCGACGCCACGCGGCACGATCTCCCCCGCCGCGCGCGTCGCCGCCCGTCGGAGCGCCGTACGCGAGCCGGCGGCGAGGAGGTACTCGACCTGCGAGGGCGTGGCGCTGATCTGGTTCTCCCGCAGCATCGTCGTGAGCGCGAGCGTGTCGCCCGCGGCCACCACGCCGTCGACCCTCCCGAAGAACTCGTCCAGCCGAGCCGCCATGGTGTCGGCGGCGCTCGCCACGTAGTCGAACGTGGGCGGGACGGCCTCCATGGCCAGCCGGCGGTCGCGCTCGAGCTCGGCGGGCGTCTTCGGTACGCTGAACGGGATCTGCGCGATGACGTCCTCCGTCGCCACCATGCCCTCCGTGTACCGCCCCACGTTCATCCCCTGGGCCGGCGGGAAGAAGAGCGTCACGAGCGTGGCCAGCACCGCGAGCAGCAGGATACGCGCGCCATGATGCCGCATCCGCGCTCCGAGGCTTCGCCCCGGGTCTCCCGAGAGCCGATGCAGCATCGCGCTGGCGCCGCGACCGTCCGCGGGCCGGCTCACGAGACGGGCTCCTCGCCGTCGTCACCGCGCGCGTAGGCCTTGATGATGTCCTTCACCAGGCGGTGACGGATGACGTCCTTCGAGTCGAGATAGACGAGCGAGATCCCCGGGATGTCCGAGAGGATCTCCTCCACCTCGAGCAGGCCGGAGTCGTCCCGCCTGGGCAGGTCGATCTGCGTCTTGTCGCCGGTGATCACCACGCGTGAGCTCAGCCCGAGGCGCGTCAGGAACATCTTCATCTGCGCCCGGGTGGCGTTCTGCGCCTCGTCCAGGATGACGAAGGCATCCGCGAGCGTGCGTCCCCTCATGTAGGCCAAGGGTGCGATCTCGATGGTGGAGTCCTCCAGCGCGCGCTGCACCCTCTCGTGAGGCATCATGTCCTCCAGGGCGTCGTAGAGTGGCCTGAGGTAC
>Ga0302046_10005968_pt1 | contig 10678 bp, 9 predicted proteins | sample RVTome_11_FD_200261 | JGI IMG/M metagenome (GOLD analysis project Ga0302046, IMG submission 200261) | Soil microbial communities from uranium-contaminated site in the Upper Colorado River Basin, Wyoming, United States - RVT147D111 (version 2) ... | reverse complement strand
ACGCCGAGTCGCTCCCCGCGCGGCGTGGCCCCGGTATCGACCTCCTCCTCCAGCAGATGGAACGACTCGTGGTGCAGGAATACGAGCGGGGCGGGATCACCGCGTCCGCGAAGGTCGCCGTGGATCGCGCGCTGGACGGTATCCAGGCTCCGGGGAAGAGGAAGGGACCCGACTAGTCCACCAGGAGGCTCACGGGGCTTGTTGCAGGGTGGTCGTGGGGCGACCATTCGACCCATGTTGCCACCACCGACGTTGGAGCGGACTCGCGCGGCCCTCGCCGCGCTCGGGGACCGGATCGACAGGACGCCGACGCGGCCCTGGATTCAGGATCTCCGTTCGGAAGGCGGCGAAGGACCCCGGCTCTTCCTGAAGCTCGAGCTCTTCCAGCGCACGGGGACGTTCAAGGTGCGCGGCGCGCTCACGAACATGCTCGCCGCGCCCCCCGATGCGCTGGCGCGCGGCGTCACCGCCGTGAGCGCCGGCAACCACGCCATCGCCGTGGCGTGGGCCGCACGGGAGCTCGGGACGTCGGCTCGCGTCGTCATGCTCCGGTCGGCGAACCCGGCCCGCGTGTCGCGGTGTCGCGGGTACGGAGCCGAGATCGAGCTCGCCCCCGACGGGGCTGCCGGGTTCGAGCGCGTTCGGCAGATCGAGAGGGAAGAGGGCCGGATCTTCATCCACCCGTTCGAGGGTGAGCATACGATCCTCGGTACGTCGACGCTGGGGCTCGAGCTCGTCGAACAGGAAGCGGGTCTGGAAGCGGTCGTCGTTCCGGTCGGTGGGGGCGGCCTGATCGCGGGAGTCTCCGCTGCGATAAAGGCGAGCTGTCCCGACTGCGCGGTGTACGGGGTCGAGCCCGAGGGAGCCGACACAATGCGCCGTAGCCTGGAGGCGGGGAGCCCGGTAGCGCTCTCCTCGATCCAGACGATCGCAGACAGCCTCGGCGCGCCGCACGCGGCGCCCTACGGGTTCTCCATCGTCCAGCGGTGCGTGGATCGCGTGATCACCGTCGACGACGGACAGATATGCGAGGCGATGTGGATCCTGTTCGCGGACGCGAAGCTCGCGGTGGAGCCAGCCTCGGCCGCTCCGCTGGCCGCGCTCAGAGGCCCTCTCGCGGAGACGCTGAGGGGAAAACGCGTGGCGTTGATCATCTCCGGCTCGAACATCGACCGGGGCACGTTCGCGGAGCACGTGAGCCGCGGAGACACGAGCACGCGGGTCGAGGAGAGCATATGAGAAGGCCACGTTCGCGAGCCCGGTGTCGCGTCGGCTGGTTTCTCGTCGCCCTGATTCCGGTCGCCGCCGGTCCGGCGGACGCCTCTTCGACCGGAGCTGCCGGCACGGGCCGGCAGGCCCAGGCGCCGGTAGAGATCCGTGAGCGCGACAGCGGGACCACCGCCCTCCTCCAGGCGGTGAGCGCCCCGAGCCCGGAAGTGGTCTGGGTCAGCGGTCACCAGGGTGTCGTGCTGAGGAGCATCGACGGCGGAACGACCTGGCGGACCACCCCGGTCCAGACCCGAGACACGCTCCAGTTTCGCGACGTCCACGGCTTCGATGGGGATAGGGCGGTGATCCTGAGCGCCGGTGTGGGGTCGCAATCGCGGATCTACCGCACCGAGGATGGCGGGACGACGTGGCGTCTGAGCTGGGTCAACGACGAGCCGGAGGGATTCTACGACTGCCTCGATTTCTGGGACGAGCGGCGCGGCCTCGCGTACGGGGACGCCGTCGGCGGGGAGCTCCGCATCCTGCTCACCGAGGACGCAGGCCGGAGCTGGCGCAGGGTTCCGGGTGGGCGTCTCCCGGTCGCGGTCGAGGGTGAGGGTGGCTTCGCGGCGAGTGGGACCTGTGTCCGCACGGGTCTCGGAGGTCGCGGCTGGATCGTGACCGGCGCGGGTGCATCGTCGCGAATCCTGACCACGGAGGATTTCGGGGCCACCTGGTCCGCCCGCGAGCTGCCCATCGTCGCGGGATCGGCCGCTGGCGCGTTCACGGTCGTGTTCCACGATCCCGAAGCGGGCGTGGTCCTGGGCGGAGATCTCGGGAGGCCGGATGCACCCGCCGGGGACGTGGCGGTCACCGATGACGGGGGCCGCACGTGGCGACTGGCCGAGGGCCCCCCGTTCCCGGGGGCGGTGTACGGGGCGGCGCAGATCGGACCCGCCGCAGAGCGGGCCCTCGTCGCCGCTGGACCGGGTGGGCTGGCGTTGCACCAGCCGGGTGGCTGGCGTGGACTCGATGACCGGAGCTACTGGGCGGTCGCGGGCGTCGCCTCGGGTGTCTGGGCCGTGGGTCCGGAGGGCCGGATACTCGAGATCACCTGGACGCCGCACCAGGACGGATCGGTGCAGCAGACGTGGCCGACGTCGGCGGACGGCGGAACGACCTGGAGCACTGCCTTCGACGGCGTGCATCGAAAGAAGCCGTCCGGCCAGCCGTGAGATGAACGAAGGGGGAGGCACCGGTCGGCGTCCTCCCCCTCCTGGTCCCGGTCTCTCGACCGGAATGCCCTCCCGGAGCTCGAATCCTACATCCCGAGGTCGTGCATCAGCAGCTCCTCGAACGCGCCCTTGAGGGACCGCATCGCACGCGTGTCGTACCCGTATTCGAGCACGAGAGCGTCCGTTCGGCGCTGGGCGCTGCCGGACCCGCGTACGCAGCCCATGAAGTTCGCGTATGCCCCGTTGCAGGTCTCCTTGACGCAGTTCCCGAACTCGTCGGAGCACTCGACGTAGACGTGGCCGGCGCTGCTCTGCGCCACGGTCGCGATGTCCTCGAAGTACATCTCCCAACGGGCGATGACGCCCGTGGCGTCGCGCTTCTCGGCGACCAGCTTCCCGGTCGAGTCGATGTCGAGCCGGAACGTACCCGAAGGTGACGGATTCCCGGCGAGGGCCTCGTTTATCTCGCTGACAAGCGTTCCGACGGCGCGTTGCTGACCGAGCGCAACAGTCGGGAGCGCGAGCAGGAGAGACAGAGCGAGGGAGCAGACGACGGTGCGTGTGTTGGCGCGCATCGGACCTCCGATTCGTAAGTGATGCTCCTACATGACTCTCTCCTCCTCCCCCATATCCACCACCCATGCGAACACGATTTGGACCGGTCCGAAGCTGCAGGCGGTTCGCCCGATCTCACTCTCGTTGTACGCAAGCGTCTCGCCAGGACGCCGACCTCGCCACGGGGCGGGAAACCATATTCGGGCTCGGCACGTCCTAAGAGACGTGAAACGATCGCGTTCCACCCTCCGACGCATCTTGACCTGGCGCGCGCTCGGCATCGCCGCGGTGGCCGCGGTGACCGGTGCGCTGGCATTCCGTGGCTTCGAGACCCGAGTCGCGGGCGCGTTCGAGGTGGCCGATGCCGTGGCTCCGACCCGGATCTACGCGCGTCCCCTGGTGTTGCGACCCGGTGACCGCTATTCGACCGAAGGACTCGAACAACGTCTCCACCGGCTCGGCTACCGGGAGACCGACGATCGCACCCCCGGGATCGGAGAGTTCAGGCTGCGCCGCGACGATTGGCGCATTGGTCGCCGCCCATTTCGGCTCGGTGCGTATTTCGACCCCGGCGGAGAGACCCGGGTCCGGCTCGACCGAACGGAGCGCGTCAGCGAGGTGCGGGACGAGGGCGGAAATCGACTGCCGGGCCTCGTCCTCGACCCGGAGCCGGTGGGCACGATCGGCGGGCACGCCGATCGCGACCGCGTGCCGGTGAGGCTCTCCGACGTCCCTGACCACCTCATCGACGCCATACTCACGGCGGAGGACCGACGCTTCCGCGATCATGCGGGATTCGACCCCCGCCGGATGCTGGGCGCCGTATGGGCGAACGTACGCGAAAGGCGGCTGGCCCAGGGCGGCAGCACCCTGACTCAGCAGCTCGCTCGGACCCTGTTCCTGAGCTCCGACCGCAAGGTCTTGCGGAAGGTCCGGGAAGCGGCGATCGCGCTGGTGCTCGAACGGCGGTTCTCCAAGGATCGGCTGCTGGAGGCCTATCTGAACCATATCTATGTGGGGCAGGATGGGGGCGACGCCATCCACGGCGTCGGTCGCGCCGCTTTCTTCTTCTTCGACAGGGACATCTCCGAGATCGGGCTCGAAGAGTCCGCGATGCTCGCGGGCATCATTCGCGGCCCGAACCTGTACTCACCGCACCGACACCCCGCACGAGCCCGCTCGCGCCGCGATCTGGTGCTTCGCCAGATGCACGACGAGGGTCTCATCTCCGACGCCAGGCTCGTCTCGGCCCTCGATGCTCCGCTCGGGATTCGCGCCGAAGAGCCACCGCCCGGAGACGCGCGCTGGTACTTCGACTACCTGGAGCGCGAGATCGAGTCGGCGTTCGGCGGCCCGACCTGGCGACGGGCGGGAGCGAGCGTGGTGTCCACCCTCGAGCCACCGCTGCAGGCAGCGGCGGAGGCCTCGGTCGCCGACCAGATGGCGCGGCTGGAACGGATGTACCCGCGGCTCGCGAAACAGAGCCAGACCCTTCAGGCGGCGTTGGTCGCCATCGATCCGTGGACGGGAGAGATCCTCGCGATGGTCGGGGGTCGTTCATACGGAGAGTCGCAATTCAACCGCGCGGTGGACGCGAAACGGCAGCCCGGGAGCGCCTTCAAGCCCGTCGTGGCCCTGGCGGCCCTCAGCGGCAGGGGCGGACGGGATTTCACGCTCGCATCCGTGCTGCGCGACGAGCCGCTGGTCCTCGATACCCCGGCCGGTCCCTGGAGACCCCGAAACGCCGACAACGCGTTTCTCGGACCCATCACCCTTCGGCAGGCCCTCGAGGTGTCGCGCAACGTGCCGTTCGCCCGTCTGGGGCTCGAGGTCGGACCCGATGGGATCATCGAGACCGCTCGCGGTCTCGGGATCGCGAGCCCCCTGGCCCCCGTCCCGAGTCTGGCGCTCGGGGCATCGGAGGTCTCGTTGCTCGAGCTGACCGGTGCGTATGCGGTTCTGGCCGCAGAGGGCGAGCGGATCTTCCCGCACGCGATCCGGACCGTTTTCGGGCGGACCGGTGAGCGGCTCGGCGATCCGGAGGCCAACCTGCCGTACCGGGCGTTCTCGCCCGCCGAGGCCTATCTGGTGACATCGGCGCTCAAGGGCGTAATCGATCGCGGGACCGGGACGGCCGTCCGGGACGCCGGGTACGCGGGTCCGGTGGCGGCCAAGTCGGGCACCACGAACGGAGCTCGGGATGCGTGGTTCGTCGGGTACACGCCGGAGATCGCAGTCGGCGTCTGGGTGGGCTTCGATGATGGCACTCCCGTAGGACTCACGGGGTCACAGGCCGCGCTGCCGGTCTTTGCCGGGTTTCTCCGCGCCGCGCTCGGGCCCGACGGCGACGCCGACTTCAGGGTCCCGGACGGTGTGGAGTGGATCGGCGTCGATACCCACCCCGAAGGTCGCGGCTTCGGGCGTTGCGAAGGGGCGGAAGAAGTCTTCCTCGTCGGGACCGAGCCCGAGGGGGCATGCTACGGGGGACGGCTCTGGCGCGACCTCGGCCGCCGTCAGGGCCTGGACGCGCTCGACGCAGCCGAGCGCTGGCTCCGGTCCCGGCTCGGGGATGTCCGCCGTACGCCACGGATCGACCGACGCGGCCGAGGCGGCCGGGATCGCTGAGCGAGACAGGCCCCACTTCCGACTACGACTACGGATGCGGTGCGTGGGCGCCTCATCCCCGGCGGATCCGCGGGTCCTGCTGCGACACCACATCTTCCTGTGGCTCGCGTACCACAGAATCGCTTGCCACCCGGTGGGTAGAACCACATCTTCCGAATGTGGAAAACCCCGCAACGCGAGATCTTGTGCCGAGATGCGAATGGTGGACCGCGACCGGGACGCGTGGCGGTGCCACGGGTACGCTTCCTTCAATAAGCACCCCGCCTGCGTCTGTCGAGCGCGATCCGGTGAGGATCGTAAAACTAGCGATCCGCGAGGATCGGAGCCAAAACCTGGGAGGCGTGACAACATGCGGAACTTCTTCAAGAACCTGTGGAGCGACGAGTCCGGTCAGGACGCCACGGAGTACGTCCTGCTCGTCGTTCTGATCGCGCTTGCGATCACCGCCGGGATGACCGTCCTCGCCACGGGCATCAACGGGGCGTTCGGTAACGCCAGCAACACGCTCAACAGCACCACGTCCGGCGGCTCCTGAGCCGATCGGGTTCGAAGGACAGAAGTTCGGATCGGGGGTCGGCAGGCAGGCCCCCGACCCGGGGTTCGCCCAGGGGCGAAGCCAGTCCTCGCGAGGAGGGTGCGGCTCAATGCCGCACCCTCTTTTTTGCCTGTGTGCCCGGTCCGGGGGCACCGACCCCGGTCGTCAGGCCCACGGAGTGCGGCGCCGATGCATCAGGGGACGGTCCCCGGCTTCGATCGCGGACCACATCGCTTGCAACGTCTCGATGACTTCCCGCTCCGGCGCGGGTTGGGCGGCCAGCGCCGCCGGAGGGATCGCAAACAAGGGCGACCGCGGTCGCGTACTGCCTCGATCTCATGCTGCCCCCGGAGTTGTCGAACCGTTGACATTGGTTGACCGATCCTTGCGAAGGACCGCGGCCATGTCCAGCTTCCGCCCCGGTCGCACGGCTCGCTGCCGGGATTCGGCCGTCTGAAACCAGTGGAGCGATGGGCGCCAACGACGAAGAGCTGTTCTCGATGGATGACATCGAGAAGAAACCGAAGCCGGTCCGCCGCGTGCGTCGCCTCCCGTGGTTCGCAGCCGGGCTCGTGCTGGGCGTGGCGGCCGCGATCGCGGGGCCACGCTTTCTGGGCCCCTTCCTCCCCGAATCGCTCACCGGGCGCACACAGATCCTGACCGGCCCCGTCCTCGCGGAGGAGCGTGATGGTGACCGGCTGCTGCTCACGCTGGAGACGGAGCCGGGCGCCCTGATCGCGAGCTTCTCGCAGCGAGTGTCCGAGATCGCGCAGCTGGTGGAACCGGGCGATATCGTGAGCATCGCGGTCCGCGACTACGATCCGTTCGTCGAGGATCCCGACTTCGAGGGGGTGCGGAAGGGGAACGGCACGAGACCGCCGGTGGCGGACAGTGCCTCAGCCGAGGTCGCCTCTCCCGATTCAGCGATGGCGACGCCGGATTCCATGCCCCCCGCCCGCGATACGGCGGGCGGATAGTCCCCTCGTCGGCTTGCCGTCGCCTGCTGGAAGCCGGCTACCGGTGGCTCTCGTAGACGGACGTCTCGACCCCGTTCCACGCCACCACGTCGAAGGGATCCACGCGGCCGCCCATCTCCATCCCGGGCGAGCCGACGGGCATCCCCGGCACGGCGAGCCCATCCAGGTCGGGCTTCTCGGCGAGGAATCTGGCGATCGCCTCGGCCGGCACATGGCCCTCGAACACGTAGTCGCCGATCAACGCCGTGTGGCAGGATTGTAGCTGGGGCGGGACCCCGGCTTCGACCTTCACGTTCGCGAGCTGGTCCGTGTCCTCGACTTCCACATTGAACCCGGCTGCGCGCATGTGCTCCACCCAATTCGCGCAGCAACCACAGGTGGGGGATTTGTACACCTTCACGACATCGAAATCGGCGGCGAGTCGCGCGCCGTCCTCACCGTCCGCGGCCGGACGCCCGGCCCCCTCCGTGGCACACGCCGTGGTCCCGACCGCGAGAAGGACGGCCAGGCGAGATCCGATCCTGAGACTCGTGCGAACCATGCTCGCTCCTCGATTGATTCTTCCTGGTGCGCGGTGGCGCCGCGAAACTAGACCCCGGTGCCGGCTCACCACAATCGCCATGCCGGACCGCGGATGAGGACGGGTAGCGTCCTCGGCCGGAGCGCGCGAGACTACTGCGTTCGTGACGCGCCCCGCCACAACTCCTGAGTACTTCTACGCCGAGAGGTGGATGGAGATCCTCGGATTCGATCTGGGCTCGATAGACTTCGCGTCGATGTGGCGGGCCTTCGTCGAGTTCACCCTCCCACGCCTCGGGCCCAGTCTGGGAGTCATCGCGCTGGCGAGCGTCGTCTACTCCCTGGGCCGATGGATCCTGGTCCGCGTCGAAACACGGCTCGCGGTCCGCACCGCCACCCTGTTCGACGACCACCTCGTCCGGCTCCTGCGGCGCTCGCTCCAGCTCTCCAGCGTTGCCTGGGCCGTGTGGCGGCTCGTGTCCGTGTGGTCGCTACCGGGGGCCGTGGTGGTCGTGGAGGCGCTATGGCTCGGAGGGCTCGCGTTCCCGCTGAGCGGGTTTCTCGGTGATGTGCTCGAGGCGATCGAGACCCGGCTCGTGAAGCGCACCCAGACCACCCTGGACGACACCGCGCTGCCGCTGCTCAACCGCGTCGTCCGGTTCGCCGTCGTGGCGCTCGGTCTGGTGTTCGCGCTCGATCGGCTGGGGCTGAACATCGCCCCGCTCCTCGCCGGCGCCGGAACGATGTCGGGTCCGCACATCCGGCTGCGAATCCCGTTTACGGTCGCCTATGAAGCGGACATGGAAAGGGCGAAGCGCGTGCTCATCGAGACGGTGGCCGGTCGGCCGGGAGTAAGAGACGACCCGGCTCCCGTCGTTATCGTCCGCGGGTTCGGTCCGTCGGAAGTGAACCTGCAGCTCCGTGTGTGGATAGAAGATGCGCGGGAGCGGCGCGCGATCGCCGACGCCATCACCGAGGCGGTCGTGGGCCGGTTCGCCCGCGAGGGAATCGAGATCCCCTACCCGAAGCGGCAGATCACCATTCGAACGGTGGGCGAGAAGACGGATGGGTAGCGGCCACTCAGGACCGCTGTCGACCGGGCTCTTCCTGGTCCTCCTCGCGCCGGCCGCCCAGCTATCGGCTCTGGCCCCGGCGTCCGTAGCGCAGGACCCGGACGTGTTTCTCGGCGCGACCGCGGTCCTGTTCGACAACGCGACCGTGATCGATGGCCGCGGGGGCCAGCCGCGGCCCAACTCGGCCATCCTCGTCTGGAATGGGCGCATCCAGGCGGTCGGCTCGCGCTCGCGGCTCCAGGTGCCGGAGGGCACGGCGATCATCGATCTCGAGGGAGCCTATGTGGTACCGGGCTTCATCGACGCGCACGCAACCCCGCGCGTCGCTCGCACCCTGGCGGACATGCTGGCTGCCGGGGTGACGGGAGTGCGCGAGGCCGCCATGCCGCTAGCCGATTTCGAGGCTCGCGGCCGTGCACCGCTCGGTGACGAGCCGCTGCCGGCGGTGTTCATCGGTGGCGCGGTGCTCGACGCGGAGGGTGGGCCGGGTCTCGCGCTCGGCAGCGCGGACGACATCGACGCCGCGGTCCGTCGACTGATCGACGTCGACGGCGCGGCCTTCGTTTCCGTATCGCCGAGCATCCCGGCGGAGTGGATCATCCCCCTGGCCCGCGAGACGCGCCGGCGGGACACGCCGGTGTGGGTCGATGGGCGTGGTGCGGGCTGGCTCACGCGCGTACGAGCCGGAGCCGACGTGACCAGCCACCTGATCTCGGGCGATCCCGACATGCTCCCCGTGACCGACCGGCCCGCGGCCTACGGATCGCCCGCCTCGTCCCGGGTCGACGTCGCGGGTTGGCTGTCCGCGCTCGATCCGGCCGGCGAACCGGTCCGGCGCGCCGTCGACGCGCTGTTGTCACGCGACGCGGCCGTGGTTCCGATGCTCGCGGTGGCCGAGGCGGAGCTGCCCTGTGTGTCACGGGACCGCCCGTGTGACCCGACGGCGAATCGTGCGGAGCGGGGGCGCTCCTCGTGGTCCAAGGCACAGGCCCTTGTGCGTTTTCTCCACCACGAAGGGGTGCGACTCCTGGTCGGCTCGGGATCGCCCGACGAGACGATCGCCGGTGATGGATTTCACCGCGAGCTTCGACTTCTGGTGGAGGCGGGGATACCGAGCCTCGACGTTCTCTCCATGGCGACTCGAAACGCGGCGATCGCTCTGGGGATCCTCCACGACCGCGGCACCCTGGAAGCGGGGAAACGAGCGGATTTCGTCGTGCTCGATGCGAATCCGGTGGAGGACATCGAGGCGGCCCGCAGCGTCTCGTTCGTCGTGCTCGAAGGAAAAGGCTGGCGCCCGCTGGCCGAGGGGGGGTTCGAGCGGCTGCGATTCCGATAGGGTCAGGAGTCCGCGGAGGCGGCCCGGAGCCGGTTCGTCGTGTGCCGAGCGCGGTCGGGGCAGCACTCGTCACGCCTGCGAGTCAGATCCTCGATCACCGCCGTCTTGAATCCGTCGGGCCCCACGAGCGCAAGGAGCTGTTCGCGGTAGGTCGGGATATCGACCGCCTCCGCGCGCAGCTCGACTCGCCGAAACGGCCGCGGGAAGCGGTCACCCGGGGCGTGAACGTGGTGGAGCCCCCCGCTATAGGCCAGCAGTAGCTTGCCCCCCGGAACCGCGAGCAGGATATCCGCGATCCCCCCGCGTATCGTCATCGGGTTGCCCGACGCGTCGAGCCCGGTGCGCCGCTTCATGCGGCCCTCGGGAAGGATGCAGATCAGGGCGCGCGGGTCGCGAATCTTGGACAATACCGTCGTCCACGTCTGATCCCGCTCTCTGGTGATCGGAACCACGTGGCGCGCGAAGAACCGGAACAACCGTCCGACGATGGGCCGCCCTGTGGTCTTGTCGGCGACCGGGAGCACGCCATGGGCGGCCAGCTGCCATAGCATCCGGTTCGGCGCCGCGGCGACGAACAGGGGCTCGAACAGGCTCGTGTGGTTGAGGAGCGC